>OIWM01003107.1_pt1 | contig 12504 bp, 8 predicted proteins | sample 1587451 | NCBI WGS metagenome assembly OIWM01 (sample SAMEA3888907, study PRJEB22519) | human gut metagenome | biome: human gut; feature: human-associated habitat; material: faeces | place: Denmark | collected 2011
ACGTTGTGCTCGAGAGCTACGACAACGCGAGCCGCGAGGTTGCGCATGTGGACCGCGAACGCGAGAAGGCTGCGCCGTTTAGCGAGTATGTTGAGACCTTTACCGAGGAGCAGGTGCGCGCCGAGACCGCCCGCTGCCTGGGCTGCGGCGCCTCGATCGTCGACCCCAACAAGTGCATCGGCTGCGGCCTGTGCACCACCAAGTGCGCGTTTGACGCTATCCATCTGGATCGCGACCGCCCCGAGTGCTCAACGATGGTCAAATACGAGCAAAAGCTCCCAAGCCTTGGCAAGTATGCTCTAAAGCGTGCCATCAAGATCAAGTTCGGTCGCAAGTAAGTAGTCATAACGGGAACGACGGAAGGAAAAAATAGTGCACGAGCTCGGAATCGTCTATCACATTATTCGCGATGTTGAGAATGTGGCGCGCGCTCATGGCGTGCGTCGCGTTTCGAGCGTGACGTTGCTGTTGGGCGAGGTCTCGGGCGTCGTTCCCGACTTGCTGCTCGACGCTTGGCGCTGGGCAGCAGATAAAAAGCCTATCGCGCAGGGTGCGGAGCTTATCGTGGAGCCCGTCGAGGCCGTGACACGTTGCGAGGCGTGCGGCTGCGACTACGCGACGGTCGAGCACGGCAAGACCTGTCCCCATTGCGGTAGCGGCGAGACCTATTTGCTGCAGGGCCAAGAGGTCATGATCAAACAGATCGAGACCCCCGACGAGGACCCGGCAGGCGCTGCTCCTGATGGCCTCTCCGACGCCCCCGATGCCGTCGACGCCGCCAACCCCCTCCACATCGCCTAGGATTCCCTATAAGTTGCGGTGAAATAGTTCCTAAATCCAGCCTTCTGGCTCTTAAACAAGAACTATTCCACCGCAACTATTTTGAGTGGTTTCATAGACCATAAGTCACGAAAATAGTCAAGCCATGTCTGTTTAAACAAAATAGCGGCAGTACAAGCGCATTCGCGCTTGCCTAAAATCGATATTAATGAACAGCCTGCTTGTATCTGTAAAATGCATGGCTTGATGAGCGACGCCTTGTCGTGTAATGAGTCAAAAAGCAGTAACGTAATCAACTTGTAACAAACCTAGACGTTTAAACAAATAATCCAACCTTTTGCGGATTTAGCTATAATTCCACAAACCAAACAGCTATACTTCTTTCATGTCGTGTAGGAAATACGTAGACAAAAAGGAGGTTATGTGATGGTAAGTATTGTTCTTGCTAGCCACGGGGACTTGGCAGCTGGAATCAAGCAGACGGGCTCGATGGTCTTTGGCGATCAGTCGTCTGTTGCCGTGGTCTCGCTCGAGCCGAGCATGGGCCCCGACGACTTCCGTGCCAAGGTCGAGGAAGCAGTCGCTTCCTTTGAGGACCAGGAGCAGGTGCTCTTCCTCGTTGATCTGTGGGGCGGCACGCCGTTCAACCAGATCAGCGGGCTCATCGAGGGCCACGATTCCTGGGCTATCGTCACCGGTGTCAACCTGCCTATGCTCATCGAGGCATATTCGCAGCGCTTTGACGCAAAGAACACTGCACATGCGATCGCAAAACATCTCGTGACTGAGGCTAAGGCTGGCGTGCGCGTCAAGCCCGAGTCTCTGGAGCCCGAGGAGAAGAAGCCGGCTGCGGCCGCCGCTGCTCCTGCAGGCGCCATCCCTCCGGGAACGGTCATCGGCGATGGGCACATCAAGATCGCCCACGTCCGTATCGACACCCGTCTGCTTCATGGTCAGGTGGCCACCACGTGGACCAAACAGATCAACCCCAACCGCATCATCGTGGTTTCCGACGGCGTTGCTCACGACGAGCTCCGCAAGACCATGATCGAGCAGGCTGCCCCTCCGGGAGTCCATGCCAACGTCGTGCCCATCAAGAAGATGGCCGAGGTCGTCAAGGACACGCGCTTTGGTGACACCAAGGCCATGCTGCTCTTTGAGAACCCGCAGGATCTGCTCAAGGCCATCGAGGCCGGCGTCGACATCAAGGAAGTCAACATCGGTTCCATGGCTCACTCCAAGGGCAAGGTCGTCGTCACCAACGCCGTCGCTATGGGCGATGACGACGTCAAGACTCTCGAGGCCCTCAAGGCCAAGGGCGTCAAGTTCGAGGTCCGCAAGGTTCCTTCGGATTCCTCCGAGGATCTCGACGCCATGTTGAAGAAAGCTAAGGCCGAACTGGCCGCTCAAGCATAGTAAAGGAGGGTCCGATACATGTCTGCAATCACTATTCTGCTTGTTGCGATTGTCGCGTTGCTTGCCGGTATGGAAGGCGTTCTGGATGAGTTCCAGTTCCATCAGCCGCTCGTGGCATGCACGCTTATCGGTCTCGTAACCGGTCACCTTCAGGAGGGCATCCTCCTGGGCGGTTCGCTCCAGATGATGGCCCTTGGCTGGGCTAACGTTGGCGCCGCTGTCGCGCCTGACGCCGCTCTGGCCTCGGTCGCTTCTTCGATCATCATGGTGCTCGCCCTTAACGGTGGCGCCACCGATTCGGCAAAGGCCGTTACCGCCGCCATCGCCGTCGCCGTCCCGCTGTCGGTCGCTGGTCTGTTCCTGACCATGATCTGCCGTACCCTGGCTACCGCTATCGCTCACGCCATGGACGGTTGCGCCGAGAAGGGCGACTTCTCCGGCATCGAGCGCTGGCAGTACGCTGCTATCCTCATGCAGGGCCTTCGTATCGCCATCCCGGCAGTACTTCTGTGCATCATCCCGGCCGAGGCTGTTACCAACGCGCTTAACGCTATGCCCGACTGGCTGTCCGGCGGTATGGCTGTCGGCGGCGGCATGGTCGCTTCCGTCGGTTACGCCATGGTCATCAACATGATGGCCACCAAGGAGACCTGGCCGTTCTTCATCCTCGGCTTTGTCCTTGCTGCCATCCCTCAGCTCACGCTGATCGCCCTTGGCCTCATCGGCATCTCCCTTGCCCTCATCTACCTTGGCCTTAAGGATCTGGCCAAGCAGGGTGGCGGCATGGGCGGCGGCTCCGGTGACCCGCTCGGCGACATTCTGAACGATTACGAGTAGGAGGGGAGTGATACATATGGCAGAGAACAAGATTCAGCTCACCAAGGCTGACCGCAAGAAGGTTTGCTTCCGTCATCAGTTCCTTCAGGGCTCGTGGAACTACGAGCGTATGCAGAACGGCGGCTGGTGCTTCGCAATGATCCCTGCGATCAAGAAGCTCTACACCAGCAAGGATGACCAGATTGCCGCTCTTAAGCGCCACCTGGAGTTCTATAACACCCACCCCTATGTTTCCGCCCCCGTCATTGGCGTTACCCTCGCTCTCGAGGAGGAGCGCGCCAACGGTGCCCCGATTGACGACGTCGCCATTCAGGGCGTCAAGGTCGGTATGATGGGCCCGCTCGCCGGTGTCGGCGACCCCGCCTTCTGGTTCACCCTTCGCCCGATTCTGGGTGCTCTGGGCGCTTCCCTGGCCCTGTCCGGCAGCATCGCTGGTCCGCTGCTGTTCTTCTTCGCGTGGAACATCATCCGTTACGCCTTCCTGTGGTACACGCAGGAGTTTGGCTACAAGGTCGGCTCCTCCATCGCCAAGGACCTCTCCGGCGGTCTGATGGGCAAGGTCACCGAGGGTGCTTCCATCCTGGGTATGTTCATCATCGGCGCCCTGGTCGAGCGCTGGGTGTCCATCTCCTTCACCCCGGTCGTCTCCAAGGTCACGCAGTCTGCTGGCGCCTTTATCGACTGGGCTAACCTGCCCTCCGGTTCTGAGGGTGTCAAGGAAGCACTGACGATGTATAACTCCATCGGTGCTAACGCCCTTGATCAGGTGAAGGTCACCACGCTTCAGGCCAACCTCGATCAGCTCATCCCCGGCCTTGCCGCCGTGTGCCTGACCCTGCTGGTCTGCAAGCTCCTCAAGAAGAAGGTCAGCCCGATCGTCATCATCCTGGCTCTCTTCGCCATCGGCATCATCGGTCGCGTCTGCGGCTTCATGTAAGCACGTTTCGGCTTAAGACCGAGAATTGCTAGGCAAGGGCTTTTGAGCCATTGAAACGGACCGCACCCGGTGGGTACACTGGATGCGGTCCGATTGTTTTATTTGGAGGGCGAGGCGCGCATGGCGCAATCTCAGAACAGCACGGTCGATCTGGCAACGCCGGCAACCTGCCTGATGGGGCTTACCAGCCACGGTAACGTGATGGTGGGCAATAAGGCGTTCGAGTATTACAACGAGCGCAATCCCGAGGATTATATTCAAATCCCGTGGGACGAGGTCGACTATATTGCCGCCGAGGTTTTGCGCGGCACCAAGAAGATCACGCGTTTTGCCATCTTCACCAAGGACAACGGTCACTTTACGTTTTCGACGCGTGACGACAAAGAGACGCTTCGTGCGGTCCGCAAGTACGTTGACGAGGATAAGCTCGTGCGTTCGCCCGACTTTATCGATGTGACGGCCAAGGGCGCCAAGAGCATCCCCACCGTCATCAAAAACCTCTTCCACAAAGGCAACTAGCTCTTCACAAGTTGCGGTGAAATAGTTCCTAAATACGGCTTTAGATGCTTTAGGCAAGAACTATTCCACCGCAACTTCGAAGTCTAGTCATGCGACGTATGGCGATGCAGTAAATCTGCTACACTAGTACAACATGCCTCCGTAGCTCAGGGGATAGAGCACCGCTCTCCTAAAGCGGGTGTCGACGGTTCGAATCCGCCCGGGGGCACCAGAAGATTATGACGGCGTCGCGAGAGCGGCGCCGTTTCTGGTTTGTGGGAGCTGTCGGCGGATTCGGACCGTCGGCACCCGCGTCACTCATTTCCCCGCGGGGGGAGTTTTCGAATCCGCCCGGGGGCACCAGAGGTTTGCCGAGCCCGGTACCGCCACGGTGCCGGGCTCTTCTGGTTCAATGCCATGTCAAAAATGAAGCGCCCGCTTGCTGGGGGAGCAAGCGGGCGCCTGTGAGCGAATATGTTTGCGGCGAGAGCCGTGATGAGCGGTGGGGTGGCGACTAGTTGGTCGTACCGGAATCGTCACCCGTGCCCGAGCCAGAGCCCGAACCCGAGCCAGAAAGTGCGACCGTCAGCGTAATCGTGCTGTCGGTGGACTGCTTGCCGGTGGGGGAGACGCCCGTAACGGTGGCATCCTCGTTACCGCTCACGGGATTGCCGTTCTGGTCACAGAAGCCGATGTTATAGAAACCGGCGTTGTTGAGCGCGGTAACGGCGGCGGAAATGCTCTTGCCGTACAGGTTGCCCGGGACGGTGGCCTTGCCGGACTTCTTGGCAATGACGACGGTAATCGTGGCGCCGGGCTTCTGCTTGCCGCTGGGGTTCCAGCTGATCACGGTGCCCTCGGTAACAGAGTCGTTCTCCTGGTAGCTCACGTCGACGCCAAAGCCTGCCATATCGAGGGCGTTGCGCGCCTGCGCCTCGGTCATGTCGGTCAGGTCGGGGACGGACGTGGTATCCGGGCCGCTCGAGACCTTGTACGAGATGGTCGTGCCCTTCGCGACTTCCTTACCGGCTTCGGTGCCCTGCTCAAAGACCTGGCCCTCATCGGCCTCGTTGGCCTCCTCGGAGGCGTTGCCCTTCAGGCCAACGCTTGCCAGCGCGGCTTCTGCCTGGTCCTTGGTCAGGCCGACAAGCTGGGGAACCTCAACCTTCTCGGAGGGCTTGGGGCCCTTGGAGATTACCAGGTTCACCTTGGTGCCCTTGGCTTTCTTGGTGTTGCCGTTGGGCGTCTGCTCGGCGACCTTGCCCTCGTCGACATCGTCGTTGTAGCTTTGGTCGATGGTGCCGACCTCGAGGCCGGCTTCCTTGATCAGCTCGACGGCAGTCTGCTGGTCCTTGCCCAGCACGTCGGGCACGGTGACCTGCTCGCCGCCAAAAAGTCCTGTGGCAAAGGCCACCACGATGCCGATGACGGCAACCGCTGCCACCACGGCGGCGATGATCTTGTTCTTGTTGGATTTTGGCTCTTCGACCTCGTAGGAGCCGGTGGAGCCCGAAACCGAGCTACGGGCGGTATTCTGGCCGCTCACGCCCGAGACGGGACGCACCATGGCGCGCGTCTGATCGGAAAGCTCGCGAGTCTTGGTGGCGCCCAGCTCACCGGGGGCACCGATGATGCGCGTGGGCTCCGAGACGTTGACGGCACGGCCCGACAGGTAGCTGTTGAGCACCTGACGCAGCTCGTCGGCGGTCTGGAAGCGGTTTGCCGGATCCTTCTCCATGCACTTGAGGATGATGCGCTCAAGGTCGGCGTCGACACCGGAGTTGATCTGGCTCGGCGGAATAGGCAGCTCGTTGACCTGCTTGAGTGCGACTGAGATAGCGTCGTCACCGTCAAAGGGAACGCGGCCGGTGGCGCACTCGTACATCACGACGCCCAGCGAGTAGATATCCGAGGTGGGGCCGAGGTCCTGACCACGGGTCTGCTCGGGGCTGACGTAGTGGGCGGTTCCCAGCACGTTGTTGTCTTGCGTGAGGTGGCTGTTCTTGGCGCGCGCGATGCCAAAGTCCATCACCTTGATGTTGCCGTCGGGCAGCACCATGATGTTCTGCGGCTTAATGTCGCGGTGGATGATCTCGTGCTTGTGGGCGACCGAAAGCGCGGAGCTGATCTGCGAGCCGATCTGGGCGACCTTCTTGGGGTCGAGGGCGCCGTGGCTCTTGATGCCGCTCTTAAGGTCGGTGCCGCGCAGGTACTCCATGACGATGTAATAGGTGTCGCCGTCCTTGCCCCAATCGTAGACGCCCACGATATAGGGGGAGGAGAGACCGGCTGCTGCCTGGGCCTCCTGCTTAAAGCGTGCGGCGAAGGTTGCGTCGCCAGCATACTGCGGCAGCATGATCTTGACGGCTACCGTGCGGTCGAGGACCTGGTCCTGTGCACGGTAGACGGTCGCCATGCCGCCTGTTCCCACCTTATCCTTGAGGAGGTATCTTCCCCCGAGGACCCTCTGTTCCATTCCTGCTCCTAACATAACTATTCGCTCAACGATGTGTGTAGTACCTACGATGTGGCCGCTGGGGCCGTGTGGCGCGTTGCCGCTAACTCTTAGGCCGCGGCGCGCTTCGGGTGTCCGATTCGATCATGGGCATCACGCTCCCTGTGCGGCAAGCGCCGCGGTCAGGACGATACCGGCGATCTTGGCGGCCTTGACGTCATGCTTGTCGTAATCCTCCAAGGCCACCGAGATGGCGACCGTGGGTGAATCGTAAGGTGCAAAGCCAACGAACATAGAGTTGACGTTGGTGCCGCCGGTCTCGGCCGAGCCGGTCTTGCCGGCGACCTTGACGCCGGGGATCTGGGCATCGGTGCCGGTGCCGGACTGGACGACGGCAAGCATGGCCTGCTTGACCTGGTCGGCCGTGGCGGAGCTGACGGCCTGCCCCAGCGAGCGGGACTGCGTGGTCTTGACCACGGTTCCGTCCGGGGCAAGTACCTGGGCTACAAAGTACGGGTCCATGACTACGCCACTGTTAGCGATGGCGGCGGCAATCACGGCGTTTTGCATGACGGTGGTTTGCGGGCCGGGCGTGTGGTCCATGCCGACAGGCTGGCCGGCGCCGGCCCAGGCGGTCTCCCATTCGGTCATGAGCGAGGGGTCGGCCATGATGGAGGCCGCGGAGGTCAGGTCCTGGCCGAGCTTTTGGCCGTAGCCAAAGGCGTTGGCAAACTGCACGAGCGTGTTTGCGCCAACTTCGTTTGCCACCTGGCCGAAGACGACGTTGGAGGACACGGCAAAGGCCTGCTGTAGGCTGATGGTGCCGTAGCTCTCGTTGGCATCGTTGGTGACCGGTGCGTTGCCGATGTCCATGGAGCCGGGCGCCTGGTAGGTGCTGGTAAGGCTGGCGGTACCGGTCTCGAGTGCCGCGGAAAGCGTAACGACCTTAAACGTGGAGCCCGGCGTGTACAGCGCGTCCATGGCGCGATTGTACATGGAGCCGTCCTCGCCGCCGCCCGTCTGCAGCAGGGCATCGATGTTGGTGTTGTCGTAGGTGGGCGAGCTGGCACATGCGAGCACCGCGCCGGTACGCGGGTCGATGACCACTACAGCGCCCTTAAAGCCCTTGAGTGCCTGCTCGGCCGCCGTCTGGATACGCGAGTCGATGGTGAGCTTGGCGGTGTTGCCCGGCTGGGTCTGGCCCGCGAGCGACGCGATGGCGTTGTTCCAGCTAGAGTAGTCCTTAGAACCGGTGAGCGTGTCGTTCATGACGCTCTCGATGGCGGTGGTGCCATACTGCTGGCTCACGTAGCCAACCACGTGCGCTGCCAGGTTACCGTTGGGGTAGGAACGTACGTAGGTGCCGTCCTCCTGCTGCAGCGACTCGGCCAGCGTCACGCCGTCGGACGTGATGATGGAGCCGCGCTGGATGTACTTGGAGCGGGAGATGGTATGGTTGTTGGTCGGCATGTCCTGATAGTCCTTGGCCTTAATGACCTGGACATAGGTGAGGTTGCCGATAAGGATGGCGAACAGCGCCGTAAAGGCGAGCACCGCACGGGTTAGACGGTTGGCGAGCGCCACGCGACCGAGCACACCGGATTCAGGCGTGTCGAGCAGGCGACGGCGCATGCGCGAGCCGACGGAATGGCTGCCGCTGCCGTAGGAAGACGAGGTGGCAAAGCGCGTGCCCGTCGGGGCGGCGGCAGATGCGACCTGATCATCGGTGATGGCGGCCATGGTGCCGGTGCCGGTGAGCTCGGCCTCGCGTCCGGTCGCCTCGTCACCGGCGCGCAGCAGGAGCGCGACGATGATAAAGCTCGCCAGCAGCGAGGAGCCGCCCTGGCTCATAAAGGGCAGGGTGACGCCGGTCAGCGGGATCAGGCGGGTAACGCCGCCAACGATCAAGAAGGCCTGGAAGCTGATGGCTGCCGTAAGACCGGTGGCGCTAAAGGCGGCAAGGTCGGACTTTGCGCGGGCAGCTGTGGTCAGGCCACGCACGGCAAAGAGCATAAACAGGATGAGCACGGCGCCGCCGCCCAAAAGGCCCATCTCCTCGCCGATAGCCGAGAAGATAAAGTCGGACTCGACGACAGGGATGTTGTTGGCCATGCCGTTGCCGATGCCAACACCGACCAGACCGCCATCGGCAAGCGAGAAGAGCGACTGGACGATCTGGTAGCCCTGGCCCTGGGCGTCCTTAAACGGATCGAGCCAAACCTGGAAACGCACCTGAACGTGAGACAGGAACTTGTAGGCGCCCACGGCTCCAACAGCTAAGAGCGCAAGGCCGATAACGACATACGAAAAGCGCCCCGTGGCAACGTAGAGCATCAGCAAGAAGATGGTGTAGAACAGCACGGCCGAACCCAGGTCGCGTTCGAAGACGACGACGAGCAGGCACACACCCCACACGGCAAACAGCGGCAGCAGCAGTCGCAGGCGAGGGATCTTAAAGCCCAGAATCTTGCGGTTGGAGATGGAGAGCAGCTCGCGGTTCTCGGCCAGGTAGCCGGCCAGGAACAGGACGATAAAGACCTTGGCGAACTCGCCGGGCTGGATGGTAAAGCCCGCGATGCGAATCCACAGCTTGGAGCCCGAGATCGTGGTGCCGATAAAGATGGGCAGCATCAGCAGGATGATGCCGATGATGCCAAAGGTGTACTTGTAGCGCATGACCACGTCGAGGTTTTTGACTAGTGCAAGCGTTCCCACCATGAGCGCCACCGAGACAAACAGGATGATGAGCTGTGAGATGGCGAGAGCGGGGGCGAGACGCGTCACGAACGTGATGCCGATGCCCGAAAGTATAAATACGATGGGCAGGATGGCGGGGTCGGCACCGGGCGCCAAGATGCGCACGGCAATGTGGGCCGCGGCAAAGGCGGCAAAGAGGCCGATCGGCACGGCGAGCGTCTCAAAGGAGATAGCGGCGCCCGCGGTGAGCACGTACATCGCATACAGCAGGATGACGGGGAACGCCGAGGCGATGAGCAAGAGCAGCTCGGTGTTGCGGCGACTCATAAGCGGCACTCCCTTTCTAATTCTTATCGGAGGCTTCGGCCTCGGCGGACTGTTCGGCGGTTTTCTCGGAATCTGATTCGGAGGTCGATCCCTGATTGGTGTTGTCGCGAATCGTTTGCGCGTCGATCACCTGGCGGGTCTGCTCCTCGTCGATTTGGTGGCGGTACTTGGATATCGTGTCCTGCGCATCGTCGACACTTGTTTGCGGAATGCCCGCCTTGAGGCGGTTTTGCGTGTCTTCGGGCAGGTCGGACAGCTTGATGCTGGTTTCGCTTTCGAGCCAGTGGAGCTTGAGTCCGAGCGGCTTGCCGGGCAGGCCGCGCCAGACGGCGACATTGCCCTGGTGGGTACCCAGGTAGTACGAGCCGGTGACACCCGTGTAGGCCCAGATGCCAGCTGCCAGCACAAAGACGAGGGCCAGGATGGCAGCGATAGTAACGTTGCGGCGACGCACGCGTTGCGCCTCGCGCATAACGCCATCGTCAACCAGGTCAACGACTACTACGGTCACGTTGTCGTGGCCGCCGGCGGCAAGCGCCGCGTCCACTAGGTTGTCGACGCAGATTTGCGCGGTTGAGGACTGCGTGGCGATGTTCTCGATATCGCTATCGGGAATCATGCTCGAAAGGCCGTCGGAGCACAGGATCAGGCGGTCGCCTTCCTCGATATGCAGAGTGAAGTGGTCGGCATACATGGCGGGGTCCGAGCCCAGCGCACGGGTGATGACCGAACGGTTGGGGTGGACGCGAGCCTCGTCTGCCGTGATCTCGCCGGCGTCCACGAGCTCCTCCACGTAGGAGTGGTCGCGGGTCACGCGGATGAGCGTGCCCTCGTGGAGCAGGTAGGCGCGCGAGTCGCCCACGTGGGCGATGGCGAGCGTGTCGTTTTCGATATAGGCGCAAGTGGCTGTGCAGCCCATGCCAGGCTTGCCCAGGCCGTTCAGGGCCGCCTCGATTACGGCGGCGTTGGCGGCCTCGACGGCTGCCGCCAGGCGTACGGCGTCGGCAGACTGAGGAGCTGTCTTGGCGATGGTCTCGACAGCGATAGAAGAGGCTACCTCGCCGGCGGCGTGACCACCCATGCCGTCGCATACGCAAAAGAGCGGCGACTGCACCAGGTAGGAATCCTCATTGTGCGGGCGCACGCAGCCAACGTCGGAGCGGGCGCCCCACATGAGTTGCGTGGTGGTGCCGGCATCATAGGTCGAGTCGGTCTCGATGCGTTCCTCGGTCAGGGGCTCAAAGCTCATGGTCGAGCCGGGGTCTTTGAGCTTGGCCTCAACGGCGGCAACGTCGATTTCGGCTGTGTCACCGGGAGAGACGGTGTCGGTCTCGGCGTTTGATTCGGAATCGCCGGTGTCCGGGGAGTCGGGCTCCTCGGACACGCGGGCGGTCGACTCGTCATCTTGCGGGCTGACGTCTATAGGCTCGGGCGCCGGCGTAGACGCGGGCGCAACCTCGGATGCCGGGGCTATGGGAAACGCCGGCGCGGCGGGCTCGGGTGCCGCAAACACCGCAGCGCTCTCGTTGATTGCCGCGGCGACGGGCTCTGCAAAGTGAGCCGGCGCCGGGGCTGCTTCGGGCGCTGTGGGCTGTTCCGCAGCATGTGCGCCGATGGGCGCCGCTGCGGCATCCTCTTCGTCCTCGTTATCGGCGAGATCCGAAATATCATGCGTTACATGCGAAAGAGGCAGGGAGAACACGGTGTCCTCGGGTTCCACGGGTGCGGAGCCCGCCGGAGCGGCGTGGGCCGGTGCAGCTGCGGCGGCAGCCGGTGCCTCGGTCATGGTTGCGGACTTGTTCTCCTCGTCGATCATCGACGGTTCACCTTCATGACCACGTCGCCAATCTGGACTTCGTCGCCCTCACGCAGCGTCGCGGGCTCCACGAGCTGGCGGCCGTTGACGAGCGTGCCGTTAAGTGAGTTGAGGTCCTCGATGATGAGCGCCGGGCCCTGCAGCGAAAAGCGCGCGTGCGAGGCCGAAACGAACGGTTCGTTGATGCAGATGTCCGAAGATGGCGAGCGACCGACGATGACGGGGCCGAGCATGTCTACGTGAATGCCGCGGATACCGCGCGGACCCTTGTCCACATCGATCGTCCAGATAGCCGAGTCGCGGCGCTGTCCACGCACAAGTCCCACGCCGGTCTTCATGACGGCGAACAAGAAGATATAGAGCAGGGCGACCAGGACGATGCGGCCTGCAAAAAGGACGATATCGATGTTCATAAGCGACTATCCCCTAAATTCAAAGGTGCTCAGGCCAAACGTCAGCAGATCGCCGTTGCGCAGCGGGCAGCGCGTAATGCGGCGGTTGTTGACGAGCGTGCCGTTGGTGGAATTGAGGTCCTCGATCGACCAATCCGAGCCCGTAAAGGTGAGCTGGGCGTGGCGGCGCGACACGTTGGGGTCGCGCAGGGCAATGTCGGAAACTGAGCGCTCGCGACCGATGGTCACCTGTGCGGAGGTGATGCTATGGCTCTCGCCGCTCACGACGTCGACGAGCTGGGCGAGCGGGCGCTGCGGGGCGCGAGTGCTCGCCATGTTGGAGGCGATG
>OIWM01003115.1_pt1 | contig 12481 bp, 7 predicted proteins | sample 1587451 | NCBI WGS metagenome assembly OIWM01 (sample SAMEA3888907, study PRJEB22519) | human gut metagenome | biome: human gut; feature: human-associated habitat; material: faeces | place: Denmark | collected 2011
GTAGCGGTTTCCTTATCATAATACTCGCCACAATACCGAAATGCATTGGTGTCAGCGTCATCAATATTCTTTTCTACATCTGTTTTGGTACGCATATAGAGCGTAAATCAGGATATTTTGTTGCATTAAGAATAGATGACAGATAGGACAATGCTTTTAATCACGCCACGATTAAAGCTTTTTCTTCCATTCCACAGAAGCTGAAAAAGAGTTTTACTGTTGATAACGGGAAAAAATTTGCTACACATAAAGCTTTGGCTCAGACTACAGGCATGAAAGGAAAGTGTTTTTCTGCGATCCTTATTCTCCATGGCAGCGTGGCATAAACGAAAACACCAACGGTTTGCTTCGTCAATTCTTTCCAAAAGGTACTTCATTCGATGATGTTTCTGATGATGATTTACGGCGTAATCTCATCGATAATCGCCCCCGAAAACATCTTAATTCCCTGACTCCCTTCGAGGTGCTTCAAAAATTTTTTCTATGATTTTGTTGCACTTGACAATCTATCGGTATTATAAGAGCTGACAGTGTAAAATTTTATATACAGTTAAAAATATTTTTTTAGAATCTCATCTGCTCTTTCATGGCCATTATGCTTTGCTTCTTCAAAATACTTTTTTGCCATACTTTTATTAACTGGTATACCGATTCCTTGTAAGTAACAGCATCCAAGATTAAATTGTGCATAAGGATTTCCCTGTGCAGCAGCTTTTTGATACCAGAATACTGCTTTTTGAGCATCTTGCTTTACACCAAGTCCATTTGCATAACATTGTGCTAAATTATATTGTGATTCAACAATTCCTTGCTCTGCTGCTTTTTGATACCATTCCACAGCTTTTTGCAGATTTTGATCGATACCATTGCCTTGCTCATAACACACTGCTACTTCATACTGTGCATCTGGGTTTCCACTACAAGCAGCTTTGTAATACCAGAAAAAAGCTTCTGTTGGATTCATTGCTACGCCATATCCATCCGCATAACAATCTGCCAATTCGAGCTGTGCAAGTGGAAATCCCTGATTGGCGGACAATAGAAGTAAGCGAACCGCTTCTTCATATGCTCCATTTTGAAGATTCTGCATTGCAAATTGATATTGAATTTCCGCATCGTTTTTTCTGAAAACATCAAAAAAACCAAATTTCTGTTTCATTCTCCTACTCCTTTTATCTTCTTAAATGCATTGCCCTTGGCACTCTGGGAACCAGAGAACTGTTATTTAAGCCATATTGTCTTTGCTGTGTGTATACTTGTCTTATATAGTGAGCTGCTTGATTTTCAGATATTCCTGCATTAATCAAAGAAGTATATGCTGCTCTATTATATTGTGCTACTGTTGGTTTAGTTCCAGCGAATTTTCCCTTTCTTCTATAATCATTCCAAAAATTCTCTAATGTGCTATGTGCATTATAATGAGGACTTCCAACTTCTTTAAAAACATTTCCGCGAAGTCTTACAGCCAATCCTTCCTTTCCCGGAATAACATCTCTAAATGCAGCATTTTGACCTATGTGATGTGCTTGTCCAATAGTATTTCTATGTTTTCGTCGACTTCCATAACGAAACGCATCTTGAAGTCCTTGTGTTGAAGAATTTACAATATTCGAAGCTTTCTTTGCATCCTTGACTGTATCTGTCAGTTTAAGAGCCGTATCACCATTTTTAGATACTGCCGCAACAACACCAACAGCTTTTGATAATCCATGTGTAGCACCAGCAGCCTTATATGCAGCACCTGCCAGATGTGCACCTGCTTTTAACCCTGCACTTGGAATACCTGGTGCTGCAAGTCCAACAATATCTAATGCAACATCCAATGCACCAGATGGTGTAGGATCTTTTGCAAAAGAATATATGTCATAAGCTAAACTTGCTATATCAAGCAGCGTATCCAGAAAATGACCAGTACTATCTGTTCCAGAAACAGGGTTGTTATGGCAATAAGTGTAAAGATTCAGGCTCAGCGGATCATTATTGCTGCCAGCAAAAGAGTCTCTCGAGATAAATCGTCCAGTTGAAGGACTATAGTATCTCGCACGCAAATAAATGGTAGCGGTTTCCTTATCATAATACTCGCCACAATACCGAAATGCATTGGTGTCAGTGTCATCAATATTCTTTTCTACACCAAAAGCATCATACTGATATGCTTTAGTAACAGCACCATTGTTGTCTGTTAAATTGACAACATCACCATGAGTGTTTTGTGTGTAGTAAGTATAATCTGACTTAACTGCCTGTACAAACTCACACCCTGCCAGCAAATTCGTTCCACGAATATAGATTTGTGCTTTGTATGGATTGCTTCCATCCGCATCAACTGCAATCTGTTTATCATCATTCCAGATTTGATCGATACTATGACCATCTACAGTTTTGCTAATACGCAGACCATCTACATCATATTTATAACTTGCTGTTGTTTTGCCATCAGTAAATCCAATCAGCTGATTCAGACTATCATAAGTATTTGTCTCTGTCTTATCTGCTGTGATCTTTGTGATCTGATTTCCATTGGCATCGTAAGAATAAGCAGTTTCTTCTCTCTTTGCATTTGTTGTGGTGCCTGTAATCAGATCTGTTGGACTAATTGCTAATCCATTATTTGAGGTTACACCACTAGAAGCTTCTTTAACTGTCTTGATTTCTTTCTGAAGCAAGGCAGTGTACTTGCCATTGACAGTATAATCATAGACAGTTTCATATTCTTCTGAACCATTAGCAACCATCTTAGAGCGATTGCCATAATCATCATATTCATATGAATACGTATCAGCTGTCTTACCGTTAGAAATGGACTCCCTGGTCAATCTCTTCAAACCGTCATAATCATATGAGGTTGTTTCTATTGTACCATTTTCATTGCGTACTTTGCAAGCATCTGAACCATCTAAATAGTACGAATATTCATAACTGGATATGTCTGATTTTCCTGATTTGGTAACAAGCTTTGTAACTTTGTTGCATCCATTGTAGGAATAGGTCGATACCACACCATTTGCAAGTGTTTCAGAAATCTTATTACCATTTTCATCATAGGCATAGGAAGCTGTCAGATTTCCACTTTCCTTAACCTGAACCACACGCATTTCATCATCATAGGTATAAGAAATATTTTCATATACAATTTGATGATTGCGTCCGATAAAATAAGAACTTACATTTTGAGAAATGCCCTCATAATAATAGCCTTTGAAACCTGTATTGCTTTCCTCTGTGATTTTTCTTCCAAGATCATCGTAAAGATACAGTGTTTGTTCATTATTGATGTTAACACACTGTACTCTTCCCATTTTGTCATATTCATATGACTTACTTACATTTTTAGATGAATCATTAGAATGTACTATATTAGCTATTAATATACGATTTAAAGCATCATAAGTATTTGTGGTAACATTTCCATTTGCGTCTGTTACTGTTAAAGCATTGCCATTTAGATCGTATGTTGTTATTCCAGAGTCATAACCTGTGCTGTCAGTTGTCTTTACCAAATGACCCCATGCATCATACTCATAGTTCGTTTTCAAGTAATCTGAATCCGAATCTGCATGTAGTCCAGTTAGCATTGTTGTTTGAATGCCAGCATTGTTATACAGATATTTTGTGATGTTCTTCTCACTATTGGACGTACCATCACTCAATGTTACCTGTGTCAGCAAGCCCTGTGCATTGTACTGATTTTCAGTTACACTATACTTTATTGTATCCGAATCCTGCTTTTGAACAGTTTGCTTTGCCAGCGTTACATTGCCATTCTTGTCATACTGATTTTCTGTAATAGAATAGTTGACCGATCCATCAGTTTTAGTGTTAAAAGGTGTATATGTTCTACTAACTTTACAAATTTCATTAGCAGATTCTAAAGTTGTATTCTCATATTTGGTAATATTGCCAAGTGCATCAATTTCACGTGCAATCTCACCATTTGCATAATAAGCATTTGTTTTCTTTATCTTACCATTTGTCTTTTCATAGATGGTTTTTTGCTTGAAGCTTGTCAAAACTTCAGATACAACTTGCTTATCAGCAGTAATATAGGTAGTATTTGTTGTTTTCAACGCACTACTAGATTTAGAAGAACTATTATCTAATCCAGTATATACATCAACACTATAATTTTTAATGAATTCATATGATGTGGTCGATTGAATCTGTTTTGAAGATTCAGAATCAGCTTTAAAATATTTAGCTTTTTCTCGCTGCAATCCATCATATTCTGTTAGACTAATTGTGCCGTCTGGATCTGTTTGCTTTGTAATGTTACCATACGCATCATACACATAAGAGGTAACATTACCTTCTGCATCCGTTTCTGATTTTTTGTTTCCGTCCGGATAATAAGTTGTCAAGCTGCCGTGGCTCTTATCAGCAGAATAATTCGGTGCATACTCCGCAGTTTTGCGGCTCAGCAAATCATATTCTGCAATGGTAGTCGCCGGTGTGCTTCCCGTTCCGTAATCTCTAGTAACTGTAACATTGTTGAACTTATCGTACTCATATTCCTTTACAGAATAAAGATTTTTAGAAATGTCAAAACTGGTGGTTTCCTTTGACACTTGAAGTTGTGCATTATACTCATAAGAAACTGTATTTACAACAGTATTTCCATCCTTCAGTGTCTTGGATTTTACCAGTCCTTTTCCAACGCCATCCTTGTAGTAATCATACTCAGTTACATTACCTTCGGGGTCGGTTGTAGCACGAATCAACCCTGCAATTCCACTCACATAACTATCAGCATAATATTCATGACTCGTGATTGCATAACTTGCCTCATTCGCTGCAAGATACTTCACTGGATCAAAATTATCTGCTGTAACTGTATTGATATCAGTTTGAGATAATGGATGCAGACTGGTTGCTTCTTTCAAAAGCCGAGTTCCATTCGAATCATATGCTTTGATAGTTGCATTCCCAGATTCGTCAACTTCTGCAATAACACTGTTTTTATCATTGTAATTGGCAAGTGTGTATGTACCGTCAGCATTTATTGTTTTGATAACATTTCCGTTAGTATCACGCTCATACTTTGTTGTATTTCCCATGATATCAACGCTTTCGGACATTTCATCATACTTATTCTTGCCATCAACCATATTATAAGTGATCTTATCTACTTCATAGGTTTGGCCATCGGTTTCCACAGTATTTGTCTTTACTGCATACTTTTCATCATAGTTATAGGTGAATGTTTTGACAAGAGTTTCTTTATCATACTCTTTTAAGCCGGTTTGCTTTTGCAATTTGTTATATGTGTAGACTTGCTTCAATCCAGATGCATTTGTAAGACAGTCTACTTGCCCATGTTCCAAATAAGAAATTTGATCTGTGACTTCATCATAACAGTTTGTGATTTTGCAAAGTTTTCCTTTTTTATCATACTCATATGTTTCTGTTCCGCCAGATACGCTTGTTGCAGATACCAACTGAAAATCTCCGTTATATGCATAAGTAACCACACGATCTGCGGTAGTATCTTTAATACTGGTAATCCGAGAATGTTCTTTATTGCCATTATAGGTGATTGTATAAGTTCTGCCAGTAGAATCTGTCACTATACGCTGGTTATTTGTCATAGAAGAGATGGTTAAAACATTACCTTCTGCATCTTTGACCCAATCCAATTCGCCATTTGTATTAAAGTGATATTTTGACTGTGCTGCATTTGTAATAGTGTATTCGTTTCCAGACTTTGTCATAGTGCTATGAGCATTTAGACACTCAAATCCACCTTTTCCATTATCCTTAAATGTAGTGTTCGAACCATCAGGCAAAACAACCTGATAATACCCAGCAGTTGGCTTTACAATCTTGCTGACATCAATATTAAAATCCCAGCCAATACCAAAAGAGCTTTCCTCAGTACTAATGGAATTATATGTGCGAACAAAGTCAGAAGTTACACCAGGAGATTCAATACTTAAGTCGGTAAAGGATTTTGTATAATTTCCAGTTGCGATGTGTACACCTTCACCAATTTCCCAGCCTTTACGATAAAGGGTATAGTCTGGCTCATAAGGAGCGTCATCTTCTGGAAACCATGGACGAATGTGATAACGATCAGGAGAGTACCCTAACGGAAAATACAATCCAGACATGTCATATTCTTCATCATAATAATCAAAATTTAAATGCCGTTTTGTTGTAGGATTTCCATTTTCATCATAAATATAAGTGTAACGATTATCCCATAAAATTGTCTGTACACCTTCTGGATAATAAAGGCTAATCACATGATCTCCAGTAGAGTAAACAGACTTTTCACCAGATTTTTCATTTACTTCCCATGTTGGCCCCTCAAAATAAATGGTTCCTGCTGTCCATTTACCTTCCATGTCAGTCAATGTGTTATAATTCCAATTACCATAAATATCAACTTCTCCACCAGGGACAGTCATTAACATTGTATCATAGCAATTTGCCTGACCAAAATTGAAATCGCCGCCAATAATGACTAATCCTCCATTAATATTCAGTAATTGGCCTGCATTTCCACCCCAACCATCTGGAGAAGCGGTACGAAATACTAAGTTATTGGAAACTTCCAAATAACCATTGCTAATATTCAGTGTTGCTCCTTGATTGCCAGACCAAAATTTCGGAATATCAGTTGTAAAGGACATACAGTCGCCTACATACAGAGAACAGCCATTCAGGTTCAAATCCGTATCATGCAAATTTAAGCTGCCCTGAAAAGCACCGCTTTCCTGCATGATCAGTGTTCTTTTAAAGGCATGATCCCAATCCAAATCGCCAGAAGCCTTGTATGCGGCAGAAAACCATGCAACATCTGCATTATCAATTGTGCCGCTGTCGTCTTTGTCCATGTATGCGTAGTAATTATCAGAACGTCCACGTTTCTGAGCCGCTGCATTGATCAAATCAATACCATCATTATAATCGTCCTTATTAACGATTATATCTCCTGTAAATTCATGATTATAGATATAAACCCATGAATTTACATCTCTCGCAGAATCAACTTCTGCCTTAAATGCAGCTAATTCTTCTTCTCCTGCACCAGCATCCATCAAAAGCAAATAGTCCGTATCATTAATTACTCCATCTAGGTTTATATCAAGATTCTGGACATTTTGTGGAAGTTCATAATATTCATCATCAGCAAGATGATCATAAAAATCGCAAAATGCTTTCAAATCTGCTGGACTAATAATATTATCACCATCTGCATCCATACTGGGATTAAAATCGGAATCACCACGATATGCTCCTAAGCAACTCTGTACATATGCCAAGTCTTTTCCATTGATGACATCATCGCTCCACTCGTTGTCGTGTTCTTCATTCCAAGTGGTATCACCTGGAACTAATGTCACTGCATTGCGAGAATCGCCAGATCCAACAGTATAGGTACCAGTACCAAAATCCTTCAAGTAAAACGGCAAATAACCATCACTTTCATACTTGACATGATAAATGCCACTACCACTGCTTGCTGTTACAGAATAACTGTCACCACTTCGGAGTTCCTGGTATTCAATTTCATTCCAGTTCTCATCAAAAATACGCACATAAATTGGAGTTTTATCTTGAATTCCATTGATAACCCCTTGTTTAACGATACCAGTTACAGTTAATTCACCTGCTGGAGCATCGCCATCCGAAGCAGTCGTAATAGCTGCAGTATGATCTTGCACTGCTTCGTCTGATTCGGATTGAACAGAAATATCGTCTTCTGCAATCTCCTCATTATTAGCAGTTTCATTTTTGTCTTCAGCAACATCAAAATAATCTACTTTTCCAAGATCTTTTGTTGCTTCTTCAAATTCCTTGGCAAGCTGGTCTTTGTTCTTTGCTCCTTCAATCGCTTCTGCAGCAGATGCAATTGTATCAGCATGTAAAAGACCTTGGGCACTGCCGTCGCCAAAAATCATGACCTGTCCCATGAACATCAGGGACATGACTCCGGCAAGTGTTCTTGTCAGTTTTTTATTCATGCACTTCCTCCTTTTTTATTTTCAAAAACATTCTTTCCTTTTCCAAGCAGCAACATCACTGCAAGAGAGCACCATGCAATCTCCAATACCAAAACAAATTGTGTGAAATGTAAAGCAAACAACAGCATCGCCACAATCATTTCTATTGTCATCACAACAATTGCTCGAATATGATAAACATGATGTTCTTTTTCATCCAATCTCTTATTTCGATCTTCCACCGGCGACAGCAAAAAAACAACGATGCAGGCTATCAACGACAATGTTGTAATCACCCAAAAATACGTTTGGGGCGTGTATTTTACGATACACAGTGCAATCCATAACATTATCGCAGAAAATGCCCAGCATCGCTGCGGTGTAGAAGCATGATAGCCTCCGGCATATACTCTTAATGGGATATATGCGATTGTGTAAACCATCGCCGGCACAGCAAGTCCCATTATAAATCCAATCAGGAGCATTGTTAGAATGTTCAGAATTGTTGCAAACATCTGACGCAGGCCATATTCATACAATGTTCTATTGGATTTTGAGATAATGCCACAGTGTTCTAGCCTATCTGCAATCTTACAAGATAATTTAACAAACATCAGAACTTGCGAAGTTTTTTAGCTGTATCAGGCAATTCTTCCTGATAAGTCATCCAAGTACAGGTTGAATTTACTGTCAGTGTTGTAAAAACCATTGCTAAAGCAGCAAGCATACCGCCATATTTCAAAATAATCTTTTTCATATTGATCACTCCAATCTTTTTATTTTGCCTGCAAAACAAATTATAACAAAAAAAGAGCCGCAAAAGCGACTCTTGTAAAAAACGACCTATGTTAATGTCAAAATTCGACTATTTTCTCACTCTGTTTCATGATGAAAACTCGTATTGCAGAGCATGACATCTGTAATAAAATATATATCATTATAATCGTATATAATGTCTCCATCATATTTTTCCAATATGCTGGAAACGCTTTTCAGTCCTAATCCATGTAATTGCTTTTCCTCCTTTGTTGTCATCAATGTTTCTTTCTCTTTTATGATATTTCCATCATAGGTATTTTCTATATGGATAAAAAGAATGTTTTTCTCAAAATAAATATTGATAAAGAAGTATTTCCTTTCCGCTTTTTCGATAGCTTCTATTGCATTGTTTAATAAATTTCCAAGTATGATGTTGAGGTCAAACACATTAATTTTCAAGTCCTTTGGTATCGTTATAGAACACTTTAAATGGACATTTTTGTTTTTCATCTCCTGCAACTTGTAATTAAGAATGCTATCAATCTCAGAATTTCCAGTATCAACAAACTGTTGATGAAAAGAAAGAAATCCCAGACCATCTTCAATATAATGAATCAGTCCTTGGTTATCCGCTTTTTTTGCATAATTTACAATAGAAATCAAATGGTTTTTGAAATCATGCTGTAAGTATCGAATTTTATTCTGAAATTCCTGTAATAATTCTAATTCGCTATGTTGTGCTTCCACCGCTTGTTCCAAAAGCTTTTTTTCATAGATAACCTCATAATTCTTCTGTAGATTATCATACATATAAAAAATCAGCAGATTAAAGCTCATCAGAACAAAGGCAACAATAATCGTTTTTATGCTATACTGATACATCGTCAAAACGCCAATCAAAATACTTCCAATTGGAACAGCTAAAATTGTCATCAAATACAATTTATCAATTTCATGATAGGATCGTTTTTTCCAAACATACTCAAAAATCAACTCAATTAAAAAAGTAACAAGTACAGTGGCAATTCCACTGCTCATTACAATAGAATCCACTTTTGTTATAAGGATAACAGTGTATACAATACCATCTGCTAGCATATTAACTACATAAAAAGATAATCCCACAAATAATTTACTTGTCACCTTCGACTCATACAAAAATGAAAGAGCAATCAAAGGAATAATATTTGTCAAAATATTCAATGTAAAATTTTCAAACATGATAGCAACTGAACTATTGAGTAGAAAATAAAGCATAAATCCAATTATAATCCAGAACTGTTTTACTTTTGCTGCACAAAATATAGTATTTAAAAGTTTCCAATAAATATAAACACGAAAAGCATTCCCGATTAAGTATACGATTTGTTCTTGCATATAATCACCTCTTTCTAAAACGATTTGCACTATTTTTCAAAAGTGCCCTACGCACTTCCGTCCTATTTGGTTGACTAATGGGCAAGGTTTTATCATCATCAATTGTCAATGACTTATAATTGTATTCTGAAATATGAGAAATGTTAACATAAAAAGATTTATGGATCATAAGGAAATTTTTTAGAATTTTCATTTCTGACAAATCACTCAATTTTCCATAAAATTCATGTGATTCATTTGAACAATAGACAGTAATCTTTCTTCCATTGCTTTCAAAATATTGTATCTGCTCTATTGGTATTCGCTTTTTTACATTTTTGTTTGTTAATTCAAAAAAATCTTTCTTGGAATATAATCGAAGATATTCACCCAGGCAAGAAAATAATGTTTCTCTTTGTATGGGTTTCATCAAAAAGTGAAATGGATGCACCTGAAATAATTCCATGGCATATCCCATTTTAGAAGAGATATAAATAATTTGACACAAGTAATCTTGGTTTATCTCACGTATATGTCTACCGACCTCTACACCATTAATCTTAGCTAACTCAATATCCAATAGAATTAAATCAAAATGTATATCATCTTCCAGATCAGCCAAAAGATTTTCTCCATTGTAATAGATTGAAATATCAAAAATCATTTTGAATTTCATTTCGTATTCTTTCAGAAAAAATAGTAGTTCATCACATACTGCTTTTTCATCATCCACTACTGCTATGCAAATCACGTAATGTGCCCCTTTCTTATCTTTTTCTCTCTATTTCCATCATACCATAAAAAATCCCAAAAAGCAAGAAGAATAGATGGTTTACCATTGGAGATACTAAAAGAAAGGAAGCATTTTTGTTTCGTAAAATCCGCCCATTGACCATTCAAGCCTAAAAATCCACGCTGTTTCCGATACTTTTTTCATTTTCCATACGATTTTTTGACGGCGAAATGTTATCCTGTCAATTGCAGTCGCTTTACATATTCCTGCTTCATCTGCATAGAAGAATGCACATATCGATTCAGCGTAATACTGGCATCAGCGTGTCCCAGCAATTCACTCAGCGTCTTTGCATCAAACCCATGGGCAATACAATCTGTAGCATAAGTGTGTCGAAGCAGATGAAATGGAACCTTCCGGATACCACAGAGTTTCAGGATTTTCTGAAACCGATACTGCATGGTTCTCGGTTCTGCCGGTTTGCTTTTCCCAGTAATCAAGTACAGAAAATTCTGTCGCTTTTTCTTTTCCAGTAATGTCAACAAGAAGGACGGAATCGGAATTGTTCGCACGGAAGTTCTGCTTTTGGGAGAGCCGATCAGCACCTCAGAGCAGCCTTTTCGATAAACTCTCTGCACCGTTCGTTTTACAGAAAGTGTTCCGTTTTCAAAGTCAATATCGCTCCACTGCAAGCCGCATAATTCACCTACACGCAAACCGGTGAACAAGCACAGAAGAATCGCCAAATCAATGGTCAGCCCTGTCTGAAGAAGATACTGTTCCAACTTCTTTCGCTCCTCAGAAGACAGAACATCCAGCTGTTTTTTCTCCGCTTTCGGCATAGTGAAATGCGTTCCACGAATGTGATATTCCTGCACTGCATACTGTTCTATGCTGTGGTAAACCCGCATAATGTCCTGTACAAACCGAACGGAAAGTCCGCCAGTTCCGTGCAATCGGCCGCTTTGCAGTTTCTCAAAGACAAAATCATTCAGCTGGTGTGTTGTCATATCCGTAAGATACTTTGTTCCGAGATCCGGAAGAATGTGATTGCGAATGACATTCTCATAGTGTGCATAACTGGACGGTTTCACACGTAATTTTGCCGCAGAAAGCCACTGACGAGATGCCTCTGCCACGGTCAATTTCAAAGCAGAAACTGGCTGGCTCTGCAAAACAGCTTGAAATTGTGCCATCTTTTCCTTTACCTCGGAAAGCGTTCTGGCATACACAAATTTGTATTTCAGCGATCCATCTTCCTTATGCCCGATTGGGACACGTCCCTCAAACCGACCGTCTTTTCTCTTGTAAATGTTGCTGCCTCTTCTTGGCATTGGAAATCCCTCCTGACAAGTTTTCGGACTGTTCAAAGCAAGAAAACGCCTGCTTTTTCTCCGATTCTGATGATTTATTCATGAATTTTCAGAAATATATACTTTACTTTTTCTGAAAATCTGCTATAATGATAGCAGATTCGATGCTGTTTTGTCTGAAATTTCTGCAAATAAATGGGCGGATTTTACGAAGAAATCTACATTTCATAGAAACGAAATGCCATGCTGAGAAAATGTGCTTTCCCAGCATGGCATTTTTTATGGTTCTAATTTTGATTTTACAACAAAAAAACGATAACCCCGACCTACCGTTTTATTTTACCCTATCGTTTTTTTGTTGTTTCAGAAATGCA
>OIWM01003119.1_pt1 | contig 12463 bp, 10 predicted proteins | sample 1587451 | NCBI WGS metagenome assembly OIWM01 (sample SAMEA3888907, study PRJEB22519) | human gut metagenome | biome: human gut; feature: human-associated habitat; material: faeces | place: Denmark | collected 2011
CCTATCGTCACGGGACCATTCAGGAACCACTTTTCGTAAAGATAGATGGCTACAGACTCTTCGCCCATAAGAGGCGGATTCATATAATGGTCTAGGATGGAGCTCGCCACGAACTGTCTTACGAGCGAATCCTTACACGATTCTATGAGATAGTCACATTCCTGCTCCTTTTCGGAATTGTCTATGAAAAGCATAGTCTCATAGTATTGCTCCAGCATCTCGGAAAGCCGCGCACGCGAAGTGGAGTCCACCTGCCCAGCCGACATCTTGAATAAAGAAGCCGCCATCAAGAGCACTATGAGAGTCAGTCGTTTCATTTTTTCGGCAATTCCACACCTTCGGCCATAAACAGGGACGTGTCTCCGTTATGGCGCAATATATCTCGCACCGCAGACGAAGATATGTGCGCAAACTCCTGAGCCGTAGGTATTATGATGGTCTCGATCTCGGGAGCGAGTCGACGATTGGCATCGGCTATGCTCCTTTCCGTCTCGAAATCGATCATATTCCTAACACCTCGAATTATATGATTGATACCAAGTTGTCTACATATATCAATGGTAAGTCCCGAATACTCTATCACCCTAACGCCTTCGAGTGAACGACAAGTCTGATTTATGATGTCCATCCTCGTGGGATTGTCGAAGAATCCGGATTTGTCGCCATTGATACCCACGGCCACGACCACCTCGTCGAACATCGTGAGTGCTCGCTTGAGTATGTTAAGATGTCCGGCCGTAAATGGGTCGAACCCGGGAAGAGTGCTATTCGTTTCATTTCTTAGTTATAAACTTCACTATCAGGGTTAAAAACAACAGGGCGAACATCATATAGCAGAGTCTGCCCACTATGTCGCCGTATAATGCGAAAAATGTCTGTTTGGTCGTAAGGTTGATTCTGGCGTGAAGCACGTCCGGAGTCCACCACTTCGACTGTTCGAGCACATCGCCCCTCTGGTCTATGAAAGCCGAGATGCCTGTGTTAGCGCAGCGTGCTATGTCGCGCCTTAACTCTATGGCTCTCAATCTGGAATAGCTAAAATGCTGCCTATATCCGGCAGTATTTCCCCACCATCCGTCATTAGTGATTACGCAGATGGCCTGGGCACCTTTCCTGACATATTGAGTACAGAATTCAGGATAAATGGACTCATAACATATAGGAACGCCCACCGGAATGCATCGCGACACGTTTCCGTCTTCATCGTACTCTACTACGTTCAGGTTCTTCGCATAGCCCTGCGACACGCATCTTCCCATCAATCCCCCCAAAGCGTCGTCGATAGGCGCGAAAATCTTAGGATAAGGGGTCAATTCCGAGCCCACCACGAGCTTGGTCTTGTCCGTTCTCTCCACTCGTCCCGTGCCATCTGTCATATAGGCAGTGTTATACGAGAGATACCATCCGTCGCCTCCGCCCAGAGGACGTGCCAGCACGCTCGGCGATGCGTGAGTATAAAAGGCCTGATGCGTACTCGCCCCGAAAAGCAAGTTCACATTAGGATATTTGTCTACCAAATTCTTCGAAAAAGTGCGCCAAGTCGGCGAATTCTTAGGAGAAGACACCCAGATGTCCGAGCAAAAGGTCTCCGGAAGCATAAGCAGCATCACCTCCTGCGGATAAGCCTTCAGCGTGTCCCTTCCGGCCAGCTCTTCAGTAAACAATTCCACGACCTGACGGTTCTGTGCGCTCTGCGGAACTGCCTTCAATTTCTGATAAGGGTCGAAATTCGACTGTGCCATAAGCACTTCCAGCCTTCCGGCATCCGCTCTCTCACGGTAGTGCGAATAAATGACCTTCGAGCACACGATAGGCCCTATTATCACTAATGCCAATCCCACCGCAGCGCTGTAGCGGGCTTTCCGGTTCCAAGACTGGAAACTGCCGTCCGACAGGCTTACCAGAATCCCGAAAATGGAAAGATTGGCCAGCCAAACCCAAAGGCTTCCTCCGAGAAGACCGGTGTATTCGTACCACTGAACCAGTCCGGTGGTACGCCCGAAAGCATTTCCGAACACCAGCCACGGCCAGCTTATCTGCGAAGATGTCAGATAGAAGCGCTCCCAGGCTATCCAAGCTACGGCGAGGAAGATGTAAGGGACGCATCCCTTGAAGCGTTTCTTACTTATTCTGAAAAGCGCGAAAATGATGGACATAAAGGCGGAATTGGCCAGGACGGCGAAGATGCCCCCGCCCACTGTCGCCTTACATACCCACCAGGTAGTCAGCGCGTTGAAGATTACGAAAGTGAGGTAGTACCACCAAAAAAAGCGTTTGACGCCATTAAACGAGGCGATACGTTCCGCGCAGAGAAGCGGTACCAGAGCTACGAGGGCCACCGCGCCGCATCCCGGCACCAGAAAAGGAATGCCCATCAAAATCGACGAGATGAGCAGAAGTATGATAATCAATCTATTCTGTTTCATTTTCCGTAGGCATATTCTTACAATACTTGCGCCACTTTTCCAGGAGCAGCGTCATATCCTCCGGCAGAGGCGAGTCGAAACGGCACATCTTACCGGTTTTCGGATGCACGAATCCTAAGGTCTTCGCGTGAAGGGCCTGACGCGGACATATTTCGAAACAATTTGTTATGAATTGTTTATACTTAGCGTAAATGGTCCCCTTTCGGATTTCCATACCCCCGTAGCGCTCATCGGCGAAAAGTGGATGACCGATGGAGCCCATATGCACGCGAATCTGATGCGTACGGCCCGTTTCCAGACGGCACTCCACCAATGTCACGTAACCGAAGCGTTCGAGTACCCTATAATGGGTGACTGCGTGCTTTCCCTTTTCCGGGTCGTCGAAATTACGGAAGCGTAGTCTGTCATTAGGGTCGCGACCTATATAGCCTTCGACGGTACCCTCGTCTTCGTTGATGTTTCCCCAGACTATGGCATTATAGCACCTCTCGATGCTGTGCTCGAAGAATTGCTTGGCTAATCTGAGCTGAGACTCGTCGTTTTTCGCCACGAGAAGAAGTCCCGAGGTGTCCTTATCTATCCTATGCACGAGAATGCCCATCCTTTCATCCTCTGCTTCAGGACCTTGGCTTATACCCAAGTGATATGCTAGGGCATTGATGAGCGTACCCTCGAAATGACCGTGTCCTGGATGCACCACCATTCCGGCAGGCTTGTTTACCACGAGCACGTCGTCGTCTTCGTACACTATGTCGAGAGGAATGTCCTGAGGCAGGATCTCGAGGCCCCTGCGGCGATACGGCATAATAAATCGTATCACATCGCCGGGACGAATTATGTAATTGGCCTTCACGACCTTGTCGCCTACGTGCACATAGCCTTCCTTAATTGCTAACTGCACGCGATGGCGCGATGTGTCCTCGAGATGCTCCGACATATATTTGTCTATGCGCATAGGGCTCTGCCCTGCATCGACGTTAAGTCTGAAATGCTCGAAAAATTCAGGTTCTATCTCTATTTCTTCTTCTAGCCAGTCTTTCTCCATTACTCGATAAGTACTAATGAATCAACAGGTTCAGGCTTAGGGAGTTTCTCTCTGTCTAGAGTCAAGTAAAGCTTTACGCCTCTTCCCATGGATGTTCTATCTTCACTTTCGCGCGGCACCTGCCTGTAGACGAACGCCGCAAGCGAATCGGAATAAGTTCTCACGGTGCTGTCGAAAACCAGCTGTTCCACATTAAGATAGCTATCTTGTACGGCATTTACCGCCTTCATATATGGAAGTTCCACAAAAGACGGCACCACCGTAAAGGCATCGCTTGGGTTAGCGCCTACCTTCAGGTTTACTACAGTGCCCACATCGACCTTAGTGCCCGGTGCGATGTCGCTGGCACCTACCATCTGACCCAGCACGTTATTCGTAGCCAAGTCCCTGACATAGAGCAGTGTACCCAGGGCCAATCCGTTCGCCGCCAGCTCCACCTTAGCCTGTCTTACGGTAAGTCCCACGAGTGACGGCATAGGAACCTGACGCTTTCTGACGGCATTTACCGTGATATAAATCTTTCTGCCATCCTTCACCTCGCTGCCCGCTTTCGGCGTCTGTGCATAGATGGCCCCGTGCCTGAACCGATTCACGAACACTGAATCCGTGACGATGAGTTGCAGATGGTCCTTTGAGGCCAATCCCGCCGCGTCGTCCATCCTCATCCCGATGAAATCCGGCACCTCCACGTACTTATTGTGCTCGGTAAACTTCTTCAGGCCAAAACTCAAACCACCCATGACCACACAGAATATGACTATGGCCAAAAGCAAGTTCGTAACTATCCAATTCTTCTTAAAAAAATTCATAAAGAAAGCCTCTTATTTTCTTAGGGTTCTATTCGCGAGGTTAATGCGATACTTGAACATCTCCTTACCCTTATAGAAGTAGATGGAGACTACGTTATTATCCATAAATCCTACCTGAGCGATGTAGCGCTGCGTCTTGCGGTTTTTGCAAACCGGCTCCGCCCATACGAGCAGGTGGGCATTGGTCTTCTTATTCCTTACTATTACTACGGAATAGCCTCTCACGTCGCACACTCCGGCTTCGAGATTACCCTTCGTGCTCTTCTTAGCCTTCTTATAGGCAGTATATATGGAGCAATCCTCGGAAATGGTGCCGAATTCTATGGTTCCGGCAGATTTCATAGCATTAGGATTATTCTCAAACCACCAGTCTATGTACTCGTCGCTCTTAAAGTCTGCCTCGGAAAGTATTTCGAGTCTGGCGTCTACCCTGAACAGCGAATCCAAATAGGTAGAATAGACATTCTTTTCTACCAATGCGAGCGAAGACACGCCTTCTATGCAAAACTCCCCTTTCGTAGGCTTTATCGCAGTACCGTCGAAATCAAGACCATACAGGGAGTTATCCTGAAGCGAATAGAGGTATCTCGTCAGTTTGAGGCGTTTTCCGCCATCGTATCGGCATAGCAGAGGAATCTCCAGCATCTGCTCGTCTCCGACATTCACGAGTGCCACCGAATCGCACTTGGTATAGACGGCGTCTGCCGACGGAGCGTCCGGATAGATGTAATAGGGATTCCCGTTAATCTTATACCTCTTACGTTTAAGGGTATAGTCGGTGATGACTATCGACGAATCGGTGTAATCTACGCAAATAGCCGACACTGTCTTGCCGGCTTGATGTTCGAGAACGTTCTGGTGCTCGGCGTGAGGATCGAATCCCTTCTTCTGGCCGAAACACAAGACGCAGCAGAATAATGCCATTAAGGCCAATACCTTTTTCATTCTAAATGACTTTCAAGTCCTTGCCCACTTTGATGAATGCATCTATCGCGCGATCGAGCTGGTGCTGCGTGTGTGCGGCGCTTAGCTGAACGCGGATTCTCGCTTGGCCTGCAGGCACTACCGGATAATAGAATCCGGTTACGAAGATTCCCTCTTCGGCCATAGCGCTAGCAAACTTCTGGCTCAGAGGAGCGTCGTACAGCATCACTGCGCAGATGGCGCTCTGTGTAGGCTTGATGTCAAATCCGGCATCAAGCATCTTGGCGCGGAAGTATTCCACGTTCTCCACGAGTCTTGAGTGCAGTTCGTCGCTCTCTTCGAGCATCTTGAAGAGTTCCACTCCGGCGCCTGCTATCATAGGAGGCAACGAGTTCGAGAAAAGATATGGACGGCTTCTCTGACGAAGCATCTCTATAATCTCCTTTCGGCCTGTGGTAAATCCGCCTACGGCTCCGCCGAATGCCTTTCCCAGAGTTCCGGTGTGGATGTCTATCCTGTCGTAGCAGTCGTACAACTCTCCGACTCCCCTTCCCGTAGGACCTACCACTCCGGCGCTGTGACTCTCGTCCACCATCACGAGCGCGTCATATTTTTCCGCGAGGTCGCAGATTTTGTCCATAGGGGCGACATTACCGTCCATAGAGAATACGCCGTCGGTCACTATGATACGGAAGCGCTGTGCCTGGGCTTCCTGAAGACAGCGCTCGAGCTCTGTCATATCGGAATTGGCATAACGATAACGCACTGCCTTACAAAGACGTACGCCGTCGATTATGGATGCGTGATTCAATGAATCGGAGATGATGGCATCTTCAGCGGTAAGGAGCGGCTCGAAGACACCGCCGTTTGCGTCGAAACAGGGAGCGGAGAGAATGGTGTCTTCGGTGTGGAAGTATCTTGATACGGCTTTTTCAAGTTCGAGGTGCACGTCTTGGGTTCCGCAGATGAATCGAACGGAGCTCATTCCGTAGCCACGGGCGTCCATCGTGCGCTTCGCAGCCTCGATAAGGCGAGGCGAATTGGCCAGTCCCAAGTAGTTGTTGGCACAAAAATTAAGGGCTTTTCTGCCGTCGCTCAGGGTGATTTCGGCGCCCTGCTCGGAGCATATTACGCGTTCCTGCTTGTAGAGACCGTCTTTACGGATCTTTTCGAGTTCGCAGGTGAGATGTTCTTGAAATTTGCCGTACATAATATACTATTTGTTTAGTTTGACTTTCAAATTCTTTATCATATCTTGAGTCATAGTGTCGAGGTCGTAGGTCGGAGCCCAGCCCCATTCCTTACGGGCACAGGTGTCGTCCATATTATCCGGCCAAGAATCGGCTATGCTCTGACGCACCGGGTCTACCTCGTAGCGCATCTTGAAGGAAGGTATGTACTTTCGTATGGATGCGGCGATGGTCTCCGGGTCGAAGCTCATAGATGCGATATTGAAGGAATTACGATGTTTCAGGTAGCGCGGGTTCGCCTGCATGATGTCTATGGCGGCACGAAGCGCATCCGGCATATACATCATATCCATAAGGGTTCCTGCGGCTATAGGGCACACGAATTCCTCGCCCTTTACCGCAGCGTAGTAGATTTCCACGGCATAGTCGGTAGTGCCGCCACCAGGAAGTGTGGTATAGCTGATTAGCCCGGGGAATCGAACGGAGCGGGTGTCCACTCCGTATTTGTGGAAATAGTAGTCACTTAGCAGCTCGGTAGCCACCTTCGTGACTCCATACATGGACGTAGGACGCTGAATGGTGTCCTGAGGAGTATTCTTGTGCGGAGTGGACGGGCCGAAAGAACCGATGGAACTCGGCGTGAACACTGCGCACTTTTTCTCTCTCGCCACCTCCAGAACATTTATCAGGCCATTCATCTGAATGTCCCAAGCCTTCAACGGAAGTCTTTCTGCCGTAGCCGAAAGAAGAGCGGCCAAGTTATAGATGGTGTCGATGTCGTATTTGTCGACGGCATCGGCTATCTGCTTGGCATTACACACGTCCACTTCCTCACTCGGTCCGCTAGAAAGGAGTTTTCCTTTAGGCTCGCATCCCTTAATGTAGCCGGCGACGACCTTCCCGTTAGGGAAAGTGCGCCGCAGCAACATAGTGAGTTCGGAGCCAATCTGGCCCGTAGCTCCAATTACAAGAACATTTTTCACTATTTCAACTCTTTGAATTTCTCTGCAGAAATCTTCTTCGCCTTAATGGTGATGACACTCTTGATCTTGTCGAGAACTTTCTGGTCTTCTACCTGCTCGGCGAGTCTTTCGACCTGCTTCTGGTCGTGAAGTACGTTGTTTACGGCCTCGTCGATCATTTCCTGAGGAACGTTTCCGATACCGTACATAGCGTACTGATAGGTAACGAATGCCTTAGCAGCGTCCTTCAGGTCATCTGCACTGACCTGAAGCTCGAATTTCTTCATAAGGCTGCCTCTTACGAGCTGCCACTTGAAGTCCTCTGCAAATGCAGGGAATTCCTCTTCTACCTGCTCTGCGGTTACCTTTCCGTCGTTAGCGTGGAGAAGCCATCTCTTGAGGAATGCCTCAGGAAGCTCTACGCCTGCCTTGTTTACATAGAAATCGCGGATATCCTTAGAAAGTCTCCACTGAGCCTCCGACTTGTAGTTCTCCTTAAGGCGCTCTGAAGCCTCTTTCTCGATCTCCTCGTCGGTCTTCTCTTCCTTCTTGCTCTCGTAGTATTTCTTAAGGTTGGCAGCCATGTCTTCCTTCTCCTTAGCGGATACGGTTATACTATAGTTAGGGACTTCGTCCTCTGCCACTACATCTACGTCTACCTCAGGACTCAAAGCCATATCGAACACGAAAGTGAACTCTTTACCGCTGGTCCAGTCTACATCAGGCTGCTTCTCGCTTGAGAGAGGCTCTCCCAAGATGTGAAGTTTCTCGTCGTCGATGAACTTCTGGAGGCCTGTACCGATTACCTCGTTAATGGAATCGGCCAACACCTGTCCGCCGTACACGCGCTGAACGAGGCTCATAGGAACATTTCCCTTACGGAATCCCTTGAAGTCAGCACGACGTCTGCAATCTGCAAGTTTCTTCTTCTCAATCTCCGCATAATCTGCAGGCTCGATGTTCATAGTAAGCTCGATATTGAGCTTGTCAATCTGGTTTTTTGTTAATTTCATACTATTTATTTTTATTTGATTTTTCTTTTCGGGTATTTGATTCTCTCATGATACATTTGGCCCAAATAAGTCTGCATCACGATTTTAATGGTATCTATCTCCTTAAGGGTAATGTCGGCCTGTTCCAATTGGCCGTCCTCTATCTTATAGGCGAAGATTCTGTCCACGAGCGCGGAAATGCTCTCCTGCGAGTAGTCTCTCAATGTTCTGGAAGCGGCCTCGATGGAGTCGCTCAGCATCAGGATGACCTGCTCCTTAGTGGTCGGGGTAGGTCCAGGATACAGGAACTCCTTCTTTAGCTCAGGGTCGCCGCCCTCCTTAAGGTATTTGTCGTAAAAAAATGAGACACAAGTGGTTCCGTGATGAGTCCTGATGAAATCGGTAATCACCGACGGGAGTTTGTGCGCCTGTGCTAGCTCCACGCCGTCCGTAACGTGCTTTATGATGTCCTGGGCACTCTGGAGCGGAGTGATGTCCGCATGATATTTGGCGTCGGTCGAGGTCAGGGACTCGTTCTCCACGAAGCAGAGAGGATTCTTGATCTTTCCTATGTCATGATAGAGAGCGCCTGCCTTTATGAGAATCTCGTCGGCATTAATGGCTCTCGCTGCTGCCGAGGCCAAGTTCATCACCTGAAGTGAATGCTGGAATGTACCCGGAGCCTTCTGCTCGAGCTGGCGAAGCAGTTCGTTAGAAGTGTCCGAGAGCTCCTGAAGGCGGGTCGACGACACGAGATTGAAGCTCCTTTCGAGAAGGTAGACAAACGGATGGAGTGCTACCTGAAGGATGGAGCCTATGCATAAAAGTCCCAGTGTAGGAAGGTAATCCACATTTATGACGCCCGTAATGACGAATGCCGAGAACAAGACTGCGGTGCACACGAAGTTAATCGATGCAGCGATGAACTGCTTCGCACCCTTCGAGAAATGCTTGAATACATAGAGCGTTATGACTCCGGATACGAGATACATCATAAACACAGCTGCGCCGTTCTCCGCGAAGAGAAGCAGCGGAAGCAATGTGGCAATGTATACCGGATAGATAACCCTGGTCCTGAAGAAAGCCTGTAGATAAAGCGCTGCCACCGAGAACGGGAAGATGAATATCCACTGCGGAGCGAACTTAATCAAAATAAGCTCCACGGAAGCTATCAGGGTAAAGACCACCACGACATAGAGGTATCGATTGTAGTCTTTGAATATCATAGCATTAGAGAAGTAGATGGCGAAGTACAGGCATATGAGTATGCCTAATACCAGCAGCGCATTTCCCAGCCAGATAGCAGCAAGTGGCTTGTCGTAGCCGTAGCTTTGCTCGTATTCGGCCTTATAGGAGTCGAGCATCTGGGCCACCTCGGCGGTAATCAGCTCGCCATTGTTCACGATAATGGTTCCGGCGTTAACGAATCCGGAAGTAGTCGATACCATCGACTGCGTCTGACTGTGTACGAGAGCAGTAATCTGCTCGTCGTAGACTAGATTTACCGCAAGCAGGTCGTATATGGACTTCGATCTTATTATGGAGTCTACGTTAACCTCGGGACAATCCGTCGAAACCCCGTGAAGGAGTGCGATTCGTGCCTGCGGAAGAAGATAAACCTCTGACACAGGCACCTTTTCGGCACGTTTCCCCTTCTGGACATATATCAATTCGACATTATCCTGAATCTCGGGGATGATTCCCTTATTATAGATATCTGACAGGTGTCTGACCAGCGAAGACTTCAACCCCGGAACATCGGCGAAGCTCATTCCCTCGATCTTTCTGAAACTCTCTCCGACCACCTCGGTGGACATCTTGTAGTAAGGAATTACGGTAGACGACAAATCCGCCTTTTCCTTAGCTATCTGTTCAGTGGTTTTCAGAAGAGGAAAATCAAACTGGGCCACGAGAGTCTCGTAGCGCCAAGCCTGACCCTTCGAATAGTCATAACCCCACTTCGCCGTGCGTGGCACCAAGACCATAAGCACCGCGAAAGATACCACAAGGGGTATGACAGCCTTCCACCTGAAAGAGGATTTCATCTTTTTATGCGTCTATATTAGCGTAATGTGCGTTTTCTTCGATAAACTGCCTGCGTGGCGGTACATCGTCGCCCATAAGCATAGAGAAGGTACGCTCGGCCTGAGCTGCGTTCTCTATGGTAATCTGGCGGAAACGACGGCGCTCAGGGTCCATAGTGGTAGCCCACAACTGCTCGTCCGACATCTCTCCCAAACCTTTATAGCGCTGAACGGTATAACCCTTGTCAGAGCCCTTTCCGAGCTTGAGAGCAGCCTCCTCTCTCTGTTCCTCGGTCCAGCAATAGATCTCTTCCTTACCCTTCTTCACCAAGTAAAGCGGCGGAGTGGCGAGGTATACATAGCCATTCTTTATGAGGTCGAACATATATCTGAAGAAGAATGTGAGGATAAGACAGGCAATGTGAGAACCATCGACATCGGCATCGGTCATAATCACTACCTTATGATATCTCAGCTTGCTCAAGTCCATATGTTTCTCGCCGTTTTCGTCTTCCTGTGCCACGGTAACGCCCAGTGCGGTGTAGATGTTCTGAATCTCCTGGCTGTCGAAAGCCCTGTCCACAGCAGCCTTCTCGACGTTCAAAATCTTACCACGAAGCGGGAGAATAGCCTGAAATTCACGATTTCTACCCAGCTTGGCAGTACCGCCTGCGGAATCTCCCTCGACCAGGAACAGCTCGCACTTCTCCGGATCTCTCTCGGAGCAGTCGGCCAATTTACCCGGCATACCTGCGCCGCTCAAAACCGATTTGCGCTGCACCATCTCACGTGCCTTTCGCGCCGCATTACGGGCAGTGGCAGCGAGAACGATCTTCTCGATGATGGTCTTCGCGAGTTTAGGATTCTCTTCCAAGAAAATATCCATAGCAGCCGCAGTAGCCTGAGATACAGCCGATGTAACTTCCGGGTTACCGAGCTTCGTCTTAGTCTGGCCTTCGAATTGAGGCTCTGCCACCTTCACTGAGATGACTGCCGTAAGGCCTTCCCTGAAGTCTTCCGGAGCGAGCGGATCCTTCATCTTCGCGAGAAGGTTATTCTTCTCCGCGTACTGTTTCAAAGAACGGGAAAGACCCATCTTGAATCCCTGAAGATGAGTACCACCCTCTATGGTGTTGATGTTATTTACATAAGAATATATCTTCTCCGAATAGCCCGTGTTATACTGAAGGGCTATGTCGATAGGAATTATCTTATCTGAAGACACACAGATAGGCTCCGGAATCAAAGTCTGCGCACCTGCGTCGAGATACTCGATGAACTGCTTAAGACCATCGTTCGAATAGAATACCTCGCTACGGAAAATCTTACGGCCGGTAGGCTTCGCATTATCGTTCTCGTCGATCACATACTCGTCGACGAGTTCCCTCTCATCGGTCAAGCTAATGCGCACGCCCTTATTAAGATAGGCCAATTCCCTCAATCGCGCAGCCAGCGTGTCGTACTTATAAATAGTAGTCTGAGTAAAGATCTCAGCGTCCGGATGGAAGGTAATGATGGTTCCTGTGTTATCGGAATCGCCTACTACCTGGACAGGGCCAAGTGGTTTACCCTTAGAGAATTCCTGTTTGAAGACCTTACCCTCGCGGTGAACTTCTGCAATAAGATGGTCGGAAAGGGCATTCACGCAGGACACACCCACACCATGAAGACCTCCGGACACCTTGTAGCTATTCTTACTGAACTTACCGCCGGCGTGAAGCACCGTAAGAACCACCTCCAAGGCGGAACGATGCTCCTTTTCGTGCATACCGGTAGGGATACCACGTCCGTTATCCTCTACCCTTATGGAGTTGTCAGGAAGAATGCTCACCTCTATGTCGGTACAGAATCCGGCCATAGCCTCATCTATACTGTTATCCACCACTTCATATACCAGATGATGCAATCCCCTCTCGGATACATCTCCGATATACATCGATGGTCTCTTTCTTACGGCCTCCAATCCCTCAAGCACCTGAATGCTGTCAGCACCATACTGCTGCTCGGCCTGTTTGATTTCTTCTGTCTCTATCATTTTCTTAATTTATTTTATATTCGAAAAGCCTACAAATTTACTAAAAAAAGCAGGCT
>OIWM01003130.1_pt1 | contig 12419 bp, 10 predicted proteins | sample 1587451 | NCBI WGS metagenome assembly OIWM01 (sample SAMEA3888907, study PRJEB22519) | human gut metagenome | biome: human gut; feature: human-associated habitat; material: faeces | place: Denmark | collected 2011
ACCAGAAGAGTTATCAAAACGTGGTGGCGCTTATTACAGCGATGCAGCGTGTGAATGTATCAATGCGATTTATAACAATAAGCAGACTCATATGGTTGTTAGCACAAAAAATAGAGGAGCAATTCCAGAATTGCCTGAAGATTCAATAGTTGAAGTAAGCTGCTATATTGGGGCAAAAGGAGCAATGCCTGTTGCTTGGGGAAAATTACCAAGTGCACAAAGAGGATGGCTTCAATGTATGAAGGCAATGGAAGAATGTACAATCGAAGCTGCAGTTACAGGTAATTATGGATTGGCACTTGAAGCATTTACATTAAATGAATTGATTCCATCGGGAGAAAATGCAAAGCGTGTTTTGGATGAATTGTTGATTGCACATAAGAATTATTTACCACAATTTAAGTCTACAATTGAAAAATTAGAAAAAGAATTATAAAAGAACCATAAAAATGAAATCATCTTTTAACAAACCTCAATCTGAGGCAATTACCCATGGGAAAGGACCGGCATTGATATTAGCCGGTCCCGGAAGTGGGAAGACTCTTGTAATTACCCAACGGGTGAAAAATTTAATCGAGAAACAACATATCAGACCATCGAATATCTTAGTCATTACGTTTACAAAAGCGGCAGCGACACAGATGAAGGAAAGGTTTACGATCCTGATGGGAGAGGGAGGCTATCCGGTCACTTTTGGAACGTTTCATGCCGTCTTTTTTTCTGTACTCAAAAATGCCTATCACTATACGGCACAGAATATCATCAGAGAAGAGAAAAAGTATCAGATTTTGTATGATATCATCCATCGTATGGAGTTAGAGTACGAGGATGAGCAGGAATTTATGAGCGGAGTGTTGTCAGAAATCAGTCTGGTAAAAAATGAAGGGATCGATCTCTCACATTACTATGCAAAGAACTGTGCGGCAGATATTTTCCGAAAGATTTATCAGCAGTATGAGGCAGGCAAACAGAGAACAGGACTCATCGATTTCGATGATATGCTGGTCTATACCTATGAACTGTTCCGTGAAAGAAAGGATATTTTAGCCCTTTGGCAGAAGCAGTATCCCTATATTTTGATCGATGAGTTTCAGGATATTAATAAACTGCAATTTGAAATTGTAAAAATGATGGCATTACCGCATAATAATCTCTTTGTGGTGGGGGACGATGACCAGTCCATTTACCGTTTCCGTGGTTCGAAACCGGAACTGATGCTGGGATTTACCAAATCCTATCCCGATGCAGAAAAGATTCTGTTAGATACCAATTACCGCTCGGATCGTGAGATCATAAAAGCAGCCGGAAAACTGATCGCTCACAACAGTGAACGTTTTTCAAAAAAGATCATGGCACAGAGTGCACAGCCGGGCGAGGTGGAATTTGCGATCTACAAGAATCAGTGGGCGGAAAATGAGGCCGTCATTGCAGATATCAAAAGACAGGTACAAAGGGGCGTTCCCTATCAGGAGATCGCGATTCTATTCAGGACGAATATCCAGCCGCGGATGCTGATGCGGCAGCTGATGAACCACAATATCCCGTTTATCGCAAAAGATAAGATCCCGAATCTGTATGAGCACTGGATTGCAAGAGATATCTTTACCTATATCCGTATTGCACAGGGCAGCCGGGAGAGAAAAGATTTTTTAAAGATCATCAACCGTCCGAAACGTTATATCGGAAGAGAGAGCTTAGAGGAACTGAGTGTTGCCTTTGATGTCTGGATGGACTATTACAAGGAGCAGCCGTGGATCGCAGAGCGGATCGACCGGTTAGAATATGACATCCGTATGTTATCGATGATGAAGCCTTATGCGGCAGTCAATTATATCCGGGGCGGTATCGGATATGATGATTATTGCAGGGAATATGCGAAGTACCGCCACATTCGAGAGGAAGAACTCTTAGAAGTGTTAGATGAGCTGCAGGAAAGTGCAAAAGAGTACCAGTCCTATGAAGCCTGGTTCTTACATATGGAGGAATATAAAGAGGAGTTAGAACGTCAGGCAAAAGAGCAGAAGCAGCAGCCGGACGGAGTTACATTAGCAACCTTACACAGCGCGAAGGGGTTAGAATATGATATCGTCTATCTTGTCGATGTCAACGAAGGGATCATGCCTTATAAAAAAGCGGTATTAGAGCAGGATATTGAAGAAGAGCGCAGAATGTTTTATGTGGGAATGACGCGGGCAAGACACCGGCTGTCAATCAGTTCAGTACAGGAGTATAATGGGAAAAAATCAGAGATTTCCCGTTTTGTGGCAGAGGCGGGGAGAATAGAGACAGGAGAACAGAGGATAAATAAAAAAGCAACATAAAAGACAATAGAAAAAGAAAGACGAAAGAATATATAGGGCAATATAAAAGAGAATATAAAATAAACGGGATTCCGGATCATCCGGAATCCCGTTTTTGATGAATGTTTCCTTGATCAAAATTAAATCAAAATTTTATTTAATCCATATCCTCATATGCTGCTTCATCGAGTAACTCATCAAAGCGGTCTGCAACAGCTTCGTATTCTTCATCGTCCTCAATGTTTTCTAAAGAAGGATTGCCCTCTTCGTCTTCAAAATAGCGATAGATGAATACTTCGCCTTCTTCATTTTCATTGCCGTCCTCATCTAACGGAAGCAGAGCAATATAGTTCTGTTCCTCTAATTCAAAGATGGTAAGGATGGCACATTCTACTTCACTGCCGTCATCAAGAGACAGTGTGACCTGCATATCAGATTCATCATCCACTGGATTCTGTGCATTGTTTCCCATAATTAAATCTCCTTTTAATAAAAATGTATTTAGTATTTATATGATAGCCTGAATATAGAGATCAGGTCTGTCATTTAAATCAAGAAAGGTCTGGTCTTCTAGCTGGATGACCGGTCGTGTCAGTCTCTGCGTGATCAGAATGATTTTACCGGTTTGTCCATTGCTTAAAAGTACGTTGTTATTGACATAGGTATTTGCAATATGCTCTAAGAAGCAGAGGATAAACTGTGGATTGTAACGGTTTAATCCCTCTAATTCAAAGGAAGCAATTACCTCAAACGGACAGAGCGCACGTCGGTAACATCTGTCAGAGGTCATGGCATCATAGACATCTGCGATTGCAACAATGGCTGCCATATCGTCAATTTCCTTACCGACAAGATGATTTGGATAGCCGGTGCCGTCATATCGTTCATGGTGCATCAAAGCAGCATTTTTTATTCGTTCATCCAATGGCTGATCCTTTAAGATGTCATAGCCAAGCTGGGCATGCGCTTTGATCACTTCGTATTCTGCATCGGTTAATTTGCCTTTTTTTAAGATAATGGCATTCGGAATCTTGCATTTGCCAATATCGTGAAGCAGTCCGGCAAGCGTTAAAACATCTAAGTCCTCGTCGGAATACTTTAACCACATACCGAACATCCTCGAAATGATGCTGACATTCAGACAGTGGGCATAGGTAGAGTCATCAATCTGACGCATATTATGTAAATTGTCAAAAATAGAGATCGTAGTTGACTGTTTGCCAAACAGGCCAACGGATTCGGAAAGCAGTTCGGCCTGGTCGATTGGGTCCGTACGGTCGATCAAATCATTTAAGGACGATTTAAGAAAACGGATTTTCTTCACATAATCGCTTTTAAACCGCTGGAAAGAACGGGAAGAGCGGATCTTTTGTGAATAAGACAGGGTTACCTGTTCCGTCTTTTGCATAGATGCGATAGCGGCAGGCGGGATCGTACCATCTAGAATGGAAGCAGATGGAATATTATAATAGCTCAGATGAGCGATCATCTGATTCGTAAGTTCCGTGTCAGCAGCTACGATAAGCTGTCCATGTTTAGATAAGACCGGTTCGGCTGTGATCATTCCTGGGGTTAAATCTTGTGTTTTTACGGTACGCATATGGCTCCTTTACAAAATATCATTCATTTTATACATATTTTTCTTATAGAGATATTTTAAAACAAGAAGTAGAAAAGTCAAGGAAAAAATACCTGTTTCTTTTTGATAAGGGTGTGTACAAATTCCACGAAAAAAGATATAATAATACAGATAAAAAACAAAGGTGGACAAAAAGATGATATTTCAGACACGGGCAGGAGATTACAGAAAGATGGGAACAGAGCAATGTGCAGATGGTGTCACATTTACCTTTCAGTGTCCCAAAGAGCTTGCCTGTGCAGTAGTGCTGTTTGAAAAAAAGACAGGAAAGCAGGCAGCAAAGATCGATGTACTACCACAGTATCGTGTGGGTTCGGTGCGTTCTGTCACCATTTATCCCTTAAAAGCAGAAAAATATTATTATTGTTATGAGATTGAAGGAAAAAGAGTGCGTGATCCTTACGGAGAGCGTGTGATCGGCAGGGAAAAGTGGGGCGATACCGAAAGAACCTTAGACGATGCACTGTTAAGCGGATTCAAAAAAGAAGGTTTTGACTGGAGTGAAGATGTCAGTGTAGAGATTCCGGCGAATGAGATGGTCATGTATAAACTTCATGTGCGTGGATTTTCCATGGACGGCAGGGGCAGAAATAAGGGAACCTTTGCGGCTGTGATGGACAGGCTCTCCTATCTGAAAGAACTTGGGATCACAACCTTAGAATGTATGCCGGTCTACGAATTTGAAGAATTAATGGAAAATGGCAGGCTGAATTACTGGGGATATGCGCCGAGTGACTATTTTGCGGTTAAATCTTCCTATGCATCCAAAAAAGACGCAGACTGGGAATTTAAGAGTCTGATCTTAGAGACACACAAACAGCAGATGGAGCTGATCATGGAGATGCATTTTGTGCCGGAACAGACAGCAGGTGCCATCATAGAGATCTTACGCTACTGGGTCATGGAATATCATGTGGATGGATTTAAACTTTTAGGTGCAGGGCTTCCGATCGCAGAGATTGCAAAAGATCCGTATCTGACAGGAACCAAAATATTTTATGAGAAATTTCCATATGATCTGAAAGAGGAAAATTATGGAAATATCTATGTGTATAATGATGATTTCTTATATCCGGCGAGAAAAATGCTGAATCACTTAGGCGGTGATATGGTAGAATATACGGAAGTGATGAAAAGACAGCAGGACGGCGGACATTCTGTTAACTATATTGCCAACAGCAATACATTTACCTTAGCGGATGTATTTTCTTATAACGAGAAGCATAATGGTGATAACGGCGAGGAAAATCTGGATGGAAACAACTGGAATTACAGTACGAACTATGGCGTTGAGGGAGCCACCCGCAGGCAGTTTGTAAAAAAGATCAGGGAAAAGCAGATGCGCAACGCAATGGCAATGCTGTGTTTGGCACGGGGAATACCGCTGATCTGGAGCGGGGATGAGATCGGAAATTCCCAAAACGGCAATAACAATGCCTATTGTCAGGATAACCGGATCGGCTGGGTGAACTGGAAAAATGAAGGTCGGTATGAGGAATATACCGAATTTGTCCGTGAACTGTTGCAGTTTCGAAAAGAGCATCCGATCCTTTTTTCGGAAAAACCGTTTCAGATGAGTGATTATAAGAGAACCGGGTATCCGGATCTATCCTATCACAGTTCCGAAGCATGGATTGGCGATGTAAAAGGAAATGCAAGAGCAGTGGGCATGATGTATAGTGAGAGTTATGCCGGGAAAGAGGATGCAGAGGAAACATTTCTTTATATAGGATATAATTTTTATATGGGATTACAGGTCTTTGCGCTTCCAAAGCTGCCAAAGGGAAAGCACTGGTATCAGATTATGGATACTTCGCAGACGTGTCCTTTTTTTGAAGAACCGCGTCTTTTGAAAAATAATTCCTATGAGGCATTTGGACAGACAATTTCAATTTTAGTGGGCAGGTAAGGTAAGAAAATGAAAGCATGGCATCATTTAAAGACGATTTTACATCATAAAAGACTGGTGCGTGCAGGCTGCTTTAAAGTGGGATTATACCGACAGGGTATCATGCACGACTGGAGTAAATACAGTCCGACTGAATTTTTAGTCGGATGCAAATATTATCAGGGCAATATGAGTCCGAATAATGCGGAACGGGCAGCCCGGGGTTATTCTTCCTCATGGCTGCATCATAAAGGAAGAAATAAGCATCACATGGAATACTGGATTGATTACAGTGTGGACAAGGAAAAAGGTATCTGCGGAATGGAGATGCCGGTAAAGTATGTGGTGGAAATGTATATCGACCGGGTGAGTGCGGCGAAGAATTATCAGAAGGATGCTTATACAGACAGAAGTCCGTTAGAATATTATGAGAATGGCAAAAGCATACATATTCTGCATCCGAATACGAGAGAGCTTTTAGAACGTCTGCTGACGATGCTCGCAGAAGAAGGCGAGGAAGCGACGTATAAATATATCAGAAGAGAAGTTTTAAAGAATAAAAAGTAAGGAGAGAAAAGACATGTTAGATGGAAAAAAAGTACTTTACAGTGGAATGCAGGCAACCGGCACATTGACACTGGGCAATTATTTAGGAGCGTTGAAAAACTGGGTGGAGCTGACCGATGAATATGAATGTATTTACGGCGTTATGGATCTCCATTCCCTGACCGTACGTCAGGTTCCGGCAGAGTTTCGTAAAAATGCGAGAGCACTCTATGCACTCTATGTTGCAGCGGGATTAGACCCGGAAAAGAACTGCATCTATTATCAGTCCCATGTATCAGGTCATGCAGAGTTAGGATGGATCTTAGACTGCTTTACTTATATGGGAGAACTGAACCGAATGACACAGTTTAAGGATAAAGCAGCAAAACATGCAGATAATATTAACGCCGGTCTGTATACATATCCGGTATTAATGGCAGCGGATATTTTACTCTATCAGGCAGATGTGGTTCCGGTAGGTGTAGACCAGAAGCAGCATTTAGAGATTACAAGAGATATTGCAGAGCGTTTTAACAACATCTACGGAGATGTATTTACCATACCGGAGGCATATATCGGTAAAAAAGGCGCGAAGATCATGAGCCTTCAGGAGCCGGGCAAGAAGATGTCAAAATCAGATACAAATGCCAATGCAACGATCCTGCTCTTAGATGATACCGATACGATCATCCGAAAATTCAAACGTGCAGTTACCGATTCCGAGAGTGAAGTGCGTTACGCTGAAGAAAAACCGGGAATCAGCAATTTAATGGATATTTACAGTGCCGTAACCGGAAAGACCTATGAGGAGATTGAAAAAGAGTTTGCAGGAAAAGGTTATGGTGATTTCAAATTAGCAGTCGGCGAGACGGTAGCAGATCATTTAAAACCGTTACAGGAACGCTATGAGCAGTTGATGAAAGATAAAGCATATATTGAGAGCATGATTAAGCAGAATGATGAAAAAGCAGCATATTATGCGAATAAGACTCTGCGCAAGGTGCAGAAAAAAGTCGGATTAACCGAAAGAATCCGTTAAGATGATCAAGATATAAAACATAGGCAGATAAGGAGGACATAACATGAGTCATGTAGAGATCACAGAACAGATCAAGTATATCGGAGCAGATGATAAAACCTTAGATTTATTTGAGAGCCAGTATCTGATACCGAATGGAGTATCTTACAATTCCTATTTGATCTTAGATGAAAAAGTAGCAGTCATGGATACGGTAGATATGCGTGCAACCGGCGAATGGTTGCGAAATATGGACAGAGAGCTTCAGGGAAAAGAGCCGGATTATCTGATCGTGTCCCATATGGAGCCGGATCATGCGGCAAATATTGAGATGTTAGCCCGCAGATATCCAAAGATGCAGATTGTGGCAAATGCTAAGACCTTCCCGATGATGGAGCAGTTCTTTAACCTGGATGTTTCCGACAGAAAAGTGGTTGTGGCAGAGGGCGATACCTTAAGCCTTGGCAAACACACGTTACAGTTCTTTATGGCACCAATGGTACATTGGCCGGAGGTTATGGTAACTTATGAGCAGTCCGAAAAGATCCTGTTCAGTGCCGATGGATTTGGAACTTTTGGAAGTCTCGATGCAAATGAAGAGTGGATCGCAGAGGCAAGAAAATACTATATCAATATCGTAGGAAAATATGGAAACCCGGTACAGGCACTTTTGAAAAAAGCATCCGGTTTAGACATTCAGATGATCTGCCCGCTGCATGGACCTGTCTTAAAAGAAAACCTTGGTTATTATATTGAAAAATATCAGATTTGGAGCAGTTATGAGCCGGAAGACGAAGGCATCCTCATTGCCTATGCGTCAATTCATGGCAATACTAAGCAGGCGGCTGAAAAAATGAGAGATATCCTGATCGAAAAAGGTGCCAAAAATGTCGTCATTATGGATCTGTCCAGAGATGACATGGCAAGAGCTGTAGAAAATGCATTCCGTTATTCAAAAATGGTACTTGCATGTGCAACCTACGATGGAGGAATTTTCCCATGTATGGAAGATTTCTTAAATCATTTAAAGGCAAAGAACTATCAGAAACGTACCGTGGCATTTATGGAAAATGGTTCTTGGGCACCGGCAGCAGCCAAGCTGATGAAGGGAATGTTAGAAAAACAAAAAGATCTGACAATCGTAGAACCGGTGGTAACGATCCGTTCCACAATGAAACCGGAAACCGTTGGCGTTATGGAAGAACTTGCAGATGCATTGTTATAGAAAAAGATTTGAAATAAATAAAATGAAGATTTAATAAATGCACCGCCCGTATCAATTCATTTTTCCTGATATGGACGGTGTATTTTATATTTTTATATCAGATATCTTTCGCATGCTCTAAAAAGTATTGTTCGGCTTCGGCATTCCACAAGCCGTCATGTGCATCTACCAATTCCTTTAAATGCTTCTCTAATTCATTGTTTTCACCAAAGGCAGATACATCTGTCACAGGGAATTCCTTGCCGGAGTAGACGATCTTTTTGCCGCCCGGCATCTTTGGAAGATTTAAAATCGATTCACAAACATGGTTTAATCCCATAATATGCGTTGCGATTTTTGCCACATTAACGGTCTTATTTTCAATCAGGGCAATGGCATCCTTCATATCCTGCGTGTTGCTTCCGCTGGTGCCGACAAAATGTGTCGCATTGTAGTGGATATTGTAAAAATTAATCGTCGAAGCAAATTTAGAATCTGCAGGACCGGCAAAAAAGTTTAGGCAGCCATCATAGGCTAAAAGCTGCTCTGCCTGGGTTACCAGTCTTTCTTTTGCTGCCATTAAAAAGATATCGTCAAAGCCTTTAGCATCCGGTGTCAGTGCTTTTAACTCTTCCACAATATCATCTTCATCAGCCGTCAGAACATAAGTCAGGGTCACGCCGTATTTTGCAGCCTCTTCGACAGGATAGAGGCGTTTTGCCATATCCAGCTTACTCTGTGTACGTCCGGTTACAACTAAATGTTTTGGACGTCTGTCATTGTGGATCGCATAGTCGATTGCTAAAAATCCCATTGGTCCGGTTCCGCCTAAAATGGCTAAAGCACCGCCTTCTTTGATGCCCATGGTATGGTCATAATCATTGCGGTCTCTTAAATGAAAGTTGGCTTTAAATCCCGCAACGATGCAGGAGAGCGGTTCTACGAGTGCGCCTTCAAAAAATCCTTCTCCTTTATATGGGAGCAGGCAGCCTTTTTCAATAGCTTCATTCATGATCACCACGTTGGTAGCTTCGCCGCCGACATATGGGAAAGAGTAACCAAGAGAAAAAGTATCGGCACGTCCTAAGTTTGGCTGTGCAACAAAACGATCTCCCGGTTTGTAGAGATGTTTCCATTTTTCGCCGACTTTTGTGATCACTCCGCAAAATTCGTGTCCCATGATAACCGGATGGTTTTTCAGATCATTTGGAAGTTTTTTATGCTTTTCTCCCTGATTCGATACCTTATATGTAGACATGCAAAGGCTGTCTGTGACAATGCGGGCTTCTATCTCATCATCCTTCATTGTCGGGAGTTCAAATTCCTCTAAACGTAAATCTTTCACACCATAAATGCGTACTGCTTTTGTGTTCATAATGACCTCCTCTAATGTAAAAGTTTTCTAGTTGCTTTCATTATAAAAAAGAAACAAAAAAAAGACAATATAAAACCGTGAAGTAAACAGGGTTGTGTGCTATAATTTATCCGGTAAATGAAAAGTTTTGAAAAAAGGAGAATGTGGCAGATATGGAAAAGACAAACGTGATGAGAATTTTAGACCAGAAGAAAATACCATATCATCACTATGAATATGACAATTCACAGGCATATAGCGGAACCGAGGTTGCCGATATGTTAGGGCAAGACCCGAAAGTGGTCTATAAAACATTAGTAACAGTGGCAAAGAGCAAGAAGAATTATGTATTTGTCATTCCGGTAGAAGAAGAACTGGATTTAAAAAAGGCAGCCAAAGCCGCCAATGAAAAATCCATTGAAATGCTGAAATCCAAAGAACTCTTACCATTGACCGGTTATGTCCATGGGGGATGTTCTCCGATTGGAATGAAGAAAGTATTTACAACATTTTTACATAGCACAGCGAAAGAACAGGAGCATATCATTTTCAGTGCAGGAAAAATCGGGTATCAGGTGGAGGTTGCACCGGAGGATTTGGCGAAGGTGGTGCGGTTTACGTTTGCGGATGTGATAAAGTAAATCTGTGTATGATCTTTTATCTGTTTTTCCGGCCACAGTTGCGTTGTTCCGATGTCCGGAATGAGAAACTCTAAATCGAGACGTACACGTCACTTCATCAAGTCTGACTCAGGCAGACTTAGATTTTCTTATTTTCGTACAACGGAACAAAATAGCCTCGGCTTTGTGCAAGTTGCCAATCAAAAAACATGAAACCGTTTTTTGACACCCGGATCTGTATAGAGATAAATTCTTAAAAATCCGGAAATAATTTTTGCATATCAGTAGGCAGTGGAGCAGACAGCTTCATTGCCTTTTTTGTAATCGGATGCGTGAACTCTAAAAGGCTCGAATGCAGAGCCTGCCTGCTGATTTTTGTCATATCAGGATGATAAAGATAATCTCCGATCAAAGGATAACCCAAGTGTTTCATATGAACGCGTATCTGGTGTGTACGCCCGGTTTCTAACCGGAGTGAAACAAGCGTCAGATCGTTATGACAGGCAAGACTGCGGTAATGCGTCACGGCACGTTCTCCATGTTCATAATCAATGCAGCGGGTAATGAGAGAGTCACTTTCCCTTCCGATCGGGGCATCGATCGTACCGCTCCCGGTCAAAGTTCCTTCTACAATGGCAAGATAGGTACGATGGACGGCACGATTCGCAACATCCTGTGATAAAATGGCAGCACTTAACATATGTTTTGCGAGGATCGTAAGACCGGTAGTGTCACGGTCTAAGCGGTTCATACAGCGAAAAACATAAGCCTCCCCTTTTTGCTGATAATAGTCGGCAACACCGTTTGCAAGGGTATTTTCATAGTTGTTCAGGGAAGGATGGATCGGCATATCGGCAGGCTTGTTCAAAACCAGGATATCTTTGTCCTCGTATACAATATCCAAATCTATTGGAACCGGGAGGATCTTAGCAGAACTTTCCTCTTCGATCAGATGAATGGTCAGGGTATCTCCCGGCATTAAACGGTCATTGACGTAGAGCCATTTCCCATTGCCAAGGATGCTGTAGGGTGTCCGTTTTAAATGAGTAATGACACTGTGGGAATAACCATGCCGTTTTAAAAAATCTAAGACTGTAATTTCGTTTTCTATTGTATAAGTCAGGGTACGTTTCATAATAGTTTCCGTTTCTTTCTAATATAAGATTTGGGTATCAAAAGGCCCTTCGGGCGAAGCACACTTTTGTGCAATCTTCCAGTCACTAAGTTGTGAGCCGCCTTTTAACATCCTAATCCATACGAGTCACAAAATTGTAAACATTTCTTAATTATAAGTTTAACATACTTCAGATTACAATTTTAACATATTTTAGAGCGAAAATAAAATTGTCTAAAAATAAAATCAGCGAAAAAAGAAAAAGGGGAAAGGCACTTAGGGCAGTGTCCTTTCATACAATGTTAGAAAAGCGGCTTTAAGGTGGAAATGTGAAGACTTTTTTATCTCCTCTCACCCCAGAAGAAGAAAAGGAATGCATAGAGAGAATGAAGGAAGGGGACCTTAAAGCAAAACACCAGCTCATCGAGCACAATCTGAGACTGGTAGCCCATGTTGCAAAGAAATATCAGGCATCCGATGAAGATATGGAGGATCTGATTTCCATTGGGACCATAGGGCTGATCAAGGCAGTCGGAACATTTAAGACCGATAAGCAGATAAAACTTGCAACCTATGCAGCAAGGTGCATTGACAATGAACTTCTGATGTATTTCAGAGGGAAGAAAAAAACCTCAAGGGAAGTCTCTTTATATGAACCCATCGGTACGGACAAAGAAGGAAATTCGATTCATCTTATGGATGTTATCGAAGCCGATTCCTGCGATTTCATCGCTGA
>OIWM01003141.1_pt1 | contig 12366 bp, 14 predicted proteins | sample 1587451 | NCBI WGS metagenome assembly OIWM01 (sample SAMEA3888907, study PRJEB22519) | human gut metagenome | biome: human gut; feature: human-associated habitat; material: faeces | place: Denmark | collected 2011
GCCCATGGTGGTGTTTGGGTCGAGCGGGTTGCCCGGCTGCCAGTGTTGCGCTTCGGTTTTCAGTCGCGCCAGGAACTCGTCGGCGATGCTCTCCTCCAGCAGCAGGCGAGTGCCGGCGATGCACACCTGCCCCTGGTTGTAGAAGATGCCGCCGGCGGTGGCGCTGACCGCTTTTTGCAGATCCGGGCAGTCGGCGAAGACGATGTTGGCGCTCTTGCCGCCCGCTTCCAGCCACACGCGCTTCATATTGCTGTCGCCGGCGTCTTTCAGCAGCTGCTTGCCGGTGCGGGTGGAGCCGGTAAAGGTAATGACTTCAACATCAGGATGCAGGGCCAGCGCCTGCCCGGCCTCGTGACCAAAGCCGCTGACCACGTTCAACACGCCGTCCGGCAGGCCGGCCTCTTTCGCCAGCCCAGCCAGACGCAGGGCGGTGAGCGGCGATTTTTCCGAGGGTTTGAGGATTACGCTATTGCCTGCCGCCAGCGCCGGGCCGAGTTTCCAGCAGGCCAGCAGCAGCGGGAAGTTCCAGGGGACTACCGCGGCAATCACGCCAATCGGTTCACGAACGATCATTGCCAGCTCGTTACCGCCGGTGGGCGCGACTTCGCCATAAACTTTATCCAGCGCTTCGGCATACCAGCGAATAGCGCGGGCGGCGCCGGGAATATCGTCGCGCAGGCTGTGGCGGATCGGTTTGCCGGTATCCAGCGTTTCCAACAGCGCCAGCTCTTCACAATGGGTTTCCATCAGGTCAGCAAAGCGAGTGAGAACCGCTTTACGCCGGGCCGGAGAGGCCTGCGACCAGTCGCCATTATCAAAAGTCTGGCGCGCGGCCTTCACCGCCCGTTCGACGTCGGCTTTTTTACCGCGGGCGACCTGCGCTAATGTCTGCTGCGCGGCAGGGTCGATAGTTTCAAAGGTGGTATTATCGGCCGCGGCGCAATATTCGCCGTTAATAAATAATCGTGTTTCAATGGCCAGGCTTTTCGCTTTTTCCTGCCAGTAAGCCAGGTGCTGAAAATTCATCATGACTCCTTAAAAACATTATCGGCACATTAATCAGTTCGGCGTTTTCAGGCTGCACGGGGGCACTGCGCCGGGCGCAGGCATAACGTATCCCCGGAGTTGAATACCGTTTTATTCCCCTGAATGGCGACAGGTTGTTTACAACCCGAATTATTCAGGAGCGAGTCGCCATTCACTGGCGTTAATTATTTCGGGGCCAACAGGAAATAATATTCCGTACGGCGCAGGCGTAATTACTACGATTTCTTCGCCGCGACGAAAATAGATATTCCGCCGCGACAGGCCTGAAGAAAGCCTGAACCTCGTTCAGGCTAAATAATCAGAATGTGGTGGGGGTGTGGGCACTGATGATGCGGCAGATGCCTGCCGAGGTGTTGCTGAAGCTGTGCGGGATGCCGGTATTAATGGCATAGCTCTGTCCAGCCACCAGGTGATACGACTGACCGTTAATGGTCAGCACGATCTCACCTTCCAGTATGGTGCCTATCTCCTCACCCTGATGCTTAATTCTCTCCCCGGTCGTGGTTCCAGGCTGGTAAGTTTCAAAAATCATCGCCAGCGTACGGTTCGGATTTCCGTTATGAACCAGCTTCATGGAAACGCCCTGACTTCCCATCTCAATCAGGTCATCCTGATTAATGACCACCTGGGGTTCGTCCGGCTTTTCGGGTTCAGAAAAGAATTCCGAGAGCGACAGCCCATAGACTTTCAGCAGCTTTTGCAGCGTACTGATGGCAGGACTGACTTTGTCCTGCTCTATGGTGCTGATGGCACTATGTGTTAACCCAGACAGTTCGGCGGCACGACGCTGCGAAAGACCCAGCTGTTGGCGGATCTCTGACAGACGTTTCCCTGGCGCCAGTCCGTCATCGCTCATATTTGCATTTCCTTAACGGTAGTGGTCAGCGCCGCCGCTTTTCAGCATGATGGCCCTGACAGGCGGTGATAAAACCATCAAACAACATACGCGACAGGGCGTATTCGCTACTGTTCCATTCAGGATGCCACTGTACGCCCAACGCGAAAGGATGATCGTTCACGCTGACCGCTTCCACCAGTCCATCCGGCGCTCGCGCCTCCACGCGCAGCTGCGGACTCAGGGTTTTTGCCCCTTGCCCATGTAGCGAGTTTACCCAAAACGTGTTGCAGCCCGGTATCAATTGCGACAGCAATCCTCCTTCCTGAACCTCAACCTGATGGGACGGCGCATACTGCTGCTCGACGGGCAGTTCAGGATCTTCACGATGTTCAAGGAGCTCAGGCTGCTCGAACAGACGACGATACAGAGTCCCGCCGGTGGCGACAACCAGTTCCTGCAGTCCACGACAGATGGCGAAAATGGGGATGCGCCTTTCGAGCGCGGCGTTAATCAGCGCCATGCTCAGAAGATCACGCCCGGGGTCGGCGTCAGGCTCATCGCCGTTTTCACCATAAAGGTGCGGCTGCACATTACTGGGGCTGCCTGGCAGGTATATCCCATCCAGTTTATCGACTAACGCGTTCAGTAGCTCCGGCTCCGCCAGCGCATGCGGCAGGGCAATCGGCAGTCCGCCGGCGTTAACAATTGCATTCAGGTACTTTTCTTGCAAGGTTTGGGTCTGGTGACCCTTAAGCCTGTTTCTACACATCACGACGCCAATAACTGGCTTGTACATTATATTTTCCATGATCGCCCTCACAAAGTGGACTAAATTATGACCGCTATAGCGGGTTTAACGGCCATATCGTTCAATATTTTCTCAATCTAGCAGTGGAAATAGCCCTTTGCAAACTTAATTTAACATTTGACAAACAATTTATTTGCATACACAGTCGATGGGGTGGACATTATATTTAACGGTCTGAGCACAGGACCGAAACCCAACCAACGGCGGTGAATCATGGAAACCAATATCGTAGAAGTTGAGAACTTTGTTCAGCAGACGGAAGAGAGACGGGTCAGCGCGTTCGCGAAAGAAGTGAAGCGCTACCTCGAAACCTACCCCGATACCCAGTATGTCGATGTCCTCCTTACCGACCTGAACGGCTGCTTCCGCGGCAAGCGCATTCCGGTTGCCGGCCTGAGCAAACTGGAGAAAGGCTGTTATTTCCCGGCCTCGGTGTTTGCAATGGATATTCTTGGCAATGTGGTGGAAGAGGCCGGCCTGGGTCAGGATATGGGCGAACCGGATCGCAGCTGCATTCCGGTACCCGGCACCTTAACGCCTTCGGCGGCTGACCCACAATCGATAGCCCAGGTACAGCTGACCATGGTTGATGAAGATGGCGCTCCCTTTGACGTTGAGCCGCGGAACGTACTCAACCGCCTCTGGCAGCAGTTGCGCCAGCGCGGGCTGTTCCCCGTGGTAGCGGTAGAGCTGGAGTTCTATTTACTGGACCGCAAACGCGACGCCGAAGGCTACCTCCAGCCGCCGTGCGCGCCGGGCACCGACGATCGCAACACCCAAAGCCAGGTCTACTCGGTCGATAACCTGAACCACTTTGCCGACGTGCTCAACGACATCGACGAGCTGGCGAAACTGCAGCTGATCCCCGCCGACGGCGCGGTGGCGGAAGCCTCGCCGGGCCAGTTTGAAATCAACCTTCACCATACCGATAACGTGCTGGATGCCTGCGATGATGCGCTGGCGTTAAAACGTCTCGTGCGTTTAATGGCGGAGAAGCATAAGATGCACGCCACTTTTATGGCTAAGCCTTATGAAGAGCATGCGGGCAGCGGAATGCATATCCACATCAGCATGCTGAACAATAAAGGGGAAAACGTGCTGGTGGACGGCGACGGGGAAGACTCTGTGCTGCTCAAACGCGCGCTGGCCGGGATGATCGATCTGATGCCGGCCTCGATGGCGCTGCTGGCGCCGAACGTGAACTCGTATCGCCGCTTCCAGCCGGGGATGTACGTCCCGACGCAGGCTTCGTGGGGGCATAACAACCGCACCGTGGCCTTGCGTATTCCGTGCGGCGAGCGGCAGAACCACCGCGTCGAGTATCGCGTGGCGGGGGCGGACGCCAACCCGTATCTGGTGATGGCGGCGATTTTTGCCGGCATTCTGCACGGGCTGGATAACCCCCAGCTGCCTTTGCAGGAAGAGGTGGAAGGTAACGGTCTGGAACAAGAGGGCCTGCCGTTCCCGATCCGCCAGAGCGATGCGCTGTGGGAGTTTATGCAGAACGATCATCTGCGCGAGCGCCTCGGTGAGCGTTTCTGCCACGTTTTCCATGCCTGTAAGCATGATGAATTACTGCAGTTTGAGCGTCTTATCACAGAAACCGAAATTGAGTGGATGTTGAAAAACGCCTGATGGTCGCCCCGCGAGGGGCCCATGAGTTTGGTAATCAGTAGCATCATACGGCCTGAGCGGAGCCTGGTCGTCCTTTTTGCTGGGAGCCCAGCCATTTCCCGGATGTCGCGTTAAGGAGCGCAGGCGGCAACGGGGCTTCAGTTAACGACACAGTGTGTGACGAGGAAATGAGATGATGCAGATGTTCAAATATCCGCAGGGAGAGGGAGGCCGCTCAGGCCGCATGGAATGCCAGCCAGCTACCGCTCACCGGTCCGTCTTACCCTTTTATTTATGCCTTATCCCCTTGCTAAGCAGGTTTGTCACGCGAACGTTGTGTCCGCAAACTGTTATCCGCAAGGGGGGAATGGGCGATGGCTATTAATCTTCCTGCGCATAACGCCGCTCAGGCGGGCAGACCACGCCTGCGTAAATCCCTCAAACTCTGGCAAGTGGTGATGATGGGGCTGGCCTATCTGACGCCGATGACGGTGTTTGATACCTTCGGCATCGTCTCCGGTATCAGCAACGGCCACGTCCCGGCGTCGTATTTGCTGGCGCTGGCTGGCGTGCTGTTCACCGCCATCAGCTACGGCAAACTGGTGCGTCAGTTCCCGGAAGCCGGTTCCGCCTATACCTACGCGCAAAAATCCATCAGTCCGCACGTCGGTTTTATGGTCGGCTGGTCGTCGCTGCTCGATTATCTGTTTCTGCCGATGATCAACGTCCTGCTGGCGAAGATCTATCTCTCGGCGCTGTTCCCTGAGGTGCCGCCATGGGTGTGGGTGGTGACCTTTGTCGCCATTCTGACCGCCGCGAACCTGAAAAGCGTTAACCTGGTGGCCAACTTCAACACCCTGTTCGTGCTCGTGCAGATTTCGATCATGGTGGTGTTTGTCATTCTGGTGGTGCAGGGGCTGCACAAAGGCGAGGGGGTGGGGACCGTCTGGTCGCTGCAGCCGTTTATCAGCCAGAATGCGCATCTGATCCCGATTATTACCGGCGCGACGATTGTCTGCTTCTCGTTTCTCGGCTTCGACGCAGTGACCACGCTGTCGGAAGAGACCCCTGACGCCGCACGGGTGATCCCGAAAGCGATTTTTCTTACTGCGATGTACGGCGGCATTATTTTCATCGTCGCGTCGTTCTTTATGCAGCTGTTCTTCCCGGATATTCATCGCTTTAAAGACCCCGATGCCGCGCTGCCGGAGATTGCGCTGTACGTGGGCGGCAAGCTGTTCCAGTCGATTTTCCTCTGCACCACCTTTGTTAACACCCTGGCATCGGGCCTGGCCTCGCATGCCAGCGTCTCCCGTCTGCTGTACGTGATGGGCCGCGACAACGTCTTCCCGGAGCGCATTTTTGGCTATGTGCATCCGAAATGGCGTACCCCGGCGCTGAACGTGATTATGGTGGGTATTGTCGCGCTGTCGGCGCTGTTCTTCGACCTGGTGACCGCCACGGCGTTGATCAACTTCGGCGCGCTGGTGGCGTTCACCTTCGTAAATCTGTCGGTGTTCAACCACTTCTGGCGGCGCAAGGGGTATAACAAAACCTGGAAGGATCGGCTGCACTATCTGCTGTTGCCGATGGTCGGCGCGTTGACGGTGGGCGTGCTGTGGATCAACCTCGAGGCCACCTCGCTAACGCTCGGCCTGGTGTGGGCGGCGCTTGGCCTGCTGTACCTGGCTTACCTGACCCGACGCTTCCGTAAACCGCCGCCGCAGTTCGATGCCACCAAAGCGGAGCAGGCCTGGGAGTCATAAACGTTTGATGCTGCGATTGAACCAAGGCAGGCCCACAGGCCTGCCTTGGTTTTTGGTTCGGTAAGGGACAGTACAGGATGGTAAAGAAATCAGCAGAAAACGGCGGAGAACGGAAGGTATTATTTCTTCTTTTTATGGACAGGTAACTGACTGGCGCGCCGCTCTTTGAGGTACGACACCAGGCTGTAGATGGCGACGCCCAGCAGCGCCACCGCGACGATAAAGAGAATAAGACCCGACATAGACCAACCTAATATTCTGTTTAGAAAGGGAAAAAGATACAGGGCTCTGTTTGAAGATAACATCGGGATATGTCTGAAAGATGACGCCTCATCGCGAGAATATCCGGCGGCGGGGTTGTGATAAAATATTTCCTGCAGGAATGTGACCGCCCGGGTTTCACCTGAAAGGATGTAACACTCCGTTAAGTGATTTTACAGAAGTGCGGCGTACAGCGGGTTACGCTGACCGCGAATAAGAACGATCTGAGAGTCAGTCATGTATAAGAAATCCCTCAGCCTGCTGGGCGTGGTGCTGGCGCTGTCTGCCTTTGCCAGCCAGGCTGAAAGTGAACGTCAGGCGAGCCGCGAGCAGATCGTGGAGCAGGTCCTCAAGCCGTGTGAAGGCAAAAAAGCGGGCGATAAGGTGGTGATCACCGATCGCCGCGGCGGCGAGCACGAGGCCATTTGTACCCTGACGGCGGTTCCGCTACCGGAGTAATGCCCGCCGCAAGGTGCCGCTTAGCGATACCGCGGCGCAGGCTGTCCGGTTCGTGCGCTGGTAAACAGCGCCAGTCTGGACTGCTCAAAAGCCTCCCATAGTCCCAGGTTATGAACCGGTGGTAAGGTGACCTGTTCCCCCATCTCCAGCCCCCTGAGAGCGGCGTCCACCAGATCCTCTGTGGTCATCACCGTGCCGGTGGGCAGGGCGTTCAACGCCACGCCGGAGGTCGGCCAGAGATCGGTGGCGGTCGCCGCCGGCAATACCGCCTGAATACGCACGCCGCTGTCGGCAAACTCATCCTGCAGACCGCGGGTGAAGCTCAACACCCAGGCTTTACTGGCGCTGTAGACCGCGCTGCCCGGCAGCGTATGTAGCGCGAGGATGGAGGCAATATTAATGAGCGTTCCCCGGCGTCGTGGGGTGAAAGCGGCCAGCGCGGCATAGCTCAGGCGCAGCAGCGCCGTGGTATTGAGCGTATGAATCGCCTGGTGCTCGCGGGGCGTACTGGCGAGAAAACCCGCCATTTTCGCGGTGCCGGCGTTGTTAATGAACAGGTCGATGTCGGGATCCTGCTGCAGACGCTGCTCTACGGCGGCAATCCCGTGCTCTTCGCTAAGATCGGCTTTGAGGATGCTGGCCTGGATGGCGTAGCGCGCCTGCAGCTGGTCGGCGAGCGCCAGCAGCCGGTCTTCACGACGGGCGGCGAGGATCAGGTTGTAGCCGCGGGCGGCGAGTCGTTCGGCATAGATCGCGCCGATACCTGAGGACGCGCCAGTGATAAAAGCAGTGTGCGATGGTTGGGTCATGAGAATTGCCTCGTAAAAGGTTGCATTATTAAACCAAATTCAGCATGAGATATTAGGTTTAATAATGCAACCATTTTGTCCGGACTTTTTCATTTTTGCCTGCCGCGGGCAGCGTTTAGTCGTTCAGCGGAATAGCGATGGTGATGTCTGCCGGGGCCAGCTCGCGGCCATCCGCCGCCTGCAGGACCAGCTTACGCAGGGGCTGGCGCTGCTGACGGTCAATGAGCCGGGTCGCCGGTTCGTTCGGGTCAAAAAGATAGTCGTCTGCCCACTGGGAGAGGGCGACCAGCACCGTCTGCAGGGCACGGCCCTTGTCGGTCAGGACATACTCCTGCCAGGCGCTGCCGTCGGAGGCCGGCTGCAGGCACAGGATGCCTTCATCCACCAGCATTTTCAGCCGCCCGGCGAGCATGTTTTTGGCGATGCCGAGGTTTTTCTGGAATTCGCTAAACCGGCGCACTCCGCGCAGAGCATCGCGGACGATCAGCAGCGACCACCAGTCGCCGATAACATCGAGGGAGCGGGCGATAGGGCAACAGCTGTTTTCCAGACGGGTACGTTTCACGAAAGCCTCCAGGTTAATTGTTTCATTATAAAACTCTTTGCCCGGCAGGGGAAATTTTCGGCTACGGTCTAAGTTTGCGAGCGATTACCAGGAAAAATGTCATAAATCCGTCACAATTAACGCGATGATAATAAACGACTAAGGATGAAGGGATGAAAAAACGTCTACTTGCCGCCGCCGTTGCCGGCGCGGTGATGTTATCCGCTGGCGCTCAGGCGCAGGACTCGGCCGCCCCGGAGGGGTATCAGCTGCAGCAGGTGCTGATCATGAGCCGTCACAACCTGCGTGCGCCGCTGGCCAATAACGGCAGCGTGCTCGAGCAGTCCACCGCCAAGGCCTGGCCGCAGTGGGATGTGCCGGGCGGCCAGCTGACCACCAAAGGCGGCGTGCTGGAGGTGTATATGGGCCACTATATGCGCGAATGGCTGGCGCAGCAGAAGCTGGTGACCGGCGGTGAGTGCCCGCCGGAAAACGCGGTTTACGCCTATGCCAACAGCCTGCAGCGCACCGTCGCCACCGCGCAGTTCTTTATCACCGGCGCGTTCCCGGGCTGCGGTATCACGGTGCACCATCAGCCGCAGATGGGCACCATGGACCCGACCTTCAACCCGGTTATCACCGACGACTCCCCGGCGTTTCGCGAGAAAGCGCTGCAGGCGATGGAAAAAGAGCGTCAGGGGATGCAACTGACCGAGAGCTATAAGCTGCTGGAGACGATGATCGATTACCGCAACTCGCCCTCCTGCAAAGAGAAGCAGGTCTGCTCGCTGAGCGAGGGTAAAGATACCTTTAGCGCCGGTTATCAGCAGGAGCCGGGGGTATCCGGGCCGCTGAAGGTGGGCAACTCGCTGGTGGACGCCTTCACCCTGCAATATTATGAAGGTTTCCCGAAAGACCAGGTGGCGTGGGGGGAAATCACCAGCGATAAGCAATGGCAGGTGCTGTCGAAGCTGAAAAACGGCTACCAGGATAGTCTGTTTACCTCGACGGCAGTGGCGCAAAACGTCGCCAAACCGCTGGTTAAATATATCGATAACGCGCTGGTGGGCGAGGAGGCCAACAAGGCGAAAGTCACGCTGCTGGTGGGGCACGACTCGAATATCGCCTCGCTGCTGACGGCCCTGGACTTTAAGCCTTATCAACTACCTGGCCAGTACGAGCGCACGCCCATTGGCGGCAAACTGCTGTTTCAGCGCTGGCATGACAGCGCCGGTAATCGCGATCTGATGAAGATTGAGTATGTCTATCAAAGTACTGAACAGCTGCGTAACGCCGACGCGTTAACCCTGCAGGCCCCGCCGCAGCGGGTCACCCTGGCGCTTAACGGCTGCCCGGTTGACGATCAGGGATTCTGTCCGCTGGAGACCTTTAAAAAGGTGATCAACGAGGCGGCGAAATAATGTAAAAAACCCGGAGCAATCCGGGTTTTTAGCAGGTTAGGGTGAGACTCAGCAGGGATAAACACCCTATACGTTTTTACGCTCAATCGTCTGTTCACCCCAGAACAGCGCATCTTTATCGGTTTTGGCAAAGGCCAGCGCCAGCACTTCGTCGCTGCCTTCCTCCCAGATTTGCTCCGCCAGTTTTTCATCGTAGTGGGCGACTTCGAAAATCGCCTCGGCGATCTCCGGCGAGGTGTTACGTAAACTTGCCCATTCGCCGACGCGATGTGCTTTTGCTTCTTGAGTTGGCATAGTGCTCCTCCTGCGGAAGATTAGCCGTGCAGTTTAACGGCCAGTTTGGCGACATGTTCACCCTGATAGCGGGCGATGGCTAACTCTTCCTCGCTTGGCTGACGCGAACCGTCGCCGCCGGCAATAGTGGTGGCGCCATAAGGCGTCCCGCCGCGGACCTGGGAGATGTCGAACAGCTCCTGTGCGCCGTAGCCGATTGGGACGATGATCATCCCGTGGTGGGCCAGCGTCGTCCAGGTGGAGGTAATGGTTTGTTCCTGGCCGCCACCGGTGCCGGTTGAGCTGAATACGCTGGCGATCTTGCCGTACAGCGCGCCGGATGCCCACAGGCCGCCGGTCTGATCGAGGAAGGTGCGCATTTGTCCGGACATATTGCCGAAACGAGTCGGGGTACCAAAGATGATGGCGTCATACTCAGCCAGCTCCTGCGGCGTGGCGACAGGCGCGTTTTGCGTTTTCCCGCCTGCTTTGGCAAACGCTTCTGCCTGCATGGTTTCCGGCACGCGCTTCACAACCACCTCAACGCCATCCACCCGGTTTGCCCCATCGGCGACGGCGTGAGCCATGGTTTCAATGTGTCCATACATGGAATAATAAAGCACCAGAATTTTAGCCATTTCCATCACTCCTCGGTTGCGTTATAAGCCAGCCAAATGGCTGGTTACCTTTAAAGATAAAGCCTCCGCCGGAGAGTGCAAATCCAACGGGCATTTATTTGATTTATAACAAAATGACAAAGCATTATTTACTTTTCCTTGCGCAGCGCGGCCTGAGCGGCTGAGAAGCGGGAAGCGATGCCTACGCTATACCGGCCGGTGCGGCGAGGATGTAGCATCAGGATACATTTTTGCCGACTATTTTTTCTCCGCTAGCAGAGCAGGTTAGAACCCGCACGCGCCGCGAGGGGACTTTTTTCGCCCGGGTTTGTTTCTGGATATTTCATTTGCCGCCGTCAGCGGCAGTCATTCACTAACCTTATAGATACGCGGTATGACAGCGGCATCGCCGCTCCCGCGTAATGCACTATGATGTCTAACCTAATGGAGGTCAGTAATGGCAAACCATCGTGGCGGTTCTGGCAACTTTGCTGAAGACCGTGAAAGAGCATCAGAAGCAGGACGTAAAGGTGGCCAGCATAGCGGGGGGAATTTTAAAAATGATCCTCAGCGCGCCTCAGAGGCTGGCAAAAAAGGGGGTAAAAACAGTCATGGTAGTCGTGAAAGTTAACGCGCGACTCGCACTGTTCTCTTTGATGCGGTGTTAATCTCCCCGACCCAACCGCATCGCCCTCGCCGCCGGCATCTGCCGGCGGTTTTTTTATCTGTCGGTGGTTGCGCTCCCGCCGGGCGGATTGCACACTGGTCGCCCGTTAATCGTCATGGCTGCCTTATGTCTTCGTTAAAATTCTCCATTACCCGCCAGGAAGCTCTTCTCATCATGATCACCATGTTCTGGGGAGGGACGTTCCTTGCCGTGCAGTATGCGGTGAGCCTCAGCGGGCCGCTGTTTTTTGTCGGTCTGCGTTTCGCGACCGCCGCGCTGGCGGTGGGCCTGCTCTCGCTGCGCACCCTGCGGGGGCTGACGTGGCTGGAGGTGAAGGCGGGGGTGGCGATTGGCGTGGCGATTGCGCTGGGGTATGGCCTGCAGACCTGGGGACTGCAGTCGATCTCCAGCAGTAAATCTGCCTTTATCACGGCGATGTATGTGCCGCTGGTACCTCTGCTGCAGTGGCTGTGCCTGGGCCGTATGCCGGGGGTGATGTCCTGCGTGGGGATTGTGCTGGCGTTTATCGGTTTGATCCTGCTGGCCGGGCCGGAAAACAATCTGCTGGCGCTTGGCGTGGGGGAGATGATTACTCTGGCGAGCGCGCTGGCGATCGCGGCGGAGATTATCCTTATCAGCGCCTGGGCCGGGAAAGTCGATGTCCGCCGGGTGACGGTCGTGCAACTGGCGACCGCGTCGCTGGTGGCTTTCGCCGCCATGAAGCCGGCGGGTGAGGCGGTTCCGCCGTTGACGCCGGCCCTGCTCGGCGTCGCGCTGGGGCTGGGGATTTTCAGCGCGATCATTCAGGTGACCATGAACTGGGCGCAGCGCAGCGTCTCGCCGACGCGCGCCACCCTTATCTATACCGGTGAACCGGTATGGGCCGGTATTTTTGGCCGGCTGGCCGGTGAGCGTCTGCCGCTGCTGGCTCTGCTCGGCTGCGTCTTGATCCTCGCGGGAGTGCTGGTAAGCGAGCTGAAGTGGAAGCGCAAGTCGCCGCCGCAGGTTTCCACAAACGACGATGCGCAGCCGCTCACGGACCTGGCCGATCGCCGCGAGCCATAATTTTACGCTTCTGATCCTACAGCGGCGCTTATCCTGGCTGGCCTACTCGTCCGGCTCTGATTGTCTCCAGGCCCGCGCCAGCGCAGCGCCGCCGGGCGATGGCATCAGGCACGGCGTCGCTTTTATGCCGGGTGGCGGCTGCGCCTTACCCGGCCTACAACCCCAACTCACCGCTGG
>OIWM01003144.1_pt1 | contig 12347 bp, 10 predicted proteins | sample 1587451 | NCBI WGS metagenome assembly OIWM01 (sample SAMEA3888907, study PRJEB22519) | human gut metagenome | biome: human gut; feature: human-associated habitat; material: faeces | place: Denmark | collected 2011
CCGGATCAATCGAGCAGGATGCCGATATCGTGCTTTTCCTTTATCGGGACGCCTACTACAACAAGGAAAGCGACAGCCCCGGCTCGGCTGAGTGCATTGTCGCAAAAAACCGCCACGGCGAAACCGGAACCGTGGCTTTCGGATGGGATGGCGAGCACACCAAGTTCACCAACCCGGAGTTTGGACGCGATGATTGATCGGATCATTTCTTTTGTGGAACAGCATCGGATGCTCCAGCAGGGCGACTGTGTCACCGTCGGGCTTTCCGGCGGGGCGGACAGCGCGGCGCGCCGCCGCGCGCTGCAGCAGGAGCTTGGCCTGCCGGAGCATCTCGGCAGCGCGGGGCTGCTGCAGGCGCTGAATCTGCTGATGACGCGCGAAGAATTTCAACACCGCTATGGAGAACTGCGATGATCGATATTTCGGTAAACGAGCTGGTCAAGTCCTTTGAGGTCGGCCAGACCCTGCTGGACGGACTGAGCTTTGACATTTACGAGGGCGAATGCGTCGGCATCATGGGCCGCAACGGCTGCGGCAAGACGACGCTGTTCCGCCTGCTGACGGGGGAACTGTCCCCCGATTCCGGCGAGATCCATATCGCCGCCGGAAAGAAGCTGGGCCTCATCTCTCAGATCCCGGTCTATCCGGCCGGCTTTTCCGTTGAGGATGTGCTGCGCACGGCCTTTGCTGCGCTGGCCTCTCTGAAGCGCCGGATGGAGGAACTGGAAAAAACACTCGAAAAGGATGCTTCCCGAGCGAATCTGAGCGAATATGACCGCCTGAGCAACGCCTATCTGACGGGCGGCGGCTATGAGCAGGACACGGAAGTCGACAAGGTCTGCAACGGCCTTGGCATCCCGGCCGAAATGCGCGGCCGGGAATTCGACCGTCTGTCCGGCGGCGAAAAGACGCGCGTGAACCTGGCGCGCCTGCTGCTCGAGAAGACGGACATCCTGCTGCTCGACGAGCCGACGAACCACCTGGACCTGCGCAGCGTGGAGTGGCTGGAGGACTACATCCGTCACTTCAAGGGAACGGTCCTGACGATCTCGCATGACCGCTATTTCCTTGATCAGGTCGTGCAGCGCATCATTGAAATATCCGCAGGCAAGGCCGAGTTCTACAGCGGCAACTACAGCTTCTATCTCGAGGAAAAGCAGGAGCGCTTCAACCATCAGCTCCGGCAGTATGAGCAGGAGCAGGCCAAGCTCAAGCAGCTCGGCTTCACCGTCGAGCGCATGAAGGGCTGGGGCATCAACAACCGCGTGCTCTACCGCCGCGCCATGTCCATCCAGCACCGCATGGAGCGCATCGAGAAGACGGATCGGCCGACCAAGGAGAAGACGCTCCGCGCCCGCTTCGGCGAAAAGGAGTTCCACGGCGACGAAGTCCTCACCGTCAAGAATCTCAGCAAGCAGTTCGGCGGCCGGACGCTGTTTTCCGGCGTGGAGCTGACGGTGCGGGGCGGCGAACGAATCGCCCTGCTCGGCGACAACGGCACCGGCAAGACGACGTTCCTGCGCGTGCTGCTCGGCGAGCTGCCCGCGGAGGGAAAGATCAAGTTCGGCCCGTCCGTCAAGTCGGGCTATCTGCCGCAGGTCATCCACTTTGCCCACCCGGAGCGCACGCTCTATGACACGATGCTCTATGAGAAGAATTGCACGCCCCAGACGGCGCGCGACCGCCTCGGCGCATTCCTGTTCTCCGGCGAGGACGTGTTCAAGACCGTCGGCACGCTCTCCGGCGGCGAGCAGTCGCGGCTGCGGCTGTGCATGCTCATGGATGAAAAAATCAATCTGCTCGTGCTCGACGAGCCGACAAACCATCTGGACGTCGCCTCGCGCGAATGGATCGAATGCGCCCTCGAGGACTACGAGGGCACGCTGATCTTCGTCTCGCACGACCGCTATTTCGTCGATAAATTCGCCACCCGTATCTGGGAGCTTTCAGACGGGACTATCCGCGACTTCCCGTGCGGCTATGCCAAATACCGCGCCATTCTGGAGCACGAGGCGGCCGCTCGTCAGCGGCCCGCCCAGCCGAAGAAGGAAAAGCAGGCCAAGCCGGTCTCCGGCAGCAAGGAGCTGGAAAAGCTCGTCCGCAGGCTCGAGCGGGAGATCGCTGCGAAGGAGGACGAGGCGGCGCAGCTCGAGCAGGCGCTGGCCGGGGCTGCGAGCGACTATCAGGAGCTGCTGCGCCTGACGGCGGAAAAGGAGCGCTGCGAGGCGGAGCTGGAGGACCTGATGGCTCGCTGGGAGGAGGCCGCGCAGGCGCTGGAGCAGGGGTGAGGCCTGCACGCCGGATTGTGGAACGGGAAAGGACACTCGTATGGTTTCCTTTCCCACTTTTCTTCCCTCCGAAACTTTCGGCTGGGCAGGTTTTTTTGACAGCCTGAGATTTCTTAATGGAATATTCATGAATTCTGCGGCTTTCGGACTTGTGTCCGGGGGCCGCAGCGGCTATAATATACCATGACTATATCTGCTCCGTACACCCCGGAGCGGTCAGAAGGAGATTTTTGCATTATGAGTGAATCCTGCGGAGGCAACTGCTCGAGCTGCAGCGAAGCCTGCTCGGAGCGCAAGCCGGAGAGCCTGCAAGCGCAGCCCAATCCGAAGTCCAAGATCGGCAAGGTCATCGCCGTCGTGTCCGGCAAGGGCGGCGTCGGCAAGAGCACCGTTTCTGCCATGCTGGCAACGGCCATGCAGCGCACCGGCCGCCGCGTCGGCGTGCTGGATGCCGATATCACCGGCCCGTCCATCCCGAAGGCCTTCGGCGTCAGCGAATGCGCCAGTGCGGATGAGGAGGGCATTTACCCGGCCGTGACGGAAAGCGGCATCCAGATCATGTCCGTGAACCTGCTGCTCGAGCATGAGGATGACCCTGTTCTCTGGCGCGGACCCATCATCGCGGGCGCGGTCAAGCAGTTCTGGACGGACGTCGTGTGGGAAAATGTCGACTATCTGTTCGTCGACATGCCTCCCGGAACGGGCGACGTGCCCCTGACGGTCTTCCAGTCCCTGCCGGTGGACGGCATCGTGATCGTCACCTCGCCGCAGGAGCTTGTCTCCATGATCGTGGCCAAGGCCGTACGCATGGCCGAGATGATGCATGTGCCCGTCATCGGCCTTGTGGAGAACTACAGCTACTTCCGCTGCCCGGACTGCGGCAAGTGCCATCAGATCTTCGGCAAGAGTCATCTGGACGAGACGGCGCAGGCCTATCATCTGCCGGTGCTCGCGCGCCTGCCCATCGATCCCGCCGTGGCGGAGGCCTGCGATGCGGGCCGTGTCGAATCACTCGACACGACGGAGCTCGAGCCTGCCCTGCAGGCCATCCTCGCGCGCTGAGGCACCTTTTCTGCGGAATTATTTTCCGATACAAGGGAACGAACGGCGCACCGGCGCCGTCTATATAGAGGAAACAGTCCGGCGAAAAACCAGAGGGACTTTTTCGGCTGGCTGAGAGGAAGCGCCGCTGCGGCGCAGAAACGGAGGATCTACAATGAAGAAACGAATGCTTTGCTGCCTGCTGGCATTGGTGCTTGCGGTCGGGCTGCTGTCTGCCTGCGGCTCCGGAAAGGCGGCGGTTTATGTGCAGTCTGTGGCGGCGCTCACGGGCTATGGCTCGCTCGGCGGCGCGAACGCCAGCTCCGGCGTCGTCGTGGCGCAGAAGGAGATCAAGGTCGAACGCGATTCCAGCCGGAAGGTCAAGCAGCTCAATGTCGAGGTCGGCCAGGAGGTCAAGTCCGGCGAGGTCCTGTTTACCTATGATATGGAGGATATGCAGCTCACCATCGACAAGGCCAAGCTTGAGATTGAGCAGATGAAGAACAACGTCAAGGATCTGACGACCCAGATCTCCCAGCTTGAGAAGGAAAAGAAGAGCGCGCCCACCTCGGAGCAGCTCTCCTACACCGTGCAGATCCAGGCACTTGAGGCCGACAAGAAGGAAGCGGAGTATAATATCACCGTCAAGCAGAAGGAACTCGATGCCATGACCTCCGGCTCCGGCACCGCGAATGTGACGGCTCCTGTGGACGGCAAGGTGCAGGCCATCAACGAGAACGGCACGGACAGCAGCGGCAATGCCGCAGCCTACATCACGCTGGTGCAGGACGGCGCTTACCGTGTCAAGGGCAAGATCAACGAGCTGAACCGCAGCGACATCGCTGTCGGCGTTCCCGTTGTCATCCGCTCCCGTGTGGACGATTCCGTCTGGTCCGGCACCATCACGGAGATCGATACGGAAAACCCGAGCTCCGGCAACGCCGGCGTTTCCTATGGCTACGGCTATTCCAATGCCGATGACACGAGCAGCTCCAGCAACTATCCGTTCTATGTCGAGCTCGACAGCACGGACGGCCTGATGCTCGGTCAGCACGTCTATATTGAGCCGTCGGACGGCGGAACGGTCTCCGACACCATGAAGCTCGACGCCTCATTCCTGCAGGGCACTGCGGAGGAGGGCTTCTGGGTCTGGGCCGAGAAGGACGGCAAGCTCGAGAAGCGCACCGTCACCGTCGGCACGTTCGACGAGACCTACAATACCTATGAGATCCTCGACGGCCTTGCGGCGGAAGATTATATCGCCTTCCCCGAGGACGGCATGGAGGAGGGCGACCCGACGACGCACACCATGCCGACGGAGGATCCGAGCGCAGAGCCGAGCGACGGCGTCGATGACAGCGGCGCGACCGGCGACGGCGTCGATGACAGCGGCGCTATCGGCGACAGCGCGGACACTGGCCCCATCGAGGGCGGCGAAGAGGAGTCTGCAGGCAGCGAGGACGGCGAGTCTTCTCAGACGGGAGGAGTCACCTATGCTCGTTGAAATGAAGGATATCTGCAAGGATTATCCGCAGGGCAAGGAGACCGTCCGCATTCTGAAAAACATCAACCTGCAGGTCGAGGAGGGCGACTATCTCGCCATCATGGGCCCGTCCGGCTCCGGCAAGACGACGCTCATGAATCTCATCGGCTGCCTTGACGTACCGACGAGCGGCGAATACCTGCTGACGGGCGAGAATGTCACCAAGGCCAACGAAAACCATCTGGCGGAGATCCGCAACCGCCTGCTCGGCTTTGTGTTCCAGAGCTTCTATCTGCTGCCGAAGCTCTCGGCCGTGGATAATGTCGCCCTGCCGCTGCTGTACGCCGGTGTGAACAAGAAGGAGCGCCGCGAGCGCGCCATTGAGGCGCTGCAGATGATGGGCCTCGGCCAGCGGCTGAATTTCCGCCCGAACCAGCTCTCCGGCGGTCAGTGCCAGCGCGTCGCCATTGCGCGTGCCATCGTGGGCCGTCCGAAGCTGCTGCTGGCGGACGAGCCGACCGGCGCCCTGGACTCTGCTGCGGGCAACCAGATCATGGATATTTTCGACGCGCTGAACGACGCCGGCTCTACGATCATCATGATCACGCATGAGCAGGAGATCGCCGAGCGCGCAAAGCGGATCAATTATATCCGCGACGGCATCCTGTCGGACGGCAGAAGGGACGGTGAGGGCCTTGCATAAGAAAAAGAGTGTCAAAGCGATCGTAATTTCGGGCGTCAGCCTGCTGCTTGCCGCGGCGATCGTCGTGGGCGTGCTGTGGTACCTTGGGCATCGCAGCGACCCTGTCAAGGTCGCGCCCGTATCCATGTTTATGGGCTGGCTCTCGAACGAGAGCACGCAGTCCGGCAACGTGACGGCGGATAACCTGCAGAAGATCTATGCCTCCGATACGCAGACCGTCACGGCCCTGCTCGTGCAGGAGGGCCAGACCGTCAAGAAGGGCGACCCGCTTTTCCGCTATGATACCACGCTCTCTGACATTCAGGTCGAGCGGCAGGAGATTGCGGTCAAGCAGGACGACCTGAACCTCAACAAGGCCAAAAAAGACCTTGCCAACATCAACCGCCTGCGTCCCTATGTGCCGACGCAGCCGACGGATCCCCCCACGGAGCCGACGGAGCCGGAGCCTACGGATGAGCCGACCCAGCCGCCTGAGCCGACGGAGCCGACCGTTCCCATTGCCCCGGAGGAGCTGCCCTATCTCATGGGCGGCGAGGGCACGCAGGCCTCTCCGCTGTTCTACCTCTGCGCGGCGGATATGCAGTATGATCAGTCCTATTTTGAAGAGCTCCTCGGCGAAAAAACGGAGCTGTGGGTCGTGTTCCAGGTGCGCGAGGGCAATGCCCTGCACGCCGAGCTGCTCAGTGAGCTTCCGCTGAAGCTTACGCGCGACGAGGAAACGCAGTCCATCCGTTTCACGGTGTTCATTCCCGAGCAGAACGACGTGAAGGAGGAGAACAAGACCCTGCGGGCAGCTGCGGCGGATGTCTCTGCCAGCCCGGATGTCACGGTCGTCGACTATGACGGCGAATACACTGCGGCGGAGATCGCAAAGATGCGCGCCGAGAAGCAGAAGGAAATCCGCGACCTCGACCTGAAGCTCCGCATGGACAAGGTCGAGCTGGAGCGCATGAAGCAGGAGGCGGCGAACGGCGTCGTAACGTCCAAGCTGGACGGCACGGTGCTCCGCGTGAATGACCCCGACACAGCCAAGCAGGAGGGAAGCCCCGTCGTGATCGTCTCGGGCGGCGGCGGTTATTACGTCAAGACCGGCGTGACGGAGCTTGACCGCGATAAATATCCGGTCGGCACCCAGATGCGCATCCAGTCGTGGGAGCACGGCGAGGTCTACGGTACGGTGGCGGAGATCTCCGATACCCCGGTGCCCTCCTCCAATAATCCCTATTACACGTCCGGCAACCAGAACGTCAGCTTCTACACCATGCTCATTGCGCTCGATGCGGACAGCCCGCTGCGCGAGGATGAGTGGGTCGACGTCTACTTTAACGCTGCGTCGACGGCCAGCGAGGATGCCCTGTGCATTGAGACACGCTTCATCCGGCAGGATGACGGCGGCAGCTATGTCTATCGCCGCGGCGAGGATCAGCTCCTGCACAAGCAGTATGTCACGACGGGCGTCGTGCAGTGGGGCTATACGGAGATCAAAAGCGGCCTGACGGTTGACGACTGGATCGCCTTCCCCTACGGGAAGGATGTGAAGGAGAACGCAGAGACCATCGAGAGCGACAACTCGGATGATTTCTACTACTACGGCAGCTATTAACGGGAGGCGAGAGCATGTTTGAAAATATCCAGCTTGCATTTCAGGGCGTTTTTGGCCATAAGCTCCGCTCGTTCCTGACGATGCTCGGCATCATCATCGGTATCGCTTCCATCATCACGATCATCTCGACCATCAAGGGCACGAATGAGCAGATCAAGCAGAATCTCATCGGTTCCGGCAGCAATATTGTCAATGTCCAGCTCTATCAGAATGACTGGACCGTTGACATGTCCTATCAGACGCCGGACGGCATCCGCGTCCTGCGGGACGAGCAGCGCGACGAAATGCTTGCCCTCGACGGCGTGGCAGATGTGACGCTCTACCGCAGCCGCGAGAATGTTGAGGGCTTCTATTACCGCAACACGGGCTTCAGCGGCAAGCTCTACGGCGTGGACGATCACTATTTCTCCGTCTACGGCTATGAGGTCCGCAGCGGCCGCGGCTTTACGGCCCGCGACTTTGCCTCGGCCAGTAAGAACATCATCCTCGACGAGACGGCGGCCCAGACGCTCTTCAGCTCGGATGATCCCATCGGCAGGATCGTGGAGATCTCCGGCGAGCCGTTCACGGTCGTCGGCGTTGTGAGCCTGAAATCCAGCTTCGAGCCGAAGATCAACTCCGTGAAGGACTATGCGATGTATGTGCAGGAGTCCAGCGGCCTGGCCTTTGTGCCGACGTCCGTCTGGCCGGTGCTCTACCGCTTTGACGAGCCGCAGAACGTGGCCGTCCGCGCCACGTCGACCGACACCATGACCGACGCGGGCAAGGCCGTCGCGGACTATCTGACGAGCCATCAGATCATCGCCAGCAAAGCCACGGGCGACAACAGCTATTCCTACCGCAGCGACGATCTGCTCAAGCAGGCCCAGCAGCTGCAGGAAATGAGCAGCGCGACGAACAACCAGCTCATCTGGATCGCCAGCATCTCCCTGCTCGTCGGCGGCGTGGGCGTTATGAACATCATGCTCGTGACCGTCACGGAGCGCACGGCGGAGATCGGCCTGAAAAAGGCCATCGGCGCAAAGCGCCGCCGCATTCTGGCGCAGTTCCTGACGGAGGCGTCCGTGCTGACCGGCATCGGCGGCCTGCTCGGCGTGCTGGGCGGCATCGGCATGTCGCAGCTCATCTCGAAGTTCATGGATACGCCGACGGCGCTGAGTGTCCCCGCCATTCTTGTGGCGGTGGTGTTCTCCGTCCTCATCGGCCTGATCTTCGGCCTCGTCCCGGCCGTGAAGGCGTCGAAGCTCAACCCCATCGAGGCCCTTCGCCGCGAATAATGCGTTTTCTCATGCAGCCGCCTGTTTTTCGGGCGGCTGCTTTTTCCTATTGCAATTTGCGGGCCGTTCCGCTACAATTACCGTGCCGGGCTTTCCGGCGCGACATCTGCAAAAGAGGGAACACGCATGGAGAAAAAAGCGGTCTATCCCGGGTCGTTCGACCCGTTTACCAACGGCCATATGGACATCGTGCGCAAGGCCTCGGCCATTTTTGACCGGGTCTATATCGTCATGGCCGTCAATTCCGAGAAGCGGCGCGCCTTTGACTGCCGCCGCATGCAGGAGGCCATGGAGCGCGCGCTGGCGGACAGCGGCATCCGTAACTGCGAGGTCAGCATCTACGACGGCCTCATCGCCGAGTATACGAAGCATCACGGCATCGGCTATATGGTCCGCGGGCTGCGCAACAATATGGATTATAACTACGAGGAAAACATCGCCGAGGTCAACAAGCTCATCGATCCGTCGCTGGAATATGTCTACTTCCGCGCGGATAACGTCGCCGTGTCGTCCTCCATGGTCAAGGAGCTGCGCCACTACGGGCAGGATGTCTCAAGCTATGTCCCGCCCGCCATCGCCGCCCTGCTGGCGGATGGAAATACGGAGCGCTGATACTAGAATCTGATAAAAAGCTTTAAAAGCTTTTTATAGCGCCGAGGGCGCGTCAGATTCTGCATGAGACGGCGCAGCGTGCATTCGCACGATGCGAGTGTGCGTAGCACACGGGATTCCTGATTAAATGTTTTAATCAGGAATCAGTATGAGGAGTTGCAGCGGCTGTTGTTAAAACGGTAAACGCTCGCCGCGCCCGAACCGCCGGCCCTGCCGGCGGTTTTTTGCGCGCAAAAACGGAAAAACTGAAAAAAGTTCTGCGCTCCATCTTGACAGAATACCCTGCAGGGGTATATAATCAAGATACCCCAATGGGGTATCTGAAAGAACGAGGTGACCGTCATGGAAGAATGCTGCTGCCAGAAGACCAAGGTCCGCACGGACGAGGAATACAAGAGCCTGATGAACCGGCTGAACCGGATCGAGGGCCAGATCCGCGGCCTGAAGGGCATGCTGGAGAAAAACGCCTACTGCCCCGACATCCTGACGCAGGCGGCCGCAGCCAACGCGGCGGTGAACGCCTTCTGCAAGGAGCTGCTGGCCGACCATATCCGCACCTGTGTCGCGGAGAATATCCGCGCCGGGAACGACGAGGTGATCGACGAGCTTGTGCGCACCATGCAGAAGCTCATGAAGTGAAGCGATCCCGGAAATTCATCGGAAAGGATGGGAACGATGGAACAATATCAAGTGACCGGAATGAGCTGCGCGGCCTGCAGTGCCCGCGTGGAAAAAGCCGTCTCCAAGGTGCCGGGCGTGACGTCGTGCAGTGTGAGCCTGCTGACGAATTCCATGGCCGTTGAGGGAACGGCGGACGAAGCCGCCATTGTCGCCGCCGTGACAGAGGCGGGCTATGGCGCAAAGCGCAAGGGCGCAGAGCCGTCGGCCGCCCGGCCATCCGAGGCACTCGAGGCGCTGGAGGACCGTGAAACACCGAAGCTGAAGCGCCGCCTCATCGCCTCGGTCGGCTTTTTGCTCGTGCTGATGTACCTCTCCATGGGCCACATGATGTGGGGCTGGCCGCTGCCGGGCTTCCTGGCGGGCAACCATGTCGCCATGGGCCTTACCGAGATGCTGCTGACGATCATCATCATGGTCATCAACCAGCGCTTCTTCCTCAGCGGCTTCCGCAGCCTGCTGCACCGCGCGCCAAATATGGACACCCTCGTGGCCCTCGGCTCCACGGCTGCCTTCGGCTACAGCACCTATGCGCTGTTTGCCATGACGGCCGCGCAGCTGCACGGCGATGCCGAGCTGATCATGCACTATATGGACGAATTCTATTTTGAGTCCGCAGCCATGATCCTCACGCTCATCACCGTCGGCAAAATGCTCGAGGCCCGCTCAAAGGGCAAGACGACAGACGCCCTCAAGAGCCTCATGAAGCTCGCCCCGAAGACGGCGACCGTCGTCCGCGCGGGCAAGGAGACGGTCGTCCCCATCGGGCAGGTGCGCACCGGCGACATTTTTGTCGTCCGCCCCGGTGAGACCATCCCTGTGGACGGCGTCGTCGAGGAGGGCAGCAGCGCCGTGAACGAGGCCGCGCTGACCGGCGAGAGCATCCCTGTGGATAAGGCCGCGGGAGACGCCGTCTCCGCGGCGACCCTGAACCAGTCCGGCTTCCTGCGCTGCCGCGCCTCGCGCGTCGGCGAGGATACGACGCTCTCGCAGATCATCCGCATGGTCAGCGACGCCGCCGCGACAAAGGCCCCCATCGCCAAGGTGGCCGACCGTGTCTCCGGCGTGTTCGTCCCGGCCGTTATCGGCATCGCGCTCGTCACATTCGCCGTTTGGATGCTTGTCGGCCAGACCGTGGGCTATGCGCTGGCGCGCGCCATCTCCGTGCTCGTCATCAGCTGCCCGTGCGCCCTCGGCCTTGCCACGCCGGTGGCCATCATGGTCGGCAACGGTGTTGGCGCAAGACACGGCATCCTGTTCAAGACGGCCGCTTCGCTGGAATCGGCCGGGCGCGTCGAGATCGTCGCGCTGGATAAGACCGGCACCATCACGCAGGGCGAGCCGGAGGTCACGGACCTGCTGCCCGCGCCGGGCGTGACGGAGGATGAGCTGCTGCGGCTGGCCAATGCGCTCGAGCAGCGCAGCGAGCATCCGCTGGCCCGTGCCGTGGTGCGCCGCGCGGCCGGCATGGACGCGCCGGAGGTCACAGACTTCCGCGCCGTGCCCGGCAACGGCCTGACGGCCGAGCTGGACGGGCAGAAGCTCGCGGGCGGCAATCTCGCCTTCGTGCAGAGCCTTGCCGTGATCCCGCAGGAGACGCAGGACCGTGCTGCCCGGCTGGCAGAGCAGGGCAAGACGCCGCTGTTCTTCTGCCGCAGCGGCAAGCTCCTCGGTGTGATCGCCGTGGCGGACATCATCAAGCCGGACAGCCCGCAGGCCGTCCGGGAGCTGCAGGGCATGGGCATCCGCGTCGTCATGCTGACGGGCGATAACGAGCGCACGGCAAAGGCCATCGGCGCGCAGGCCGGCGTGGACGAGGTCATCGCGGGCGTCCTGCCGGACGGCAAGGAGGCCGTCATCCGCCGCCTGAAGGAGCAGGGCAAGGTTGCCATGGTCGGCGACGGCATCAACGATGCCCCCGCCCTGACGCGTGCGGACACCGGCATCGCCATCGGCGCGGGCACGGACGTCGCCATCGACGCGGCGGACGTCGTGCTCATGAAGAGCCGTCTGCTCGATGTTCCGGCTGCCATCCGCCTGAGCCGCGCCACGCTGCGCAATATCCACGAGAATCTGTTCTGGGCATTTTTCTACAATGTCATCGGCATCCCGCTTGCTGCCGGTGCGTGGATCCACCTGCTCGGCTGGGAGATGAACCCGATGTTCGGCGCGGCGGCAATGAGCCTTTCGAGCTTCTGCGTCGTGACGAACGCCCTGCGCCTGAACCTGTTCCACATCCGCAGCACGAAGCACGACCACAAGCGGAAGAACCATGCAAAGCAGACCGTTGCAAAAACGGCTGAAGATCATAAGGAAAACAAGGAGGAAACATCCATGGAAAAGACGATGAAGATCGAAGGTATGATGTGCGGTCACTGCGAGGCCCGCGTGAAGAAGTGCCTCGAGGCCCTGCCGGGCGTGGAAAAGGCCGAGGTCAGCCATGTCAGCGGCACGGCCGTCCTGACGCTGTCCGCACCGGTCGACGACGCGCTCCTGAAGAAGACTGTCGAGGATCAGGGCTATCAGGTCATCTGAATCCGGAAAAGCAATGCCGCAGGGGAATGAAGTGTCCCCTGCGGCATTGCTTTTATGGCGCAAGGCCACCGGATTTGTCATTGCGAGGAGGCCGAAGGCCGACGTGGCGCCCTGAGCGCGAAGCGCG
>OIWM01003146.1_pt1 | contig 12342 bp, 10 predicted proteins | sample 1587451 | NCBI WGS metagenome assembly OIWM01 (sample SAMEA3888907, study PRJEB22519) | human gut metagenome | biome: human gut; feature: human-associated habitat; material: faeces | place: Denmark | collected 2011
GCGCGACCGAAGGGAGTCGCAGCGCAAAGGAAGGTAAGGGGAGTCAAGAGGGGACAGGAAACCATACGGTGTCCTGTCCCCTTTTGTTCCCGCCGGTGAACCCCGGCAATCCCCCCGCCGTGGGCACGGCGTTTTCTCCGCCGCCAGACGGCGGCTCTCCCTGCCGCCGAAGGCGGCAATTCCTCGCCGGTGAACACCGGCGTTTCCCCCGCCGCCGGGCGGCGGCAATCCCCAGTTTACACCTGCTCGGAAATCCGTTATAATGAAACAAAGCTGACGGAGGTGTACGCCATGCCAAAAGCAAAATGGAACCTGAACACGATCTACATATCCGAGCGTTTGCAGGAAAGCCTGCGCCCGATCTCGCGCTGCGCGCTGACGACCGTCGTCGCCCCGATGGGCTACGGCAAGACCACCGCGGTCGAGTGGTTCCTCGCCGAACGCGCCCGCGCCGAGGAGATTTCCGTCATCCGCATCAGCGTCTATTCCGCCAACCTTGCCATCTTCTGGCGGAGCGTGCAGGACGCCTTCGCCCGCGCCGGCTTCGACCTGCTGCGCGACTACGACTGCCCGTCCGACGCCGCGGGCGGCGGCCTGCTCATCGAGGACCTGTGCCACGCGCTGGCAGGCGAACGCGCCTGCTATATCTTCCTCGACGATTTCCACCTGCTGACCAGCAGGCGCGCAGCCTGGTTCCTCTGTGCGCTCGCCGCGCGACTCCCCGCCAACGTCCACCTCATCCTCGCCAGCCGCGACGTTTTCCTGTCCGCCGCCGCCATCGTCCGGCTGGGCGCGAAGGTCTACCAGATCGGCGTCGAGCAGCTCCGCCTCAACCATACCGAGCTCGCCGTCTACACCAGCCGCTGCGGCACCGAGCTTTCCGACGAGCAGATCGAGTCCCTGCTGTATTACAGCGAGGGCTGGTTCTCCGCCGTCTATCTGAACCTGCGGATGTATTCCGAGCACGGCGTGCTCGCGGACCGCAGCTCCGACATCTCCTCCATCTTTACCGCTGCCATGATCGACCCGCTCCCCGAAAAGCAGCGCGAGTTTCTCGCGGTGATGGGGCTCGCCGACGAGTTTACCGTCGAAATGGCGCAGGATATCATGCAGACCGGGGACGCCGCAGAGCTTCTCGCCGCGCTGACCGGACAGAACGCCTTCGTCCGGCGCCTGCCGGACGGCGTGACCTACCGATTTCATCATATGATGAAGGAGTGCGCGCTCCGCGTGTTCCTCACCTTGCCGCAGGAGCGCCGGAACGACTGCCGCCGCCGCTTCGGCGCGTGGTACGAGCAGCACCGGCAGTACCTGCACGCCATGCAGGCCTATTATCAGAGCGGCGATTATCACGCCCTGCTGCGCGTCGTGCAGCAGGACGCCGGCATCCTGCTCAGCTCGCTCGACCCGAAAAACGTGCTGGATTTTCTGGACGAATGCCCGGAGGACACGCTGAAGGCGCATCCGGCGGCGCTGCTCGTGCTGATGCGCAGCATGTTCAACTGGCGGAACATCCCGCGGATGCTCACGCTGCGGCAGCTCCTGCTGACCGCGATCGACGAGGATACGCAGCGCTCCGCCGAGGAACGGGGCAATCTGCTCGGCGAATGCGACCTCATCATGAGCTTTCTCTGCTACAACGACATCAGCGCCATGAGCCGCCTGCACCGCAGCGCGAGCGCTCAGATGTCCCGTCCTGCCGTCAGCATCCAGTCGAGCGGCGGCTGGACGTTCGGCTCGCCCTCGGTGCTCATGATGTTCTACCGCGCGCCGGGCGAGCTGGAGAGCGAACTGGCCGAGATGGACGAGTGCATGCCGCACTATTACAAGATCACGGGTAACCACGGACAGGGCGCGGAGACCATCATGCACGCGGAGGCGGCGTTCATGCAGGGACGCTTCACCGACGCGCACATCGCGCTCGAACGCGCCTATGCGCAGATCGAGGGCAACGGACAGGAGAACATGGCGCTCTGCTGCGACTTTCTGGCGCGGCGGCTCAGCCTGTTCACGGACATCGGTCAGCGCGCGAAGCTCGAAAAGCGGCGCGAACGGCTGCTCGCGCATCACAATGTCTCGTGGCTCAACCTCTGGAACGCGGCCGCGGCCTATCATCATGCCCTGCTCGGCAGCACGGACAGCATCCCCGAGGCCTACCGCCGCCACCGGCTGTTCACCGTCCGCACGCTCGCGCCGGGAAAGCCCATGATCGAGATGATCGAGAACCAGGTCTATCTCGCGCAGGGCGAATACGCCCACGTGATCGGCCGCAGCGAGGGTCTGCTGACGCAGTGCGAGGCGATGCACTATGCGCTGGTCGCGCTGCACATCCGCATCCAGACCGCGGCGGCCTACGAAATGCTCGGCAAGCACATCGAGGCGCGCGCGCTGCTCGAGAGGGCGCTCGCGGACGCAGAGCCGGACGGCTTTGCGCTCCCGTTCGCGGAGAACTTCCGCTATCTTGAGCCGCTGCTGACCGAACGGCTTCAGGGCGGCCTGACCGGGCGCATCGTCCGTCTGGGCGGACTGGCCGGACAGCGGCGTGCGGCGGCGGAGCGGCCCGCGGTGCTCGCCGCGCTGACCGAGCGCGAATGCGCGATCGTCGGACTGATGACGCAGCGCCTGAGCAACCGCGAGATCGCGGAAAAGCTGTATCTCTCCGAGGGCAGCGTCCGGCAGTATGTCAACCAGATCTACGCCAAGCTGTGCATCGAGGGCGAGCCGCGCGCCAAGAGAAAGCGTCTGCTCGAGCTGCTCGAGGGCGCAGACTGACAGCAGAAACGAGGGCATGATCCACTATCTGAAAAGCGGTATCCGTTCTGTGGCCGCTTGAAATGCTCATCATATACTTGATGCACCGCCGCAACAAGAACAAGGGTGCTGAGGTTTGGGTACAGAAGGACGTCGGCGCGGTAGATCTGACCCCGTGGAAGTACAGCAAGATCGTCAGTGTTATCGTTATCGTGTGCGTGCTGCTGGTCTATCTGGCATTCTCTCCGCTCGGCATTGGCGTATAACCACTTTATGAAAATAAACCGCTCAGTCAAGTATATAATGAAATAAAATAAGATGTTGCTGCCAGGAGCGTTCAGCTCCTGGCAGATTTTTTACGCAGAAAATGCCCCCTATACAGCTTTCAGTGTTTTTATTTCACTGTTCGCTATATAGGGGGCATATCATTTCATGATGTCGACGCGCGCTCTTCCGTCAGTCGGTCAGCTGGCGGTACAGCTCCTGATAGGCGTGGATCAGCAGGAAAATATCCGCGCCGACAGCCACAGAGTCGACTCCCTGCTCGATGAGTTTCCGGGCAGCCGCTGCATCGCCGGCGAAGATCATGCTCATTTTGCCGTTGTCCCGGCAGGCCTTCAGGATGCGTTCGATGGCATGAGCCATGACAGGGGAATCCAGCTGAAGCGGACAGCCTAAGGCGATGGACAGATCAAGAGGACCGATAAAAATGCCGTCTACGCCCTCGATCGAAGCGATCTCCTCGATATGCTCCAGACATTCCCTGGTCTCACACTGCGGGATCAATAACGTTTTCCGGTTGGCTTCCTCCATATAGGATACCGGGGAAAAGGAGGACGAAGAACCCCACCGGCAGTCCCGGGTAGGCTGATAGCCCCGGTTGCCGAGGGGGGCGAACTTGGCGTAGGCGACCAGCTGACGGACCTCCTCCGCGGTTTTGACGGCGGGGACGATCAGTCCGGCGGCGCCTGCGTCCAGCGCATGCAGGACTGCGCGTCTGGATATCTCGCAGATGCGGACCAGAGGCGTCAGACCGGCGCCCTGCGCGGACGCGACGGCGGAGGCCATAAGATCGTTTCCGATCGCCTGATGTTCCGTGTCGATAACAACAAAATCAAATGGCGCACAGGCGATGTTTTCTATGGCAGCAGCGCTTTTGAGCTGGGTGAAGGTGCCGTAGGAGGGAATCCCCTGCGCTTTCTTGTCGGATAATCGATTTTCCATATCAAAATCTCCTTGTCTGTTCCGGACCGGCGCCCTGTGTGGTGCGGCGGCGCCGGAAAGCAAGACTGCCGGAAGCAGAAAGCATTCCGGCGGTCCTGAGTGTTTTTTTTATTCCAGACCTGCGCCCTTCATTGCGGAAAGCGCGTGGTCGGTGTACAGCTTGTAGAAGCCCTTGCGGGGTTCGCGCGGCAGGATGCCTGCCTTGGCGCGCTCTGCGAGCACCTTGTCCGCCTCCTCGAGCGTGCAGGGCACGCCGTGGATGCCGGTCAGGTTGATGGTGCGGTCCTTGACGCTGTAGGAGATCAGGTCGCCGTCCTCGATGAAGGCGATGGGGCCGCCGGCAGCAGCCTCCGGGCTGACATGGCCGATCGCCGCGCCGCGGGTCGCGCCGGAGAAGCGGCCGTCCGTGATCAGAGCGACCGAGCCGTTGATGCGCTCGTCGCAGACAATGGCCTCGGTGGTCATCAGCATTTCCGGCATGCCGCAGCCGCGCGGGCCTTCGTAGCGGATGATGATGACTTCGCCCGGGTTGATCTCGTTGTTGACGACAGCATCGTGTGCGTCCTCCTCGTGATTGAATACACGAGCCTTGGCGTTGACGACCTCGCGCTGATTGTTTGCGCAGGCGGAGTATTTGAGCACGCTGCCCTCGGGAGCGATATTGCCCTTCAGGATAGCGACCGAGCCCTTCTCCGGCGCCTTGTCCACCGGGAAGATGACCTGATCGCGCTCGAGACCGTAGTTGTGCAGATAGCCGAGGTTGCGCTCGAACCAGTTGTCCTTGTGCAGATCCTCGAGGTTCTCGCCCAGCGTCTTGCCGGTGACGGTCATGACGTCCAGATCGAGCATGTCGCGCAGCAGCCACTGTACCATCGGTACGCCGCCGGCGAACCAGAACGCTTCGGTCAGATGGGTGCCGGACGGGTTGATGTTGCCCAGATGCGGAACCTGATGGTTGATCTCGTCGAACAGCTCGATCGGCAGATCATAGCCGAGCTCTCTTGCGATAGACGGGAGATGAATGGTGCCGTTGGTCGAGCCGCCGATGGCAGAATGCACGATGATAGCGTTTTTGAACGCTGCGGGGGTCAGGATCTTGGACGGCGTGATCTGCTTTTCGACCAGCTCCATGATCTTGCGGCCGGCATAGCGCGAATACTGGAGCAGGTCGCGCATGGTAGCCGGAACGAGCGCCGCGCCGGGGAGAGTCAGACCGAGCGCCTCAGCCATGCACTGCATGGTGGAAGCCGTACCGAGGAACGTGCACGCGCCGACGGACGGACAGCCGGTCAGCTTGTAGTCGCGGACCTCCTGCGGGGTGATGGCGTCCTTGCGCTTCTGGCGCAGGGAAATATCGCCCGCGACCAGAGAGGTCGTCATATTCGGACCGGGGCGCATGGAGCCGCCCGGCATGAAGATGGCCGGAATGTCCATGCGGGCTGCGGCCTTGAGGTGCGCCGGGATAGACTTGTCGCAGCTCGACGAGAGGATCATGCCGTCCCACGGAACCGCGGAGGCGTGAACCTCTACCAGGTTGGCGATGGCCTCGCGGGACGCCAGAACGACGTTCATGCCGTCGTGACCCTGCGCGCAGCCGTCGCAGATGTCGGTAGCGTAGTACTTGGCCGGCTTGCCGCCGCACTGATATACGCCGTAGACCGCCTGCTCTACCATCTGGTTCAGATGATAGCTGCCCGGGTGGGAATCGCCGTATACGCTCTCGATCATAATCTGCGGCTTGAGGATGTCGGTATCCTCCCAGCCGGTGCCCATTTCGAGGGCGTCGAACTGCGCCCAGAGCATGCGGTCGTCATGGCTTTTTTGAATCATAATCTTATCCTTTCCTCCGGATTCGGAATAAAGTGAGGTGGAATACAGAATCTGCTGCCCGCTGGATCAGCAGGCAGCAGACCTTATTTGACTGAAAATGTTTTTCGGCTTTGTCTTTAGAACAGACCTACAGCAGCCGCGCCGCAGATCATGACGAAGCAGAAGATGCCGGCTACGAAGTCGGGCAGGGTGATGTACTTCAGGCCCTGCTTGAGGTCGAGGTTGAAGAAACGGCTGATAACCCAGAAGCCGGAGTTGTTGACGTGGTTGAAGATCATGGTGCCTGCGCCGATTGCCAGAACGGTGGAGATCGGGCTCAGACCCAGGGTGACCATCATCGGGCCGACAACGCCTGCTGCGGTCATGCCGCCGGTGGTCATGGAGCCGACTGCGGTGAACATGATAGCGCCGATGAGGAACGGGATCAGCAGACCCGGAACGCCGGACTGCTCGATGAGACCAGCCAGATCGTTGATGGCCGGAGCTGCCTTGATAACGGCTGCGAACGCGCCGCCCATGCCGGTGATCAGCAGTGCGGGGAGAGCGATCTCCAGGCCGCGTGCGATCCAGCTGTTCAGAACGACTTCACGGAAGCTCTGCGGGTTCTTGCCGGTAGCGTCTGCGTTGCTCTTGCGGACGGAAGCCTTGTGGAATACTGCGAGCAGCATGGTGTAGATAACGCCGAGGCCGAGCGCGACGATCTTGTCGCCGAAAATGTTGGCCCAGGCGTACAGAGCGGAATCCTCGGCAACGACCATCTTGATGAAGGAGCTGCCTGCGATCAGAACGACCGGAATGAGGATGGTCAGGAAGGATGCGAAGGTCGCCGGGATGTCGTTGCCGGTGATCAGGATGTCCTTGACGTCGTTGGAGGAGGTCTCCTCGATCTCAGCGACTACCTCCGGAACCGGCTCGACAAATTCCTTGTCGGTCCACTTGCGCAGGACCAGCCAGGTCAGTACGAACGCGATCAGAGAGATCAGGATGCCCCAGCCGATGACCAGACCGAGGTCAGCGCCGAGCAGGATGGATACAGCCAGGATACCGGGCGTAGGCGGAACCATCGCATGGGTCAGGTTCAGACCGGTCTGGGTGAACGCTGCCATCTTGCCCATCGAGATATGCTTGCGCTTGGACAGGACGTTTGCGATGTTGGAGGTCAGAATGGTGGTGATATCGCCGAATACCGGGATAGATACGATGTAGGCGGTCAGCGCCGGAGCAAGCTCAAGGTTTTTGCCGCGGAACAGCTTGATGAAGGAGTTCGCGATGGCCTTTGCGGCGCCGGTGTCCTGAACGCCCATTGCGAGGATCGCGCCGAGCATGATCGGGATACCCATACTGCCGAGTGTGCCGCCGAAGCCGCCGGTGATCGTCGTCAGAATATCCGTAAATCCGAAGCCCTCCGCCTCGAAGCGTCCCAGAACAAGACCCATGAACAGCGCGGAGATGAACAGCGCAAAGGTCGGATGCAGTTTGACTTTCATGATCAGTACCATCAGTATCGCGATGGAAACGATCAGCAGAACCAGAAATCCAGTTGCAGACATAGTTTTTTACTCCCTTTCTTAATCAGATGGCAAAGAATTGAACATTCCTGCCGCGTGGAGCCGATTCCCTCCCCGGCTCAGGAAAATTCCCCCTCCTTTATTATTTATCAAGACAGCGCCGTTACCCTTGCGGGGAGCTGTCCTAATTTCAATACTGTGTATCATAGTCCCACGGCCTGCCGCCGCACAGGCAGCCGCCGTCAATATGATACGCCTGCCCCGTCATGTACGAGGAGGCATCCGAGGCCAGAAGAATGGCCATTCCTGTCAGCTCGTCCGGCTCTCCCGGACGGCCCATGGCGATCCGCTCGCGCAGATATTCGCTCCGCGTGGGATGCTGCCAGGTCACCTGCGTCAGATCGGTCAGGATATGACCAGGGCTGATCGCGTTGCAGCGGATGCCGTACTGTGCAAACTCGACTGCCATGGAACGGGTCAGCGCGACCACGCCGCTCTTCGACGCGCCGTAGACCGAGCAGCCGCCCAACATTCCGGTGTCGTTGTGAGAGCCGATATTGATGATATTGCCGGATCTGCGCCGGTACATCTCGCGCGCGACCGCCTGGCTGAGGAAGAACACGCCCTTGAGATTGGTATCCATGATACGGTCATAGGTCTCCGGCTCGACGTCGAGCAGTCCCTCCCGGCGGTTGATGCCCGCCACGTTGAACAGAACGTCGATTTTTCCGTACTGCTGCATGACCTCGTCTACGCAGCGGTGAATGCTGTCCAGATCGGATATATCGAGAGCGTGCGCCGTCGCCGCGCCGCCATGTGCGGAGATCTCGTCTGCCAGCTCCCGGCATTTCTGCTGGTTTCTTGCGCAGAGCGCCGTCTCAGCGCCCGCCGCCGCGAGTCCGCGGCTGATCGCGCTTCCGATGCCGCCGGTCGCGCCGGAGATCAGGATGGTCTTTCCTTCCAGACTGAATATGGATTTCAGATATTCGCCGATGCTCATGACGCCGCCTCGCTTTCTGCTGAAAAAATTATGCTTGCCTTTTTTCTGTTTTTCCCATATCATCATGATTGAAACATCTGCTGGGAAAAGGAGAAAAGAGTCGATGATGATTGACAAGATGGATTATATTTTTGCGATCGCCAGGGAACAGAATCTGACCCGCGCCGCAAAGCGGCTGTTCGTCGCGCAGTCCACGCTGACGATGTATCTCAACCGCGTGGAACAGGAACTGGGCATAAAGCTGTTTGATCGCTCGAAGACGCCGATCCTGCCGACTCCGGCAGGCGCGCTGTGTATTGAAGAGCTGAAGAAGATCCGGCAGATCGAGGCCAGACTGACCGCCCGGCTCCAGCAGATGGCGCATCCGGAGGAAACGCTGAACGTCGGCATCGGTCTGATGCACGGCGCGGCCTGGATGCCGTCGCTGCTGCCGCTTTTTCATGAGATCTATCCCAGCGTCAGCATCAACCTGATCGAGCAGGGAGATGAGCTGCTGATGCAGAGCCTGCGCTCGAATGACGCTGACCTTGTTGTCGGCGGCATGACGCCGGGCTCGCAGGAGACGAGCGTTGAGCTTGCGCTCGAACAGCTTCTGCTGATCGTTCCGCGCTCGTTCAATCTGGTTCCGCCCTGGGCGTACAGCGGCAATTCATCGAAAAATCCCTATGAGATCACTCCGAAGCAGCTTCAGAACCTGCCTCTGATCCTGCCCTCGGCCGCCAATGACATCGGCGGCATCACCCGGCAGGCGCTCGAGCATTTCGACATCTGTCCGCAGTCGGTCACGACTGTCAGCTCCATGCAGACGGCGGCCATGCTCGTTTCGCAGAACATGGGCTATCTGTTCACCAGCCCGGTCTTTCTCGGGATGCAGATCGAGCAGCTCGCGCCGAAGATCGTCTACTGCACGATGAAGGGCATTCCGGATACCAGAAAGATCGTCGCGGTCTATCAGCCGGATACCTGCAAACGGGAGATGATCGAACGATTTATCGAGCTTCTGCACACGGTCGTCCTTCCGGAGCAGCCCGGACTGTTTCCGCTTTCGGATTGAGCTTCCGTCAAAAGAATGATTTTGTACTGTCAGTATATCAATTTCGGACGCAAAATTAAAATCAAAATAATTGATAGATATATCGTTTTTGTTGATAAATGCTGTTTTACTAAAAAAACACGGTCGTGCTCTGTGAAATATGCTGCATTTCGGCGTGATTACAATCAATGAGAATGATGATATTATCAAAAAGAATGAATACGGCATTGAAAAACCCGGCAGCGAGCGTCTGATATGCTCGCTGCCGGGCTGTTTTTATGATGGTTTTTGATAATCCTACCGGAAAAAGCCGTGCGTATAGGAAATTCGTTCTGCGGCCTGCCTGATTTCATGGATCATCATTTCCATATCCTGCTCCATTCGATAATCCGGTCCGGCAATGCTCACGGCCGCAATGACACGGCCGCTGGCATCACGCACGGGCGCCGCCACACAGATCAGTCCCTGCTCTACCTCGCCGTCGTCCATGGCGTAGCCGTTGATGCGCGCCGATTCCAGCTCCTTCAGCAGCCGGTCGGGCTGTGTGATGGTCTTGGGCGTGAGCGGCGGAACGCTTTTCATCCATTCACAGTACTGTGCGAGAAAATCTGCGTCCCTGTCCGCAAGCAGGATCTTGCCGCAGCTGGTCGCGTGTGCGGCCACACGGCCACCGACTCTCGTGCTGCAGGTAATAGAGCGCTGCGTTTCCACCTTGTCCAGATAGAAGATCTCGTTATCGACGAGAATGCTCAGATTGATCGTCTCCTTGACGCGGTCGGACAGGCGCTCAAGCTCCGGCCGGGCGATCTTGCACAAATCGGAGCCGCCGATGATCGCTCCTGCCAGCGCAAGCAGATTCGGCCCTACGTGGTAGGTCTTCCGCACCGGATCCTGCGTCAGGTACCGCCGTTCCATCAGCGTGGAAACATGACGAAAAACCGTCGTGGTGGGCAGTCCGAGCTGGTTTACCAGCTCCTTGAGCGTCCATTCCTTTTCCTGATCCATAAAGCATTCCAGAATCTGCAAAGCGCGCAGAATGCTCGAGGTATGCTCCCTAGCCATAACAAACTCCTTCAAAAATTTTTTCAAATGCCCTCTTGACAAACCTTCGATAGTGGTCTAATAATATAATTATACGGCAAGGGTGAGCCCTTGTAAATATTTTTACCAACTATTCGGAATGCGTTTCCGCATAGTGGAAAGGGATGGTCATATGAACAAAAAGTCCGTTATGCCGACGATGGAAAGCGTGGATCGTTTCAAGGCGGCAATGGATTCTGACCGGGGCGCGCTTGGCCCGTTCATGATCTGCACGGACCCTGCGATGGTGGAAGCCGCAGGTCATGCCGGATATGATTTCGTGCTGCTCGATATGGAGCACGGCACCACCACCTTCCAGGAACTCCCCAATCTGATCCGTGCAGCAAACGTCACCGGTGTGTGCCCGGTCGTCCGCGTACCCCGCGGCAGCGATATCTGGATCGATCAGGCTCTGGATGTCGGCGCAGGCGCGGTCATGATCCCGCAGATCGACACCGCAGAGCAGGCGCGTGCCGCTGTTTCTGCCGCGAAGTTTTCGCCCGTCGGAACGCGAGGCACCTGCCGTTTTGTCCGTTCGGCAGGCTTCGGCGCGGTTCCCGGCAGCGAGTATTTCTCCCGTGCACAGGACACCGTAGTCATCCTTCAGGCCGAGGGTCAGAAGGCGATCGACAACCTCGATGAAATTCTGGACGTACCCGGCATCGACGTAGTTTTTGTCGGCCCCTATGATCTGTCCAGCTCGCTTGGTCATGTCGGTGAAATCGACCATCCGGAGGTCATCGCCGCGATCAAGCAGATCATCGCAAAGGCAGCTGCAAAGGGCGTAAAGATCGGCTGCTTTGCCGACACGGTCGAGGGCGGCAAGAAGTGGCGTGACATGGGTGTAAAGTTCATCGGCTACGGCTGCGACACTTATATCTTCATGCAGGCTGCAAAGGCCGATGTTGCTGAATTTGATGTATAAATCGGAGAAATAGCGGGTTTATACCGTTTTATTCTTCTGATACGGCATGGATGCAGGTTTGGCTGTATTCAATGTCTGTTACATAAAAACCAGGGACTGCGTTCCGCAGGCGGGGTTCGGCTCCGCTGATGCAGGCGCAAAAGAAAGGATCGTTATGGATAAGAAAAAGAACTATGCTGTTATGGACGGCAACACGGCGGCGGCGTACAGCGCCTATGCGTTCACCGAGGTAGCGGCGATCTACCCGATCACGCCGTCCTCGCCGATGGCGGAAAAGGTCGACGAATGGTCCGCAAAGGGCAAGAAAAACCTGTTCGGCACGACGGTCGACGTCATTCAGATGCAGTCCGAGGCCGGCGCGGCCGGCACCTGCCACGGCTCGCTGCAGGCGGGCACTCACCACGACCTTCACCTCCTCGCAGGGCCTGATGCTGATGATCCCGGCGATGTACGCCATGGGCGGCCAGTTCCTGCCGAGCGTCATGCACATTGCGTCCCGTGTCGTCACGAGCAACCACCACTCGATCTTCGGCGACCACACCGACTTCATGACCTGCCGCACCACCGGCTACGGCATGCTGATGTCCTCCTCGCCTCAGGAGGCGATGGACCTGGCCGCCGTCGCGCATCTGTCCGCCATCAAGGCGCGCTATGCGTTCATGCACTGCTTCGACGGCTTCCGCACCTCGCACGAGATGCAGCGCATCGAGACCCTCGATTATGAGGATCTGCGCGGCCTGGTCGACCAGAAGGCGCTCCAGGAGTTCCGCCGTCAGTCGCTCAACCCGGAGCACCCGACCAACCGCGGCAACAACGTAAACCCCGACATCTATTTCCAGACCCGCGAAGCCGCCAACACCTTCTACGACGCCGTGCCCGACATGGTCGCAGACGCGATGCGCGAGATTTCGAAGATCACCGGCCGCGAGTACAAGCCCTTCGTATACTACGGAGCCGCAGACGCCGAGAACATCGTGATCGCGATGTTCTC
>OIWM01003147.1_pt1 | contig 12337 bp, 6 predicted proteins | sample 1587451 | NCBI WGS metagenome assembly OIWM01 (sample SAMEA3888907, study PRJEB22519) | human gut metagenome | biome: human gut; feature: human-associated habitat; material: faeces | place: Denmark | collected 2011
AACATAAAGGGTTAAAGCTTTTGCCCTTACAGGGCGCGACTGCTCCAACACACGATACCCAGGGTGTCGCTTCGCTTGCCCTGGGCTATGTGTTACATTGGGCTTTCAGCCCGCATTTGCTAAATCCAAAAGTTGAGTAACATAACAAGTAGTGTATAGCTACCTACTTGTTAACCTTTCAACCTGTTAACTCGTTAACATTAAAATCCGCCAACGGGTTGCCTTAACTCATCAGCATATTGACACATTAGCTCGCAAAGCTTGTTCTAAATCAGAAAAAAGTAAAGCCCCACTCCCTCCACTTAAAAAATAATTGCTACTTTTGTGCGTTACAACGAAGGTAAAATCAAAATAATTTATAACAACAATCAGATGAACGTGATAACCAAGACCGTTTCACTGCCCGATGGACGCACCATCAGCATCGAAACTGGCAAACTGGCCAAGCAAGCTGATGGCGCAGTTATGCTGCGTATGAACAACACCATGCTGCTTGCCACCGTTTGTGCTGCCAAGACGGCTCAGCCCGGCACAGACTTCATGCCCCTCCAGTGCGACTACAAAGAAAAATATAGCGCCGCAGGCCGTTTCCCCGGCGGTTTCACCAAGCGCGAAGGCCGCGCCGGCGACTATGAAATCCTTACTTCACGTCTGGTCGACCGCGCACTGCGCCCACTCTTCCCCTCAGACTACCACTGCGAGGTATACGTTAACATCACGCTCTTCTCAGCCGATGGTGTTGACATGCCCGACGCACTGGCCGGCTTTGCCGCATCAGCAGCCCTCGCTGCCAGCGACATTCCCTTCGAAGGCCCCATCTCTGAGGTGCGCGTAGCACGCATCAACGGCGAATACGTTGTCAACCCCACCTTCGACCAGCTCAAGGAGGCCGACATGGACATCATGGTAGGTGCCACCGAAGAGAATATCATGATGGTTGAAGGCGAAATGGACGAAGTGCCCGAAAGCGCACTGCTCGAAGCGCTCAAGGTGGCTCACGAGGCTATCAAGCCCATGTGCCAGTTGCAAAAGGAACTCTCAAAGGAACTCGGCACCGACGTCAAGCGCGAATACGACGATGAGGTGAACGACGAGGAACTCCGCCAGCAAGTAAAGGACGAGTGCTACAAGCCCGCCTACGCCATTGCCGAAGCCGGCGACCACGACAAGCACCAGCGCGAAGATGCCTTCACCGAAATACGCGAAGGATTTAAGGAACGCTATGCTGCCGCACACCCCGAACTCTCACCCGAAGAGCTCGAAGAAAAGAACGCCATGGTAGATCGCTACTACCACGACGTAGAACGCGATGCCATGCGCCGCTGCATTCTCGACGAGGGCAAGCGTCTCGACGGCCGCAAAACCACCGATATCCGTCCCATCTGGTGCGAAGTGTCACCCCTTCCCATGCCTCACGGTTCGGCCATCTTCACACGTGGCGAAACACAGGCTCTGGCCACTGCCACCCTCGGCACCAAGCTCGACGAAAAGATGGTTGACGATGTGCTCGACAAGAGCTACATGCGCTTCCTTCTCCACTACAACTTCCCTCCCTTCTCAACTGGCGAGGCCAAGGCACAGCGTGGCGTAGGCCGTCGCGAAATTGGTCACGGCCACTTGGCATGGCGCGCCCTCAAGGGCCAAATCCCTGCCGACTACCCCTACACAGTGCGTGTGGTGAGCGACATTCTCGAGTCAAACGGCTCATCGTCTATGGCCACCGTATGTGCCGGAACTCTGGCTCTGATGGACGCTGGTGTGCCCATCAAGGCTCCCGTGAGCGGTATTGCCATGGGCCTTATCAAGAACCCCGGCGAGGACAAGTACGCCATATTGAGCGACATCCTGGGCGATGAGGACCACTTGGGCGACATGGACTTCAAGACCACCGGTACTGCAAAGGGCCTTACTGCCACACAGATGGATATCAAGTGCGACGGTCTGTCATACGAAATCCTTGAAAAGGCTCTTAACCAAGCCAAGCAGGCACGTGAGCACATCTTGGGCAAGATTCTCGAAACCATGCCCGCACCACGTCCCGAACTCAAACCCCACGTTCCCCGCATCGAAGCCTTCGAAATTCCCAAAGAGTTTATCGGTGCCGTTATTGGCCCGGGCGGAAAGATTATTCAGGGCATGCAGGAGGACACTGGTGCCACCATCACCATCGACGAGGAAGACGGCGTAGGCAAAATCCAGGTGTCTGGCCCCAACAAGGAGAGCATCGATGCTGCCGTGGCCAAGATACGTGCCATCGTGGCCATACCCGAAGTGGGCGAGGTTTACGACGCCAAGGTTGTCAGCATCATGCCTTACGGCTGCTTTGTAGAGTTCATGCCGGGCAAGGAAGGCTTGCTCCACATCTCCGAAATAGCATGGAAGCGCCTCGAGTCTGTTGAGGAAGCTGGCATTAAAGAGGGTGACACCATCAAGGTCAAGCTCCTCGAAATTGACGACAAGACCGGCAAGTTCCGCCTTTCACACCGCGTGCTCGAAGAGAAGCCCGAAGGCTGGGAGGAACGTCCCGCACGCCGTCCGCGCCGCGAAGGTGGCGAAGGTGGTCACGCACCACGCCGTCCGCGTCGCGACTAATCAGCATTGAATGATAAAGCCATAGAAGCTCGAAATCCCCTTGCGGCTGCACAGCCGTCAAGGGGATTTCTGTTGTTTCAGACACAAGGCTCACACTTGACACAACACACACGCTGCACCGTACGGGGCAAACTTCCTGACTTATAAATACGGTCACTTGCAACCTCATCAACCACCTTTTTGTGGCAAATATTACATTGCAGATGCAAACGATTACGTATCTTTGCCCAATCATAACCAATTGGCGGAACTGGCAAACAAGTTGACAACTCAACGGGGTAACTGGCAAGTTGGCCAAGCTTTTTTAAGTTTCCTGTCATTCTGGCTTTAACATAATAAGTAGTATATAGCATACTTACTTGTTAACCTGTCAACTTGTTAACCCGTGAACCTGAAATTCCGCCAACGGATATACATCTAATATCATCACCACCATGAACAAATTGCTACTCACACTGCTCACACTCTGCCTGGCACTTACCATTCAGGCGCAAGCCCGCCACGGCGGCAACGACAACCCCTTCAACACCGTCAGCTACCGCCCCTTGCCTTCACTGTGCGTCAACGGGCAGCAAGGCGTGTCGGCCGCATTTGCCGGCAGCACGGGCAGCAAACTATTAGTGGCCGGCGGCTGCAACTTTCCGGGCACACCGGCTGCCGACGGCGGTGACAAGCAATTCTATGCCGACATCTACGAACTTAACCTGCACCACACCGCGGGCACAATGCAATGGCACAAAATAGGCTGTCTGCCGCAACCCGCCGCCTACGGCGTGGGTGTGAGTGTGCCACACGGTATGGTGTGCGTGGGCGGCACAAGCAACGGCAAGCAGAGTCTGGCCAAAGGTTACTACCTCAAATCGGGCCACAACCACCAACTCGTAATAGAGGCACTGCCCGCACTGCCCCAGCCGCTCGACAACATGGCGGGGGCCTACGGCGGCGGCTACATCTACGTGGCCGGCGGACTGAGCAACGGTAGCCCCTCGCAGGCTGCCTACCGTCTGCGTTTCCCCGGCGGCAAGCAGTGGGAGCGCCTGCCCGACCTGCCCGGTGCCGCACGTGTGCAGCCCGTGGGCGTGGTGCAGAACAGCGCCACGGGGCCTTGCTTTTACCTGGCGGGCGGATTTGCCCCTGCCACCGACACCCAACGGGGCATGGCACACACCGACGGGTGGTGTTACAACCCCGCCACACACCAATGGACACGTATGGCCCCCATTGTGCCACACGGCCGCACCGAGGCCGTCACCCTGGCCGGTGCCGCAGGCGTGCCCTCGGGCTGTGCCCACATAGTGTTTGCGGGCGGTGTGAACAAACAACGCTTTGAGGCGGCCATCAACCGCCCTCTGCTCATCAAACAGGCACGGCTCGACGCCCAAAGGTATGGCACACAGGCCATGCACGCCTATGTAGCAAGGCTCGAACTCGAAAAGGCCACCTACATGCGCCAGCCCGAGGCTTGGTACGCTTTCAACGACGAACTCATTATTTACCACACCATCACCAACACGTGGGTGGCCGAAAGCCGCTCGCCGCTGTTGGCACGCGCCGGGGCTGCCCTTGTGGCATGTGACGGCGAATGGGTGGTGGTGGACGGCGAGAGCAAGCCGGGCATCAGGTCGGCAGCCGTAACAGCTGTCAAAATGGACGTGCGCCCCACCTTTGGGTGGCTCAACTGGACGGTGCTCGTGGCCTATCTCGTGGGCATGGTGCTGCTGGGCTATTACTTTATGAAACGCGGCGAAGGCAATGCCGACGACTTTTTCAAGGGCGGCGGCCGCATACCCTGGTGGGCAGCGGGCATCAGCATCTATGCCACCATGCTCAGTGCCATCACCTACATGGCATACCCCGCCAAGGCTTACGCCACCGACTGGACTTACTACCCCATGCTGGTGACCATACTGCTGGTGTCGTTCCCCGTTATCAAGTATTATTTGCCATTTTTCAGACGCCTCAACGTGACGAGTGCCTACGAGTATCTTGAACGTCGCTTCAACGCGCCCACACGTCTGCTGGCATCGGCCTTGTTCATCATCTTTATGGTGGTGCGCATGGCATTGGTGCTCTACTTGCCTTCACTGGCACTTACGGCGGTTACGGGCATCAACCTCTACATCTGCATTGTGCTCATGGCGCTTGTCACCATCGTTTACTGCACCATGGGTGGTGTCGAGGCCGTGGTGTGGGGCGATGTGGTGCAGGGCTTCATACTGGTGGGTGGGGCACTCTTTGCAGTCGGCTACCTGGTGTGGGGCACCGATGGCGGGGCAAGCGGTTTCTGGCAGATAGCCATGAACGACCACAAGATGCGGCTCTTTAGCTGGAGCCTCGACTACCGTTCGGCCACCTTCTGGGTTATCATATTAGGCGGTATGGCCAACAACCTCATATCTTACACCAGCGACCAGACTGTCATTCAGCGCTACCTTACCACCAAGGACGAGGCTGGCGCACGGCGCAGCATCATGCTCAACGGCCTGATGAGCGTGTTTGTGAGTGTGGCATTCTTTGCCATTGGCACGGGGCTGTACACCTTTTTCAAGACACACCCCGCAGCGCTCGACTACACCATGGGCAAGGCCGACACGATATTTCCCTTCTTCATGATGAGCCAGCTGCCACAAGGGGTGGCCGGACTGCTCATTGCGGCTATTTTTGCCGCTACCATGAGCACCATATCGTCCAACATCAACTCTGTGGCCACGGCCTACAGTGTCGACTTTTACCAACGCTTCCGCCCCACTGCCAGCAATGCTGCCACCCTGCGCGTGGCACGCCGCACCTGCATCGTGTCGGGCGCATTGGGCATGTGCATGGCACTGCTCATGGCCACATGGCACATTCTCTCGCTGCTCGACTTTTTCCAGGAGATACTCGGATTGCTCTCAAGCGGCCTCGGCGGCCTGTTCCTGATGGGCATATTCTTTCCGCGCATCGGCGGCAAAGCGGCTCTTACGGGCTTTGTGTGTGGCGTGGGAGCAGTGTTTGCCGTGCGCTATCTCACCGACACGAGTTTTCTGCTCTACGGCTGCATCGGCATGGCCACATCGGTGGCTGTTGGCCTGCTGTACTCTTGCTTTGTCAGGGAGCACAAATCACTCGACGGATTGTGCTGGAAAACACGACCCTAATGCCCAGGGACGCACACTTTTTCAAAAAACGTGCAATTTATCGTATCTTTTTAGCCTAAAAGTTTGTCAGTATTAGGAATAAGCATTACTTTTGCACGCGGAAACTTAAATACAAGGAACATAATTCATTAAATTCAAATAAAGAAACTATGTCTGATATTGAAGCAAAAGTAAAGGCTATCATCGTTGACAAGCTCAGCGTTGACGAATCTGAAGTTAAGAACGAAGCAAGCTTCGCTAACGACCTCGGTGCTGACTCTCTCGACACTGTAGAGCTCATCATGGAATTTGAGAAGGAATTTGGCATCACTATCCCCGATGACAAGTCTGAAAAGATTTCAACCGTAGGTGACGCTATCGCTTACATCGAAGGAGAAGTTAACAAGTAATCTGCTTGTCTTACGACTACCCAACCCAAAACAATTAACGTTTAACGTTACGCGTCTGCGTCGCTATGCTGTCAGCCCCTGACGGTGTGGAGACAGGTCGCTGTACGTTAAACGTTAATTGCATTATGGCATTACACGCCTACAAAAACACTGCATATCAACACGTTTCACCCCTATGCTGCAGCACACAGCTGAACGGCTCTGGTGCACACAAGCCCACCCCTCGAAACACGCCTTATTTGTTTAGTAGATTAGCGAGTACTACCCCAGCCCCCCATCGCGTGGCGCGGGAAACAAGCGGACAGCACACTGCCGCGTGCGTGCTAATCTACTAAAGTGCAGAGAGAGCCACAGAGCACACACCGCCCATGCTGCCACTCAAGCTGACGGCTGCGCATTCATTAACGATATTCAAACTTTATGGAACTCAAAAGAGTTGTTGTAACAGGCCTTGGCGCCCTCACACCAGTAGGTAACACAGTACCCGAAACTTGGGAAAACATCAAGAACGGCGTTAGCGGCGCCGGCCCTATCACACACTTCGATGCGTCGAAGTTCAAAACACAGTTTGCATGCGAGGTGAAGGGCTTTAAGGCTACCGACTTTATCGACCGCAAGGAGGCTCGCAAAATGGACCTTTACGAGCAGTACGCTCTCGTGGCTGCCATGGAGGCTATCAAGGACAGCGGCTGGGACCTCGAAACTATCGACAAGAACCGCATCGGCGTGGTGCTCGGTGTAGGTATCGGTGGTATTCACACCTTTGAGGAGGAAGCTGGCTACTATGCCATCAACAAGGAGAACGGCCCTAAGTTCAACCCCTTCTTCATTCCTAAGATGATTGCCGACATCGCTGCCGGACAAATCTCTATCCAGTATGGTTTCCATGGCCCTAACTACACCACTACATCGGCTTGCGCCTCTTCAACCAACGCTTTGGCCGACGCCTTCAACCTCATTCGCCTCGGCAAGGCCGACGCCATGGTGACCGGTGGTGCCGAAGCTGCCATCTGGCCCTGCGGCGTGGGCGGATTTAACGCCATGCACGCGCTCTCAACACGTAATGACGACCCCACACACGCTTCACGCCCCTTCAGCAAGAGCCGCGACGGCTTTATCATGGGCGAGGGTGCCGGCATACTTATCCTTGAGGAACTTGAGCACGCCAAGGCACGCGGCGCTAAGATTTACTGCGAAGTGGCTGGCGCTGGCATGTCGGCCGACGCACACCACATCACTGCCTCACACCCCGAAGGCCTCGGTGCCAACCTCGTGATGAAGGCTGCCCTCGAAGACGCTGAAATGAAGCCCGAGGACATCGACTACATCAATGTGCACGGCACATCTACCCCCGTGGGCGACATCTCTGAGGTGAAGGCCATTACCAAGCTCTTTGGCCAGCACGCTTACGAGCTCAACATCTCGTCTACAAAAAGTATGACCGGCCACTTGCTCGGTGCTGCCGGTGCTGTTGAAGCACTCATCTGCTGCCTCTCGGTGCAGAACGATATTGTGCCGCCTACCATCAACCACGAGGATGACGATCGCGACGAGAACATCGACTACAACCTCAACTTCACCTTTAACAAGGCACAAAAGCGCACCGTACGCGCTGCATTGAGCAATACATTCGGCTTTGGCGGACACAACGCCTGCTGCATTGTAAAGAAGTATGAAGCCTAACGCACCCAAAGGCGCGTAACATGTGCAAATGTGCAAATGCGCAGATGTGCAAATGCTATCACGCATAGCATTTCGGCACGCTGGCGCATCTGCACATTTGCGCTTTTCCCATATCCACATCATACACCCTAATTCAACGGCAATTTGTGCGCACGACTTGCACAACAGCACGTCACGCCACATTTGCACTGCATATATATGATACTGAACTTATTTGACCGCATGAAGCTCCCCTTCCGCAAGAACAAGGAGTTTCTGTCGGCCCTATACGACATATTGGGCTTTTACCCGCACAATATCGAGATATACCGCATCGCTTTCTCGCACAAGTCGCTCAGCTACCGACGTGACGCCGATGGCAAAAAGGGCGGCAAGGACCGCAAGGCCAACAACCGCGACCGCAAACCGCGCAGCGAGAATACCTCGAAACCGCTCAACAACGAACGACTCGAATATCTGGGCGACGCCGTGCTCGAGACTATCGTGAGCGACATTCTCTTCCACCACTTTCCACACAAGCGCGAGGGCTTTCTCACATCTACCCGTTCCAAAATCGTGCAGCGCGAGGCACTTAACCGACTGGCTGCCGACATGGGGCTCGAAAAGCTTATTCTGGCCGCACAAGGCACACGCATGAGCCACACCAACATTGGCGGCAATGCCTTTGAAGCACTGATGGGGGCCATTTATCTGGACCGCGGCTTCAAAACTTGCCAATGGTTCATTAACAACCGCGTTATAGGCCAGTACGTCGACCTTGACAACGTGGCGCAGAAGGAGGTTAACTTTAAGAGCAAACTGCTGGAGTGGAGTCAGAAAAACCGCATCAACATCAACTTTAAGGACTCTGCCTGCGATGGCGAAAAGGGCTTCCGCACCGTTATCAGCATCGAAGGCATCACCATAGCACGCGGCAGTGGACGCTCAAAAAAGGAGAGCCAGCAGGAGGCTTCGAAAGAGGCACTCACACGCATGCGCCGCGAGCCTGCCACATACGACAGCATCTTCCGTGCTAAAGAAAAGCGCACTGCCATGGAGGCCGAAGAGTCGTTCGCTCTGCCCAAAATCGACACCATCGAGGACGGACTGAGCAAGGGCAAGACTTCAAAATCCAAGGGCAAGAACAAGGCCGACGCCCCCGTGCTCGAAGAGCAGGACAGCAAGGCTCCGAAGAGCGCACAGGAACTCTCTGACGAGGCTTACGACACAGCTTACGACGAGGCTGCCTCGTACGAAGTGATTGACACACCACCTGCCGAACCCGTGCTCACAGCTGAGGACTACGAGGCCAAGGGAATACCCGCTCCCCCCGAAGAGGACGAGCTGAAAGCTGCCGACGAGAGTCTGCGCAAAAAGCGCACACGCAACCGCGGCCCAAAGACTATGGGCGACGCCGTGAAGGGACAGACCAAGGGTGCCACTACCACCGAGGAGCGCGCCGCCAAACGCGAGGCCGAACGCCAAGCCGAAGTGGAACGACAACGCGCCAAGGCAGAGCACAAACGCCAAATGGCTGAAAAGGCCAAGGCCAAGGCCGAAGCCATCGAAACCAAGGCTGAGCCTGAACATCTGACTGAAGCCGTGGCAAACGAAGCACAGACACAAATATCGGGTCTGTTAGGCGCACTCCGCACACGCGCCGATCATGAGGCTGAAGCCGTTGCAGAGAACCGCCACGCCAAGGCCGAAACACCCAGCCACACTGAGGCCGAAGCGCCCGTTGCCCCAAGCGCTGAAATGGCCAATGACCCTGACACTGCCCACACAGCCGACGAAGTGCAAACGCTGGCCGAAGTAGAAGAAACCTTTATCATAAAGGAGGACATCAAGCCCGCGTCACAAACTGAGGACGAAAGCCAGGAGGCCGGACTCGAAAGCCAGGAGACCTCAAGCGAGAGCCAAGAGACACCAAATGAAAGTCACGAAGCCGCACTCGAAAGCCACGAGGCCGCAAACAAAGCATCTGCTGAAATAGAAACAGAAGTTGAGCCAGAGACCAAGCCCGAAGCTGAGACCGCATTTGACAGCGCAACAGAAAAGGCTGAAAATGAGGTTGGGGAGGCAGACAAAGTGGCCGAAGAAAGCAACAGTATGACCGTTGATACTGACAGCGTAGCCGAAGAGGGTGATGACACTACCATCAACACCATTGACACTACCGTCACTGCCAACTACGCGACCGCTACTGCCGTTGAGACTACCGAGGTAGTAGAAAACAAAGACAAAGACCTTGACAACGACAGCGAGTCAGACGCCGCCACAAGCATTGTGCCATCGCTCACGCTGGACGACATCGTGTTCGGCACAGAGCACGACGAACATTTTGCCACATTGCGAGATAACAACTTTGACAGCGCCGACAGCAAAAGCGACACGGCGGCACAAGAGGACGAGGCTGAAGCAACGCAAAACAAGCCTCAACGCAACAAAAAGCAGACTAACAACAACCGCCGTCGCCGCCGTCCACAAAATGCCAACAAGCAGGACACTGAAAGCAGCGCCAATGGCAAAGCCGAAAATGCAACCAGCGCCAATGCGGCCACGACCAATGCAGACAAGCCAAAGCCACACAAGCACAGAGGCCGCCGACGTCCTAACAAGGGCAAAAAAGAGGGCGACGCATAACGTGCTACAATAACATAACTACCTCACCACGCGGGAGGGCATGCCTACAACTGTAACGCACATTACGGTTATTGGCACGCCCTCCCGCGTCATTTTTCCAACCCCAATCCGTTGGTACAACTGCCGCGGATAATGATATAAAAGGCGGTTTTTCGTTTTTTTAATCCAGGGAGCAATACCAAACGGCAGTTTTTTTCGTTAACTTAGCATCGCTTTCACAACCATACGCCTCCCACTACGAGGAAAACTGGCCCCGAAAGCCATCATATCAAAAAACCAACAGGGTGGTTCTAATAATTCTGAAATAGGGATTTGTGCACTATCGGAAGTGTATTTTTGAAAGTTTGTTCGGTCACATAGCCCGCTATGCTCCCTCACAAACTTTCAAAAATACACTTTCGAGAGTGTGCAAATCACATTTCAGAATAGCAGAACTCTAAAAACAGAATTTTTAGAACCACCCAATAACTAACCCACAAATCCTTGATAATGGAAACACGTAATAAGAACTACTGTATCATTCTGGCCGGTGGTGTTGGACGCCGCTTGTGGCCCGCAAGTCAGAAGGAGCTGCCCAAACAATTTATCGACTTCTTCGGCACAGGCCGCACCCTGCTGCAACAAACCTTCGACCGCTTTGCCCGTTTTATCCCCACCAACCACATATACATATCCACCTACGAGAGCTATGTGTCCCTTGTGCGCGAGCAACTGCCCGAAGTGCCCGAGGCCAACATTCTGCCCGAACCAGTGCAGCTCAACACCGCCCCCGCAGCCATTTGGGGCACATGGCACACAGTGTTGTCCGATGCCGATGCCAATGTCGTGGTAAGTCCGGCCGACCAACTCATACAGCACGCCGACCGTTTCGAAGCCCAGATACTGCGCGGCCTCGACTACGTTGACACCCACGCCGACTTCCTGGCCATAGGCGTCAAACCCACGCAGCCCAACACAGCTTACGGCTACATACAGATGGGCAACGCCATAGGCAACGCCGACAACAAGCTGCACAAAGTTCAATCGTTCAGCGAGAAGCCCGAACTTGACTACGCCAAGATGTTTATGCAGAGCGGCGAGTTCCTATGGAACACCGGCATATTCATGTGGAAAGGCAAGACCCTCGGCCAGCACCTCTCAAACATGGCACACCGCCCCGACCGCCCCGTTGAAGAGGTGGCCAAACAAATGGTCACCATAGCCGAGGAGATGAACTACGTGCGCTCATGCATACCCGAGGGCCTGCCACGCAGCATCGACCTGCTTGTGCTCGAGCACTGCAGCAATGTGGCAGTGTTGGAGTGCAACTTTGGGTGGGCCGACGTAGGTTGCTGGACAGAGCTGCACGAAGTGTCGCACACCGATGCCGACGGCAATGCCGTGAGCGGTGGTGCCCGCGTGATGCTGCAAGGCACCCAAAACTGCATGGTGCGACTGCCCCAACACATGAAAGCCATCATAGCCGGCCTCGACGGCTACGTGATAGCACAGCAAGGCGACATACTGATGATATGCCCCAACAACGACCCCGACGCCACGCGCCGCCTCATCAACGAGGGCCAGTTCTTCTGACCCCCGCTCCCCCACGCCCCACATAGCCGCCCCGGTGCACCCGCCGCGGCTTCACTTTGGCAAAAAGTCTCCAATCCGTAACCGATGCCCCGCAGCACCGGCACAGATTGGAGACTTTTAGCATATATCCACCACACACACCGCGCCGCCACATACAAGGCAGGCAGACGCAAGTCACTCCGTCAAGAGCGTGTATTAAGTAACATTGCCGTCCGGTAAAACTATTCTGATATTATGCTCACGGATCGCACCGATCGCACGGATTTTTCCGTAACGTGCTTTAACACCACGGAGATGACGGATTTGACGGATTTTGTGAGCATTGCATGCTCACTTCGC
>OIWM01003158.1_pt1 | contig 12315 bp, 9 predicted proteins | sample 1587451 | NCBI WGS metagenome assembly OIWM01 (sample SAMEA3888907, study PRJEB22519) | human gut metagenome | biome: human gut; feature: human-associated habitat; material: faeces | place: Denmark | collected 2011
CAACCTGCTTGTTTTCTTCAAAGGTCTGCGGCTTTGCAGTCTTGGAAATATCCGTAGTGGAGGCTTCGGCCAGCATGGTCAGAACAAGCTCTAAATCGGTCATATTGTCACGGAGATTTTCTTTCTTCAATCCTTTAAACTGCTTATACTCTTTTGCCGACTTTTCAGCCCATGTCTGATAAATTATATCCGTTATGCTTTGTCCAAAGCAACATCCTTGCCTTGCGTTTCCCGCAAGGCCTTATGTCCAGAAGGAGGTGTATCAAAATGGCAAAAAACACTGCTAACTACGAAACCGTTGCGATCTTCAATGTGCAGGCCGGTGAAGAAGGGCTTGCCGCTCTGCGCGTCTTCGTTGAGCGTGCGGATGACCTTGCGGTAGGCGTCTTCGTCGCATACGCCCCAGATGTTGGCGAAGGTGATCTCTTCGGGCTTGTAGCTTTTCTGGTCGACGATGTCGTATCCGTTGCCCGAGAAGAAGGTCTCCATGTTGTCGAAATAGCTGTTGCCGCCGTAGAAATAGGTCACGTTGTAACCCTTGTCGCGCAGCAAGGCTCCTGTGGAGTGCATTCCGGCGTTGTTCGGACGCTTGATGATGCTCTGGCCCGGGCAGGGCGGCAGCGAGAGCGTCACGGCCTCCAGGCCGCGCACCGTGCGGTTGCCCGTGGCGTATACGCGGTCGAACGCCAGTCCCAGTTTGTAGAGCGAGTCGAGTACGGGCGTGATCCGTTCCGTGTTGCCGAACCGCTCCATGTACGAGGCGCTCATGCTCTCCATGGTGATCAGCACGATGTTGCGGCGGATCTCCTCCCCTTCGGCGCGCACGGCGTGCAGGTTGTCGCCCGTGCTTTGGTAGACCCCGTGCACGAAGGCTTCGGCCTCGGCTTCGGGACGCGTGAGGTAGAACTGTTCGTAGTCGAGCGTGTTCTTGACGAAGGCGTCGTAGAACTTGTAGAGTCCGTTGGCCTGCAATTCGTTGACGTAGACGTTGTCGCTGTCCTGGAAGCGGGTGTTGAAGTTCAGCAGCCCGATCGCGGCGAACAGCGCCGCGACGTAGGCCGGTCCGATTACGGCTTTCCACCTCCAGCCTTTCAGGCATTCGGTCTGCACGAGTTCGCTGCGGAAGAAGTACCACGTCACGAGCAACGTCACGATGACGATGCCCAGCGTCATCGGAATGACGGGGTAGGACTCCATGATGTTGCCCACCACCTCGTTGGTGTAGACCAGGTAATCGACGGCGATGAAGTTGTAGCGGACGCCGAATTCGCTCCAGAAGAAATATTCGCTGATGCCGTTGAAGATGATGGCGCCCACGTAGACGACGATGAAGAGGGCGAACCACACCGTGGTCCAGTGGCTGCGGAATCCGGGCAGGAAGAGCCGCAGTGCGAAGCTGCCTGCCCAGTAGCCCAGCACATAGAGGGCGATTTGCGGCGCGACGCTTCCGTATTCGTCGAAGATCGTGTTGAAGAACGCCACGTAGCAGAACGCCGCCACGAGCAGGGCGAGGAGGATGTAGCCCCACGGCTTTCTGTACTTGGTGCGCGAAACGCTCAACATGAAGAGCCAGAGGAAAATGAATCCCGCCGTCGCGGCGCAGAAATCGTTCACGGCGCCCAGCAGGAAGACTTCGCACCATTCGCCGAATGAGAAGGCGAGTGAGGTGGTCTGCTCGTTGAAAAGCAGTACGACGCGCAGCACGAGGCCGACGGCGACGGTCAGCAGCGACAGTTTGAGATAGAGGCCGGAGACCAGCCGAATACTTTTTTGCATGATGAATTTGGGAATTAACGGTACAAAGTTAACCATTTTCAGCCCGTTCGGAAAAAGAAAAGGCAGTCAACTGGGTGACTGCCTTGTTCTGTCGGTTTGAAAAATTGATCGTTTTGTCGCTTACTTCGACGGGCGCATGACGACCTTCACGAGGTTTCCGTCCGCAAGGATCTTCTTGGCGAGCGCCTGCACGTCGGCGTTGGTCAGGTCGCGGATCGCCTGTTCGTGGTCGGCGATGTAGTTCAGGCCCGAGCCGTATTTGATCTGGATGTAGCTCATCCATGCGCCGTTCTGTTCGAGGCTGTTCTTCCAGCTCTTGAGCATGAATTCGCGGTTTTTCTCGATGTCCTCGCTCTTGGGACCGTTGGCTGCGATCTCCTCGATCTCCTTCATCACGATCTCGCGCAGTTCGTCGGCCATCTCCTCGTTGGTGTCGAACGAAATGGTCATGCTGTAAGTCTCGCGGGGGATGTACTTCGTCGAACCCTGGACGCGCACGCCGTAGGTTCCGCCCTTCTCCTCGCGGATCGAAACGAGATAGCGCGAATTGAGCGCCTGCGTCAGGAACGTCAGGGCCATTTTGTTCTTGAGCGTGTAGGGCATCTCACCCGAGAAATGGTAGTTGACCGAGACCTTCGGCTGCTGCATCGGAGCCGTGAACTCCTCCGTAACCTCGCCTTTCACCGGATAGGCCTTGTCGTCGACGTAATTGATCGGTTTGCGGGCGGCGGGGATCGAACCGATGTATTTCTCCACGAGGGGTTTCAGCGTTTCGGGGTCGATGTTGCCCACGAACGTGAAGACGAATCCGTTGGCTCCGGGGTAGAGCTTGGCGTAAATGCCGGGCAGCTGTTCGAAGTCGAACTTATTGACGATCTCCGTCGAGATCATCTGACGGCGGGGATTGTGGCCGTAGGTCACGTCGGCCACCTTCTCCTGCATCAGGAAGTCGGGATTCGACTTGGCATTGGCGAGCTGGGCGAGGAGCATCTTCGTGAGATTGTCCACGTCGTCCTTGTTGAACCGGGGCTGCGTGAAATTGAGGTAGAGCAGCTGGAGCATCGTCTCGATGTCCTTGGGCGAGCAGACGCCGCCCATGGCGCTGGTGTAGTTCTCCACCGAGGGCTGCACCGAGGCCGTTTTGCCCGAAAGCTGTTTCTTGAGTTCCGTGGCCGAGAATTTGCCGACGCCCGACATCGAGTTCACGGCGGGCATCATTTCGCCCATGTAGTACTCCTCGTCCGAGAGCAGCGACAGGCCGCCCTTGCCGACTACGCCCAGGCGCACTTCGTCGGCCTTGAAGGTCGTGGGTTTCACGACGACCTTCGCACCGTTGGCCAGCGTCCATTCCGTCGTTCCGAGCTGTTTGTCCTCGACCGTCTTCTTCACGGGCGAGCCTTTGAGCACGGTCCCTTCTGCGATCAGCGGCTCCTTGACCACGTTGTCCTCATAGGCCGTGACCTCCGATGCGGCCACCTTGTCGCGGATGGCGAGAATCTCCTCGGCGGTGGGCGTTGCGACGCCCTCCTTCTCGGGAGCGTTGATCACGATCACCTGATTCGTCGGGAGAATGGTCTGCTTCGCGAAGGCGTTGACGGCATCCACGTTGAGCATCTTGATCAGCATGCTGTCGAGCTGCCATTCGGTCTCGGCATCGGGCATCGGCTGGTTTTTCTGGTAGTTGTTCAGATAGGTCTGCACGAATTCGTTGTTGCGGCGGTCGTTGCGGTTGGCGTACGAGCGTTCGGCCTGACGCATCAGGTTCTCCTGGGCGCGTTCGAACTCGCCCTGCGTGAATCCGTAGCGGCGCACCTTCTCCATTTCGGTATAGAGGGTCTCGAAGCCGCGGGCCAGCTTGCCGTCCTCGGTCATGGCCACGAATACCGTGGCGTCGAGCGTCGGGATGATGCCGATCACGTCGCCCGTGCCCATGCCGGCGCCGAGGAACGGTGCGTCGGGCTGCATGGCGATCTCCTGCAGGCGGGCGTTCTCCATCGTGGACATGTAGGCCTCGATCACGTTGTTGGCCTCGGCCAGCACCGTGTTGGCGAGCTGTTCGGGAAGCGCCGGGCGCTTGATGAAGAGCTGCACCTTCGTACCCTGCATTTCGGGATCGGTGTAGATGCTGACGATCGGCTCCTCGTTGTCGGGAACCTCGATGGTCTCCTTCTGCAATGCGCCGGCGGCGGGAGCCGGAATGTCGGCCATCAGCGTCTTGATCTTCGATTCGATGGCATCCACGTCGATGTCACCGACCACGATTACGGCCTGGTAGTCCGGACGGTACCATTGTTTGTAGAAATCCTCCAGCTCCTTGTGCCGGAAGTTCTTCAGTCCGTCGAGGTAGCCGATCAGGTTGCGGCGCTCGTATTTCGTGCCTTTGCCCAGCGCCTGCAACAGCTTCATCGTCGAACGCCACGACGCGCCGTCGCGCGTGCGCAGCTCCTCCATGATCACGCCGCGCTCCGAGTCGATTTCCGACGGCTCCAGCGCGATGAAGTGCGACCAGTCGTGCAGGATCAGCAGCGCCGAGTCGATGATTCCTTCGCGCGAGGTCGGCACGTCCTTCATGTTGTAGCACGTGTAATCCCAGCTCGTGCCGGCATTGAGGTTGGCGCCGAATTTCACGCCCACGGTCTCCAGATACTCCGTGAGCTGTTTGCCCGGGAGGTTCTTGGTTCCGTTGAAGGCCATGTGTTCCAGGAAGTGGGCGAGGCCCTGCTGCGAATCGTTCTCCTGGATGGCTCCCACATCGTGGAGGATGTAGAAATCAGCCTGGCCTTTCGGCTTTTCGTTGTGGCGGATGTAGTAGGTCATTCCGTTTTCCAGTTTCCCGGTGCGGACCTCCGGATCGGCCGGGATCGGCTGGTTCATCTGTGCCGCGGCGCTGCCGGCGGCGAACGCCGCGACGGCCAGCATCAATAATTTTTTCATGGGCATTTGTGGTATAAGGTTTATTGTTTCTGTGTCTCTTCGGGGCGGTATTCGATGATATCACCCGGCTGGCAGTCCAGCTCGCGGCAGATCGCTTCGAGCGTGGAAAACCGGATGGCCTTGGCCTTCCCGTTCTTGAGGATCGAGAGGTTGGCGGGCGTGATGTCGACCCGTTCGGCCAGTTCGCCGAGCGACATCTTGCGTTTGGCCATCATTACGTCTATGTTTATGATTATCGCCATAAAGTCGTCCCCCCCCCTTTTATCGTTTGCATTTCTCTCATGTCGTCTGTTTTAGATGGTCAGTTTCTGCTCCTCGCTCAAATTCTGGCCGATGGCGAAGACCTCGGCGGCGAAAAGGATCAGGATACCCATGATGATCATTGCGTAGGAGACGTGGAAACCCGCGTCGACGGTGTATCCGCTTCCGGCCAGCAGTTCGGCGGCGCGGCTGTTCATCACCCAGTCCACGGTGTCGCTGATCAGTTCGGTGACGATCGTCAGCATGCCGATTGCGCGCAGATACCAGACGTTGCGTTTGTCGAGCGTGCGCTCTTCGCGGATCGAGCGGCGCAGCGAGTGGATGATCACGAACATCAGTACGATGATGGCCAGATAGAGAAGCGGGCAGAGCAGGACCAGCGCATAGAGCCATGCGCTGCCGCCGATCGAACGGAATGCCAGCCCCAGCGGGGATGTGCCCGGGGCGTTCTGCTCGACGACCAGGGCGAGTTTGCGGACGTTGGCTTTGATTTCCACGCCCGGCGCCGCGGCGATTTCGACAGCCGTTTCGGGTTGTCCCGTCACCCGGATGTCGCCCAGCATGTAGATCATGCGCGGCACGCCGGATTTCCACTTTTCGGCGATGTCGTTACCGAGTTCCGCGCCTTCCGCCGCGCCCCGCGAGAAATTGGGCAGGATTCCGTGGGCGATGCTTGCCACGAGTACGATGAAAAACGTAATGTAAATGACCAGCAGGCGTTGCAGGAGCGATTTTTTGTTCTGCATGTGTGACTATTTTGGTTTTACAGTTGCAAAGATAGAATTAATTTTCGAAAAACAAATAATATTTATCGTTTTTCGATAAAATTTTTCGCAGCGGACAAAAAAGGACGGCACAGGCGGCCGTCCTTCGGATCGTCTCCGGAGCGTTTACTCCACGTTGTCTTTCAGCTGTTTCCAGAATGAAGCGCTGATGGACATTGAGATCGAGATGGCCAGCACGTAGAGGATGAACATGACGACGAACGTGATGAAGCCGATGCCGATCGCGTTGCAGATGGCCTGGAAAATGCCGAATACGATGCCGAACAGCACGCCGACGACCAGCGACACGAAGAACATGGTCCATTTGCTGCCGTAGGTGGCGTCGTTCGAAGCCTTGATGGCCTGTATCGGATTTTTGCCCTTTTCGATGAGGAAATAGTAGGAGAGCGTCCATGCGATCGAGAGCACGATGCCCGGGATGACCATGAAGAGCACGCCGATGAAAATCGGGAAAACCATCAGGCCCATCGTGATGAAGAACTCGCCCATGTAGCGGCGGTATTTGCTGTCGAAAATGCCCAGGGGATTGACAATCTCACCCTTGGCCAACTGTGTGGGCAGTAAGGTGATGGCGATTGTGGTCCCCACATTGAGATAAGGTATCCAGATCGTAATGAGCCATAAGGCCACTGCTGCGATCACCGAAGGTGCGTTCTTTACGCCGATGGCGACGGAATCCTTGAGGGTTTCTCCGAAATCGAGTTTTTTCACTTCCATAACTAACAGGTTTAAGGGTTAATATCAAAAACAAAAATACGAAAAAAATCGTATCTTTGCCTGCATAACCGTAAAATTCAATGCAATGGCTGAAAAATCTCGCTATAATTACCGGGTTGAACCGCAGGACGTGGATTTCACGCTGCGGGCGACAATCCCTTCGCTGGGCGGCTCGATACTCAACACCGCGGGCATCGACGCCCACGGCAAGGGGTTCGGAGTCGATGCGCTGAATGCCGACAACCATTCGTGGGTGCTTTCGCGCATGGCCGTCGAATTCGACTGCCAGCCCACGCAGTACACCGACTACACCGTGGCTACGTGGATCAGCGATTACGGCCGGGTGCTCTCGACGCGAAACTTCACGCTGACCGATGCCGCAGGCCGCGAATTCGGCCGCGCCGTGACGCAGTGGGCGATGATCGACCTGCAGAGCCGTTCGGCGATCGACCTCTCGTGGGTGGGCGATGCGCATGCCGACGCCATCGTCGATGCCGCGCCCCCGACGGACAAGCCGCGCAAGATCCGTGCGGTAAGCCCTACCGCGACGGCCGAACACCGCGTGGTTTACAGCGACATCGACTTCAACCGCCACGTCAACACGATGCGCTATATCGAAATGATGCTCGACATGCTGCCCGTCGACATGCTGACGCAGGAGGCTCCGGTGCGGCTGGACATTCATTTCCTGAAAGAGTGCCGCTTCGGGCAGACGCTGACGGTGGGGTGCGAGTTGCGCGGGCGTTCGGCGCTGTTCGAAATTTCGGCCGACGGCGCTGCGGCTGCCGTGCGTGCCTCTATCGAATGGAAATAGGCCTGCGGGGAACGCTTCGCAGGGCGCTTGTGGAACGGGTTTTGCAGTTTACGGCTGCAAAACCTTTTTTCATTATGGAGAGCGCAACCAAAACACAAGCGAAAAACAAGTATCAGGTAAGCATCGACCTGCTGAACGATGCCGTGGGCAAGGAGATCGCCACTTCGTTGCAGTACATGTATTTCCACACTCATTTCGAGGACGACCGCTACCAGTATCTCTCGAAGATCATGCGCGAGATTTCGATCGCCGAGATGCGCCACATCGAGGAGTTCTCCGACCGCATCCTGTTCCTGCAGGGCGACGTGGACATGAACGCCTCGTTCCGCACCCGGCAGGTCACCGACGTGAAGGAGATGCTGCGCATGGCCATGCAGCTGGAGCAGAGTACGATCGACAGCTACAACGAAGCCTCGCGCATCGCCTCGGAGAACAAGGACGCCGTAACGCACAAGATGTTTCAGGACATCATCGTCGAGGAGGAGCAGCATCTCGACACCTTCCGCACCGAGTTGCAGAACCTGATCGACTACGGCGAGGAGTACCTCGCGCTGCAATCCGCCGCGGGAAGCAAGCACGCCGCCAAGAGCTTCGGACACCCCGGCGACGGAGAATAGTCCGTCCTGCCGGACCGGCACCGCGGATGCCTTCCGGGCCGGATCCCGTTTTTTAATCGTATATGCGTTTCTGCCCTCTGCGGCACGGGAAGTCCCCGCTTCGGCGGGGATTTTCCGTGCCTGCGGGCGGCCGATCCGCCGATGCGCCCTCTGCGTCGGCGATAAAGAGCGGGAAAACGGTTGCCATGTCGCATATTTTCCTATATTTGTACTATGAAAATTACAATTTTAGGACCTGCGCACCCCTACCGCGGGGGATTGGCTTCGATCATGGAGATCATGGCCCGCACGTTCCGGCTGCGGGGCAATGAGGTCGATATCAAAACCTTTACGCTGCAATATCCGTCGCTGCTCTTCCCCGGCAAGAGCCAGACCGTCGATACGCCGCCTCCCGCCGACCTCGACATCTGCCGGTGCGTCAATACGGTCAATCCCTTCAACTGGCTCCGCGTGGGCCGCCGCATCCGCCGGGAGCGGCCCGACTTCGTGCTGATGAAGTACTGGACGCCCTTCATGGCGCCCTGCTTCGGCACCATCGCGCGCATCGCGCGCGGCAACGGCCATACGAAGGTCCTCTGCCAGATCGACAATGTCGAGCCGCATGAACGCCACCTGACCGATAAGCCCTTCAACCGTTACTACCTGCGGGCCGTGGACGGCTTCGTCTATATGTCCGAGCAGGTGCACCGCGAACTGGAAGCCTACAGCAAGGCTCCGGCACTCTTCTCGCCGCATCCGCTGTTCGAAAATTTCGGCGAGCGGGTGGCGCGCTCCGAAGCGTGCGTCCGGCTGGGGCTCGATCCTGCGGTGGGTTACGCGCTGTTTTTCGGCCTGATCCGCGATTATAAGGGACTCGATCTGCTGCTCGATGCGTGGGCCGAATTGAAACGCGCGGGGCGCGCCGAAGGGCGCAAACTCATCGTCGCCGGCGAGTTCTACACCCCGAAGGAGCGTTACCTGCGTCAGATCGCCGACAACGGTTTGCAGGAAGAGGTGCTGCTGCACGACCGTTTCATTCCCGACGACGACGTGAAATATTACTTTTCGGCGGCCGATTTCGTCGTACAGCCCTACAAGACCGCCACGCAGAGCGGCGTGACGCAGATAGCCTACCAGTTCTGCGTGCCGATGGTCGTCACGAAGGTCGGGGGACTGGCCGAGATCGTGCCTGACGGCCGGGTGGGGTATGTCTGCGAACCCACGCCCGAAGGGGTTGCCGGCGCCATCGAACGGATGTACGAAGGGGACACGCTTCAACGCTTCCGGGAAAACTGCGTCGAGGAACGCCGCCGCTTTTCGTGGGAGGAGATGTGCAGCCGCATCACGGAGCTGTACGGGCTGGTGGCTTCCGGAAAATAGGGGGCGCCGCAGCTTCCGGGAGGACTGTTTTTTCGGCATTTCGTTTGTTATTCAGGCGAAAAGACCTATCTTTGCGGGACCTAACTCATACTCTTGCATATTGTGGCGTCACAATTCATCAATCTGAAATCCAGGTTGCTTAACCCGTATGTGGTATTTGCCGTCTGGATGCTCTGCACGGTTTGGATCTGCATCACGCAGTCGCTGGCCGGGCCTCAGAACTACAACAATTTCCTGGTCTTCCGCGGGGTGTTCGACCATCTGTTCTCCTCGCTTCCCCTTTACGAGCCCTATCCGCTCGAATACGGGGATATCAACCATTACGGTCCGATTTTCGCCTTTATCATCGCACCTTTCGCGGTGCTGCCGCCGTGGCTGGGCATGTCGCTGTGGTGCATGAGCCTTTCGCTGCTGCTCTACTGGACCGTCCGGCAGCTGCCGATGCCCGTGGTGCTGACGAGCCTGGTGCTGTGGCTGACGCTCAACGACTTTTACGGAGCCTGCTTCAAACAGCAGTTCAACATCGCCGTCGCGGCGCTGGTCGTCGGGGCGCTGGCCATGATCGAGAAACGCCGCGAAGGATGGGCCGCACTGTTCATCGTCATCGGTACGTTCGTCAAGATTTACGGCATCGTCGGGCTGGCCTTTTTCTTCTTCGTGCGGCGCAAAGGACGTTTCATCGGGTATATGGCTTTGTGGAGCGCCATGGCCCTGCTGCTGCCCCTGCTCTTCGTCAGTCCCGAATACCTCTGGTCGCAGTATGCGGCATGGGCCGCCGACATTGTGCAGAAGAACGGTGAGAACATGTTCTGTGCCTATACGAACATCTCGCTGGTGGGCTGTGTGCGCAAGATCAGCGGTTCGCCGGCCTATTCCGACCTGCTGATCATCGTCCCCGCCATGGTGCTGTTTCTGCTCTCCTACCTGCGCACCGGGCAGTACAAACACTTCAGCTACCGCCTGACGATGCTGGCTTCACTCCTGTTGTTCATCGTGCTGTTCAGCAGCGGCAGCGAACACAGCGGCTATGTGATAGCCGCGCTCGGCATGGGTATCTGGTGGGTGAATTTTCCCCCCCCCCGCACGCGGCCGGCTCGAATGGACGCTGCTCCTACTGGCCCTGTTCGCCAGTTTCTCCTATAACTTACTCCCGACTAAGTTCTACCGTGGCGTATTCGTAGCCTACGCGCTGCGTTCGCTGCCGTTCTTCGCCATCTGGCTCCACTGCATCCGGAGGCTGTGGCGCGAGGATTTCGCCGTCACGGACGTCCTTCTGGACTACAAAACCCTGCCTGCGGCAGACGAGGCGGCAAACGAGGCGGCAGAATCCCGTCCCGCGCGGCCGGGCGACGGGCTCGACATCGTATGCCCGTGTTACAATCCGGCTCCGGGGTTCGTCCCTGCGCTGGCCCGCTCCTATGCGGAGCTTTGCGCCCGGTATCCGGACAAGCGCCTGCACCTGATCGTCGTCAACGACGGTTCGCCGCATGGTTTCGGCGAGGAACAGCACGGGGCGCTGCGGCAGGCCGTTCCGGATGTCGAGATCGTCGATATTCCGCACGGCGGCAAGGGCGCTGCCATCCGGGCCGGCATCGCCCGTTCCCGGGCCCCGTATACCATCTATACGGACATCGACATGCCCTATACGGCGGAGTCGATGTGCGAGGTGATCGACCGGGTGTTCGCAGGGACCGACGTGGTGATCGCCGTGCGCAACCGGAGTTACCATTCGCGGCTTTCGCCCATGCGCAAGATGATGTCCTACGGGTCGAAACTGCTTAACCGCATCTTCCTCAACATCCGCCATACCGACACGCAGGGCGGTCTGAAGGGCCTCTCGCCCCGCGCTCGGGCGGTGATGCTGCGCACACGCATCTCCGATTTCCTGTTCGACACCGAATTCGTCGTCCTCGCCGCACGCGACAAACGCCTGCGCATCGAGGAGGTCGAGACCATGCTCCGCGACGGCATCGTCATGTCGGCGATGTCTCCGCGGGTGTTGTTCCGTGAATTGAGAAACTTTTTCCGTATCGCCATCCGCCTATGACTGTGACACTCGGTTTCGACGTCGAGGAGTTCGATTTTCCGCTCGAAAGGGGCCGCGGAATCGATTTCGGCACCCAGCTTGCGGTCAGCTCCGAGGGGCTGGAGTTCCTGCTGGACCTGCTCGCGCGGCTGGAGCTGCGGGCCACGTTTTACACGACGGCCAATTTTGCCCTCCACCGCACGGACCTTGTCCGCCGCATCGTCGCCGGAGGCCACGAGGTGGCTTCGCATGACTATTACCACGGGCTGACCGCCGGGTCGGACCCTGCCGGCAGCCGGCGGACGCTCGAAGAGCTGACCGGACAGCGCATTGTCGGCTACCGTGCCCCGCGGCTGGCCGCCGCTTCGTCCGCGGCGCTCGCGGCGGCGGGGTACAGGTACAATTCGTCGATCAATCCGACGTGGATTCCGACGCGCTACAACAACCTCCGGGCCCCGTGCTCCGTGTCGCGGGAGGAGGGGCTCACGATCTATCCGGTTTCGGTCTCCGCGCCTTTCCGCGTGCCGCTGTTTTGGATTTCGCTCCACGTCATGCCGCTGCCGCTCTACAAACTGCTGTGCCGCAGCGCCCTGCGCCGCGACGGGCACCTGAACCTCTATTTCCATCCGTGGGAGTTTTCCGCACGGCTGCGCGAGCCGGCTTTCGGTGTTCCGGGCTATCTTACGCATTGTTCGGGGACGGACCTGCAACGGAAATTCATCCGGCTGCTGGAGTGGCTGAAAGCCCGCGGCTGTCGGTTTTTGACCACCCGCGAATACCTCGGATGCGATGAGTAGGGTAGCGATGATGCTCCGGAGGCTCTATGAGAGTCCGTTCGTGCGCTTCGCCGTGGTGGGAGGCGTCGCCACGGCGGTCAATTACGCCGTTTACGTCGTGCTGGTGCGGTGTTTCGACGACCTCTGGCCGGCCCTTGCCTATTTTTGCGCCTTCTGCGTCAGCATCGTCTGCAACTTTCTGCTGTCGAGCTATTTCACCTTTCGGGTACGGCCCTCTGCCCGCCGTGCC
>OIWM01003175.1_pt1 | contig 12247 bp, 9 predicted proteins | sample 1587451 | NCBI WGS metagenome assembly OIWM01 (sample SAMEA3888907, study PRJEB22519) | human gut metagenome | biome: human gut; feature: human-associated habitat; material: faeces | place: Denmark | collected 2011
TGCCGCACCTCGCTCGCCGTATCGGCACTTAGAATTATGCGGTATTGCCTTAGCTCACATTCTAAATAACATCAAAAAGCGGCGCAGAGCCGGGCGTTATCTCCTCCGGTTCTGCGCCGTTTTTTTTATTTTTATGTGATAATGAACGATTTACAGGATATCCCACTGCACGGGGGTCAGGAACAGCTTTTCCGCCTCGGCACGGTCGGTGGTCTGGCCCAGTACCCACATCAGTTTGACTGCGGTGGCTTCGGGGGTCATATCGTGCGCTTCCAGCACACCGGGCAGGGCTTTGGCCGCGCGGCCAACTTCGTACACGGCAAGGTCGCTGCCCTCATGCGGTACCTGGGTGGTGAACACAGCCAGGTGCCCCGCGCCGCACCAGTCCCGCACGGCGGCAAACATGGCACCATCATCCCCGCCGGGCAGGCCGCCCACGCCAAAGCTTTCCAGCACCAGAGCGCGGTAACGGCCCTCCAACATGGGGATGATATCCGCCCGCATGCCCGGCACCAGCCGCAGCACAAACACATTGGGGTCCAGCGCGGTACTGAACACCGCATGGGTATATTCCGCCGGGCGCTGCAGGAACTGGATCAGGCGGCGGTCCCGGAACATGGCAGTTTCGGGATAATCAATGCTGGAAAACGCGTTAAAACTCTTGGTTCTGGTTTTACGGGCGCGGGTGCCCAAAATCACCTGATTGTCAAACACGATCTGCACACCCCAGGCGTCCGGGTGGCAGGCATAGGCCACGGCGCGCCACAGATTATTGCGGGCATCGGTATCGCGGTTATAAATCGATTTCTGGCTGCCGGTCAGCACCACCGGCTTGGGGCTTTTCTGGATCATGTAGCTGAGCGCTGCGGCAGTATAGCCCATCGTGTCCGTGCCATGGGTGATGACAAAACCGTCATAGCGGTCATAGTTTTCCTGCACAGCGGCGGCAATGCCCTGCCACTGTTCGGGGCCCATGTTGGTGGAATCCAGGTTATACAGCTGGATGGCATCAATGCGGCAGAATTCCGCCAGTTCCGGCACGCAGGAAAGCAGCTCTTGCGAGGTGATGGCCGGGGCAAGCCCGCCCGCCGCCGTTGGGCGCGAAGCAATGGTGCCGCCGGTTGCAATCAGCAGGATCGTTCTCATAAATTAGAGTTCTCCTTTTATTTTTCACTGCACGGTGCCTTGGCGCAGGGGCGGGGCACCCTTGTGCATAATATTCATAAGTGCGCTTATTATACCATCTGTGTGCGCGCAAGGCAAACATTTTTTACAGGGGGTTGACAAGTTTGGTCTATTGTTATAGACTAGGTTTATAGCAATAGACCAAATGAGAGAAGGAGCACCCCGAAATGGAACAGGATTACCGCCTTGCGGAAGGCGAATACCGCTTTGCCTGCCTGGTGTGGGCCAACGAGCCGCTGGGCAGCGGCCAACTGGTAGCGCTGGCAAATGAAGCCCTTGGCTGGAAAAAAAGCACCACCTATACCGTACTGAAAAAGCTGTGTGAACGCGGTATATTACACAATGCAAACGGCACCGTAACGGCACTGGTCAAACAGGCCCAGGTTCAACAGGAAGAAAGCGCCGCCGTCGTGCAAAAAAGCTTTGGCGGCAGCCTGCCCCGCTTTGTGGCCGCTTTTTTGAACACCAGCTCCATCAGCGAGGAAGAAGCTGCCGCCATCCGCGCCATGCTGGATGACGCCCGCCGCCAGGACAGCGATGCCTGAATGCTGCTTGCTTACTGCTTAACGGAAAGGAAAAACGCCATGATGTTCAGCATCCGTTCTTTTGTGCTGTATGCCGTTGGCACCAGTATGTGCGGCGGCCTGCTGGTACTGCTCTGCCTACCGTTGTGCGCGCTGCTGCGCAGGCTGCGGGCCCCCAGCAAACTGTTGTGCCTGCTTTGGCTGGCGGTCGGGCTGCGGTTTCTGCTGCCGGGCGGCATCCCGGTATCCATCCGGCAGCCGGGCAGCGCGGCCCCCATTCAACAGGCTGGCGCCGTGGTTCAGGCGCTCACCGTGCCCGCGGAACTCCCGGCGCAGGCTTTGCCGGGCGCGGCAGGCAGTGCTCCCCTGCCCGGCAGCATGTTTAACATCTGGGTGGCACTGGCAGCGATCTGGGCTGCCGGGGTAGTGGTTTTACTGGTGCGTGCGGCGGCTGGCTATTGCCGCCTGCGCCGCATGGTGACCCTTGCCTGCAAAACGCCGGATGGCTGCTACACCTGCGCCGCGGTTGCCACACCGTTCACACTTGGCGTGCTGCGCCCCCGCATTTATATGCCGCAAAGCCTGCAGGGTCCCCCACGCCGTGCGGTACTGCTGCATGAACGCACCCACATCCGCCGGGGTGACCCCATTACCAAGCCGCTGTACTATCTGGCCGCCTGCCTGCACTGGTGGAACCCGCTGGCGTGGCTGGCGTTCCGCCAATTTGAGGAACACATGGAACTTGCCTGTGACGAAGCCGCCATCGGCACCGCTCCCGCTGCCGAGCGCGCTGATTACTGCGAAAGCATTCTGCGCTTTGCCACGGTGCGCCAGATGCCCGGTGCCCTCGCTTTTGGGCAGGGCCAGGTGGCCAAGCGGGTGGCCCACTTGCTGAAATACCGCAAACCCGCCCCGCTGTTGTTAGCCCTTGGCTGTGTGCTGGTTGCGCTGGGCTGCGGTGCCTGCGCCCTGCGGCCCCAGGCGGAAACCATAACACCGCAGGCCGAACCCGTTTCCGCTGCGGCAGAACCCACGCCGGACCCTGCCACTCCTGCTGATGATACGCTGACCAACAGCGCCGCGGAACCCACCGCACAGCCGGAGCAGCCCCAGGCCACGGCAGAGCCGCTGGTTTTTGGCTGGCCGGTGGCAGATTTCCATTACATTGCCCGCTTTGTATCAGACTGTCACCACGGAGCGGATTACAGCGCCACCAAAGGTACGCCGGTGCTGGCAGTGTATAACGGCACGGTGGCGGTTGCCAACAACCACTTCAGTTACGGCAATTATGTGGTGATCGACCACGGCACCCTGCCGGACGGCCACAGTTACCGCACGCTGTATGCCCACATGGATACCCTGAGCGTGGCAGCTGGCGACACTGTAACCCAGGGCCAGCAGCTTGGCACGGTGGGTTCCACCGGCAAATCAACCGGCAACCACCTGCACCTGGAGCTGTTTGTGGATGGAGCCTTGACCGATACCCGCACGATGATTCCTTACGATAACACCACCTCCCCGGACCTGCATTTGACCACCACGCTGGATTTTATCTGCCCGTTGGAAAGCTACACGGCAATTTCTGCCCCCTTCCGCACCGATGATTCCGACACACCGCCCCACCTTGGCGTGGATTTTGCCGCTGCGGGCGGCACACCGGTACAGGCTGCACAGAGCGGCGTTGTGACCCAGGCAGGCTGGGATGATGACCACGGTTACTTTGTAACCATCTACCACGGCGCAAACGCCGCTGCCAACGATGACGGCACTTACCCTGCCAACTATGCCACCAGCTATGCTCACCTGCAAAGCAAGCCCGCCGTGCAGGTGGGGCAGCGGGTCGCGCAGGGGGATGTGATCGGCTATGTGGGCAGCACAGGCAGTTCCACCGGCAACCACCTGCACTTCCAGCTGCTGGTAAACGGCACCCCCGTTGACCCGCTGGCCATGCTGCCGCAATAAGGGAAACCAAATGAAACTGAAAACATTCTATGTACGGGCTGCTGCAGCTGCGGCGGCAGCCCTGCTTTTTTTGTACCCATTCCCCGCCCATGCAGCGGATTCCGCTGCCTTGCAGGGCCAGGTGAGCGCGGCGCAGCGCGAATATGAAAGCGCCGCCAGCACACTGGACAGCATGCAGCAGCAAGCCAGTGACACCCGCCAGCAGGTCAACGACTTGCAAAGCCAAACCGACGCACTGCGCGGCCAACTGGGCAGCATTGTGGCCCAGCAGGAGCAAAGCCGCACCGAGCTGGCCAAAGCCCAGAACCAAGCAACCGCTGCGGCCAAGGCGCTGGAAGAAAAGCAGGCTGCGTTCAGCGCCCGATATGACAGCTGCAAGCAGCAGCTGACCGCCATGCAGCTGCTGAACGAAGGCGGGGGAATCAGCCTGTTGATGCAGGCGGATGATTTGTACGAACTGCTGACCTTTTGGCAGGTGCTGAACGATTTGACCGAGCACAATAAACAGCTGCTGGACGAGTTGGATGCGGAAGCTCAGGCTCTGGACACCCAACGCCAGCAGGCCGAAGCCGCTGCAACGCAGGCCGAACAGGCCGCCCAAGCCCTGCAGGCGCGCCAAGGTGAACTGACCCAGACGCAGATCCAGCTGGAACAGGCCTTGCAGCAGGCCAGCACGGAACTGGACAGCCAGCAGGCAGCCGCCGAAGCCCAGGCCGCCGTGACCGAAGAAAAACGCAAGGCCTATGAACAGGCCACCGCTGCGCTGGATGCCTACTTAAAAGCGCAGAGCCAGAAATACCAGGATCCCGCCCGCCATTGCAGTTTGGATTTCACCTGTCCCCTGCCCAGCGTGGGGCGCATCAGCACCTACTTTGGGGAGCCGGATGCTGTATACAACAAGCCGCACACAGGGGCCGACATGCCCGCCGCCAGCGGCACCCTCATTTACGCCGTGGCGGATGGCGTGGTCAGCGCGGCATCCGCCCGGCCCAGTTATGGCAACTGTGTGCAGATCGACCACGGCACCGCGGATGACGGCAGCAGCTATGCCACCCTGTATGCGCACATGTCCAGCTTTTGCGTCAGCGCGGGGCAGATGGTGCATAAGGGCGATGTGATCGGCTATGTGGGCAACACCGGGGATGTGCGCGGTGCCAACGGCGGCTACCACCTGCATTTGGAGCTGCGCATCAACGGCACCCGCACCGACCCGCTGCAATACATCCCGCACTGAACGGTGAATGTCGATTGACCGGCTAACGTACAAAACAAACACACTATGGCTGAACTGCAACACAAAACACCGCGCAAACCCCGCCGCACCAACCTGCGCCGGCTGCCCGGCTGGCACAGAACTGGCGAGATTTTTTATGCCGTCGGCTTTTTAACAGAATATTGGCTCATCTGCCTGGGCCGCAAGGCTGCCGCCGCGGCGCACGCTGCGCGGGATGCTGCGCTTTATCTTATCCGGCTGCTGCTTGCCCCGGTGTTGGAGCTGGGGCAGGCATTCTGCACCGCGCTGGCCGGGCCGCACCCGCTGCGGCAGCTGGTGCCATGGCTTGCCCCCTGCGCCGCTGGGGTGATACTTTGGGCTGTGGTTGCCCATGGGCTGAACCTGCACTTTACCCTGCAGGTGGAAGTAAACGGCACCGTGGTTGGCAGCGTTGCCACCGAGCAGAACTTTGATACCGCCCGCGCAGACCTCCAGGCCCGCCTTGCCGCCGCACGGCAGCTGGCGGATTCCGATACCGCCGCCCTGCCGGTGCTGGAGCCAACCTATACCCTGCACATCGGCGGTACCCCCATGACGGAATTGCAGCTGACGGATGCTATTCTGCGCGCTAGCGGCAGCTCCATTGTGGAAGGCACCGCAGTGTATCTGGATGGCAGCCTTGCTTTTGTTACGGTAGAGGGCGACCACCTGCGCTGCTTTTTCAACCAGCTGCAGCGGCCCTGGCGCGCCCCCAGGCAAAGCAATGTGCGCACCGCATTTCTGCACGAGCTCCGGCTGGTGGATGGCATCTATCTGGCGGGTTCGGTGCAGCCTTATCATGAAATCATACAAGCCTTGCAAAGCCGTGATTTATTGCAGGTCAAAACTGTGTACACTCGCGTGTATCAGGAGCCGATTCCCTATGACCAGCAGACGGTGGAACGCAGCGACCTTGGCTTTGGCGTGGTGGAAACCATCCAGCAGGGTGTTGACGGCACCCAGCAGCTGACCGAGGAGATCACCTATGTGAACGGTGTGCAAACTGCCGCCGAGGTGGTACATATTGATATATTGACCCCTGCAGTGCCGGAGATCACTGCCCGCGGCACCCATCTTGCGCCGGGCATGACAGCGGAGCTGGACGGGCACACCTTCATCTGGCCGGTGCCGCAGTACAAGCATGTAAGCCGCTGGATGGGCGGCAGCGACAACCACAAGGGCGCGGATATTGCCGCGCCGCGCGGCACCCCCATCATTGCCTCAGCAAGCGGCACGGTGGTAACGGCCACCTACCACAACAGCGTTTTCAGCTATGGCAACTATGTCATTCTGGACCACGGGGATGGCTACCGAACCTTGTATGCCCACATGAGCGCTTTTGCCGTCAAGCAGGGCGATGTGGTGCAGCAAGGCCAAATAATTGGCTATGTGGGGGATACCGGGTATTCTTTCGGCTGCCACTGCCACTTTGAAATGTTTGGTCCCGGCGGGCGATTCAGCGCGCAGCTGCTGTTCCCCACTTTATAGTGCAGCAGCTTTCCATTTTTATAAGACAACACCGCACAATTCCCGCCTTACGGCTTAAGCACCGCTCCGACGGCTGCGGCACGGCATCTGCGTTGCCAAAATGCTCGATAATGTCGGGTTGCGGTACCCGCATCGTGCTTCGGGGGCAAAAGCCCCTCGCACTCTGCGACCGCTGCCCCTGCTTCGGTTCGCTGTTTCCGCCACTGGCGGCGCTCACCTTTGCAGCATCCAGTATTATCTGCGCTTTTGGCCTAGCAGCTGCCGCACCTCGCTCGCCGTATCGGCACTTAGAATTATGCGGTATTGCCATAAAATTTTGCAATCCACTTTACCTTTTCCGTTTTTTGTGTTAGAATTTTAAGTAATTTATGGGGACAATGTCGTCCGCCCTTGTTGGCGGCTGCATTGTCCCCTTTTTTACTTATAATGGAGGTGGATGGTATGGACCGCATTGACCGCAAAATCATTGATATTCTGCAAACAAACGCACGCGCCCCGCTGAAAGAAATTGCCGACCGGGTGTTTTTGTCCTCCCCTGCGGTTTCGGCCCGCATTGCCAAACTGGAAAAAGACGGCGTACTGACCGGTTATCAGGCGCAGGTTGCCCCGCTCAAGCTGGGGCAGCTGGTCAAGGCGTTCATCAACCTGGATATGGACCCCAAGCTCAAGCCGGAGTTTTACCCCTACATCCAAAGCTGCGGCAATGTTGTGGAGTGCAACTGCGTGACTGGCGATTACAGCATGCTGATTGAAGTGCTGTTTGGCACCACGCAGGAGTTGGATACCTTTATCAACCATCTGCAGCAGTTTGGCCGTACCCGCACGCAGATCGTGTTTTCCACCCCGGTGGAGCACCGCGGCCTGCCGGTGAGCGAACCGGAGGAAGAACCGGCGGCGGAAACCTGACTGCCTGTTCCCACCATTTCCCATCCCTGTCCTGAATATGGGCAGGGATTTTTTATTTTACCTGTTGACAGCTGTGTATATTGCGTATATACTGTATATACAGCATATGAACAGTTCAGATTGCAAGGAGGAACACGGCATGGAGCTGTATATCTCCAATTCCGGCCAGGAACCCATTTACGCGCAGATCACCCGGCAGATCAAAGCCAAAATTTTGAACGGCGAATTGCAGCAGGGCGATGCACTGCCCAGCATCCGCCTGTTGGCGAAGGAGCTGCGCATCAGCGTGATCACCACCAAGCGCGCGTATGAGGACCTGGAGGCCGATGGTTTTATTACCACCATGCCGGGGCGCGGCAGCTTTGTTGCGCCGCAAAACCCGGCCCTACACCGGGAGGAAAGCTTAAAACAGATGGAAGAGCACCTGCAGCACGCCATTGATGCCGCGCGGCGCGGCGGCATTACCAAGGACGAAGTGCGCGAAACCCTTGACCTTTTGTGGGAGGAATTATGATGGCTGAACCTTTGGCCGCCGCACTGCATGGTGTGGCAAAACATTACCACGGTTTTACCCTTGGCCCGCTGAACCTGGAAATTCCCGCCGGGAGCATTGTTGGCCTGATTGGTGAAAACGGCGCGGGCAAAACCACCCTGCTCAAACTGCTGACCGGTGTAAACCGCCCGGATGCCGGCACCGTGGAGCTGCTGAGCGCCACCCCAGATGATGCCGCCGTGCGCGCGAAAATTGGCGTTGTGTTTGAGGATGCCTATTTTTATGAATCGCTGACCCCCGCACAGGTTGGTGCCAGCCTGCGCGGCATATTTGGCCCAGCGTGGGATGCCGGTTATTTCGCCGCTCTGCTGGAGCAGTTCCACCTGCCGCCGAAAAAGAGCATCAAAGAACTCAGCCGCGGCATGCGGATGAAGCTGAACCTTGCCAGCGCTTTGGCCCACCGGCCGGGGCTGCTGGTGCTGGACGAAGCCACCTCCGGGCTGGACCCCGCCGCCCGCAGCGAGATTTTGGATATCCTGCTTGATTTTATCCAGGATGAGTGCCACAGCGTGCTGTTGAGCAGCCACATTACCACCGACCTGGAACAGATTGCCGATACCATTGCCTACCTGCACCACGGGCAGCTGCTGTTTGCCAAAAACAAGGATGACCTGATGGAAGAATACGGCATTCTGCGGTGCAGCCAGCAGGACCTTGACCGCCTGCCGCCGCAGTGGATCGCCGCCACCTGCCGCACCGCCGCCGGCTGCGAAAGCCTGGTACACCCGCGGGTCAGCGTCCTGCGCGCATTGCCCGGTGTGGTATGCGATGCCGCCAGCATTGGTGACATCATGCGCCTGACCAGCAAGGAGGGTTAACAATGAAAGGTCTTTTGTGCAAAGACTGGGCCATTTTGATGAACAGCTACAAGAAAAATTTCCTTATTATGGTTGTGCTTTATCTTGGCATGGCGGTCTGCCTGCATATGGATTACCTGTGTTATGCGCTGGTTGCCGTGTGCGGCGTTTACGCATCCAGCACCATGAATTTTGATGATTACGCCCACTGGGATACCTATGCCCGCACCCTGCCGGTCACACCGGGGCAGGTTGTTGGCTGCAAGTACCTGCTGGGGCTACTGTTCACCCTGTTTGGCAGCGTTTGCGCCGCGGTGGGGATTTTCCTTACCGGCCAATACACAGATGTGTTGGAAGCGGCATTCTCGATTCTGCTCATTGCCGCGTTTTCCCTGCTGCTGTTTGCCGTCAACATGCCGTTTTCCTACAAATTCGGCGCGGTGCGTGCCCGCACCTGGGTGTACCTGGTCGCATTCTTTGGTGTTTTCCTCATAATTTTTGCCATGGAGCATCTGCCCTATCTGCAGCGTTCTTCCGTCATTTCCCAGCTGGACGCTTTGGGCAATGCCCTCACCGCGCAGCCGGTGCTTTTGTTGCTGCCCTGCGCGGCCGTGCTGCTGCTCTACCTTGGCAGCTGGGCCTTGAGCGTACAAATTTATCAGCGCAAAGAGTTTTGAGGGAATTCCTGGTTCTTTTGCTCGGCGGTAAAAACGCTGAGTGAAAACACGCCGGATCAGGCCGGAGCAGCTAAAAACCGGCAATCCGCTATTGACAAACCGGCACCCGTGCGGTAAAATAATTAAGTATTCAATGCGGGTGTCGTACAACGGCTAGTACATCAGCCTTCCAAGCTGGGGACGAGGGTTCGACTCCCTTCACCCGCTCCATATAAAAACAGCGCAGAATCGAAAGATTCTGCGCTGTTTTTCTGTTCAAGTACCCACTTTCTTTTTTACCCAATACCAAAACAGGCAGTGTCCTTCTCCCCTTTCCGGGAGCGGCACTGCCTGTTTTTATTCTATTAAAGTTTCTTCGGTTCCCTTCTTTTCAAAGAAGGAACAAAACTCCCGTAACTTTACTGCTGCTGTTCCGCGCGCTTTTTGGCGATGGCGGCCAGGGCATCCTTGCGGGACAGGTTGATGCGACCCTGCTGGTCGATGTCGGTTACCATAACGATGATGGGATCGCCCACGGCAACAACATCTTCCACATGCTCTACACGGTGGTCGTCCAGCTTGGAGATGTGAACCAGACCTTCCTTGCCCGGGGCAATCTCAACAAATGCGCCAAAGTTCATCAGGCGGGTCACGCGGCCCTTGTAGATAGCGCCCACTTCGGGATCTTCCACAATAGTCTTGATGGTGGAAATCGCGCGCTTGGCGTCGTCCTGATCCACAGCGGAGATAAAGACGTGGCCGTCCTCCTCAATGTCGATCTTGCAGTTGAAGTTGGCGCACATTTCCTGAATGACCTTGCCGCCCTTACCGATGACGTCCTTGATCTTGTCAACGGGGATTTGCATGCTGAACATCTTGGGTGCATACTTGGAAAGCTCTGCGCGCGGCTCGGCAATGCAGGGCTTGATGATCTCGTCCAGGATGAACAGGCGGCCCTTGCGGCACTTTTCCAGTGCTTCGGCCACAATATCATAGGTCAGGCCGTCCACCTTAATATCCATCTGGATAGCGGTAATACCGCGGCGGGTGCCGCCAACCTTAAAGTCCATATCGCCGTGGAAGTCCTCCACGCCCTGGATATCCAGCATGGTCATCCAGCGGCCGCCGTGCAGCGGGTCGCCATCGGTGATCAGGCCGCAGGAGATACCGGCAACCGGTGCCTTGATGGGTACACCAGCATCCATCAGGGCCAGGGTGGAAGCGCAAATAGAAGCCTGAGAGGTGGAGCCGTTGGAGCTCATGATTTCAGAAACGGTACGGATGGTGTACGGGAACTCTTCCATGCTGGGCAGCACGGGGATCAGAGCACGCTCCGCCAGGTTGCCGTGGCCGATCTCGCGGCGGCCGGGGCTGCGGGGTGCGCGGGCTTCGCCGGTGGAGTACGGCGGCATGTTATAGTGATGGATGTAGCGCTTGAGCGGGGTGTCGGACAGGTCGTCCATCATCTGGGCATCTTTGGTGGAGCCCAAGGTGCAGATGGTCAGGGCCTGGGTCTGGCCGCGGGTGAACAGGCCGGAGCCGTGCACACGGGGCAGCACACCGACTTCGGCGGCCAGCGGGCGGATCTCATTGATGCCGCGGCCGTCAACACGCTTGCCTTCTTCCAGCAGCCAGGTGCGCACAACCTTCTTCTGCAGCTTATAGCTGATCAGATCCAGGTCGGCGGCGTTCAGTTCGGGGTGTTCCTCGGCAATAGCATCCATGATGGGCAGCATGGCGGCATCGCGGACGTTTTTGTCGTCGGTGTTCATGGCAGCCTTGACATCTTCCAGGTGCTTGGCGTACACATCCGCCAACAGAGCGTGGTCCAGTTCCACCGGGGTAAAGCTCTTCTTCGGCTTGCCGATCTCTGCAACAATGCCGTTCATAAAGGTGAGCAGCTTTTTGATTTCCTCATGGCCAGCCTTGATGGCGTCCATCATGACCTCTTCGGTCACTTCGTTGGCGCCGGCTTCAATCATGACGATCTTTTCCATGCTGGCAGCCAGGGTCAGGGCCAGGTCAGAGCGCTCGCGCTGCTCCTTGGTGGGGTTCAGCACGATCTCGCCGTCCACATAGCCGACTGCCACGCCGCCGATGGGGCCATTCCAGGGGATATCCGACATGGCAATGGCGAGAGACGCGCCGTTCATACCGGCAATCTCAGGGGAGCAGTCCGGGTCAAGGCTCATCACAGTCATGGTCACGCAGACATCGTTGCGCATATCCTTGGGGAACAGCGGGCGGATGGGGCGGTCAACCACGCGGGAGGACAGGATGGCGTGTTCACCGGGGCGGCCTTCGCGGCGCATAAAGGAGCCGGGAATGCGGCCGGCGGCGTACAGCTTTTCTTCAAATTCCACGCTCAGGGGGAAGAAATCCACCCCTTCACGCGGCTTTTCGCTCATGGTAACATTGCACAGCACGCAGGTTTCGCCATAGCGGATCATTGCGCTGCCATTGGCAAGGCCGCAGAGCTTGCCGGTTTCCACCACAAACGGGCGGCCGGCAAAAGTTGTTTCAAACTTGCGGTAGTTGGGGAAGGTTGCCTTACGGGATGCAAATTCCAGTGCCATAGTAATTCTCCTTCTGATATAATTTTTGATACCTGGTGGGAATATGCGGTTCAGGCAGCCCCATGCTTTGAGCAATAAATCCAGCGGCGGAACGGTTGTTTTGCTCCGGCGTTCGATTTACTGCACAAACCATGCGGGCGGCCAAAAACATTAAGTTAGGAGGTAGGAGGGAGGAGTTAGGAGTTACAGCACTGACCAAAGGTACCGCACATTACATTGTAAAAGGCAGTGGGATATAATGGACTGGCAACGGTGGCCGGAGTGCCAAAGTACCGTTCTTCTCCCTCGGGGTCCTAAGGCAACACCGCACAATTCCCGCCTGACGGCTTAAGCACCGCTCCGGCGGCT
>OIWM01003178.1_pt1 | contig 12240 bp, 11 predicted proteins | sample 1587451 | NCBI WGS metagenome assembly OIWM01 (sample SAMEA3888907, study PRJEB22519) | human gut metagenome | biome: human gut; feature: human-associated habitat; material: faeces | place: Denmark | collected 2011
CGTCAATCTCGGCGCAATACTGTCTTACGTACACCCAGCCATATACCGGGCGGCGGTTTTTGTTTGCAAGAACGTGCCGCAGCCGATACGGTTCATGCCGCAGTCGTGATAAGCACCGACTGCGACGCGCTTATTTCAGCTTCCACGGCAAAGAAGCAAACGGCTCTTGCGATTCTGACGGTTGCGCTGGCTTGCGGCTTCGGCGCGCTGGCTTGCGGCTCTGGGCAGCTCTGGCGGCTTGCGGCTTCGGTGGCTTGCGCGACTGACAGCTTGCAAGACTGACGGCTTGCGGACTGACGGCTTACAGGACTGCTTGCAGGAAAAGCCGCTATAGCTGCAACGAAAAAACAGCCTTGAAAAGCATGAAACGTTCTTTTCAAGGCTGCCAACAACTATTGAGGGAGTGCGGATAATTCGCACTCCCTCATGCCAAGCCAAAAAGGAGAGAAAAGCTTGGCAAAATAAATGGATATTACACAAAAGAAAGTCGCTTTACTCGTCCTCAAACATGGGATCGGTTTCGATCTCACTGCAAGCGGATTCGGCAAGGATATCCTCTGCCGCAAGCAGTATAACGGTAAGTTTCGGCGTTTGGTACACTGTCTTTTTCATTTGGCTCACTTCCCCATCACGCCATGGCGATTTCTGCATAGCTCTTGTTCAAGCAATCGCCGTAATAGATGTTTCCGGAAATGATGACATACGGACGAACGCTGAATTGCACATCATAGCGATTTTCATGATTGACACCGGCTTCGGTATACGGTTTATCCAAGCCGACAAGCATACAGCAGAACTGCTCGTTGTTCGTGTCTTTGTCCGGACCGTAGGTGATATTGATGGCGCCCGGCTTATAGTTGACCGCGCCCGTATACGTCACACCGCCATCTGTTTTACCGACAAAGGTCTTTCCGTCGCCGGCGTATACGGTTGCGGCTGTGTCTGCGCCAAACTTCAGCTCTTCTTCGCCAAGCTTTGCTGTCCGCGCCACGATAAAGCCGTATTCGTCGGCATCGGCGCGAACCATCTGGCTGACATTGGCCTTAAAGCGGATGCCGGCGCTGACACCTTCGCTCGGTGCACGGTAGGAGAAAACGTTTTCGGCTTCCACCGTATAGCTGTCCGTGACCGCATAAAGCGTGATATCGGCGTTGGCAAGCGCAATCGGCTGGTCAACAGAAAAGGATTCTTTCACATCTGCGGCAAGCTTATAGCGTTTTGAGCCGAGAAGCGACGCTTTCGGCGTGTATTCCGTTAAGAACGTTTTGCCGTCGGCATCAAACAGGGCGTAATCGTATACTTCCGTACCGTCTGCCAGCACATAGGTGATTTTGTATTGCGGATAAACGGCAAGGTTATCAAAAAACACATCAAATGCCGGATCGGCCGCTTCGGTATTGTAGCGGTATTCCATCACAAGATATTTGTTGCGGACACCGTCCAGCTTTGCCATGATATCGGTTTGGTTGGTCGCCCAAGCCTCCATATTGTTCCATTCGGACTGTGAAGCAAGACCGACCCACTGATGCTGCCATTCACCGTAGATGTGATACAGATTGATGCGCATATCCGTTGTCTGCAGATTGGTATAGGCATCCCATATAAGCGTATACGGGCGGTCGTCATGAATATAAACCGGAAGATAGGTATAGGCGGTATAATAACCGCCGCTTTCGTAGGCGTGTGCCATGTCGGTTAGCTGCAATGCACGCGACGAGTCATTGCCGATTCCGGGGACCTTCGCAATCGTGCCGCTGTAATTGTCGTCCCAAAGCATATAGCGGCGGCTTCCGCTTTCAAAATCGGCTTTGGCGGCTGTGCCGGTCAGGATGTTAAGACCCGGTGCAACCGGCTTCCATTGTGCGGTGAGTTTGGTTGTGGTTTGGGCAAAAGTGTCGATGGCGTTGCCGTCCTGATCCACCCATCCCATAAAGGAATAATCCGGCAGATACAATTCCGGCACGGCATCGCCGACCTTTACGGCATCCTCCGTCTTGTCAAACGAAGCTCCGCCGCCGTAGCGAATGCTTTCAAGAGACTCGGAATTCATGGCGTCGTAAACCTTGGTCACGCCCTCCGGCAGGTTTAAGTCATAGGTGACATCGACGGTTTCGGCACAGTACACCCGGACATTGTCGAGAAGGAAATACGAGCCGTCGGCATATTCCTCCGCGCCGCGCCAGTCGCATATCTGCCAGATCATGATGGCATTTTCATCGCCCGACACCGTATGGGAAGCACAGGCGTTGTTTTTCGACCATGCGCCGGCAGAGGCCGTTCCAAAGCGATACGAGCCGCCGGAGTGGCTCCAGCTCGGATACCAAATCGTTCCGACCAAATTGACGGACGGATCGCTGTCCGGCACATAGATATCTGCCACGATCGTGTATTTGCCGTGCTTGGTGGCAAAATTGACGTACTGATTGTCTGCGTCACGCATGGAGAACTGAACGCCGAACAAAGCGCCGCTGCTTCTTTGCGCTCTTAACACGGTGTTCCCGGCGTCTGCCGGATCTGCCGTCAGAGTGACTGAACCGGGTGCGTTTGCCGGTTGGACAAGGACGGTATAATCGGCAAGGTAATCCATGTTCCGATAGGTCGGACTGTCTGCCGAACCGCTTTCGAAGTTGTTGTAGTACAAAAGCGTGCCGTAGGTTTCGTCCTCATAGGCAAAGCCGTCAATGGAATCTGCCGCAAAAGCAGCTGCGGTTTCAGAAAGTTCTGCTTTTTCTCCGGCCACTTCAACGGTTTCCGGTTCGAAGGCCAATGCTTCAAAGGCTGCCATAGAGCAAATCAGCGAAGCAACTGCCACTGCTAAGATTTTTTTCATGGTTTTCTCCCCCTTGAAAAGTTTTATTTGACAATTCTTTCGAATCATCCTCTTTTTTAGCGCGGTTAACGCGCAAGCACCCTTACAGCCCTAAAAGCCGCTCGGCGTTTTCGTGGTAAACCGCTTCAAGCTCCGCGTCGGTCAGCTTTTCGTAAGCCACCGCGCTGACATACATCTGCGGATTGTAGCCCGGAAAATCCGTGCCGAAAAGGATCTTGTCCTTGCCGACCGTATCCACGCCGTACCGTACCATACCATATGCCATAAGTCCCGAACCCGACAGATCCAAATGCAGGTTTTCATACGTTTTGACAAGACCCAAAACATTTAAGTAGTCCTTGCCATAGAACGGATGCGCAATGACGATCTTCAGCTTCGGAAAACGCTTGGCGATCTCTTCGCAGTCGAAGATGTTGCCCGGCCGGTGGAACGACAGTACAAGGTCAAGACTCTGCATAACGTCAAACAGCTCGTAAAAGCCGTCGTTTAGCATGTTTTCATAGCCCTGCCAGCCCGGAACAAGTTCGCCGACAAGCTTTGCGCCCTTTTTGGCATAGGTTTCGAGCTCATTTTTGGACTCCTCCATGAACCGCGGATCGACTTGCAGTCCCGGAATAAAGAAGTCCGGAAAATCCTCGTAATACGACCACGCAATGCGGTTCATCTCCTGAATCCCGTAGGCGCTGTCGCGCACCGACAAAAGCGGCACCTCAAAGGTGCTGCCGCACGCCATGGAAATACCGGCACGCTTCAATTCATTTACAAAGGTTTGGCTTGTCATGGGCGGAAAGTGGAATTCTTCGGTCAAAATCGATTTCGGACCGGGATGCGTGTGGAAATCAATAATTTTCATATAGTTTCATCCTTCCTGTTGTGTGATGCTTTATCGGAAGATAAACGAATATAAATCCGCGTCCTTCATGCGCACTTCAAGCGTGACCGGCTTGCCGGAAAGCTTTTCGACCACGCCGTCCTCGAAGCAGACGCGGCGGTCGGCCTTGTCGCCGAAGGTCTCACAGCTGGTGTAACGGTTTCCGTCGGTATCAACCAGTGTGAAATACATATATCCGAGTGCCGAAGTTGAAAAATTGATATACAGATTCGTTCCGGTAAAGGTAAACGGCTTGGTTACAAGCATTTTTTCCTTTATGCCGGCGTGCATGGACACAAAACCGTCAAGACGCACCGTATAGCGCACAAGCTTTGCCGCGTCGCACGCCCAATGCCCTTCGGGAATGTACATCGAATATTCGTTGTCCGCGCCCTCATCGGCAAGGTCGGACGGCGTTTCAATCAGACCGCGCGCCGGATAGCCGTCACCGTAAACCCAATTGAGCGCATTCTCTGCGCCGGGACGCATAAACGCCTCATTGTACTTGTGAAAATGGAAGCCGTCACGGCTCGTCATGAACATACAATCGGTAAGTACAAGGCCGAACCGATCCTCGCCGCGCTTCATACGTTCAAGTCTCTTTTCCTTGCCGCCTAATTCGTCATAGTTGGCCGTCCACTTTTTGCGGTTGTAATACCGTGTCGGGAAGCCGACAAAAATATGGTCGGCGCGCGGATATTTCTGCACGACATTGGTATAGAGTGCATATTCCTCTTCGTCGTCAAAATCGAGGAGTCTTGCGCCTGTCCACGTCACAAAATCCCCGGATTCCATGTAGCGGATATCGCGTATGGTGTCCTCGCACCCCCCGTCAAAACCGGTGCTGCCCGGCGCATGGTAACCGCGGTAGTAACAGCGGTATATTTCGGCATGCTTATCCCAAAACACAACATTCAGCGTATCGAACGCACCCTCGGTGGTTAAAACATCGCCGTATTCGAAGTGAATGCCGTCCGCGCTGTACATACAATGAAGTCCATGCTTGCCGTCGCGGTCAAGACTTAAAATGCCTTTATATTTCTTTTCGGGCGGACACGCAGGATTCTCGTCCTTGAACACCATAAAGTTATCAAGATCCGCACCGGCATGCGCCTTGTCTAAAAGAATGTTGTTCTCGGTCGAACCGTCAAATTCACAAATGTTCAAAACCGGCTTTTCCCAATGGATCCCGTCCTTACTTTCGGCATAACATACCACAACCGGATGTCCGAACGGCTCAAAACCGAGGTAATACATACGGTATAGTCCGTCATCAACCAAAATGTTATGATAGTCGCAGCTGTTGCCCTCCCACGGTTTATCGTGCGTGATTACCACGTTCTTTCGAACCGGGTGATGCAAGAGAAATTCCGCCGTGGTTCGTGCGTCGTTTACAAGCGTTCCGTCAAAAAAGCACTCGCGTTTGCCTGTCAAATCAATCATCGTTCTGCCCTCGTTTTTCTTAGAATTATCGGAATATCAGCGAATACAGATCCGCGTCCTTCTCTGCGGTTTGAAAGATCCATCATGACAAAACCTCTCCTTAAATAAATTGCATAATATTTTTTGTTATTTGCTTTCTGTTTTATTATTTGCTTTCTGTTGTTCGTCATACAGGCTATGTACCTTGACAAACGCCATACAAGTGCATATAAAAGAATAGATCGAGTAACCGAGATAGGTCACCTGCTCCGGCGTTTCTTTTAACATGACGGCATACAATAAAATTGAACCGACACCGCCCAAAAGCATCGTAGCCGTATATTCGTAATAGGACAGCATGGTAAGCACCGTCGAAACCGTTCCCAAAACGGTTACCGCCGTATCCAATTCACGGAAGCTCGAATCGGTTTCCGAAAGGAAGAAACAGATAAGAATCCAGGCAAGCACAGAACCGGCGATGAGAATCGCACGTTTGCCCGCCGACAGTCTTTTTAAGACCGTGGAATTGCCCCACGGCTTTTTATTCCAAAGAACAAATGTAATCAGCTGCAGCGGACAGGACATGAAAAGGGCGCTCGCCGCCGACGCGTACAAATGATAATACAGAAACACCGCCGCATAAATGATGGAATTGATTCCGCCGATGAGCGGCGCGTACCGATTGACATTTGATTGCAGTAATCCCACAATGAGGGAAATATATAACGGGATCATTCGCAGAAAAGACTGCTTAAACAGAATGCCCGAAACCGTTAAAAACAGAAACGTAACCAATATCAGAACAGCTTTTAATATATTTTCTTTTTTTATCGTCTTAAAACTCGTTTGCATAGGTACTCCCCAACTTGAATATCTTGCTGTGTTAATTTTTTACTAACATTTTCATTGATATAACTATATCACAATTTAAACCGGGTGTAAATCACTTGCTCGGTCAACTTTTGGGCGGTATGTCCGTTTTTTGTACTGCCGCGTTGACAAAACGGGAATTTTGGGTTATACTTAAGGCAAAGAAACCCCAACCAAAACCGGAATTTCGTAAAGCGCGAGGGCATATCGATGAGCAAACAGGTCTTTTTTGAAAACTCCTACGAAAACACCGTCCATGCGGAAAATATCTGTTTTTCGGCCGTCATCCGTGCCGTTACCGAGGACAAGAACAGCAAGCCGAACTTTATTGAGCGAAGCCAGTTGGAAACCATGCACAAGCACGCCTATACGGAATTATTCATCTGCTTTGATTCCGGCATCAACGTAAAAACACTCGACCGGTGTCTGCACCTGTCTCCGGGCGAGCTGCTCATCATTCCGCCCGGAATCGTTCACACCAAACTGCCCAGCAATTCCAAATGGGCGTCGATTGCCATTTCCTACAGCAAAATCAACGCGCCGAAATGTCACGGTTTTTTCGAAAAAATCGATAAAATATGCAAAAAACCGACCGCACACATTTTAGAACTAAAACCGGAGACCGAAGCCGCTTTGCACGAGCTTTTATATAAATACGGCGTTGAAAAAAGCGCAACTGCCTTGGAAATACTCACGATGCTTGAAATTCTTTTGCGGATCAGCACTACGTATCGGGCAGATTCCGCCCATGAAAATTCCTCCGACGGCCCTTATGACCGGGATGTGGCAAAGCTATTTCGCTTGGAAGAAATTCTCTCCGACCGCTTCGTGGAAGGGATTCGGCCGAAAGAGGCGGCGCAGCTGTTATTCATCAGCGAACGGCAGCTCACACGTATCATTCAAAAAAATTTCGGTATGTCCTTTCATGAGCTGATAACGGAATACCGCATTAAAACAGCTTGCCAAATGTTAAGTAGCACAAAGCTTACCGCCGAAGCCATCGGCAGTGCGGTCGGCTTCAACAACAAATCCGCCTTTTATACCGCATTTAAAAAAAAGGTCGGCGTAACGCCGTTAGAATACCGCAAAATGAATGTATAAGAAAAAAACCGCCCTCTCAAAAGTCAAGCCGAAAAGGCTGACACTTGAGAGGGCGGTTTTCTATGGGGGATATAGGCGTCAATATGTCGGAGATGTTCCGGCATAGGACTTTGGCAAAAATAGGTGTCGGATGGCTCTTTTAACCTGCTTCTGAGGTCGAAACGAATTTGGAATAACGGTTAAGCAGCGTGTCGAAATCTTCTCTGGCAAGATCAGCGTCCGGCTTTTGATAAAACGAATCCGTTTTCATAATTAATCCGATTTGTTCCGCATATTTCCACGTAAGCGACAAGTCGATGAATGTTTCGTCTGCTTTTATGCCGCGTACCATAAAGGCTACACATTCAGAAACGGTAACCACATCGTATCCCAAAAAATACAACTTATCATCATACGGTATAAAAAATTCTTCCGGTATTTCATTTCCTTGCTGATCAATAAAAATACGTGCTTTCCGATTATATGTAAATAGTGTTTCTCTTGTGTATCCTCGTTCTTTGCGTAACTGTTTCCATATCTTTTCATTCTTATCATTTAGTTTTTGCGCCTCTATTTTTGTGTAATATCTTCCGTAAGCAATGTCATTGAAGCTTGCTACTTCAACATATCCATCTTCAAGGCGGGTCATATATCCATGACGAATATCCTTCATCGGAAAAAAGTCGAAACTATAGTAAAATGTTGTCACTTGTGCTTGTGCCTCTTCCTCATAACCAAGTAACTGCATAACGTCCATTAAGCAGGATATTCTGGATACAGAAACATTTTCAGTACCTAATGTATCGGAATAGACGGTTGAAGACAGCAACAGCATTGCCAATAACACCGGTGTCCATTTGACTTTACGAAATAACTCTTTCATTTTACTTTTTCTCCTATTGTTTAGTAACGAAATCTTAATGGTAACAGATTTTCAGCTCTTAAGGCATTTTCTGTATACGTATTTCCGTATTTCCGGTAAACGCAGCTGTCGTATGCTTCATCCGGCAATTAAGAAACCGGAGATATATCCCTCTCAAACCAATATTTCAAAAGCAGCTGGACAAACCCATTCATCGTAGAATCCCTATCGCCGGTATAAAACATAAAGGGTCTGTTCTTATAGTCTTTGAAGAAAAATGTATATAAATAGTACCGGTCGTTATAGTCTTGCTCCATCACAGAAGCATCGAGCTGCATGGTATAGGAAACCGTCGCACTGCCTTCGACCTTTGTTCCGCCGTAAACCGCCGCCGTTCCGGGTTCGCAAACGGCATTTTGGTTCATGCAATTCAAAACATTCCACAGATTGAACGTTCCTGCCGCATTAAAATAATAATCCGGCTGAAGCAGCACATAGTCAAAAATGGTGGTGCGATTTACGATCATTCCTGTACGTTTCAGACTTTCCGGTTCTGACTCTACATAACAAGGCATCCAAATGAGCTTCTTTCCCTCGTTCGTAACCACGGTATCCATGGACATCATTGCCCTCACCATCGGGTTGCCAAAACCGTTTTCCGCCATCGTTTCATCGAAGGGCGTATAATACGGCAAAAGTGCATCGTTTGTCCAATAAAAGCCGCGGATATTCTGATTCCAAACGTCTGTACCGAGCTTGGTTTTCAGGTCGTTCAGGTACAAAGTAAACGGTTCAACGTATTTTTCGCTGAAAGACGGAAACACGATCAACGGGAACGGCAGCCAGATAACGGCATTCGGATTCATGGAAACGATCCGATTCGTCAGAGCCACGACATCATCGGCTAACGTTTCCAATGTGAGCTTGGGAGAAATCGCGTCTCTGGTGGATGGGCCTGAGCCATAAGCTGTACCGTATCGATACAGCTTCGGGTCCAAATGGGTGTTGATTCTGTAAATATTGGAGGACGGAGTGACTAACTTGCTTTTTTGCTCCCGAATCGAGTTGATTAATTCCATGTTCTCGTATATCTTCGGATCGAGATGGGTAAAAATCTCGGTGACATAAGGAGCGAATGTCATCTGTTTGCCGTCCGCGGTCGTAGCAGTGATCATATTCCCTTTCAGAAGATACTGATAGTCTTTTTTGATTTGCTCAAAATCCTCAGCATTGTTTATCAAATCAAGGCTCAAATTATCAATATCCGTTTGAGAAACGATTTGCGTCTGCGACGCGCCATAGGTGTTGTAGGGCGTGTTGCCGGATGAAAGCACAAACTCATCTGTATAGCTTAAAAACGCGGCAAGATCGCTGTCGTCATATTCCGGATACCGGGTGGACGCGGTGACTGAGTCATATCCGACGAACAAGAGCTGCCCGTGCGGCGAATCCGAGAAAGAAGCTGCCGCGGAAATGTCCATTTTCGAAGCCGAAGCAGCTAAAGTCGGAACAAACAGGCTGAAAACGAGTGTCAGTGCCAAAAATACGGAAAGGTTCTTCTTCATTGGTTTTTCCTCAACTTTCTTGTTATATTTTTTTCTTTTCCGTTCTGATACTTTTGTCAGGATAACAAACGCTTCGGGAGCTTCATTCCTTTTGTTCGACGCGCAGCGTCCCGAAAAAGTTCCCAAAATGTTTCTGGTTTTTCTATATTTTTCCATTTTTTCAAAAAGCATGCCCGTCGGCTGCGTCTGATTCGCGCTTTTGGCTGGTGTCCTCTTTTTTCATTCTTTCCAAAACCATGTGTTTCCGCCATCCTCGGAAGCCAAATACAGCAGTTGTTTTTCGGACAGAGTATCGAGCATGAACGGATAGACGTCATCCTCCGCGGACAAGCCACTGGTTACGGGGATTAACGAATACCGGTTCGACCATGCGTAAGGCGGCTGTATGTCCACACGCTTCCACGACGCGCCGGCATCAAAGGTAGCATACAGTTCAAAGCCGCGTTCCGTTGGCGTGCGCAAGCTGACAAAGCCGACCGTATCCGAAGCAAACACCGCGCCTGTCACGATTCCGCCATGCACGATGTCGAAATAATACATTTCCGTGTTCTCCGTCTCAGAGAACGTATACAGATTCACCGCAGAAGAATGGAAGGTTGGCTTTGACGCGGCATATACCCACGTTAACTTCCCGCTTTTTCCGCAATAGAAATCCGCCGCGACCGTATCGGCCGCTTTCGCCGGTTCATCCGACGGATTCAAGAACCCCGAAAGAGTTTTCGCCGCAACGCTCGTCACATAGGCACCGTCATTTGTATATAAGTCGATTTTTTCGCTGTCGGAATCATGGGTATAGCCCACATACGGGCCGCCGGTTTTAGCCTTTTCTGGCTTTGCTTCTTTTGGGTAAAACGAAAAAAGCAATGCGGCAAGCATAACGCTGGAAATAAGCAAGAAAACCGACGCGCAAATTCTGTGTTTGAACATAGTCGAAAACCTTTCCGGACGTTTGCCGACGCTTAGGACAACGCCTGTACTTCAGTCCGCTGTTTTTTGTTTTCCAACCGCTTTTTCAGAGGGCATCTTTATTGAATTTTATTCGATCGTTTCCGCCATATGGATCAAATCCTCTTTTGTAAGTTCCGGCACGTGCGCGTCGAGCGTATACGCATATGCACCGTCGCTCCAACTTAACGAATAAGTTTTCTGATTGTTTCGGAACATCAGCATGGCGGGTCTATCGCTGATGGTTATAGGCTCAATCTCCGTATCTTCATTGTCAAACCATGCTTCACCGTCAAGGATTTCCTGCGTATAAGTGAGGAGCTTCGTCCCGTTTTTTCGGTAAATCACACAGCGCATGGAGGCAGTCTCCAACACCACCTGCTTCTCCCAGCCTTGCTCCGAACAGGATGGCTCTTTGATCGCTTCGAGCTGTTTGGGCGGCTGTGTTTCGGTGACATAGGAAACCGATAAATATTCGTCAAAAAATCGGACGATGGTGTCCCAAAGCGTGGTTCTGACCGCCTCCACGCTCATAACGGCGGCAAAGGAAAGCGAGCAGGCAATTAAAACAGCCGCGGCGATGCGCCGTCCGTATTGGAAAAACGTGCCGAATTCCCGGCTGCGTCTTTCCCGGTTGATGCTTCTTTGCACTTTGGTATCGAGCGACCGTGGGCGTTTGACAAGCGAGAGCGAGCCGTTTTGGTATAATTCCACGTTTTTTGAAAGGAGAACGCTGCCGGATAACAGGATAAGCGCGTCTAATTTATCGTTCTTTAACATTTGCCGTTCAACTCCTTATCTAAGATCGTTTTTAGCTTTCTTCGTGCCTTGAATAACCGCGCTCGGACAGCCGCATCGCTGATTCCCAAAAAATCGGCGGCCTCCACGCACGAATATCCGCACATATAGACTAAGTTTATCGCATTTTGCATATCTTCGGTCAAGGTAAGCAGTGCGTTTCTTACGATTTCACATTCTTCCTTTCGTATGACCATATCTTCCAAAGCGAACGCTTCATCCTCAAAATCCGGCAGGACAAACTCGTCTGACGCTTCGTCTTTATAACGGCAGTCGATCTCATATTTTGAAAGCTTTTTCTTTTGATTGTACTTGTCAATGGCCTTGTTCCGCACAATGCTCTTTATACAGATAACCACCATATTACAGACAGTTTCGTCAGCAGTTTCTTCAAATTTCGACAGGTATTTCATGATTTTGCACATGGCGTCATTGACAGCGTCCTCGGCGTCTTGCCGATGTTTCAGAACGCCATATGCCACCGAATACATATAATCCCCGTATTTAAGATATAGTTTCTCGACAAACGACCGGTCATCCTCCGTGAGTGCCGACAGCATAATTTCAAAACACATTGTTTTTTGCTCCTTACACATATAATAACCGTGTTACGGCTGATTTCGTTAGCGGCTTTTTCAAATTTTTACAAAAATCGTACAACAGGCTTCCGTTTCCGTATTGGTTATTATCGATCGTTTACCACAATACGGCGTTTTTTTCAACTCGGATGAAAAAACGGTATCATGGACACATTTCTCAATATAAATGCGGAGAACGATGTTACAGCAAACCGTAACGATTTCATTTTCCAAAACAAACCAATCCCCAATTTGTATAAAACTCCTTTGGCTTACAGAAAATACAGCTGTACCGCAAAAATGAAAACAAAGGAGTTTATTATATATGAAAGCTACCGGAATAGTCAGACGGATTGACGATTAAGTTATAATAGGAGCAAGGTCAGAAAGCCTTGAAAACACTGGTGTTTCGCTGATTT
>OIWM01003187.1_pt1 | contig 12211 bp, 12 predicted proteins | sample 1587451 | NCBI WGS metagenome assembly OIWM01 (sample SAMEA3888907, study PRJEB22519) | human gut metagenome | biome: human gut; feature: human-associated habitat; material: faeces | place: Denmark | collected 2011
TGGCAACTTTTTGCACGTCCGAGCAGAAAGTTTGTCCCTGCCGGGACGGCACACTGCGTGTGCTTTTTTTTCGCCGCCCTTGGCGGCAGTTCCCGGCATTTCCTGCCGGAAACTTTTTTCAGCTTTTTGATGACTCAAAAAGCCGAATGCGCCGACAAAAAAGAAATCGCTTTTTTGTCGGCTTCTTTTTGTGCAATTTACAAATAAACTCTTGCAATTTGTCATGAGTTTTGCTATAATAGCTTAAACTATGGATAAGAATGACTTTTCTTGCCGTAAAACCGTATTTTTTCGCTATCATATCCGGAAAGGACTGGAACTCCAATGCCTAAATACAAACGCGTCTTATTAAAACTGTCAGGCGAAGCACTTAAAAACGCCTCCGACAAGGGAATCATCGATTTCGACTTCACCGCTAAGGTGGCCGAACAAATCAAACGCTGCACCGACGAGGGCGTTTCGTTCGGACTCGTTATCGGCGGCGGCAACATCTGGCGCGGCGCCGGCAAGGATATCGACCGCACACGTGCCGACCATATGGGAATGCTTGCTACCGTTATCAATTCGCTTGCCGTGCAGACGGTGCTTGAAGAACATGGTGTTCCGACGCGTGTCATGACGGCACTGCAAATGAATCAGATCGCCGAACCCTATATCCGCAACCGCGCCGTCTCCCACCTTGAAAAGGACAGAGCCGTTATCATCGGCTGCGGCACGGGCAACCCCTATTTTTCCACCGACACGGCGGCGGTTTTAAGAGCGGCTGAAATCGGCGCGGATGTTGTGCTGTTTGCCAAGAATATTGACGGCGTCTATACGGCAGACCCCAAAAAAGACCCGAATGCCAAGAAAATCGATGAAATGACGTATGATGATATTATCCACCATGACCTCGGCGTCATCGACAGCACCGCCTCTTCGTTCGGCCGCGACAATAAGCTGCCCATCATCATTTTCGGCTTGAATGACCCGGAAAACATTTATAAAGCCGTCTGCGGCGAAAAAATCGGCACGATTGTCCGCAATTAAAGTAAGATTTTATTTGGAAAGGAAATACTACTATGAAACTCGAACTCAAGGAATTTGAAGAAAAAATGAAAAAGTCCGTTGCCGGACTCGAAAGCGAATATGCCACCATCAGTGCCGGCCGCGCCAGCGCGTCGGTTCTCGACCGCGTACAGGTCGAATACTTCGGCAGCAATATGCCGGTCAACCAGGTCGCTGAAATCAAGATGCCCGATCCGCGTACGCTCGTTATCTCGCCGTGGGACGCTTCCTGCTTAAAGAACATCGAAAAGGCCATCCTTGCTTCCGACCTCGGTATCAATCCGCAGAACGACGGCAAGGTCATCCGTCTTGCTTTCCCGCAGCCGACCGAGGAACGCCGCAAGGAGCTTGCCAAGAAGGCTGAAAAGTTTGCCGAAGAATGCAAGATCGCCGTAAGAAACGTGCGCCGCGACGCCAACGAAAAGGCCAAGGAAATGAAGAAGAATGGCGACATGACCGAGGATGAACAAAAGGCTTCCGAAAAGCAGGTGCAGGATCTGACCGACAAATATGTGGCCAATATCGATAAGGTTGCCGAAGCCAAGAAGAAAGAGATCATGACGGTCTGATGTTCCCGTTTTTCAAGAAAAAAGAACCCGAAATTCCCGAACGCGTGCCGAAGCACGTGGCGTTTGTGCTCGACGGCAACGGCCGTTGGGCGACCAAGCGCGCCCTTCCGCGCACAGCCGGACATAAAGCCGGCGCGACCAAATTTGAGGAAATCACCGAAATCTGCCATGACGCCGGCGTGGAAACCATCACGGCGTATGCCTTTTCGACCGAGAACTGGAAGCGTTCCAAAGAGGAAATCGACGGCATTATCGCACTGCTTGACACGTATCTTGACGATTTGATCGAGATCAAGTATAAGAAGAATATCCGTCTTCGCGTACTTGGCGACAACACGGCGTTTCCGGATTATATTCAGGAAAAAATTCGGATAGCCGAGGAAAAGACCGCGCCGAATAAGTATAACTTAAATCTGTGCTTAAACTACGGCGGCCGTGCGGAGTTATGTCATGCGTTCAACCGTTTAATTGAGCGCGGTTTTACGCACGTGACGGAAGAGGATATTGCGTCGGAGCTGTATACCGCGCCGACGGGCGATCCGGACATCATCATCCGCACGGGCGGCGACACGCGGCTTTCGAATTTTTTGCTGTGGCAGGCGTCGTATGCGGAATTGTATTTCACGCCGACGTTATGGCCGGATTTCTCGAAAGAGGAATTGTATGAGATTTTCCGCAAGTTTTCCAAGACCAACCGCCGCTACGGCGGCTACGCGGAGGCCGCGCCGCAAATATCGCGTGAAGATTTAGCGAAAAAGAAATGATTTCTGCACGCGCAGACCGTTCCGCCGCGTCGGCATAAACGCCACCGCCGCGGCTCGGAGAAAGCGGAAAGCGCAGAGCTGATGCGGAAGCCGCGCCGCAATTACCGCGCGAAGATTTAGCGGAAAAAGCGGAAAAGAAATAAAGCAAGCGGCCGTTTGACGCGGTGCGCCTATTTTGGCAAATCCCGGTATCACGTATCCGTAAGCGGTACGACAACAAGGATGTGACGAATTGAAACAGCGGATTATTACAGGAGCGATTTTTGCGGCACTTGTTATGGTGGTGCTGTTCTTCTCGCATACATGGGTGTATCCGGCGGTGATTTTGCTTTTGAGCATTGTCGGCGCGTCGGAAATGTTACGGTGCGTCGGCGTTTGGAAAGAGCTGCCGCTCAGTGTGCCGAGTATGCTGTATGCGGCGGTATGCCCGATTCTTGCCATGGAATACCGGTACGGCGTTCTCATGGCGGCCACCATGGGCTACCTGTTTATCATGCTGTTTATGCTGGTGTTTGCGCATGAAAAGGTCAACACCGAACGTGCCTGCACGGCGTACACCATGATTGTGTATATCACCATTTGCTTTGTGTGTCTCATCCGGCTTCGCTATGTGACCACCGAGACCGGCATGGACACCGGCCGCATGGTGGGGCAGTACATCTATTTACTGGTCTTTATTGCCGCGTGGATCACCGATACGTTCGCTTATTTTACCGGCGTGTTTTTCGGCAAGCACAAGCTTTGCCCGAAGATCAGCCCCAAAAAGACGGTGGAAGGCTCGCTCGGCGGCATCGCCTTTTGCGTGCTTGCGTTTTTGATTTACGGGTTTGCCATTTCGCGGATGTTCTCGCTTGAGCCGAACTATGCAGGCCTTGCGGCAGTCGGCCTTGTTATGTCGATTCTGTCGCAGATCGGCGATCTTTTGGCATCGGTCATCAAGCGCACGTATGGCGTGAAGGATTACGGCAAGCTGTTTCCGGGACACGGCGGCGTGCTTGACCGGTTTGACAGCGTGCTGTTATTAGCGCCGTTTCTGTTGGCACTGGTGGAGGATGCGCAGTTTTTGCAGCTGATTTTCCGGGTTGCCGCACAATAAATTTGTTTTGATTCTGTTCGAGCCTGCCCTTTCCCGGCAGGCTCGACGCAAAGTGCTATAAAAATATGTATGTAAGGAAAGAATTATGATAAAGCTTGTGGTATGCGATATTGACGGAACGCTTCTCGAAAAGGGAGCGTCGGTGCTGTCGGAGGAAACGGCCGACGCGCTTGGCGCGCTTGTTTCTGCCGGAAAAAAGGTGGCTCTTGCTTCGGGCCGCTCGTATTACAGTATGCGGCGCGTGACCGAGCACCTGCCGTTTGCCGATGCGTTATATTATATCTGCGACGACGGCGCGATTTGCGTTTATGGCGGAAAAACGCTGTATCACAAGCCGTTATCCATCGAAAATCTATTGAAATTCGACCGTAATCCGGCCTATTCCGGCTGTCCGGTGTTATATTTTTCGGACACGTTTTCCTATGTGACCGGTGCGACGCCGGAATTTTTGGAGTTGATCAAAGAAAACGGTGTAGATGCGGTGCATCCGATTTCCGGCATTTACGAGATCAAGGAGCCGATCTACAAAATCGGCGTTTACGGCGGCATTAACCGTCCCGAGCCGCTCCTGCCGCAGCCGTTTGACCTGCGCGTTTGCTATCATGCGGACGGGTGGCTTGAATATGCGTCGCGCTTTGCCGACAAGGGACTTGCCGTGTCGGATCTGCAAATGCGGTTGTATTTATCCAAATTCGACACAGCCGCGCTCGGCGACGGCGAAAACGACCTTACGATGTTTGCCAAGGCGAAAGTTGCGTTTGCCAGACGCGGCGGTCATGAGGGTTTAGAAGCGGCGGCGACCGACACGTTTGCGCCGGGCGAAGCGGCAGACGTGTTAAAAAAATTAGCGGACAAATAAAGCCGCCGATGTGCCGAAAGGACGGATAAAGCGGATGATCTATTTGATTGCCGGTGCTTCTCATACGGGAAAGACGCTGTTTGCTCAAAAACTTCTTGAAACATATCATTACCCGTATTTGTCGATCGACCACCTGAAAATGGGGCTTATCCGAAGCGGCAACACGCCGCTTACGCCGTGCGACGCGGACGATGCTCTCACGGCCTATTTGTGGCCGATCGTGCGCGAGATGGTCAAGACGGCCATCGAGAACGGCCAAAACCTGATTGTGGAAGGGTGCTATATCCCGTTTGACTGGGAAGCGGATTTTGAGCCGAACTATCGGGAGCATATCCGGTATGTTTGCTTGGTCATGAGCGAAAACTATATTCGGAATCACTTTGACGATATCCGAAACCACGCGGACACCATCGAAAAACGGTTGGACGACAGCGGTCTTACGATGGAGAGCGTTTTGGCAGACAATGAACACAATCTGGCGATGGCAAACAAATATCACCTTCGCGTGGCCTATATCGACGAAGCTTACGAAATCAAGCTGTAAAGGCACGGTGTTTTACGAAAAGTATCGAAAAGCTGCCTTTGTTAATATCCGTTGCTTGCGGCAACGGGCATTTTTCCGTATACTAAGGGCAATAACAAAGAAAAGAGGTTATTCCCGATGTTAAGTGAAAACATACGAAATTTCCGAAAAGCCAAAGGGCTTTCCCAAGAAGAGCTTGCCGCAAAGCTAAATGTGGTGCGGCAGACGGTTTCCAAATGGGAGACGGGCTTATCCGTGCCGGATGCCGAACTGCTTGTGGCTTTGTCGGAGATACTTGAAACGCCGGTGGGCGTTCTGCTCGGTGAAACGGCGGTACTTCCGGAAACCGACGACATCAAGGCGATTGCCGAAAAGCTGGAAAGCATCAATTTACTGCTTGCAAGGCAGAAAGAAACGCGCCGAAAAACGCTTCATCTGTTTTTTGTGCTTTTCGGCGTTGGTACGGCGCTTCTTTTTGCTTTACTTGTCCTTTGGAAAAGCCCCTATTTGAATTGGGATTATGCCGACCCGGAAACCGCCGTTTTCGGCGCAGCATTCCATGCGGCGGAATATGTGTTTGTGCGCGCGCTGCCGTTCCTTTTGGCAGGTGCTGCGGCCGGTGCATGGCTGACGCGCAAAAACAGACGGTAAGCGGCTGCGCCGGAGACGGCCGAAACGGCCTTTGTGAAAAACAGGAGGAGAAAACGATGCAATACAATCAAACGATTACTTTGAAAAACGGAAAGCAGGCGCTTCTTCGAAACGGTACGGCGGCTGACGGTGCCGCAGTTCTCGAAAACTTCAATCTGACGCACGCAGAAACCGATTTTTTGCTCTCCTATCCGGATGAAAAAGGGTTTACAACGGAGCAGGAAGCAAACTTTTTAGATGAAAAGGAAAAAAGTGCAAACGAAGTGGAGATCGTCGCCTTTGTGGATGGCAAAGTGGCCGGAACAGCCGGGATTGACGCGGTCGGCAGTCGGTGCAAGGTGAAGCACCGTGCCGAATTCGGCATCAGCATTGCCAAAGACTATTGGGGCTTAGGTCTTGGCAGAGCGTTGACAGGAGCGTGCATTGCGTGCGCCAAAGAGGCTGGCTACACGCAGCTGGAGTTAGACGTTGTGGCGGAAAACGAAAGTGCGCTTGCCTTATACCGGAAGGTCGGCTTTGTGGAATACGGACGGAATCCGAGAGGCTTTTATTCTCGGATAAGCGGCTACCAAGAGCTTGTTTATATGCGGCTTGAGCTGTAATCCGGCCACAGAACCGCACCATTCGATTTCGAAAAGGAACGATTATGAAAAAACTATTAGTTGTTGACGGAAACAGTATCTTAAACCGCGCTTTTTACGGCGTGCGTCCGCTCACCACGCGCGACGGACGCAACACGAATGCCATTTTCGGCTTCATCAATATGCTGTATAAGCAGCTCACCGACCTAGAGCCGGACTATGCCGCCATCGCTTTTGACCTGAAAGCACCGACCTTTCGGCACAAGGCGTGCGACTATTACAAGGCAACGCGCAAAGGGATGCCCGAAGAGCTTGCCGAGCAGTTAGAGCCTGCCAAAAACATCGCGCGTCTTATGGGCTTTCACGAGCTGTCGCTTGAGGGTTACGAAGCCGACGATATTTTAGGCACGCTTTCCATGCTGTCGGATGAGCACACGCACGCGTATTTGATGACCGGCGACCGCGATTCTTATCAGCTTATCACCGACACCACGTCGGTTTTATACGTTTCCACCAAAGAAACGACCATTTGCGGCAAAGAGAAAATCGCCGAGCTGTACGGCGGTCTTGCGCCGCACGATTTGATCGATGTGAAAGCGCTTATGGGCGACACGTCCGACAACATTCCCGGCGTTCCCGGAATCGGCGAAAAGACGGCGGTGTCGCTCATTGCCCGTTTCAGCTCGCTCGACGGCGTTTATGCGGCACTTGACGAAGGAAATCCCGAAATCAAGGGTGCGGTCAAAACCAAGCTTGAAAACGGAAAGGATTCGGCGTATGAAAGCCGCTTTTTGGCGGAAATATGCAAAACCGTGCCGCTTGGGCTTACGCTGGACGACCTTGCCTACACCGGCATGGACGCGGCTGGCCTTTTGCCGGTTTGCCGCGATTTGGAACTAAACAGCATTATAAGCCGCCTAAAGCTCGAAGAGCTTTCCGGAAAGGCGAAAAAGGCCGCAGACAATCTCTCTTTGTTCGACACACCGGTTGAGAGCCTTACGGCAGCATTGGCCGATGCGTTCCCGGCACCGGGCGGCGAGCCGCTTTTCGTGCATTGGGACAAGGACGCGCAAAAGCTGTATTTCGGAACGGCGGCAGACGATGCGGTGTTTGTGCTTCGCGGCACGCCCGACAAGGCGGTGCTTGCGGAGCTGCTTGAAAACCCGTCGCGCCGCGTGGTGCTTCACAATCTCAAGGACTGGTGTCTTGCCGCTTCCGCGTGGGATGTAGAGGTGAAAAACTGCGTGTTCGACGTGCTTCTTGCGTCGTATGTGGCGGATCCTTCGAGTGTCGTTGGTGCGGATACGCTTGCCGCTTATGCCGGTGTTCTCGGCGTTGACCCGAACGACCGGGAGCAGAAAGCCGTGCTTTCGGTCATGGGACTTCGCAAGGCGTATGCCGACTTACTGCCGGTGATTGAAAGAAACGGCCAAACGGCGTTGTTATATGACATTGAGATGCCGTTATCGCACGTGCTTGCGCAAATGGAGCGCGTCGGCTTCAAGCTCGACCGCGAGGGACTTGCCGCCTTTTCCGCGTCGCTTGACGCGCGGCTTGACGCCCGAAAAGAGAGCATTTACAGCTACGCCGGCGGCGAATTCAACATCAATTCCACCAAGCAGCTTGCGGTCGTGCTTTTCGAAACGCTCGGTCTTCCGGCAGGGCGCAAGACCAAGAGCGGCTATTCGACCGACGCCGAAACGCTCGAACATTTACGTCCGTATCATCCGATCATCGATGAAATTCTCGAATACCGCCAAGTCGCTAAATTAAAGAGCACCTACACCGACGCGCTTCTCGACGTTGCCGACGAAAACGGCCGCATCCATACCAATTTCAAGCAAGCCTTTACGCTCACCGGCCGTCTTTCGAGTGCCGAGCCGAATTTGCAGAACATTCCCATCCGCACGGAGGAAGGACGCGAACTGCGCCGCTTCTTTGTGCCGCAAAGCGACGATTACGTTCTCATTGACGCCGACTATTCCCAGATCGAACTGCGGCTTATGGCGGCTATGAGTGGCGACGAAAACATGATCGAGACCTACCGAGAGGGCAAGGACATTCACACGTCCACCGCCTCGCAGGTGTTCGGCGTTCCGGAGGACGAAGTGACCTCCGACCTGCGCAAAAAGGCAAAAGCGGTCAATTTCGGCATTATTTACGGCATTTCCGACTTTTCGCTTGCCGGCGATATTCACGTTTCGCGCAAGGAAGCCGGCGATTATATCCGGTCGTATTTTGCAAGGTATCCGAAAGTGAAGGAATATCTCGATAACGCCATTGCTTCAGCACGCGAGAAAGGCTATTCCGAAACGTTATACGCACGCCGCCGGTATATTCCGGAGCTGACGGCCAAAAACAAAAATATGCAAAATTTCGGCGAACGCGTTGCCATGAATGCACCGATCCAAGGCACGGCAGCCGATATCATCAAAATCGCCATGATCCATGTGGCTAAGCGGTTAAAAGAAGAAAGTCCTGCGTCGCGGCTCGTGTTGCAGGTACACGACGAACTGATTGTGGAAGCACCGAAAAACGAGCGTGAGAAGGTCGAAACGCTGCTTGTCGAAGAAATGGAACACGCCGCAAGCCTGGCCGTGCCGCTTGAAGTATCGGCCGGTTTCGGTTCGACGTGGTATGACGCGCATTCTTAAGTGACGGAAAGGAAACCATCATGAAATTAACGTTACTCGGCTCGACCGGTTCGATCGGCACACAGGCCATCGATGTGGCACTGCATTTGGGACTTACGGTAGAGGCGCTGTCGGCGCATTCCAACGGGAAGCTGCTTGAGGAGCAGTTACGCCGGACGGGCGCACGCGTCTGCGCTATGGCGGACGAAGCGGCGGCCAAGGACTTAAAAGACCGCACGCGCGATCTTTCGGTCGAGATACTTGCCGGAGAAACGGCGGCGGCCGAGCTTGCCGCGCGTCCAGGCTCGGATACGCTTCTCAACGCCATTATCGGCTTTTCCGGAATGCTGCCGACGCTAAAAGCCATTGAAAGCGGCAAGAACATTGCCATCGCCAACAAGGAAACGCTTGTGGCGGCCGGTGAGCTTGTCATGCCGCTTGCGCGTGAAAAGGGCGTACACATCCTGCCGGTGGACAGCGAACACTGTGCCATCCACGAAGCGTTGCACGGCAACGACAAAAAGACGGTGAACCGGCTGATCATCACCGGCTCGGGCGGCCCGTTTTTTGGCTATACGCGTGAGCAGTTGGAGGCTGTTACGCCCGAACAGGCGTTGAAGCATCCGAACTGGAGCATGGGCAAGGGCATTACGGTTTACAGCTCGACGCTGGTCAACAAGGGACTCGAAATGATTGAAGCCATTCGGCTGTTTGATATGCCCGAGGACAAGGTGGACATTCTCATCAACCGGCAGAGTATCATTCATTCGCTGGTCGAGTTTATCGATCATTCCATGCTTGCCCAGCTTGCCGTGCCGGATATGCGGCTATGCATTCAATATGCGTTAACCTATCCCGAAAAGCTGCCGGGACTTACACCGCCGCTCGACCTTGCGAAGGTCGGAACGCTGACCTTCGCAAATGTGGACAACGAGACCTTCCCGTCGGTGAACATGGCACGGCGTGCCGTGCGGCGCGGCGGTATCAGTCCGTGCGTCTACAATGCGGCCAACGAGACGTGCGTCGACCTGTTTTTGGCGCGCAAGATCAAGTATACCGACATTTTCACGCTGATTGATGCGGCGTGCGAGCATTTTGGCGCAGGCGACGGCGTTCTTACGCCGGAAAAGATCGTTTGTGCCGACCGGGATGCCAGAGAGTTTGTTAAGGCGCAGATATAGTAAAAAATCCGTCCGGTTTTATGCGGACGGATTTTTGTGCCTGTTAAGCAGGAGGAGCTGACGCGTTATTGTGCGTCAGCCGGGTTTGTGCCGGTATCGGCGGCAGAATCGGGCTCGGTCGGTTCGATTGTGTTCGGCTGCGGCTGCGGCTCGGCCGGCGTTTCTGCGGCGGCTTCGGGCTTATCGGTTCGAAGCGCATCGTAAAGTGCCGCGTCGGTCAACATGGTATAAGGAGCGACCCAGAATAATCCGAGAAGTCCGATCGTAAAGATGTTTAGGAGATTCCACAGAATGAAGCTGAGGTCGAGCACGAAAGCATCCCACTTGTTGCTGTCCATCATGGCTTTGCTTGCCGCAAAGGCTTCATCTTTGCTCATTTCGGGATGGTCTGCCAAAAGATACGGAATCATGCGGTATTCATAGCTTTTGACAATGCCGGGGATAACAAAGAGAAGCGACCAAAGGGCGGTGAATAGATCTGTTAAAAACAGCACATACACGTTTCTTTTGTAGTTTTTCTCAAAGCCGATTCCGATGTTAGAAAGATTTCCGTTGTTGTTCAAAGCATCCGAAGCGTATTTATAAATGCCGAGCGTCAAAGGATTGATTAACAACAGCTTGATACCGATGCCGACGGCAAAAAGGATGAAAGCGAACAGCCCGAAGAATGCCCAAACCATGCCGGGAATCTCTGCAAAGGAGTAAATAATTGCCCGAGCTTGTTCCGGCGTTTGCAGGGACGCAGGAATCTGTAGCCGGATGTTAAAGCCTCCGCCTCCGGCAAGCAGGGAAAAAAGAAACGCGGCCAAAACGGTCTTCCAATAGCTGCGTTTTACGGCGGCTTTGGCTTTTTCTTTTAAGCCTTTTCTTGTCCACATAAGAAGCTACCTCCGAAAAATATTTATACTTCAATATAGCATAAAAAGCACGGTAAATTGACATAAAATTAAGTATAATCTGTAAATTCTTACAGCGTTTTATCCGACCGGTTTTCGAAAGTCTTGACAGAATGCACGCTTTTTTCTATAATAAGCTAAAGGAGAGATCTGCCATGTTCCAACGACACGAATACAAGGAAATCGGCTATTACACCAGTCCGCTTCTTTCGGAAGCCGGCTTTCGGCATATGTTCTGCACGCGCATGGGCGGCGTGAGCACGGGCGATTTTGCGTCGCTCAACGTCAGCACGGCACGCAAAGACCGAAACGGCTTTACCGATTCGACGCGAAATGTCGAGGAAAACTATCGGCGGATCTTGCGCGCGTTGGCACTTTCGCCGGAAAATGCGTGCGCGGCCAAGCAGGTGCATTCGGACATCGTGTACGCCGTACAGCGCACGGACAGCGGTAAAGGCCTTTTGGAGGATTTTCCGGTGCTTGACGGCTGCGACGGCGTGCTGTTAACGCCCGACTGCGAAGGAATCGACGCGGTGTGCGTCAAAACGGCCGATTGCGTGCCGATTTTGCTTGCCAACCGTGAGACCGGCGCGGTTTGTGCGGTTCATGCCGGTTGGCGCGGCAGTGCGGCGGATATTGTGACAAAGGCGGCAAAAGCACTCGCTCGCGGCCATATGGAACACATTTTGGCGGCAATCGGGCCGTGTATCGGCAGGTGTCACTATGAGGTCGGCGATGAAGTGTATGCGGCGTTTGCGCGGTTATTGCGTTCAAAGGATATTGCTTGCGATATTGACCGCTATGTGCCGTTATTCCCGTCCTGTTCGATGGGCGGCAAGCGTCATGCCGATCTTGCCGGAATCAATCGTGCGCTTTTGGAATACAGCGGCGTTCCTGCGGGCAATATAGAGGTGAGCGGCTTCTGCACCTGCTGCAAAACGGATGAAACGACCGGCGAAAAGCTGTTCTTTTCGCATCGTGCAAGCGGCGGCTTTTCGGGAACCTTTGCCAGCGTGATTTGTGCGCGCAAATAGAGCGGATGCCGCAAAAGGCGTGCCGGATCGGGCAAAAAATAAGAAAGAACGCGGAAATGTTTCTTTGTCGAAAAAAAGCGGCAGATTTTTTTGAAAAAAGTGAAAAAAGTCCTTGACAAATCGCGTTCTCTATGGTATACTACTCAAGCAGTGTTGCGAAGGGTACATCATCCGAAGGCGACAGCCAAAACGGTACGCACAATACAGGGGAATAGCTCAGCTGGTAGAGCAGCGGTCTCCAAAACCGCGTGCCGAGGGTTCGAATCCTTCTTCCCCTGCCAGTTTTCCGGAGCGTTCGGAAAACTTATCAAAAGAAATTTCCGCGGATTTAGCTCATTTGGTAGAGCGCGACCTTGCCAAGGTCGAGGTGGCGGGTT
>OIWM01003190.1_pt1 | contig 12196 bp, 9 predicted proteins | sample 1587451 | NCBI WGS metagenome assembly OIWM01 (sample SAMEA3888907, study PRJEB22519) | human gut metagenome | biome: human gut; feature: human-associated habitat; material: faeces | place: Denmark | collected 2011
CCTGCGCCCGCTTCTCGTGGCGGCCCGAAATGGAGCCTGCCGATGAGGTCCGACGACTCAATACGATGCTGGAACGCTATGCCGCGGAGCAGAAGATTCCCTATGTGGATTACCATCGGGCGCTCGATAACGGCAGCGGCGGAATGTCCGAAGAGCTCTCCCAAGACGGCTGTCATCCGGTTCTTTCCGGCTATTTGCGGATGGAGTCGCTGGTCGTCGAAGGCATCAACCGGGCGCTCGGCGTTCAGAAAACATGGTATATAACCGTATTGCCTGCAAAATAACCGATAAACGATGAAGAAACTGCTTATTATGGCTTTTGCCGCGTCTGCTTTCGCGGCTTGCTGCAACAACGGCGGCGTGGCGTGCGACGCCCGCAACCTCGATCGCGCAAAGGCGACGCTCGATTCGATATACGCGCATTACGGCGTGGCCGAAAACCGCCTGCTGCGCGAGAACTATCCGTTCAATGTGGATTATACGGCGAGCTACCTCGCTTCGGCGGATCAGGCGCGCCCCAATCCCTATTCCTACCTCTGGCCCTTTTCGGGGACCCTCTCGGCCGTGAATGCGATTCTCGAAGCCGACGCGTCGTACCGCAGCGTGCTCGACGGGCGCGTACTGCTGGGGCTGGCCGAATACCTCGACACGACGCGCATGCCCGCGGCCTATGCCTCCTATATCAATACGGCCTCCGCTTCGGACCGCTTTTACGACGATTTCGATTTGCAGTTCGTCCCGCAGGGCACTCCCTCGCAGGGACTGTTTCATTATTACGAAATGTCGCCCGATTCGCCGCAGTACATCTCCTGCGACATCTATTCGGGCCGCATCAAGGCGCAGAAAACCTACGGCGATCCCTACAAACAGATTGCCCGTTACCTGGAGAAAGCCGTGGCCGAACACCGCGACGCGACGCCTTTCGACCAGTTCGTCTCCTACACGGGCCACGGCTCCTACTCCAATTCGCTCATCGCCTGGCGCGATGAACAGCAGCTGCTCGACGAGCAGTTCGGCGACGTGTTCAGCCGCACCCACAACGCCAAATTCCTGCGTTACTCGATGCAGCCCTTCGTCAAGGAGTCGCTCATCCGCGAGGTCCGCCGCGACGACGTGGACATGATGGTCTTCCACGAACACGGAATGCCCCACCGGCAGTACCTTTCGGGGACGCCCTATGTGGAATCGGCCGAAGATGCCGCCGCCGAGATGCAGCGCAGCCTGCGCGAACTGGCCCGCCGTCCCGGCAGCGGCCGGGAATCGGCCGCCAAACGCGCCGCGGAGAAAGGACTCGATTCCACGTGGTACAACCGGGCCGAGGAGCCCGAAATGCTCCGTCTCGACTCGATCGCCGACCTGCGCACGGGCATCATCCTCGAAGAGGTCGAAGCCATCGCCCCGAATGCCCGCTTCGTGGTCTTCGACGCCTGCTACAACGGCGACTACCGCGAGGACGATTTTATCGCAGGACACTACATCATGGCTCCGGGACGCTGCGTCACGACGTTCGCCAACAGCGTCAACGTGCTTCAGGACAAGTCGGCTTTCGACCTGCTGGGACTGCTGGGCGAAGGGCTGCGCATCGGCGCCTGGGCCAAGAACATCCACATCCTCGAGTCGCACGTGATCGGCGACCCGACCTACCGCTTCAAGGCCGCCCATCCCGAACTCGACATCAATTCGATGGCGCTGAAGCGCAACAACGGCTTCTGGCTCGGACAACTCGACAATGCCATACCCGACATCCAGAACCTGGCGATGATCCGGCTTTGGGAAAACGACTACCCGCAGCTGCCCGCCATCCTGCTCGACAAGTGCTCCGAGTCGCCTTACAGCGTCGTGCGTTACAACGCCTTCCGGCTGCTCGAGTCGCTCAACGGCCCCGAATACAAGCAGGCGCTGATGCTGGCCGCCTACGACCGCTTCGAGTTCCTGCGCCGTATCGCCGTCACACGCATGGGACGTATCGGCGACGAGGCGTTCATCTCCGTGCTCATCGACGTATATGTCAGGGACCGCAATGCCGCCCGCATCGTTTTCAACATCAGCGAGGCGATCCGCTGCTTCGACAAACAGCAAGTCGAAAAGGCAATCGAGACCTATTTCGCCGACAAGAATTTCTACCATGCCCGGGAGGAGAAACAGGAGCTGCTCGACAAACTCATCGAGCGCAACGAGCTCTCGCCCGGCGAGTCCTCGACGCGGGAGATTCTCGACCCCCAGGGCAAGCCCCGCTGGCGGCAGGCCCGCATCAGTTTCCTCAAGAACCGCCCCTATCACCAGCACGTCACGGAATACCTCACCCTGCTGGGCGACGAGCAGGTTCCCGAGATTCTGCGTGTGCGGATGGCCGAGGCGCTGGCGTGGTTCAACCTCTCGGTGCGGCGCCATGAAATCGCCGATGCCGGACGCAAACTGCTCGCCCGCGGCAACTGTTCACCGGAACTGGCCAAAGAGGTGCAGCGCATGATTAACCGCGTAGAATCCAAGAAATAATCCGTAATGAAAGCTATGAAAAGATATTTATTGGCAATCGTCCTGCTGCTGCCATTCATCCTGCAAGCCAAAGTCGCAGTCGAAAAGCCCCGCAGCAAACAGCCGACGGCGTTCGCAATCGTCGTCGATCAGGCGACCTACGACAAAACGGCGCCCCAGATTCATGCCTACCGCGATGTCCTGGAGGCCGACGGACTCTCGACCTACATTCTCCGCGACAACTGGCAGACCCCCGAGCAGGTGCGCGAACAACTCATCGCGCTGATGCGCAAAACCGCCAAACGCTCGCCGCTCGAAGGCGTGGTCTTCGTGGGCGACATTCCGATCGCCATGGTGCGCAATGCCCAGCACTTGACCACGGCGTTCAAAATGGACGAGGACAATTTCCCGATGATTCAGTCGTCGGTCCCCTCCGACCGCTACTACGACTGCCCGGACCTGCAGTTCGAGCTGATCGCCCGCGACACGACCGACCGTCTGCTCTCCTATTTCAACCTCGCCTGCGACTCGCCGCAGCGGCTCGACCCGGCCTTCTATTCGGGACGCATCCGCTATCCCGAACAGCTCGGAGGCGACAAATACGAAGGGATTGCCCGCTATCTGGAAAAGGTCGTCGCCGAACGCGGCAAAGTCGACCAACTCGACAATCTGGTGACCTACGCCGGCGACGGATACAACTCCGACTGTCTGGTCTGCTGGATGGACGAGCGCGTTGCCATCGACGAAAATTTCCCGCTGACCGACACCCGCAAGGCCGGAAACCTGCGCCAGCTCAATTTCCGGATGGACGATTACATGAAATACCGGGTTTTCGACGAGTTGGTGCGCCCGGAGGTGGATGCCATGTTCTTCAACGAGCACGGTTCGCCCGACAAACAGCACGTCGGCAGTTATACGACGGAACCCGACAGTTTCGACGGCCAGTACAGCCGGCTCAAAGCCGAAGTCATGATCGCCCTGTATATGGAACGCCGCAAGGGCGACAAAGCCGACGTGGAGGGCGCCAAACAGTATTTCAAGGAGAAATACCACCTGACCGACGCCTTCTTCGAAACGAAAAAGACGGAGGCGGACGACGACACGAAGGCCAAGGGCGACCAGACGATCGTCAGCCTCGAGGACCTCGAGACGCTGGCCGCACAGCCGCGTTTCGTGATGCTCAACGCCTGCTACAACGGTTCGTTCCACAAACCCGGCTACATCACGGGCTACTACATCTTCGGCCCGGGCCGCACGGTGGCCACGCAGGGCAATACGGTCAACGTACTGCAGGACCGCTGGACCTACGAGCTGGTCGGCCTGCTGTCACACGGCGTGCGTGTCGGGCAGTATAACCGGCTGATCGCATCGCTCGAAGGACACATCATCGGCGACCCGGCCTTCCGGTTCCAGCCCGTCGAGCCGAATACGCTGGCCACCGACATGACAACCCGCAAGGGAGACGCCGCCTACTGGCGCAGCCTGCTCGCAAGCCCGTGGGCCGACGTGCAGAGCCTCGCGCTGCGCATGCTGACCGACGCCGGTGCGATCTCGGCGGGCGAACTGCTGGAGTTCATGAAACAGTCGCCGCTGGCGACGACCCGTATGGAGTGCCTCAAACTCATCGGACGCTTCGGCGACGAGGAGATCTTCGCGCAAGCCATCATCCGGGGACTGAAAGACCGTTATGAACTGCTGCGCCGCAACGCTGCGACCTATGCCTGGCAGTCGAGCCGTCTGGAGCTGCTGCCCGCGCTGGCCGATACTTATGTCAACGACAGCGAATCGAAGCGTGTAGCCTACATTGTCATGAAGGGGCTGGAGCTGTTCCCCGAAAAAGAGGTCGAACAGGCGCTGCGCACGGCCGTCGAGGCTTCGCCGTATGCGGACAGCGAGGCAAAATTCACCGAGCTCTGGGAAGAGGTCGCCGGCGAACAAGCGATGAAGGAGCGGCAGCGGAATCAGCTTTTCAACGGCAAAACGCTCAAAAGCCGCATCTCGGCCATCCGTTCGATGCGCAACAACACCTACCACGAACTGGTGCCCGAGCTGCTGAAACTCGTGGCCGACGCTTCGCAGCCCCTCGAACTGCGGGCCAACACGGCCGAGTGTTTGGGCTGGTTCGCGCATACCCCGCGCCGTGCCGAGATCATCGACGCCTGCCGGCAGGCAGCCGCCGACAAAAACCTGGAGAAAGAGCTCCGCGACGAGCTGACGCAAACCGCGATCCGGCTCGAAAGCACCGTATCCGTACCGACCCGATAATCCGACATGACCATGAAATTGAAAAGAATCGTCTTACTGATCGCCGTCTGCCTGCAGGCCCTGTCGCTTGCAGCGGCACCGCGGATCGTCCGTCCCGGCGTGAAAAGCCCCACGACGTTCGCCATTTTCATCGACAGCCGGAGTTATGAAGCCGCAGCCGCCGAGGTAGACGCCTACCGCGCCGCCGTGGAGCGCGACGGATTGGGGACCTACCTGCTCATCGACGAGTGGCAGAACCCCGAAAGCGTGCGCAGCGAGATCATCCGGATGACGGAGGCGCAGCCGCACCTCGAAGGCGTGGTGTTCGTCGGCGACATCCCCATTGCCATGATCCGCGACGGACAGCATCTCACATCGGCGTTCAAGAGCAGTCAGGACCGCGACTGGAAAGATTCGTCGGTCCCCTCTGACCGCTATTACGACGATCCGGAACTGCAATTCGAGTTCCTGCGCCGCGACGCCGACGAACCGCTCTATTTCTACTATTCGCTCTCGCCCGAATCGCGCCAGCACATCGCGTCGCCGATCTACTCGGCCCGCATCAAGCCGCCCAAACGCGAAGGCGCGGATTCCGACGAACTGCTGCGTGCCTACCTGCGCAAGGTAGTGAAGGCCCATGCCGAACAGAACGAGCTGGACAACCTGTTCGTTTTCCGCGGCCACGGCTACAACTCCGAGGCTCCCGAAGCCTGGGCCGGGGAGCAGATCGCGCTGCGCGAACAGCTGCCCGCACTTTTCCGCACCGGCAGCACCGTGCGTTTCTATGATTTCGAAAGCCGCTGGCCCATGAAGCCCTACCTGCTGGAGAAGATGGCCCGCAAAGGCGTCGATGTCGCCCTGTGCCACCACCACGGCGCTCCCGACACGCAATACCTGAACGGATACCGAAACGGTTCGGGCATGAACGTTTCGATCGAGAACATCAAACGGTTCCTGCGCAGCAAAATCGACGGACACAAAGACCCCGAAAAACGCAAGGCCGAGCTGATCGCCTATTACGGCGTGCCCGAAGCGTGGTGCCAGCTCTCCGATTCGCTGCACACGGCCGATTCGCTGCTCGACCAGGCCATGGACGTACACATCGAAGACCTCTACAACCGGCCGATGAATCCCCGTATGGTGATGTTCGACGCCTGCTACAACGGCTCGTTCCACCTCGACGAGTGCATCGCCGCGAGCTATATCTTCGGTCCGGGCGACTGCATCGTCACCCAGGGCAATTCGGTCAACGCCCTGCAGGACAAATGGCCCGACCGCTATATTGGACTGCTCGACTGCGGCGTGCGCATCGGACAGTGGGGACGCCACGTGCATTACCTCGAAACACACCTGATCGGCGACCCGACCTACCGTTTCATCAACCGGGCGCTGCCCGGCACCGACCTAAACACGGCACTCACGGCAAAAGCATCGGACAACAAATACTGGCTCCGGATGGCCGCCGAAACGATGCCCGCCGACGTGCATCGCCCTGCGCAAGCTGGCCGACAACGGTTACGACAAGACCGCCGACCTGTGTGAAAAACGGGTCGCCGAATCTCCTTACGGACCGGTGCGTCTCGAAGCCCTCAGGCTGATGAGCACCAGCCGCTCGCCGCGTTTCAACGCGATGCTGGTGCAGGCGGCGGGCGACAGCTACGAACTGGTGCGCCGTCTGGTGTCGCAGTGGATCGGCGACTGCGGCGACGACGAGCTGGTTCCCGCAGCCGTCGAGATGCTGCTGGACGACGAACTCTCGCTGCGCGTGGCCTACCATGCCGATGAGAACATGATGTTCATGAATCCCGACGCCGTGAGCGCTGAGCTCCGCCGTCAGTCCGCGGCCAAACACGAACTCTACCAAAACGAAGAGTCGCTACAGAAACGGCTGAAGCGCATAGCCGACAAGCAGGCCGAACAGACGGAAACGTTCAAATTCATCCGCGACCCGCAGAACAAGATGAAGCGGCGCCTGAGCGAAATCACCTATTTCCGCCTCTACCGCCACCACTACTGCGTACCCGAACTGATCGCCCTGGCCGAAGACGCCGCGCTCGAAGAGCCGCTGCGCGTAGCGGCCGTCGAGGTGTTGGGATGGTTCGGACGATCCTATCAGCGCCCCATAATCTCCGCCATGTGCGAACGGCTGCTTCAAAGAGAACAGCCCCGAACAATTTTTGAACAGACCCAACGCACATCTAAACGGTTAGAAGCTTATTAAAAAGCGAATAATGGTAAATTCCCAGAAAATCCGCGCAGCTTTCGGTTCTTTATGAGATGAAATGCCGGAGGGTTTCCATTACTCGCCAATGCATGGCATGACAGTGACAGCATAGGAACAACGAGTAATAATTATACTCAACGAGAATTAGTCAAGACTTAATCCGACAGTTTTTGTCCGATAGTGATTCAACTGTCAGAATAAGTCTTGACTATTTATACATTACGGTTTGATTGCCTAATCAGAATTCAATTTTAGTTATTATCGATGCAGTTTCCTTTTTCTCCGCCGTCGCTGGATTCTTTGCTGTTCCTCGAAAGCCCGCGCATCGACCAAGTCCAACAACGTGTCGACAACTCCTGAGACAGGATTTGCCGTGCGGCTTCGTTGTTCGTATTGGCGTTCCGCGTGCTGTTCTGCGGTATGCAGTGTTTCTTTTCGGGAGGTCGGGAACAGCTCGTTGAAAACACCGGCCGAGAACTCCCTTCCCAGCACCGAACCGTTGGCGACAATGCCATTGGTGTGGTCGATAAACGTTACGCCGTAAACCCTTCCTACGGGGTTGATCCGGAAAACAGTGTTGATACTTTCCGCTTTGAGCAATTGTCGGAACTCGTCCCGTGTGTTATGCGGGCTCATGGCGTCTTTGACCGTCTGCCGCAGACGATCGAGCGCGCCCGGCTTTTTCAGGTTGTCTTTCGACATCCCGTAATACTTTTGAAGGGCCTTATAGCCGACATCCTTTCCGATACGACTCGACTTGAACGGCGTTCCGACACCATAGCCGTCATCGGTCAGGGCTCCATAGAGAATACCCGCCATGTGCGAAACTTTCCATAGGATGAGCATTTGTAGCTCCGCAGGCACGACCTGACGACAGGCGAAATTTGTAGTTTAACGTTCTCCGCCTTATAGTTCACCTTTCGATGTCCGGGGGTATCCGTCAGCTTCTGTCCCTTGACGCTCGGATGCAGGCCGTATTTCCACTCTAAGTCAGGCAAAATCTCCATCGAGCACCGGGCCTCGAAATCATGCGGGAGTTTGCAGTTCTGCTCATCGACCCGTAGCGACATGATATAGAGATGCTTTCTGGAAATGTTCTTGTGCTTAAAAACGATATAGGCTGTTCGCCGCAACCCATGTGCTCCATGTACTCGCAGGCGATTTCCCGGAGCTGTCCGTCTGATAGCAGGACGGGGTGAAATCCCGTCGAACGGGCAGGCTGATCGTGGCTGAACATCAGAACTGGATCGTCAGGAGCCGCAGAAGGCCGCCCATTCCGACGGTAGCGACCAGCAAAACGCCGGAGCTGAAAATACGCAAGGCTCACTCTTTAGTAGATTCGCATGGCCTTGCGTATTTTCAGCTCCGGCGTTTAATTCCCTGCCGGCGGGAAAACTTACATCGAAAATTACCCTGCTATTGACGAAGCAAGATCGGAAATTGAATTAGCTGTAAGATAGCAGGTCATTATTGTGCGACCTTGAAGATACCGTTCAACTTCTCGCTCAACGCCGCCATATCCTGCCCGATCTTGTCATTGGTGATTTTAGCATAGATTTGGGTCGTGGTGATCCGTTTATGTCCCAGCATCTTGCTGACGGTTTCCAGAGGTACGCCCTGCGCAAGCGTGACCGTCGTGGCGAAGGTATGCCGCGCGCAATGCATCGTGGGGTTGAACGACAGACCGGCATGTCTGGCAACATGACGTAACGACATGTTCAGCGTTTTATAAGTGCCTTTAAGCGGAAAAACCTTTTCCCCGGTGCGGTATGTATCCTTATAACGCTTGTAGAGCATTTCGGCTACGGGAAGGAGTTTGACACGGAATTGCGTACCCGTCTTCTGGCGTCTGTCGATAATCCACCGCTCTCCGTTGTCGTCCGTATGGATGTCCGCGTGGGTGAGTTTCACTACGTCCGCGTGGCTCAGGCCCGTAAAGGCGCAGAAGACGAAGGCATCCCGGTTAATGCTTGTTCGGTAATTGGGGAGCTTGACATTCATCACGGCCTGCAATTCCGATGCCGAGAGGTAGCGACGTTCCGAGTATTCCGCTTTGACATAGAACCCCGCGAAAGGATTGACGGCAATCCAGCCGTTTTTATACGCCGTGTAGGTCATCAGCTTCAGTTTCTTGACCGGAGTGGCAATGCTGCCCGGAAGCATATTTCGAACACAGGAAAGATAGGCAACGAAAATCCCGATTCAGTTTCTTGAAGAACATATTCTCTACCTTATATTCGTATTTCATATTTCAGGAAAGAGGCGAGGTAACGGCGGGTATTGTTGCAGTTCTCGAAGGTCGAAACACTACGATCCTTGCCCACACGTTTGAGAAAGCCTGCGAGGTATTCGTCGAAGGTCTGCAACAGCAGGCGACAATCATCACCCATACCCAGGAAGGCATTGCGGACCTTTTCGGCCGTGACATACGAATCCCGGTCGCAGAGCCGTTGGTACTGCTTGCCGATATTGGGTTTGATATTTTCCAGCTTCTCGTTGATGCGCAGCGATTAGAGGCTTTTGCCGGAGGCTTTGTTAGCTTTGGCATCCCAAAGAGATGAACGAACGGTGAGTTTGCAGCTGAACTGCGACATCGTGCCGTTGATTGTAATACGGCCCATGACGGGAACCTGACCATGTTTTTCCGACTGCCTTTTTACGTAGAAAAGGACTTTGAACGTGCTGCGTTGCATAATAACTTGAACTTGTTGGATGGGTTAAACGTTAAGTCAAGTTATTTGTTATGCGGAAATTCGATGCAACGGGCTGAAAACAAATATCTTAATGCAAATTAGAGCATTTCGGGCAGGTAACGGATAAGTAATGAAACTCTCCGTCAAACCTGCTCGATTTTGCTTTTTTATTGCTCGGAACATATGCAGAAGATAGAATTAAATACTTGAAAGCAAGATATTTACTCTTTTTCATACTTCACTTTACCTACAAATACCGAACCCGCAAGGATTCGGTATTTCCCGATAGCGCTATTGTCGTAGCTTATCAGGCGTTTCTGTTTGCCCCTCTCCGGGCGGCGGATCGGAGGCGGGACGTCCGGTCGTGGAGTTCCGGCTGCCGCTACCTGTTCGCTTCGCGGATCAGTTCGCCCAGCACTTCGATGCTGTCGGCCGTGATATGGGGCTGCGGGTCGGCCTTGTCGGCCACGTCGAGCGTCGTTTCGCCCGAGAGCACCAGCACGCCCATCGCCCCGGCGTTGTGGGCCATCTGGACGTCGGTGTAGATGCGGTCGCCGACCATGGCGATCTCGTAGGGCTGCAACCCGTGGCGCGAGAGGATGCCCGAAAGCATGTTCGGATCGGGTTTGCCCAGCGTGATGTCGGGGCGGCGTCCCGTGGCGTGTTCGAGGCAGGCGCAGATCGAGCCGCAGTCGACCAATACGGTCGGCTGATCGGTGGGGCACACCCGGTCGGGGTTGGTGGCGATATAAGGCACTCCCTGTTTGATCCACCAGGCCGCGCGGCAGAGCCGTTCGTAGCGGAGCGTCATGTCGAACGCCGCCACGATCACGTCGGGCACGTCGTCGGCCGAGTCGGCGCACGACTCGAAGCCCGCAGCCTCGAATTCCGAGATCATCGACGGCGTGCCGAGCAGGAACAGCCGCTTGGCCGCAGGGTGATGGGTCTTGATGTAGTCGATGGTGGCCAGCGCCGTGGTGTACATCTCGTCGCGCGAAGCCCTGATGCCCAGCGTGTCGAGTTTATGGAGGTAGTCCGCGATGCTTTTCGACGGGTTGTTCGTCAGGAACGAGTAGCCGATCCCCTGTTCCTTGAGTCCGTGCAGGAAGGCCTGCGTGTAGGGGAACAGCGACATCCCCATGTAGATCGTGCCGTCCATGTCGAGCGCCACGTGACGGATGCGGCACAGGCGTTCCATCAGTTCGGCGTCTTCCCAGACGGATCGGTACTTGTGAAAGGGTTTATTTTCCATCGTATCAGTCTTTTAAAGGTAAATCGTAGCGGAAAATGGTTTGCAGGCGGTCGTCGCCCGAGGTGTTTGCGTTGCGGGCCGTGAAACCCAGGTAGAGCTTGCCGTCGTGCCACTTGACGCCTTCGGCTTCCAGCGATCCCACCTGCGAGATCGAGTTCGATTGCAGGGCTTTGCGGTCGTCGAGCAGTCCGACACGGGTCCGGGCGCAGCGGATGCCGCCCTGAAAATCGAACACCGTGAGGTAAGCGTTCGACGGCAGGAATGTGTTCCCGAGGTTGTTCTCCCCTTCGTAGTAGAAGACCCTGCCGTTTTTAACGTCGAAGCCCTGGAAGGCGTATTTGCCGATCTGGTCGGGGTTGCTGCCTTCCGTCAGGCTGAAGCCTCCGAGCCGCGTGAGCCTGCCGAGGTTGCGCACCTGGACCGCGGGGCTTTCCGTGACCGGCGTTTTGTTCGGGTCGGTTGCGCCGCCGCCCCAGGTGCGCTGTTCGAGTTGTTCGGTCGTCGGAGCGAGGGCTTTGGCGTCGCTCAGGCGGTAAAAGGCGAAATGCCGGGTTCCGCCGCCCGAATAGGTGACGCCGAGCACGTCGTTTGCCGGGTCGAGAGCCGGGTGGATATGGCGTACGCCCGGCAGGAAGTAATGTTCCGTGCATTGTTCGGGCTTACAGTCCGTTCCCGGGACGAATTTCACGCGTGCGATGGTTTGCGAAAAGGAATAGCCGTCCGATCCCGATTCCTTCGAGCCGTAGCTTCCGGCCCAGATCCAGCGGTCGTCGCCCTCTTCCTCGACGGCCATGTTGGTTCCGTGTCCGAAGTAGGTGAGCGTCATCAGTGGTGCGGCGAGCTGCGTTTTCTCCGCGCCGGGGGCGGGAGCGCCGCGCAGCACGTTGAGCGAATGGGCGTCGGTTCCGGCGATCTGGATGTAGAAAATGTCGCCGCCGGAGTCGATGTCGAAACTCTGGAGTACGCTGTTGCGTGCCAGCCGGACGTTGCGGCTGTAGATAATCGCGGCGGAGAGCGGCCGGGCGAGCTGTTCGGTCAGCAGGTTTTCTTCGGGGCTGACGCCTCCGTCGACGACGATCGTCGCGGAAACCGGCGCGGTGTAATACGGCGTGGCGACGGTCACGGTGGCCGAGCCGCGTTTCAGGGCTGTCAGCATGCCGCCCTGCGTGATGCTGGCGACCGAGGGATCGTCGATGCCCCACGTCATGTCGTAGGGGTTGAGCTGGTTGTTGTAAACGCTCTCCGCCCCGCCTTCGGGTTTGATGAGCAGGTTAAGGCGTTTTACCGCGCCGCTGCCGACTTCGTAGG
>OIWM01003193.1_pt1 | contig 12192 bp, 10 predicted proteins | sample 1587451 | NCBI WGS metagenome assembly OIWM01 (sample SAMEA3888907, study PRJEB22519) | human gut metagenome | biome: human gut; feature: human-associated habitat; material: faeces | place: Denmark | collected 2011
GCTAACACGCCGTACAGTTGCCGGTAGCTGCCCGCCGTTTCCTGGGCGGTATATCCGGCGTTCGCGCTGGCAACCTCCAAGCTGCCCATGATCCGACGGTATTCCGCGGTGGATTCAACCAGGCTGGATATGCCGCCGATCAGCGACTGCACCGCGCCGGATATTGCACCACCGGCAAAGGCATCCCTTAGACTGTTTGCCCCAGCTTGGGCGTCGGTCCCCATATCATCAAGAGACTGCCCCGCCTTGTCCGCCGCGCTGTATGCCCGGTCCGCAAGGTCCGATGGGTCCGATAGGCCCGACCGGAGCAACCGGTCCGCAAGGTCCGACCGGTCCTGCCGTGATCTTCACGGGCGCAACCGGCGCAACCGGTGCAACAGGTGCAACAGGTGCTGTCGGTCCGCAAGGTCCTGCCGGCCCTGCCGGAGCTGTCGGCGCAACAGGTGCAACAGGTGCAACCGGTCCGCAAGGTCCTGCCGGCCCTGCCGGAGCTGTCGGTGCAACCGGCGCAACCGGCGCGGCAGCCACCAACGACTATGCCTATTTCACCACGCCGGCCACCACGCTTGCGTCCAATGCCGTTATTCCGCTGACGCTTACCGACGCTGAGCCCGCATCGACCATCACGTTGGCGAATAACGCCATTGCGCTCCCGGCCGGTCACTATACGGTAACCTATTCCTTTGACGGCATCGGCGGAGCGGTTGACACAATAAGCGTCGTTCCGTTTTACAACGGCACGGCAGCCTTAAGTGCCGCACGCCGCTTCAATATCAACACGCAAGGAGCGCTTGCCGCCATTAACGGGGTATTCGCCTTCACCGCCGCCGCAGACACAACCTTATCTTTTACGCTGTCGTATGCCGATGGCGCAACCGTCACCGAGCCGCGCTTTTCGGTTGTTGTTACCAAAATGAGTTAGCCGTTCACTCTATCCCGCGTAAACAGCAAAAAACGCAAGGAGAAATCCTTGCGTTTTTGTATGCCTGTATATAATTTACTTTTATATACAGGTATATTATTCAATCATAAAGTGTTTGCCGTCGTAGTGATACGGAATCCCGAAAACGGCGCATAGCTCCTCGAGGGCGAATGTCGGCAATCCGTCGCGCATGGCCGGCGCATGGGTCAGCGTTTTTTCGTTTCCGTCAAGCAAATACGTGTTCTCGCCGATCGTAAACACCGCTGTCGCGCGGTCGCTTGCCACCGTAAGCCGCGCGTTTTTCCGGTCGTATTCGTGATACAGCTTTAACGCACGGAAAGCCGCATAACCCGGATCAAGCGAAACGAGCATTTTCCCGTCCTGCGCGAAATAGGGACGGAACGCAAGGCGCAGCTTCTCGCCGCCGACATAGACAGCCGGGTCGCCGCCGGCCGGCTCGGTATAGGTCATGAAAGCGATTTCCGCGATTTCAACCGGCGTGCGCACCATATTGTCGATGCGGAGATCGGTGATGTCGCCGCACCACGTTTTCATGGTGCTCATGCAGAACATATAATTGGCAAACGTCTCCGATGCTTCGATTTTTTGTACACCGGTACACTTATTGGATGCCCACCGCTTTTCCGTGTCCGTTAAAAAGGCAATGCGGATGGCGGCATTTTTTTCCGGCGAACGCAAACGCACACGGATATGGGAGAACGAAGCCGCCTTTTCGTTAAAACGCTCCGGCGCGGTGCGGATCGAATAATGCTCGTGTGCGATGGCGGTCGGTGCCAATGTTTTATGTGTACCGGTACACATAAATTCTGCTGCCGCATTATAGGGTTCCCAAAGCTCGTTTTCCGCGCAAGCCTTCGAAAAATCAAAGACGTTAACAAGCGTATTCGCCGCCTGCTCCTCCTCCGACGGTTCGTAACCAAGCCGACGGATCATTACGCGATCCTTCACGCGCAAACGGCAAAGTCGGTCAAGCGCTTCGCCCTGCGGCAGGAGGTTGTCGCATTTTCCGCGTTCCGGCACGAACACCGCGCGGATCGCATCGAGATAGCCGAACCCATGAACGCCGGCCGGCATGATATACGTTCCCTCGCCGTACTCGTTCCAGGTAGACATCATAAACAGCTTCTGATGCCACGTTTTCTCGCTTGCCGGAACGTCGTCGTTACGTTTTTTGATATACCGGAGTACTTTTTCGAAATTCTCCGGCGTAATGAGCGGCACACGTGCTTCCGCGCCGTGCCACGGGCAGGCATTGAAGCCGACCGATGCGGTCTGCACGAACGGCATTTGCCCGTCCTTGTCGTGGTAGCCGTTGATTTGATCGATGGAAGCCATCTGCGAATCCGGGTCATACGCGCCCGAGCCGAAGTGGTAGGCATAGCTGACATCGCAGTATTTGGACATTTCTTTGTAGCGTTCCGCGCCGCCCATGGCCGTCGCCATAAGAAGAATGCCGTCAAAGCCGTACTTTTTGATATCTTCATTCATAAACGCGATGATTTCATGCGCTTTTTCTTCGCCGCCCCAATGCTTGACAAAGTTGAACGACCACAACGACAAAAGCGGCTTATTATCAATCACCAAATACCGTTTATCCGTGAAAAAGTATTCGCACCAATATTTCCACACATATTCCTTGAACGCTTCGGGGTCGGTGTTGCCGTAGGTGTTATTTTCCCACATGATGATGAATTTCATTTTATCGCTGTAACGCGCATTCATAAAGCCGTCGCGCAAGGCCGCATCCATGCGGGAACGCTTGATGGGGAAATTGATGAGCGGATCGGGACAATACCAGCAAAAATGCTCGAAGGTAATGCCGTGTTCGGTCATAAACTTGATTTCCCAGTCGGCCACCTCCGGATTTCCCTCATCATACGGGCCGATGAGCGGCGTGTTGGCTTCGAAATAGGTGATTCTGTCCCAGCCGAAATGGTGACCCTCACGCCACATGTTGCACACGTTGATGCCAACCTCGTATTCCGGATGCCGCACAGCCTCCGGTTCGGGACAATAATCGGGCTTCGCACAAGCTTCCTCGCAGACGATATCGGCAAAGCAGAGCGTACCGTCGGTTTTGGGCGCAAAGGTGATGCAGACGCCATCCGGCTTTTCGGGCGCATCTGCAAAGCAGAACGGGAATGTGCCGCAGACCTTTCCGTCAATTTTTACGGTGATGCAGCCGTCCGCCGCGTCTGTTTCCAAGCGGATGCACTGCCAGACATTCGGCGTAAAGCGGCGCAGAAAATGGCCGTCCGCCGTGTAAAACGCATTTTCCTTGGTATGCACGCCGAAAACCTGCGTGTCGCCGGCCTCAAGCGAAAACGCAAGACCGTCGTTACCGGTCGGCAGGAGAAAATAGCCTTCGCAAAGCAGATTTCCGTTTGCCGCACGGGAAAACGGCAGATAGGCGCGGTGCAATGAACCGCCTTTTGCGTCTATCGCGGCGTAGGTGTAATCCATCTGTGGATTGGAGGCGGTATGCTTGCGGATCTCAAAGCCGCCGTCCACCTGCCATGGCGGCGGAAACGCCGAGGCAGTGCACAAAAAGGTTTCGTGCGCCAGGTAATCGCGCGTCAGGCGGAATTTTTTGGGACGGACGATCACGTCTGTCGAGCCGTCCGTTCCGATCTCGGCAAAGGCGGCATCGGTTTTCGCTTGCAGAGAGACCTTAGCGGCAAAGCGGCCGTCAAGGATCAACGCGGCGGTCGCCGCGTCCAAATCGACCGTGATTTTGCCGCATACGGCACCCAGTTCGGCGGTCATTTGGCACACAACGCCGTTAAAAACAAAGCGGCCGTTTTGTGTGCGCAGGGTGACAAGCGGTTTCTTTTCCGAAGAAAGAAGCTGCAAATACACGCCGTCCGCAGACTTTTCGGCGGTATACAAGAATTCGAACGTCAGCACGCCGGACGCCTGCGCCTGAAAGCGGCGAACGAACCGAATGCATTTTCCGGTTTTCGGATTGACAAGCGCATCGGGAAACGGCGTGGAAAGACTGCGTGTGGCACGGTCATCGTAGTCCCAAGAGGTCGCGATGCCGGCGATATGAAATTTGGCATCGTCGATGAGACAAACAGCTTGTTTGGACATGAGAAAATCCTCCGAAGTGGTTTTAAGATACCCTCATGATAGCAGAAAGGCGCATAAAAGTAAATAGATTTTAGCAAAAAATATGCACAAAATTTTCGTTATCTTTTTGTGCAACTTTCCGCAAGCACCGCTTTCGCTTAAGAAAAACAAAAGCACACGGCATCGAACTGACACCGTGTGCAGGCATTTATAAAATTCAATCAATATTCGGCGTTGCCGACCGTGCGCGGATACGGAATCACGTCGCGGATGTTCGCAACACCCGTCAAATACATGATGATGCGCTCAAAGCCGAGACCGTAGCCGGCGTGCTTGGTGCCGCCGTAACGGCGAAGATTCACATACCACCAATAGTCCTCTTCCTTCAAGCCGCATTCCGCCATACGCGCAAGCAGCACCTCCTCGCGCTCTTCACGCTGGCTGCCGCCGATGATTTCGCCGACGCCCGGCACGAGAAGATCCATGGCGGCGACGGTTTTTCCGTCGTCGTTTAAGCGCATATAGAACGATTTGATTTCCTTCGGATAGTCGATGACGAACACCGGCTTTCCGAATACCTGCTCGGTCAGATAGCGTTCATGCTCGGTCTGAAGATCACAGCCCCACGACACGGGATATTTGAATTCCGCGCCGCTCTTCTGCAAAAGCTCGATGGCTTCGGTGTAGGTCACCTTGCAATAGTCGCTGTCGGCAAGCGCATTCAAGCGTTCAAGCAGTGTCTTGTCCACAAAGCTGTTGAAAAATTCAAGCTCCTGCTTGCAGTTTTTAAGAACGTGGTGAATGATATATTTGATCATATCCCATGCAAGCTGCATATCGTCGTTCAGATCCGCAAACGCGATTTCCGGCTCAATCATCCAGAATTCCGCCGCATGGCGCGCCGTGTTGGAGTTTTCCGCACGGAAAGTCGGTCCGAAGGTGTAGACCTTGCCATACGCAAGCGCATACGTTTCAGCCTCCAACTGACCGGAAACCGTCAAATTCGCACTTTTGCCGAAGAAGTCCTTGGTATAATCGACTTTGCCGTCCTCGGTCTTGGGAACATCGGCAAGGTCAAGCGTGGTCACGCGGAACATTTCGCCCGCGCCCTCGCAGTCGCTGGCGGTGATAAGCGGCGTGTGAACATAGACAAAATCGCGGTCGTGGAAGAACGAATGAATGGCATACGCCACCTCGCTTCTGACGCGGAACACGGCCGAAAACAGGTTGGTGCGCGGACGCAAATACGCCTGCTCGCGCAGATATTCCACCGTATGGCGCTTCTTTTGGAGCGGGTAATCGGCTGTGGACGTGCCTTCGACGGCAATTTCATCCGCCTTGATTTCAAACGGCTGCTTGTTTTCCGGCGTGAGAACCACTGTTCCGGTCACAACCAGCGACGCGCCGACATTCTGTTTGGCGATTTCGTCGTAATTGGCGATTTTTTCACGCTCAAACACGACCTGCACGCCCTTGAAGCAGCTGCCGTCGTTCAGATCGATAAAGCCGAACGCCTTGCTGTCGCGGATGCTTCTTGCCCAACCGCCGAGTGTGACGGTTTTGCCGTCAAACGCCACGGGATCTTCAAAAATATTCTTGATGATTTCGCGTTTCATGGTATATAGCTCCTTGTCCGTTCTATCTTTAATTTTTACGTTTGCCCAAATACGCTTCTTTAATACGCTCATCCGCCAAAAGTTCTGCGCCGGTGCCTTTCATGGTAATATTTCCGGTTTCGAGAACATAGGCCGTATGTGCCGCCATGAGCGCCATGTTGGCGTTCTGCTCGATTAACAGCACGGTGATTCCCTTTTGGTTGATGGTTTTGATGATATCGAAAATGCTCTTGACGACAAGCGGCGCAAGGCCGAGCGACGGCTCATCCATCATGATCAGCTTCGGGCGCGACATGAGCGCGCGTCCCACGGCAAGCATCTGCTGTTCGCCGCCCGAGAGCGTTCCGGCATACTGCCAAGCGCGTTCCTTTAAGCGCGGAAACAGGCTGTATACATATTCGATATCCGGTTCAATATTATCCTTGCGCAAATAGGCGCCGATTTTGAGGTTTTCCAGCACGGTGAGGTCGGTGAACACGCGTCTGCCTTCGGGAACAAGCGTCACGCCCTGCGACACGATATAGTCGGGCGACTTGCCGAGCAGTTCCTTGCCCTCATAGGTCACCGAGCCGGTTTTGGTCTTGACAAGGCCGCTGATGGTGCGCAAGATCGTGCTTTTTCCGGCGCCGTTGGCACCGATGAGCGTGACGATCTGCCCTTCCGGCACGTCCAAATTGATATCCTTAACGGCGTTGATACCGCCGTAGCTAACGGACAGATTCCGTATTTCAAGTAAATTACTCATTCTCGTCTGCCACTCCTAAGTACGCTTTGATAACCACTTCGTCGTTCTGGATTTCCTCCGGAACGCCTTTGGCAATCATTTTACCGAAATCGATTACGTAAATGCGGTCGGAAATGTCCATGACCATATTCATATGGTGTTCGATCATGAGGATCGTAAGGTCGAATTTTTTGCGGATATCGTGGATGAATTCGGTTAGCTCCAAGGTCTCCTGCGGGTTCATACCGGCAGCCGGTTCATCCAAGAGCAACAGCTTCGGCTTTGTGGCAAGCGCACGCGCGATTTCCAAATACCGCTGCTTGCCGTAAGGAAGCGAGGTGGCAAGCTCATCGCGCACATCGTCAAGCCCAAGCAGCTTCAAAAGCGCATCGGTCTCCGCGCACATTTGCATTTCTTCGGCCTTATTGAGGCGGAAGGTGGCGGAAAACACGTTGCTGTGGCGAAGCATATGCTTTGCGACAAGCACGTTTTCGAACACCGTCATGGTCTTGAACAGGCGGATGTTCTGGAAGGTGCGTGCCACGCCCATACGGGTGATTTTATCCGGCGTTTGCGTGATGACATCCGGGAACTTTTGCGGATCGTTTCCGGCATACAGCTTCTTCATCTTGCCCTGCGGATGGTTGGAGATGATCTTGTTTCCGTTATAGTAGATGGCGCCGTTGGTCGGCTCATACACACCGGTGACCACGTTGAAAACAGTGGTTTTTCCGGCGCCGTTCGGGCCGATGAGCGACACGATTTCGCCCTTATTCACGTCGAGCGACAGGTCGTTGACAGCGATAACGCCGCCGAACTGCATGGTGATATTTTCAAGCTTTAACACGTTCTCACTCATGGTCGCTCACCTCTTTCGCTTCTTTCTTCTTTTTCTTTTTGAACCAGCCCGTAACCACTTCCGGCAGCTCCTTCGAGCCCATAATGCCGCGGCGGCAGAACAGCACCATAATCATGATGACGACCGAGAACACGACTTTACGGAAGCCGACACGAAGAAGCGGCGCGTGGTACGAACCCCACGGCAGGTTGATGATGGTGGGATTATCGAGGAAGCGTAACCACCATTCGCTGCACGCGATAAACAGGAAGGCACCGATGCACGAGCCGGAAATCGAGCCGATACCGCCGATAACGACGATAAGAAGAATTTCGTAGGTCATGGCCGATTTGAACTGACTTGCCTGAATCGAGGTTTGGAACATGGCAAGCAGTGCGCCGGAAATGCCGGCAAAGAAGGAGCTGATGCAGAACGACAGGCGTTTGTGGTGCGCCAGGTTGATGCCCATGGCTTCGGCGGCGATTTCATCGTCTCGGATGGCCTTGAATGCGCGGCCGTAGGTGGAATTGATGAGAAGCACAATGACGGCGATACAGACACCGCTGACCACAAGGGCAAACATGGTGCCGGAAATCTTATAGCGCATACCGCCGAGCGAAAAATACAGCGAATCGAGATTTTGGAATTTGCGGAGAATGTTCGAGCCGTTGGTGATCGGCCCTAAGGTTTTCCATTGTGCAAGCGCACGCACGATTTCGGCAAAGCCGAGCGTTGCGATGGCCAAATAGTCGCTCTTTAAGCGTAACACCGGCAGACCGATGAGAAAGGCGAAGATGGCGGCGACGACCCCCGCAAGAAGCAGCGACACCAAAACCGGCAGGTCAAAATGGATAAGGCCGCCGTTAAAATACTGGTAAACGCTTTTGCGCGCTTCTTCGGGAATGGTGAAAATCGCGTAGGTGTACGCACCGATGAGCATGAAGCCGGCTTGTCCGAGCGAAAACAGTCCGGTAAAGCCGTTCAGAAGGTTCATGGACACGGCGACAAGCGCATAGATAGAGCCTTTTTTGATGACGGTGAAGACGATGTGTGTCGCCGGAAGCGTCCGCTCCAAAACCGCCGTAAGAAGGATGATGGCAAGCAAACCGACCACCGTAAAAAGGAGGTTTGCATAGTTTTTTGTTTTTGTCATAGTATTTCCCAAGCCTTTCCGCAAATCAGACCTTATCGGTGACTTTTTCGCCGAACAGTCCGGTAGGCTTCACAATCAGAATTACGATAAGAAGGGCAAACGTGAACGCATCCGAGAAGGTCGTCCAGCCAAGACCCTTGATGATGTTCTCGCAGATACCGATGATAAACGCGCCAACCACGGCACCCGGAATCGAGCCGATTCCGCCGAACACGGCGGCGACAAACGCCTTAAGACCCGGCATAGCACCCGAAGTCGGCGTAACGCCGGTGTAGTTGGTGAAGAACAACAGGCTTCCGACAGCGGCAAGGAACGAGCCGATGACGAAGGTCGTGCTGATGACCTTGTTGATGCGGATACCCATTAACTGACTGGTCTCAAAATCCTTGGACGCGGCACGCATAGCCATACCGATTTTGGTATAGCGGATCAGACAGACAAGCGCGACAACAAGCACAAGCGTCAAAACAGGCGTGATAAGCGTCACGCGCTTGGTAACGCATTCGTTCAATACCTTTTCGACCGCTTCGCCGGTGGCGGGGTCTGTCACGGTAATCACTTTTTTGTCGAGAACCTTTACCGTATCGCTGATCCACGGAATGGTCGGATAGTTCTGGTTCAGACCGCCGGTGATGTAATACACAAGGTTCTGCAAAAGGTAGCTGACGCCGATGGCCGAGATCATAACCGACATACGGGGCGCGCTTCTTAACGGCTTATAAGCGATCTTTTCGGTACAGAAGCCGAGCAGCACCGTAAGCCCAATGACAAACAAAATCGCTATCACAAGCACAACGCCCGGATTGTTCGGAAATTGACGGGTAAAGAGGGTGGTTGCATAAACCATGACCACGCCGGACACCATAAAGATATCGCCGTGAGCAAAATTGATAAGACGCAGAATGCCGTAAACCATGGTATAGCCGATGGCAATGAGCGCATACTGGCCGCCGACCGAAATACCGGCTAAGATAAACGGCAGATTCTGGTGAATCCACTCTAACATAGATGTATCAAGCCTTTCTGATTCCTGTTTTATAATAAATGTGAAGCGTGCAACAGGCTTTGTTGCGGACTTAGATCCCGTCCGCGCGGTTCGGGTCAGACATTTCCCGAAAAAGAGCACACAGCGGATAAAACCGTTTGTGATCATTTTCGGAAAAGCCATTAGCAGAACCGAAGCGGGCGGAGACGGCTTTTACAACCGCCTCCGCCGCGAAAATCAACGCGAATCAGCCTTCAGCCTGTTCGTCGCCTGCAAGCTTCTGAACGGCTACAAAGTCCCAAGCACCGGTTTCGGTGTTGGCGGTCTTTACGTATGCCGAGTCACGTACAGCGTCGCCGTTGACACTATCGAATTCGATGTGACCGGTAACACCGTCGTACTTCACGCCCCAAAGAGCTTCGTTGACAGCCTTCGGATCCGCAGAACCGGCAGCCTTGATTGCTTCGAGAGCGGTAAAGTATGCGTCATAACCCATGGCGGTTACAGCGGAAACAGTATCGTCGCCGCCGTTGTTGGCGAGGTTGGTCGGTGTGGAATTGATGAATTCCTTAACGCCGGCATCGAATTCAGGGTTGCCGCCTTCCTGATAGAAGGTGGTAACATAGATGGTGACATCTTTGCCCTTAGCGGCATTGAGGATGACGTTGGCATCCCAGGTATCGCCAGCCATGATCGGCGTGGTAAGACCTTGGGAAGCAGCTTGTTCGATGATAAGAGCGGCAGCTTCGGTCGAGGTCGGAGCGAAGAAGACATCGCAGCCTTCGTTCTTAGCCTTGGTGATGTAAGAGGTGAAGTCGCTGTTGCCATCCTGGAATTCTTCGGAGATCACTTCGCCGCCGAGAGCCTTGAAGGCTTCGGAGAAGTAGTGAACAAGACCGCCGGAATAGTCGTCGCCCAGCTTGGAGAGGCAGTATGCCTTAGCGGCGTTAAAGTTTTCCTTCGCATAGTTTGCAAGGACAGTGCCCTGGAACGGATCGAGGAAGCAGATACGGAAATAATGCGTATTGCCTTCGGTTACCTGCGGGTTGGTGCAGGTAACGCCGATGGCCGGAACGCCTGCGTTCTTGAAGACATCGCTTGCGGCGATAGAAACGCCTGAGCCGTAGGAGCCGAGAACCACCGAGCAGCCTTCGCTGACGAGGGTAGCGGCAGCGGTCGGAGCTTTATCGTTCGAGGATTCGTTATCCACCTGAACGAGCTTGACTTCATAGGTTTCGCCGCCGATTTCGACGGTGTTTACCTTGCTGTTGGCATACTGGATACCAATGGCTTCCTGTTTGCCGCCGGCACCGTTATCGCCGGAAGCCGGTTCGAAGATACCGATTTTGATGACCTTTGCGCCATCAGTGTTCGGCGTGACATCGGTGTTCGGCGTGACATCGGTGTTTTGGCCGTCGGTCTGGGTGCCGGAGGGATTTTGCGGCGTATCCGGCTTGGTTTCAACGGGAGTACAAGCAGCAAGGGCAAAAATCATGAGTGCTGCAAGGGCAAGTGCCAAAAACTTTTTCATTTTGTTTTCCTCCAAACAAATTAAGTATTACTTACAGCATTGTAACATAAACGCTATAAATAATCTTTTTAGATTATATCACAACATTTTGCCTTTGTAAAGAGAAACATTAAAAAAGTTTGGGGTTTTTTGCATTTTTTTGGTGCTGTTCCTGCATTTTTATCAAAAAAAGGCGAATTTTCGTTCGATTTACGACAGGAAAAGAGTTTTTGAAGGGTGCAAAATGCAAGTCGGCGTTTTTTCAGTGCGGCGAACGTCACTTTTTCGACGTTTTTCAACCGGTTTTGCGCGCTGTGTTACAGAAATGTTAAATCGCAGGCGGTACTCTTGATATTTGAGAGAAATTCCTATATAATATAAGGTATAAAATACCAAACGGAAGCGAGTGAAGCATATGTCTGAAAATCCGAACGGCAAGACCATGACGTATTCCATTTCCCAACTAAAGGAACTGGAAACCAAGCAAGCCTTGACCAAGGTCTACAATGCCTTAATGGAAAAAGGGTACAACCCGATCAATCAGATTGTAGGCTATATTCTTTCCGAAGATCCGACGTATATCACCAACTATAACAATGCAAGGGCCATTATAGCCAAGCTTGACCGCGACGAGCTTTTGAAGATTTTGGTGGCAAGCTATCTTGCCGATTAGTTCCGCTGCCGCGGCGATACTTTTTACGGAAAGGAAAGACATATACATGGAAAACAACGAAAACCTGTTGACCTACAAGGGACATCCGTTAGTACGCAATGCCAACAAAATTTATTACGGTGAGCCGTACAACAAAGCGATAATCGTTCTCACGATTTTGGAAAACACCGGAGAGGGTGAAGCCAAGATGCCGTCGCGCATTTTGGTTCAGTTACAGAGCACCGATCCGGCACTTGCCATGAAGAAAGAAAAGATTCTCAACGAAGTGGAGCGCAAGACGCTTGCCGACGCCTTAAACATTGGAGCGGTATGGCTCGAGAAGCAGTTAGCTTAAATGGATGCAATAAAAGAGGAAGAGATTTGCCGAAAAGCAAATCTCTTCCTCTTTTTAGCGGCTCGCCGCCGTTGCGGCCTGCCGCTGCGAGGTTTGAAAAACCTCGAATAGTTTCAAAAGGATTTAATTGGTTTGTACAAAGTTTCCGGCTATATGCGCTGCTTCGAGGTTTGGAAAACCTCGAAGCTTCCTTAAAAAGGTTTTAATTGTTGCGGTGCGAAGCTGCGGCTGCGGTGAGCTGATTCGAGGTTGGCAGAACCTCGAATCTCCCTGCGAGGGAACGGATTTATTCTTTTTGCGTCGTGCAAAAAGAACCAAAAAGCACGCCAGAGGTTTGCGAACCT
>OIWM01003196.1_pt1 | contig 12178 bp, 7 predicted proteins | sample 1587451 | NCBI WGS metagenome assembly OIWM01 (sample SAMEA3888907, study PRJEB22519) | human gut metagenome | biome: human gut; feature: human-associated habitat; material: faeces | place: Denmark | collected 2011
GGACCATCAGGCTCGGGAACAGACCCTTGCACCACCATATCGGCATGTTGACGCCGAACAGGGCGGCAAGCAAACCGTTGGACGTGCCGGTGACGGCGTTGGAGTTAAACAGGTTCTGCCACACGACGGCCAGCGTCCACTGCGGCATGATGTACGGGAAAATAAAGATGGAGCTCAGATATTTTCTCCACGCAAGGTCGGTGCGCGTAATCAAAAACGCAAACAGCCCGCCGTAGAGAATGGACACCACGCAGGTGCCGACAGCGAGGAGCACCGTGTTGAGAAGCGGCGTCCACAGATTCGTCTTTGCCATGCGGCTGGTGAAAAGGTCGGTGTAGTTGACGGTCGTATAGCCGGACGCCTGCCCGGTCAGATGGGCGTCAATGGTGCCGGCGTGAATTTTGAAGGTATCTTCCACGATGGCGACGATCGGCGCGACCGTGGTGAAGGTCAGGACAATGCCAAGCAGCAGCAGAATGACGTTGTGCGGCTTGGAAAAGAAGGTCTTGACCTTATTGAGCACAATCGTGGATCTGCTTGCGCGGAGGGTAGTGGGTCGGCTCATGGCTTCCTCCTCTTTTCTCAGGTTTGAAGGGCGGATGATGGGGTATGTTTTTGCAAAGGCGCCCCTGGATGCGCATCCAGGGGCGCCGGTAAGGTGCTGGTTGACAGATCAGCCTGCGGAGTATTTGCTCAGCATTTCGATCCAGCTGCCGACGGTGAATGCAACGTCTGCGCAGTATTCCGGATCCTCGAGCACGAGCTTGCCGTTGGTGGTCCACCATTCGTAGCCGCGGTCGTTCTTGGCTGCGAATTCAACGGTGGTACCGTCCTCGGCCATGCCGCCGATGGAGTGATGGAAGTTGGCCTCAGTCTCCTCTGCCACGGTCGGGTTGGAGGAGTAGCCGCCCATGTCCTTGCCCCAGGCAGAGAAGCCGTCGGCGGTGCAGGTCATGTAGGCGATGAAGGCGCAGGCCGTCCAGGGCAGCGGGGAGTTGTCGGTGACGAACAGGTAATGGCAGTAGCCATAGCCGCCGATACCCTGATAGCCGTCCTCATACGCGGCGACCTTGATGTTGTTGACGGAGACGGAGCTGGACTCCTCGACGGAGCGGAGCTTCGAGTAAACGAGAAGGCCGAACTGATCCTTCGCGGAAGCGTCGACAAGGGTGTTGCAGATGGGGCCGTCGTCGGTCTGGGCGTTGTAGCTTTCGACCCACAGCTTGATCCATGCCAGCGCGTAAGCGCCGTCAGCGCCGAGGCCGAGGTCGGCAGCTTCGGATTCCATCTCTGCGATAGTGGGCTGGAAGTATGCCTGCTCGTCAGCGGACAGAGCCTCAAAGGACTCCTTCAGCCACGCTGCGTAGTCGTCGCGGGTCAGCATGTACAGGAAGTTCTTGCCGACGATCTCGGAGTCGATGTCCATGAACAGGCCATGCTCGCCCTCGGCGACGAAGTCCCAGCAGTTATCGTAGGTCTTGTCGCCCACGCAGTTGTACATAAAGACCTTGTTGAGCGTCTGCAGCGGCAGGAAGCCGGTGTAGGCGTCGGCGGTGGTGCCGTTGGCATCGGCCCAGTCCTTCGGGATGAAGGTGTCGAGGATGCCGGTCTGAACCATCTTGCTCTCGATCTGGTTGCCGTCCTGAATGAGGGTCATGGCGAACGTGCCGGTGCCCTTCAGGGAGTCAGCGGTCAGCTGATCGAAGATCTTGTTGTTCTTGGGCTGCTGCCACTCGAACTCCATGCTGTAGCTGGAGTCGATGGACTGCAGGTACTCGATGAACAGCGGCAGGGCGCTCTTGCCGCGGCTGGAGTTGCCGACGCCGTAGAACATCTTGCCGTTGGACTCTTCAATGGCCTTCTTCGCCAGCTCTTCAAGGGTCATGCCTTCGGCTTCCTTGATGATCTGCTGGGTCGCAGTCAGATTTTCGGGCTCGGCAGCGGGCGTTTCCTCTGCGGGAGCCTCGGTGGTTTCGTTGGTTTCAATGGTTTCGGTCGTCTGGGTGTCTTCTGCGGGAGCGGTCGTGTCAGCCGGGGTCGTCGCCGGAGCGGCAGCGCAGGCAGCCATGGACAGAACCATCACAGCAGCCAGCAGAAGCGCAAGCATCTTCTTCATTCTGATATTCCTCCTGATAAAATTTGAATTCGTGCAGCAGCTAACGGGAGTTCTGCATCGTATGCTCTCATTTTACGGTGTTTCTGCACAAAAGAACAGTGGACAAATCTGCGATTATTTGTGATTCTCTGCGATAATTTTAAAAATTCAATGAAAACCGAGCCGGAGATGTGTTATAATCAGGGCAAAATAACAGAGAGTTTTGTTCTCGCTGATACAGGACACGGAAACTATGAAACACATACGCATTCTGATATTATGTATAGCATTCGTTCTTCTGACCGGCTGCGCGCCCGCCGCACAGGATACAGCCGCCTACGCGCCGGATGAATCGGAGCGTCTCGTTCTGTACACCTCGCACAAAAAAGAGGTCTGGTGGCCGATCGTCAAGGAATTTGAATCGCGCACCGGAATCTGGGTCGAGGTCGTACAGGGCGGCACAAACGAACTGCTTGAGCAGCTGCAAAAGGAGCAGGACGCACCACGGGCCGACGTGATGTTCGGCGGCGGCGTCGAGAGTCTCGAAGCCTGCCGGGCGTTGTTTGAGCCCTACGTCTGCCGCGGCGCGGAGCAGATTTTGCCGCAGTACCGCGCGCAGGACAGCAGCTGGACGCCGTTTTCCTCGCTTCCGGTCGTGCTGGTCTACAATCCGAAGCTGCTGTCCTCCGGACAGCTCAGCTGCTGGGCCGATCTTCTCGACCCTGCGCTGCGCGGGCAGATCGCCTTTGCCGATCCATCCGTCTCCGGCTCGAGCTATACCGCGCTCGTGACGATGCTCTGCGCGCTGGGCGGCGACGCGGATGAGGTGCTGCAAACATTTGCGGAAAACCTGGACGGAAAGCTCCTGTCCGGTTCAGGTGCGATCATTTCCGCCGTTGCAAACGGCGAAGCGCTCGTCGGCATCACGCTGGAGGAGACCGCGCGCAAGCGCATTGCTGCTGGGGACGGGATCGCCATGGTCTACCCCGCAGACGGCACAAGCTGCGTACCGGACGGCTGCGCCGCGCTGAAGGGCGCGCCGCACCCCGACAACGCAAAGCTGTTTCTCGATTTTGCCGTCAGCTACGACGTGCAGCAGCTGCTGCAGTCTGATTTTTACCGCCGCCCGGTGCGCAGCGACGTGAGTCCTGCCAGCAAACTGCCGGAACTATCCGCCATTCGTCAGGTCGCGTATGACGTAAGCTGGGCAAGCGAGCACCGCGAAGCAATTCTGATGAGTTGGGCCTTTTATCTCGGGATGGAGGCGGAACAATGAAGCGGCTTCACTTTTCCTCCTTCCGTCAGCGGCTGAACGCGGCGTTTCTGGCCGTGTCTCTGGTGCCGATGCTGTTGTGCTCCGGTCTGCTGCTGCAGATTTTCCGCCTGCGCATGACGTCGAACGCCCAGCAGACGGCCCAACAGCAGCTGTCCGCCTCCTGCGAGGCGCTTGATACGCTGCACAGCGGCTTTTTGCAGACAGCCGCATCCCTGCAGCACAATCCACTCGTTGCACAGGCGCTGTTTGACGCAGAAGCGGAGGACACGGCGGTCTACAGCCAGCTGTTCGACGCTACAGAGTCCGTGCGCAGCTTTGCACGCTTTGACCTTTACGATATCAGCGGCCGCTGGCGCTATTCGACACAGACAGCGCCCGAAATCCGGTCGCTGCCGACCAATTGGGGCCTTTTATACGAGGCAGCCTGCGCCGGAACCGGTGTTCTGGTGTGCAGCGCGGCAGAAGATCCGGCCGACACAGACGAGCCGCTTCTGCACGCTGCGATGCTCCTGACCGACCGCTACGGCGCGCCGGTCGGATATCTCACCATCGGCATGCTGGAAACGCAGCTGCGGACACTGCTTGGCGGCACAGCTGGTGCGCAGAACGAACTTCTTCTGCTCGACGCGCGCTGGCGTCCGGTCTACTGTACGCAGCCGGCACAGACCCAGAGCCTCGCCGACGCGCTGCGCGGGCAGCTTTTGTCCGGCAAGGCGCTCACCGGTCTGTCTGCCGACGTTTCCTATACCGTGCGGCAGCATACCGAAACCGGTCTGTATCTCGTCCTGCAGCAGCCGCAGCCGCTCAGCGCCGGAACACTCCGGCTTTTGTACTCGGTGAGCGTGCTGTGCGCGCTGGCCTGCATCATTTTAAGCGTCGTACTCAGCCTGCAGCTAAGCCGGCAGGTCTTCCAACCGATCGGCAGACTGCATCACGCCATCCGGCAGGTCGGGAAAAATAATCTGGACGTGCAGGTTCCCGTTCCCGCCGGCCGGCATGACGAATTGGGCGAATTGGCACAGCAGTTCAACACCATGGTCGTCGCCCTCCGGCACAACCAGCAGGCACTGTTGGAAAACCAGCGCGCACTTAACCGCGCGCAGATCCGCATGCTGCAGGCGCAGCTAAACCCGCATTTTCTGTGCAACACGCTCGACACCATGAAGTGGATCAGCAAAATCAATCAAGTGCCGCAGGTGGCGCTGATGTCAACGAATCTTGCCGATATCCTCCGCTTCTGCATCACGCCGGACGAATTTGTCCCCCTGCGGCGGGAGTTGGAGATTTTGAGCCGGTACGTCGAGATTCAGCGCATCCGCCTGTCGGAAAGCTTCTCATACACGGAAGCCGTGCCGGAAGCGCTTCTTTCGTGCATGGTTCCGAAAATGCTCCTGCAGCCGCTGGCAGAGAATGCCATTCTGCACGGCCTTTCCGGTGTAGAACACGGTGAACTCTCCGTCACGGCCGTGCTTGCGGAGCAGGACGTGCTCGAGATCCGCGTCCGGGACAACGGCTGCGGCTTCCCGCCGGACCTTCTGGGGCCTTACAAACCGCCGGAAACGCAGACGGGACATCTGGGACTATTAAATGTAGACACGATCCTGCGCAAGCATTACGGCGACGCGTTCGGTCTGCGTCTTGAAAATCCGGAGGGCGGCGGCGCCTGTATTCTTGCGCGCCTGCCCGCGAAGGGAGGGCCCGGCGTATGATGCGGGTAATGGTTGTAGAGGATGAGGAAATGATCCGCAAGGGTATCGTCATGGCAGTAGACTGGGCGGCGCTGGACTGCATCGTGGTCGGCGAAGCCGCCAACGGCGAACAGGCCCTTGCCGTCGCGGAGGACTGCCAGCCGACGCTTATCATCACGGATCTCAAAATGCCGAAGATGGACGGGCTGGAGATGGTGCGGCGGCTGCGCGAAGCAGGCAGCCGCGCATATGTCATCATTCTGACCGCCTACGATTCGTTCGCCTACGCGCAGACGGCCATCCGTCTGGGCGCGGTGGACTTTCTGCTGAAGCCTTTTCATGACGGCGATCTGGAAAACGCCGTTCTGGCGCTGCAAAAGCGCATCGCCGCACAAACCGCACCGCAGCCAGAGCCGCTTCCCGGCGTGAAGCCCGGCCCCAAGAGCCGCTATGTGCGCGAGGCAATGGTGTACCTTGAGCAAAACTGTGGCAGCGGCGATCTGTCCGTCGGGCAGGCGGCAGCGCAGCTGGGACTGAGCGAAGGACATCTGAGCCACCTGTTCAAAAAGGAAACGGATATGACGCTCGGCGCGTATCTTACGCGCTGCCGCATCCAGAAGGCTATGGCGCTGCTGCGCGAGGGAAAGCTGAAAGTCTACGAGGTTGCGGAGGCCTGCGGCTACCGCGATATTGCATATTTTTCCGGCACCTTCAAAAAAATCACCGGCAAAACACCCTCGGAGTATCAGGACAGTCTTTCATTTCGTTTTTAGGGTGTATCTGAAAACTCCCAATGTGACCGGCAGCGAGAAATTTTTGCGCTGAGCAAGACATTTTTTCGCAGGAATACTGACGTATTTCAAGGAAAAATGGTGCAGCGCAGCGTGAAAAGATCCGCTGTCCGGGTGCGTTGGGAGTTTTCAGATACACCCTAGAAAGGAGTGTTCCAATATGATAAGCGTTACCCACAAAACATTTCTCAGACGGGCGCAGAAACTGTAAAAAATAATAAGGAAAGTACAGGTTTTGCCAGCATAGCTATTGCGGATAGAATCGACCCGTGATATAATGAAGGGGCTATCTCACTAAGAGGCAGCCCCTAAAAATTACGAACAGGCTGTCCCATCTGTAGCGGGAAAATGGTGCAGAAAGGGTTCAACGATCTTGCCGCAAAAGCGCCGGATGTGGCGGCGCAGTGGCACCCGACCCTCAACGGAAACCTGACGCCGGAGATGGTAACGCCCGGAAGCCACCGCCGCGTCTGGTGGCAGTGCCCCCTGGGGCATACGTGGAAAGCGTTTGTCTATTCCCGCACGGGGGCGCAGAGGTGCGGCTGTGCCGGGACTGCCGGCAAAAGCTGTACGGCAGATAAAATCTGTCCTGCCGCAAGGCGGGCTTTATATAGATACTTCAAACATATGGAGGAAAGTCAATGAAAAAACGCATATTATCCCTGTTGCTGATTCTCTGCATGGCTGTGACGCTTTTGCCCACGGCAGTGTTTGCTGAAGATGCTACGGGAAAACTGATCCCTGCGGGAGGGGCCAAAATTGGCGAAACAGTGTATCAGACGCTGGAAGCGGCTGTTACCGCAGCGGCAAGCGGAGATACCATCCAACTGGGCGCGGGTAAATACACGCTGTACAAGAAGGACGCTGTGACAACGGGGAAAGATCTGACTTTTGTGGGTCAGGGAGCCGATGAAACCACTTGGGGTATTGGCGCTACAATGCCCGATCCAGATAAGTTCGGTACAGAGTACAACGGCGATTACAGCTTTGACGGTGCAAAAACGATTACGTTCAAGGACATGACGCTTCAGTCTGCAGGCGCAGATTATCTGGGCTTTATCCGTGCGGATCAAACGGTTGTTGAGGATTGTATAATCAATGGCAAGACCTTCTACTGGGGCTATACTTCTGCATCGTTTAAGAATACCACGTTTAACTGCCCGAGTGGAGATTATGCAATCTGGACGTACAGTTCACCTACCATGACCTTTGACACCTGCACGTTTAACTCTTCCGGTAAGGTCATCAATGTCTATACCGACTATGGTGCAGGCAAGCAGGATATTACGGTCAACTTTAAGAACTGCACGGTGAATTCGACCGCCCCGGAGAGCCTGAGCGTCATGAATATCAATGACGGTAATATGGGTGGCTTTAAGTATATACTCAATTTCTCAGGCTCAAACACGGTAAATGGCATCAAGGCTGACGGTATTAAATCAACAGCTGGAAGTCACGCCAGCCCTGCAAAGGATACTGGAACAAAGACCAGTGAACAGGCAACGTGCTCTAAGTTGTTTGAGTTCAACATGAAGTATGGTAATGGTAACACTGGCAAAACAATTGTGAACATCGACGGAAAACCCGTTTGGAAAGACGGCAAGATGGTCAGCCATGCAATCGATACCGCCAATGATAAGTACACCGACGGCTACAAGGACAATGCGTTTACTATTACTTACAGCGAATGGACCAAGAACCCGGACGGTACCAAAACCCACACCGTAACAAAAACCTGCAACTACTGCGGCTATCAGGAAAGCACAACGGAAACCGCAGAGGCTGACCCCATCGACTGGGACGTCTCCAAGTCCAAGATCGCCACGCAGCTGAATACAGACACCTGGACCTCTGACGTGACGCTGTCTCTGCCCAGCACGGAGGAAGCGCTGGGCAGCGATATTGTATTTGTGATTGACAAGTCTCAGTGCGGAGCCGAAGCATCAGATGCAGCAACAGAATTGGTAGGAGCTCTGCTTGCACAGCAGGAATTGGAAAATGCCAAACTGAAAGTCGGCATCATTGCTTTTGGCGGAACTGCAAAGGTCATCCGGCCGCTGAGTGAGGTCACAAGTGCTGACGACCTGAACGATTCCGTTGCCAAAACTGCCGCTGCGGGTCTGCACGGCTCCAACATTCAGTCCGGATTGATAGAAGCAGACAAAATGCTTTCTGCGGATACGGAAGTCTCCGACAGCAGAAAGTATGTCATTTTGGTTTCTGACGGACATACCTATGAATTCTCCAAGGAAGGCGAATATGGCGAGTATGTCGATGGTGCGGCCAAGTTTAAGGGCTTGAAAACCTATGGCATTTACAGTGAGACTGATATGTACGCCTATGCCTATGGCATCAGTTATACCATCCACACCCTGCATGATCAGTACTATACCGGGGATTACAACTCGGATGGTACTTATAAGGGGCAGTGGCGCGGAAATTATTTGAAGGATGCCCCGTACATTCTCACAGACCCCGTAACTGGCGCAGAATATGTCAAGAATGAATACGAGATGCCCTATGGTACCTGGGATAGGTATCTGGAGCACATTACTGAAGTTGTCAAAGCTGATAACGGAATGTACGATGTAGAACTGCACTATACGACTTCCGGTTATATCGACTACGATAATCAGTGCATTAAGGACGACAATGATCTTAAGACGAATCCCAAGGCTGAGACTAAGCGTCAGAAAGCAGACCGCATTCTCGGAAAAGATAACTACATCAAATGTGGCCTTGATGAAAACGGCAATGACAATCAGCTGATGCACGCCAGCGGCGTTGACCGCGCTGTTTACGAGGCATACAGTAAATATGCTTCCATGGCAGAAAAGTATCATTGCTACCCGATCTATGTAAAAAAGACTATTATGATAGCGCCCAGACCACGCAGGATTATGGCTATCAGCTGATGTGCGCACTGGGCAAGATCAGCAACAATACCGGTCTGGATGTCAGTACGCCGAATGCACCAGCAACAGTTCCAGCCATCAGTAATATCTTCTCATCTATCAAAAATGGCATTCTCTACGCCGTTGGCGCCGGGTCCACAGTGGAGGACAAGATAGGCGATGCGTTCGATTTTGTCCCCGGTTCGCTGAAGCTGACTGTCGGCGGCACGGAGCTGGAATCCAAGGCGGAGGGCAACGTGACCTATTTCGGAGATCGTGCCGAAAATCTGAACGAAGAAAACTTCCGTTTCAAGGTGCAGTACGCTCCGGATACGGAGACCTTCGTCTGGACCATCAACGAGAACGTCTCCAACTTTGCACCAGTTCAGCTGACCTATACCGTCAAGCTGACCAATCCCGAAACCGCTCCCGGCACTTACGGTGTGGAGGATCTGAATGGCGAAAAAACGCTCTCTGAAGCAGAGGCAGAAAAGGCCCTGTTCACCAATGCGTATGCCGTTCTGAACGCAAAGAACAGCGCCGGAGCCCCTGTCAAGGCCCAGGAATTCCCCAAGCCCTCTGTTTCCTATACGGTGAAGTCCTTCGTCGACGCTTCGGGCAGCCCGGCCATCATCGCCGCCGCATGTCTCAATACCAAGGATCACTATTCCTATCTGATTGGCTACTCCGACGGTACGGTCCGTCCGAACGGCAGGATCACCCGTGCGGAGGTCGCAACGATCTTCTTCCGCCTGCTGACCGACGATGCCCGCCAGCGGAACTGGTCTTCCGAGAATAACTTCTCCGACGTGAGCGCCGACAAGTGGTACAACAACGCCGTTTCCACGCTCTGCCATATGGGCGTCCTCGGCGGTTACTCCGACGGCACCTTCCGTCCGAACGCGCCCATTACGCGCGCGGAATTCGCCAAGATCGCCGTGAGCTTCTCGCAGGCAAACGGCTCCGCCGTCTACAGCTACTTCACTGATGTGAAGACGACCGACTGGTTCGCCCCGTACGTCACCGCAGCAAAGGACAGCAGCCTGATCGAGGGCTATTCCGACGGCTCGTTCAAACCTGAAAACAGGATCACACGTGCCGAGGCCTGCACCATCGTCAACCGCGTGCTCGGCCGCAAGCCGTCGAAGAACCACATGAAGATCTCCGGCCGCATCGATTGGCCGGACTGCACCACGGCAGACTGGTTCTATGAGGCGATCATGGAGGCCACCAACAGCCACACCTACCAGATGGGCAAGCGTGTCGAAACCTGGATCGGCAAGCTCCCGCAGCGCGACTGGGCGGCGCTGGAAAAGATCTGGAGCCGGGCCAACAGCAGATAACGAAACAAGACGCGGAAGACGCCCCCCCTGGGGGAACGCCTTCCGCGTCTCCCGGTTCCGGCAAATTGTAACGAACTGCCGGCCATGAACTGGGAAAAGGACGGCAGAACGAAGAAATTGCCGAAAATCATTGATAAGCCAGCGTGTCGAAAAAGTCTTTTCGACACGCTGCGTGCGGTTTTCCGAACTTCAAAAAGTTCGGAAAACCTTTTGATTGAACGCGAAGGGGACTTTTTGCCCCCTTCACACTTTCCCCGCTGCTCAATCGAGAAAGTCTTTTTTATGAATAGTGTATTTCCGCTGTCGCGGATACCACTATTATGAGGGATTTGTAGACTATATCAAGCTGCTGCCGCTGGCACCGCACTACTGCCGTTCAGCCCCGCGCCAGCTGCCGCTGGCTACCGCCGTATGCATACACAGAATAAATGACCAAGCCAAAGGCGATCGACTGTAAAAGGTTGGTCGCTTTTGTTATTGTTTCGCACTGGTAATGCCGGGAATATCAAAATAATCTGCGGCTTCCTGCAGCTTTCCATCCGGATCGCCATCGCTTTGCAGCGCAAGCAAATACCAGTCAGAGAGATATGGGTCGATCCGAAAGGCCTCCAACAACGCCTCGCGCCGTTGAGAAGCGTCGGCTATATGCCCGATATTATTCAGAATCGCGGTTGCCTTTTGATCCATACCTGAGGTTTCGCGTCCCTCATAAGGCAGGTGATCAGCCCCGGTACGATCCAAGCAATCGATCAGCGCGTAATGCAGATAAAAAACTGTATTCCAGACGCTTCTGGCCAAACTGGATCGTGTTTTGCTGTCATTGAAGATCTTCCGCATTTCACTTGAAGCAGATAATGATGAGAAAATCTTTCCGACGCCGTTTACGACCCTGTGTGCAGCGCCGGATACCATGTTCATAGCCCCTGCGGTCGCAGCTCCTTTCAATGCACCGCCGACGCCGAAGCCTCCGCCGACCCAGCGGCCGCGATTCTCCCGGCGCGCAACACGATACTGATCCAGCTCCTCCTGCTCAGAAACAATGCTGTCATACTGGTCGCAGATCGCCTCATACGCTTTCTTCCACCGATCCAGATAAGACCGATATGTGCTGGAGAATTGTTCGCGGTCAATGGTATAAACACCGTGATCGACCAGTATCTGAATACACAGCTCGACCGACGGCGCAATACACGCTGCAATTTGATCCGGTGTTTTTCTCACAACGTCTTCCAGCGACTGGTTTCTTTCATACGCATCAAAGAATTGATTGGCCGCGGTTTTGGCCTGTCCAATGAACAGTTTCCGATATGTGTTGTAGCTTTCTATCGCTTCGCTGATCGCTACGTCCTGACCGAGCAGCCGAAACTTCATCTAAAGACCTCCCTTTTCTTCCATATCACTCTATATCACATATTTTACATGAATTTCTATCACATTTCAACCTCTTATAACACATATTAAACTTGTGATTAGAGGTGATTTCGTGGATAAAGAAACAAAAGCAGAAATTGGGAAGCGGCTTCGGGCAAAACGCGAAGCTGCCGGATACACCAGAGAGCAGCTCAGCGAACTCTGTTCTCTCAGTCCGCGCTTTTTGGCAAATGTCGAGTTGGGCGATTCTGCGTTCAGTCTGGACACGCTTATGACGGTTTGCAAGATTCTTTCCTGCAGCAGCGATGAACTGCTGTTCGGGAATACGATCAATCAAAGCGCATGGTCTGATACAACATCAAAAATCAGTCAGCTTGACGTTGCTTATAAGGAAAGCATCGACAAAACCTTGCAGGGAATCCTTGAACTGATCACAAAAGCGAAGCAAGGCCCGAATCGTTCCTGATTCGGACCTCGCTTTGTGGATCATTCCAGCTTTGACTGCTCTACAACATATTTTCGCACAGCTTCCTTTGGGATCAGCCAATTGCGTCCGTTTTTATAGGCGCTGAGTTTTTTGCTGTTCAGCAATTCATAAATCGCATTCTCACCGATCCTGAGGGCTTCTGCGGCTTCCTCCGGTGAAAGGATATCCGGGTAAATCTTCAAACATTACACGGCCTCCTTTGCTGCTTTCTGCAGCCGGCGGATGGTGCAGGC
>OIWM01003201.1_pt1 | contig 12164 bp, 9 predicted proteins | sample 1587451 | NCBI WGS metagenome assembly OIWM01 (sample SAMEA3888907, study PRJEB22519) | human gut metagenome | biome: human gut; feature: human-associated habitat; material: faeces | place: Denmark | collected 2011
CTTCTTGCGCCTTTTGTCATCTTTTTTCGGTTTCTACTATTGATTCGCATCTTGGAGGAACGACCATGACAAAACGAATCCTTGCCGCCGTCCTTGCGCTTCTTTTCGCCCTTCTGCTGTTTCTCGGCACAAGCCCATCCCGGGCCATCCGGGCCGCCGCGCTGCTGAACGGGTGCAGCTGGGACGAGGTCATGCAGGCCGAATTTGAGAAAAAGGACGATCTCAGCCTCTGCAAGTCGGTCTACCGCGCGGACTGCGTTCTGCCAGACCGCCTGACCGGCTCCGGTCATGCCACATGGTATGTCTACAGGATCGGCTTCCTGCATATCCCCGAGTGGGCCGGAAACGGATAACAGGCTGTCTGACAAAACGGCGCGCTCAACATTGCACCGTAAAAAGTGATCCCACAGCAAAAAGGCGCGGCTTTGCCGCGCCTTTTTGCATATTCAGATGCAGACCAAACGCGCCGCTCTTTGGCAGCGGCCATCCCGCTTATCAATCCAGATGGAAAACCGGGTGCAGGTCGATGCAGACCGGGCTGTTGTCCGGATTGGTCTCCATGATATCGGCCATATAGTCCCACCATTTGCGGTTGATCGCAGTGTCCGCGCTTGCAGCCCAGCGCGCCTCGTCCTCGATCTCGATATAGCCGAACAGCGTCAGCGTATCGCGGTCGAGGAAAATAGAATAATTCTTCCCGCCATGTTCATGGATCATGTCCTTCATTTCCGGCCACAGGAGCTTGTGGCGGCGCTCATACTCGGCCTCCATACCGGGATAGAGCTTCATTTTGAATCCTTTCAGCATACCGCATCTCCCCCTTTACTTTCCGACGCGCACGAATTCCGCGCCCAGAAGCTCCGCCACCTTTTCAAACAGCGCGGCATTGTGGCCGACGCTCATGGCGCAGTGATGCGTCGGCGCGCAGCGGAACCATTCGTCCATATAGGCGTCCAGCTCCATACCGAAATCAATATGGGTCTGCGTGTTGCCGATGGTCAAAATTGGCAGCTGCTTTGCCTCGCCCTCACTGGCGATGAAGCGCAGGCGCCCGTTTGCCAGCTGTGTCAGCCCCAGCATCGTGACCGGGCCGGGCCGCACCTTTGCCTCCACCGATACGCCGGTCCCCTTTTTGCCGTGATACACGCCCATGCCGCGCAGCATCGGCCTGCCGTTGGAGATGGAAATGTGGAATGGGCCATCGTGGCCCAGCAGCATGGTGTTGTGTACATAATCCATGGCGACGATCTCGCTGAAGCTGCCGCCAAGGCCCAGCGCATCGCAGATCTTCATTGCGGCGCAGGTCTTGATATCGCCCTCGCCCGCGCAGGGAACGCCGTCCGCCGTCAAAAGCGAGTGGCCGACGATAAAGCCGCTCTGCACCTGCTCATAGTGGTTTTCATCCGAGCCGTGATAGTAATAGCTCAGCGCGTCCAGATCGTATTCCCGCACCATGCGGTACTGCGCCGCGGCGACCGTCGCCGACCAGCGAAGCTGCTCCTCCGTTGGGCGGCGAACACGCGGATCGGAGGGAGAATCGCCGGAGATCTCAAAAAATGCGTGAATTTCGTCCAGCTTTTCCTGAATCTCCGCGTCCGTGACCTGACGCAGACTGCGGTCGAGGTCGCACATTTCCAGCAGCTCCACATGGATACCCAGCTGCGCCTGAAGCATGGTGAAGTCGCTGTAAAGATCCAACATTCCGCTGTAGTTGTTTCCGAGGAAGCCGAAGCGTGCATATTGCAGCATCCGCTTGACCCCTGCAGCGCGCACCCACTGCTCGATCTGCGTCCACGCACGGACGGCAGACGGCGCGGCAGCCGTCGCCTCGTCCGCCATTGCGCCCTGCGGCGTCTGCTCCAGCCCCAGCAGGCCGTTCACGATGCGGACGGTGATCCCGGCACGTTCAAAGGCGTTTGCGGCCTCGGGCACCGGACAGCCGACGCACTGCGCCAGCCATTCGCCGGTATCGGTCCTTTCATAGTTCATCTGCACGGCGGGCTGGAGATTGAGAACGACGACCGGCGCCTTGCAGATCTGGTGGACCGGCAGCATGGCCGCGCTGGTAAAATACGTTCCGCTGTGCATCAGGATCAGATCGACGTTGTGCGCGTTGAAGTATTCGCCGGCCTCGCGGGCCTTCTGCTCGTCGTCCACCAGTCCGAAGTCAAAAACCTCGGCCCACTGCGATACCTTCTGCTCGATAAAATGATTGTAGCCGAGAATGCGGTCGTGAAGTCCCAAAAACTGATCCCAGTACGCGCGCAGACCGGCGGTATACAGGCCGACGCGCGCGCGCGGCGTCTTTTTGAGCTGCATGAAACGTCCCTTCCTTTCCAATTTCTGTCGTTTTCGTGAAAAACGGAGCGGATACGGATGTATCCGCTCCATCTTGCGCTATTTATCCAGCTCCGTCAGGAAGCGGCGCGATCAATAGACCGTTTTCCAATCCTCGATGTTGTCGCCGTTGAACTCGAACGGAGGCCCAATGATGATCTCGGTGCCGCCGTCACCGGCGTCGGTAACGGTGTAGGTCGTGCCGTTCTTCGCGGTGAAGCTCTCGCCGGTCGCGCCGGTCAGGCTGCCGTTGACCATCTCAATCAGGGCGTAGGCTGCGCTGCGGCCCACATCGATCGGGTTCCAGAGGAACATATACGGGCAAGCGGGGTTATCGCCGGTCATGAACTCCGCCATTTCGGACGGCAGGCCGAGGCCGGTCACAATGACCTTGCCCTGGAGGCCCTCGTCGGTGATGACCTTCGCAGCCGCCGCGATGCCGACGGTCGTCGGGGCGTTGATGAGCTTCAGGTTCGGATAGTTCTGGAGCAGAGCCTTGGTCTCGTCAACGGACTTCTGCTGCTCGTCGTCGCCGTAGGCGATCTCGACCAGATTCATCTTCGCGTATTTTTCGTCCTTCAGGATCTCCTTCATGGCGTCGATCCATGCGTTCTGGTTGGTAGCGATGGAGGTCGCGGACAGGATCGCCCAGTCGCCTTCGCCGCCCAACAGATCATAGGTGGCGTCTACGAGGCACTGCGCCACTTCCTGAACGCCCGCCTGATTGATATGGGTCATACGCGACGCGGGATTGCAGGAGGAGTCGCAGGACACGACCTTGATCCCGGCGTCCATGGCGGCCTTCAGTGCGGTCTCCAGTGCGTCAAAGTCGTTGGCCGCAATGGCGATGCCGCTGACCTTCTGCGCGACCAGCTCGTTGATAAGCGTGATCTGCGCCTCGGCGGTGATCTCCGCGGGGTGCTTGACGATGGCGTTGTAGCCGGCGTCTTTCATGACCTCCTCGAAGCCGGCGGCTTCGCGCTCGTTGTAGGGGTTGCCGGCTGCCTTTGTGATGATGGCGTAGGTCTGCGTGTCATTGCCGCCGGTCTTTGCAGCACACGCCGCAAGGCCCAGCACCATGACGAGGGTAAGAAGCAATGCGATCAGTTTTTTCATGATTTTTCCTTCTTTCCTTATTTTTATATAAACGCTCGGGGCGCTTATACCGATTTCTGCCGCTGCGCCTCGACGGCTCTGCGCGCGGCAATGGAGTCGCGGATATTGGGGAGCATGACGACCAGAATCAGGATCGCGCCAATGATCATCAGGATCGTCTGTGAGTTAACGTTAATCAGGCCGAGGCCGTATTTCAGCAGGCCGATGGTGAAGATGGAAATGACCGTGCCGGGGAAGTTGCCCTTGCCGCCTGCCGTGGAAATGCCGCCGAGGACGACCATGGAGATGGCCTCCAGCTCATAGCCCGTGGCGATATCCCAGCGGATGGAGCCCATCCACGATGCGTACAGGATGGCGGACAAACCGGAGATCAGGCCCGTCATGGCATAGCAGATGATGCGGACGCGCTGCACCGGAACGCCGGAGTAAAGCGCCGTGGTGCGGTTGGAGCCGATGGCGTAGACCTGACGGCCAAAGACCGTCTTATGCAGCACAAATCCAAAGGCCACCGCCGCAAGGCAGAACACCAGGAACACATACGGCACCGGCCCGAGCCGGGCATAATAGATGTTGTAGAACCAGCGGCAGTTGTGCAGGCCGCCGGAGGATTCGCTGCCAAGGATCATCTGCGAAATACCGCGATAGAGCGTCATGGTGCCGAGCGTGACGATCATGGGCGCAAGCTCTGTGAATTTTGCAAGGATCAGTCCGTTGAGCAGGCCGCAGACAAGGCCGCAGCCCAGCGCGATCAGGATGGCCGCGCCCATGGAAAGTCCGCTGTTATAGCTGATGCCCAGCAGCGTCGCGGAAAGCGCGACGGTGGATCCGACGGAAAGGTCGATCTCACCCAGCACCAGCAGATAGGCCATGGGGAAGGCGATGAAGCCCTTGGGCAGAAATGTGCTGATGGCCGTGAACAGGCCGGAGGCGTCCAGATAGTTGGGCGAAATGCTCATGTTGAAGATATTGACCGCGAGGAACAGCAGGAGCAGCAGCGATTCCCAGCGGAATACGACCTGCTTCCACGAGCGCTCGCGCACGGCAAGAATATTGCGTCTGGCTTTCGTTTCCATGATCAAATCTCCCTCACTTTCAGGGTATTGCGATCCATGGCGCGCCGGACGATCACGTTGACAATGATCGCCACCAGAATGATCGCGCCCTTGATGGCGTCCTTCCAGAACTGTGAAATGCCGATCAGCGGCAGCGCCTTGCAGATGACGGCCATCGTCAGTGAGCCGAGCAGGACGCCGGCCACGCTGCCCTGACCGCCGTTCAGGCTCACACCGCCGAGCACGCAGGAGGCGATGGCATCCATCTCCATGCCCGCGCCCATATCGCTCATGGCCGAGGCGTACAGCGCCGTGTACATGGCGCCCGTCAGGCCCGCGAACGCACCGGCGATCGTATAGACGAAGAAACGGATGCGGCTGATGCGGATACCGCTGACGGCGGCCGCCTCGGGGTTGGAGCCGACGGCGTAGATGCGCCGTCCGAAGGTCGTCCACTTCATGACGACGAAGAAAACGATGTAGCAGACGAGCGTGATGAATACCAGATTGTTCATCAGGCCGCCGGTCAGCGTATTCGTCTGCGCAAATTCCTTGAACGAGCTTTGGAACTGATACGCGGAGACCCACGCGCTGTTCGAGACGATGTAGGTCGCGCCGCGGTAGATATTGCACATGCCGAGCGTGGCAATGATCGGCTGAACGCCGCCCTTGGCGATAATCAGGCCGACCAGCATCCCGCAGAGCGTGCCGATGGCGATGGAGACCAGGAACATGACCAGCGTGCTGGAATACACGCCGTCGCGCATCATGAGCGAGGCGCACATGCCGGAGAAGGCCAGCGTCGCGCCGACGGAGATGTCAATGCCGCCGATCAGCAGGACGCTCATCATACCGAGCGAAATGGTGATGGTCGTGGAGTAGTTTTTTAGCAGATCCGCGATGGTCTTTGCCGTAAGGAACGTATTGTTGCGCAGCTGAATGACGGCACAGAGCAGCACGAGCACCGCGACGAGGCTCAATTCCCGTGAGCCGGAGAGCTTTTTCCAGAAGCCTCCGAAGCCTTTTTTCTCTTTCATTCCGATCCCTCCTCAGCCCGATGCCGCGCCGCTGTGCTTGAGCATCGAAAGCTCCAGAATTTTCTCCTGCGTGGCCTCCGTGCGCGAAAGCTCACCGGTCACACGGCCGTCGCACATGACGTAAATGCGGTCGGACATGCCCAAAAGCTCCGGCATTTCCGAGGAGATCATGACGATGGCCATGCCCTTCTGCGCAAGCTCACCCATGATCTGATAGATCGCGGCCTTTGCGCCGACGTCCACGCCCTTGGTCGGCTCGTCCATGATCAGGAGCTTCAGGTCGCTTGCCAGCGCCTTGGCCACGACGACCTTCTGCTGGTTTCCGCCGGAAAGTGAGCTTGCGGGGTCGAACACCGTCACAGCCTTGACGTCGATCTCCTCGGCCAGCTCCTTCGCCGCCTGATTTTCGATCGTTTCGCTGGTGATGCCGCCCTTTTTGGAGAATTTCGCGCCAAGCTCGGGCAGCGTGATGTTGCGGCCGATGCCCCAGTCCAGGATCAGGCCCTGATTCTGCCGGTCCTCGGTCAGCAGGCCGATTCCGAGGCGCATCGCGTCCTGCGGCCTGCGAATATGGACCTCCTTCCCGTCCACAAAGACCTTGCCCGCGTCGTAATGCTCCACGCCGAAAATGGTCTGCACGACCTCGGTGCGTCCGGCGCCGACCAGACCGGTCAGGCCGACGATCTCACCGGCGCGGACGCGGAAGCTGACGTCGCGGAAGAAGCCTGTGCGGGAAAGGTTCTCCACGCGGAGCACCTCCTCCCCGGGCTTGACCTCCGGCTTCGGGAACAGGTCGCTGACCTCGCGGCCGACCATGGCCTTGATCAGCTCCGGCGGCTGGATCTCGGCGACGTTGTAGGTGCCGATGTACTGTGCGTCGCGGAACACCGTAACGCGGGAGGCCAGACGGTACATATCCTCCAGCCGGTGCGAGATAAAGATGACGGATTTTCCGTCGTCACGGAGCTTTTCGGTGATCCGGTAAAGCTCCTCAGATTCGTTCTTTGTCAGCGCCGCTGTCGGTTCGTCCATAATGATGATGCGCGCGTTGGTGGACAGCGCCTTTGCGATCTCGACCATCTGCTGCTGCGCGACCGACAGCGCGCCCATGCGGGCGGTGGGCTGGAAGTCGGCGTCCAGCTGACGCAGGAGCGCCCCGGCGGCCTCGTTCATTTTCTTCCACTGCATGATGCCGTGCTTCCGGATCTCATGTCCCATGAAGATGTTCTCCGCAACGGTCAGATGCGGATAGCTGGTGACATGCTGATAGATCGCGGCAATACCGGCGTTCTGCGCGTCCAGCGGCGACCGGAAATCGACGCGCCTGCCGTCGAGATACATCTCGCCCTCCTCCGCGCGGTGTACGCCGGTGATGACCTTGATAAAGGTCGATTTTCCGGCGCCGTTCTCTCCCATCAGCGCGTGGATCTCGCCTGCCTTGAGCTGAAAGCTGACCCGATCCAGCGCCTTGACGCCCGGAAAGATCTTGGTGATGCCCTTCAGCTCGAGGATATACTGTTCCATCTTGCCTACCCCCCGACTTTGAATTTGCGCCGCCCGTGTTTGTATGCTCTCTTTTGGCGGGCGGCCGGATACCGGCCCGCTCCATCCGCTGCGCCTCTGCTCTCTGCGTTGTACGGAATCGGCGAAACAGATATGTGCATATTAGCCTAATATTCTGCATAAATCAGATTGCTTTTTATGCTTTTTCCTGATAAACTGAGTATAGCATCAAAAAATATCCTTTGTCTGCCAATAAAGTTGACACAAAATTACGGTATCTTGGCTTTTTACAGGTTTCGGTAAACGTGGAAACAGACAGGAGGATTTCGATGGAACAGATCAAGCTGCGCTACGAATTGGATCTTGAGCCGAATTACATATGGCTCTCGCCCACGGCCACACAGGCCGCAAAAAAATCCATTCCCTATGTTCAGGAGCTTGGCGTATTTCCCTGCCGGGAAAAATACTACACCGAGCGTGAAAGGCTGCCGTCGTTTTTGATCAAATACTGTATCTCCGGCGGCGGGCTTCTGGAATACGACGGAAAGCGCTATGCGGTGCGGAGCGGACACATTTTCTGGCTGGACTGCATGAAGAAGCAGCACTACTGCACCGACCCCGGCGAGGGCAGCTGGTTCATCGTCTGGGTGCATTTCTACGGCGAGGAATGCCGGAGATACTACGACCTGTTTCTCCAGCAGAACGACGGTATGCCTGTCGTGGACGCGGGCGCGGACGAGAGCGTCCGCAGCAGCATCGAAACGCTGGTCGATATCTACCGCAATGCCAACGGCACGCTGACGGACGACGTGCGCGCTGCGTCGCTGCTGACCGGGATCATGTCCAGCTGCATCCTCTATGCCGACATGAGCGCCCGCCACAGTGAGCTTCCGGCCTATGTGCAGGCAGCCAGAGAGTATATCAACTGTCACTATGCGGAAAAGATCTCGCTGGACGTGCTGGCCAGAGAGATCTCCGTCAATAAATTCTATTTGCAGAAGCTCTTCCGCAGAAGCGTCGGGCTGTCGCCGAATGAATATCTGGCGACCGTCCGCCTTCAGGAGGCCAAGCGCCTCCTGCGCAGCACCGACCTGCCGATCAGCCAGATCGCCATGGACGTCGGCTTCGGCAGCATCGGGCATTTTATCGAGCTGTTCAAGGCGCGTGAGCAGATGCCGCCCAGCGTCTACCGCCGCCGCTGGTAACGGCACTGCGCCGGATTCTTTCCCCGACAACGCAAGAAAGGACTGCCTCCCATGGAGGCAGTCCCTCTTTCTGTATCTTGTGGGCTTATTGCATCGTCAGTGTCCTTCTTGCCTCCTCGTCAAAGGCCCGGATCAGGATGGCCGCCGCCTCGCTCCGGCGAATGAGGCTCGTCGGATAGAAGGTGCCGCTCCTGTCGGAGCCGTTCAGAACGCCCGCGCGATAGAGTGCGTAGATCTCGTCCGCGTAGCGGTCGCCGGTCTTGACATCCGGCAGCGCATTGGCGCCGATCTCATTGATCGCAGCGTAGGGCTTTGCCGCGCCGTAGAGGATATGCGCGAACTCAGCGCGCTGGACCGGCGCGTTCAGCGCCGCAGAGCTGTAGTCGAGATAGGCTTCCTCAATAACGCCGTGTTCGACTGCATATTCCAGATAGCTGCGGTACCACGGACTGCCGTTTTTCAGCGTGACCGTGCCGTTTTCAATGCGCTGGTGGAGTGCGGCGGCGAGCTTGATCGCCTGCGCGACCGTCAGCGAGCCGTCCGGGTCAAAGTGCGCCGCGTCCACGCCGTCGATCAGACCGTTCGCCCATGCGTCACGGACCGCGTCCGCATACCATGCCGACGCCGGCACATCGACGAAGGGCATATTGCCGACGAATTCCGCGTCGATATATGCCGTGGAGTCCGGCATGATGAAGAAGTAGGTGCCGTCCGCCTTCTCCGTGACCGAAATGCTTCTGCCGCTCTCATCCGTGACGCGCAGCGAGCCGAGAACGTAGCCCTTATCCGGCTCTGCGGCGACCGGAACGGCGGTGCCGGGCATTGCGCTCGGAGGTGCCTGAACATATCCGTGCTTTGTCTCCGAGATGCGGATGCGTTCACCGGTCGCAAGCGTATAGACGACGAAGGATGTCGGCGCGGTGGTATAGGCAAGGTAGTTTTCACTTTCGTCCAACTCCGCGTAGATGTAATGCACACCCACGGAAAGCGTCTTCCCCTTCTCGGCAGACCAGAGCGTGCCTCCGGAATTGAGGTTCCTCGTCGAGTAGTAGAAGCGCACGGCCGCATGGTCCGGGTTGGCGCTGAGAGCGGGCGTAGACGGCGTCTTGCCCTGCGCAAAGCTCTCCATAAGGACGGTGATGTCGCTGAGCACAGCCTTGGCGATCGACCATGCGATCTGCTTGTCGTCGCTCGTACCGTCCGACCAGACGTAGTTCCGCTTGCTGAGCAGCGAGGCCGTCGCGGTGTATTCTCCGGCGTTCTTCGCCGTGTTTCCGGTGAGGGTAAACAGCGCATTCTCTGGAAGCACGACGCCGGTCTGCGTCTCGCCATTGTAGACAAGACCGGTCACCGCCGCAGGCGGCGTGACGGAAGCTCTTGCGATCGACCATGCGATCTGCTTGTCGTCGCTCGTACCGTCCGACCAGACGTAGTTCCGCTTGCTGAGCAGCGAGGCCGTCGCGGTGTATTCCCCGGCGTTCTTCGCCGTGTTTCCGGTGAGCGTGAACAGCGCGTTTTCGGGAAGCTCGACGCCGGTCTGCGTCTCGCCGTTGTAGACAAGGCCGGTCACCGCCGCAGGCGGCGTGACGGAAGCTCTTGCAATCGACCATTCGATTCTCTTATCGTCGCTCGTACCGTCCGACCAGACGTAGTTCCGCTTGCTGAGCAGCGAGGCCGTCGCGGTGTATTCTCCGGCGTTCTTCGCCGTGTTTCCGGTGAGGGTAAACAGCGCATTCTCTGGAAGCACGACGCCGGTCTGCGTCTCGCCATTGTAGACAAGGCCGGTCACCGCCGCAGGCGGCGTGACGGAGGCGGGGGAGATGGTGAAGGTCCAACTCTCATCCCGAAGTGCGGTAAAGCTCCGATAGCAGTCGTCGCCGCTGCCGGAAATGGAGACCTGATAAGTCCCCGCATCGGTCGGAGGTGTGGCGCTGCCGTTATAGAGCACGGTGAACGTGCCGGTATACGGCGCATAGCCCGCAGGGGCCTCCAACGCGGTCACAGTTGCCTCCTTCGGAGTCCCGTCATAGATAAGGTCGGTAGGCAGTGTGCAGGAGAAGAGCATCGCGGCCGCATCGCCCTTGGTGATGGTCAGCGCAATATCGCGCGTGACAGTCCCGGCTTCTGCATCATAGCCCTCGACGTTCGACCAGTCATAGTATTTCTTATCGTTGTCGCTGAGTGTATAGCGTGCGGATGCCTCGGTCGTTCCGACGGGGAGACGGACGTCATTGCTGTCCACCCAGCTCCAGCCCTCGGGCAGCTCGATCTCGCCCAGCGTTGTGCCGTAGTCGAAGGTGTTGGGGTTCAGCTCCGGCGTGTCCAGACTGGCAATCGCCGGATTGCGCTGCCATTTTAGCCCGACCAGATACTCCTGCTTATGAGTCTCATCGGTGAAGTCCTTCGCTGTGATCTTGAACGAGGCCGAAACGAAACTTCCGACCCGGTGACCGAGACCTTCGGACTCCATATAGACGAGCTTCGACGCTCCCGGCTTCAGTACAGCGGACTTCACATATTTACTACCCGGACTGTTTTCATTTTTCTCAAAATATATGGCGAGGATCCCGCCGCCGGACTTATTTTCCAGCTCTACATTCAGCGCGACCGCACCGGTGTTTGTGATCGTAAAAGTCTTTGTCTGACTCTTGCCCCACTCCTCCGTACCGTAGGTCACGGGATCAAACGTCAAATACCATACATCGTTTGTGTCCTGACTCACACCGGAGAAGCTCAGCCCGAAGCTGCCGCTCTGCACCCAGCCCGCGTAGAGCGTGGTGTCCGCGGTAATTTTCTCCATTGCATAAGCCCGCGTGCATGCTGCGTCGTAATACCAGCCGGTACAGACATAGCCGTCTGTATCATCCAGCATGGGGAGCTTCGCGCCGTAGTTTTTCGGGACAATAATCGGATCTGGATTCGTTCCGTGCCCATTGCTGTCCAATGTGAGCTTCCAGCCGGGAACGAGCTTTATGTACTTGCTGCCCGCATATGTGGTGAGATTCGGATAGGTGATGAATTCCGCCGTTTCGGCGTCCGCACCCGCGAAGGTCGCCGCCTTTTCGGGATCGACATCTGCGGTACTGACGAGGTCGAACGCTGCCGCCGTACCGGATGCGATCACTGTGCCGCCCGTCGCGGTCAGCTTGGCGGTATCACGAAGTTCCATGGCATACGGCTCGTTGAGCAGCTCGATCTCGCCGTCCGAAATGCTCAGCTTGGCGCTGGAGCGGAGCGAAACGGTTCGCCATGCCGCCGCATCGATGGTATGGCGGAGCTTGCCGCCGCGCATGGTGAAGGTGGTGCTGCCGGTAAGGAAAAGCTCATTGCCGCCGTTTTGTGCGCCGTTGTTCTCGATCGTGCCGCCCGTCATCGTAATGGCTGCGTTCTCCGCATAGACCGCGCCGCCGTAGCTATACGTTCCGGAGGCTTTGTTGCCTCTGATCTGCGCACTTCCGCCGATCGTGATCTCAGCAGGGCCGTTCTTTGCATATACCGGTCCTGCAAGCTCCGCCGCATAGATCGCGCCGCCGTTCTTTTGGGAGGTGCAGCCGGAGATGGTGCCGCCGGTAATGCTGACATGAGCGCCCCACGCAAATATGGCGCCGCCGTTGCCCTCAGACGAACAGTTCTGAATGGTGCCGCCGGTCATATTGAAGGTGGAATTTGCACCCCTTATATGCACAGCCGCGCCGCTTCCTCTATACATCCCCGTTCCTGCCAGGAGCGACTTGCAATTCTGGATGGTGCCGCCCTCCATATGAAAGGTCGGGGCCTGCTTGGCGGTCGTCGTGATGACGTGTACTGCCGCGCCATAAGCGGATGTATTGCCAAAATTTTCGATCGTGCCGCCCTTCATATGCGAATCAATAGTAGAAACCGAAAAAAGATGACAAAAGGCGCAAGAAGAGAGA
>OIWM01003208.1_pt1 | contig 12146 bp, 9 predicted proteins | sample 1587451 | NCBI WGS metagenome assembly OIWM01 (sample SAMEA3888907, study PRJEB22519) | human gut metagenome | biome: human gut; feature: human-associated habitat; material: faeces | place: Denmark | collected 2011
TATGTTTCTTATCGTCAGGAACGCAGTTCCCAGACGCAAATTATGTTTCTTATGTAGCTTATGTTCTTATGTTTCCGCGGTAAGCGCTTTGAAAATTCCCACCTCAGCGTCAGCCCATTAGCATATTAACACATTGCCACATTAGCATATTACCCTCGGTGAGCATAGCGTGTATAATTTTTTTATCAAAAACGTGGCAGCAAATAAGTGTCAACACCAAAAAAAGTGCTAAATTTGCGCTGTACTATATAGTGACGACCTATGAACGACGAATTGAGAGTCATCATCAGCGGTGGAGGTACTGGAGGCCATATCTTTCCGGCCGTGTCCATCGCCAACGAAATAAAGGCCAAACGCCCCGATGCCAAGATACTTTTTGTAGGCGCTGAGGGACGTATGGAAATGCAGCGTGTGCCAGCAGCAGGCTACCCCATCAAGGGACTGCCCATAGCCGGCTTTAATCGCAAAAATTTGTTGAAGAACATACCCGTGCTGTTCAAAATACTGGAAAGCCGCCGCATGGCGCGCCGCATCTTGCGTGACTTCCGTCCGCAGGTGGCAGTAGGCGTGGGCGGCTATGCCAGCGGGCCCACACTCAATGTGGCCGAAAGCATGGGCATACCCACTTTGTTGCAAGAGCAGAACTCTTATGCCGGCGTGACCAACAAACTGCTTGCCAAAAAGGCACGCAAGATATGTGTGGCTTACGACGGCATGTCGCGTTTCTTCCCTGCCGACAAAATACTCTTTACGGGAAATCCCGTGCGCCAGAACCTGCTCGAGGGCACGGTGCAGAAGGACGATGCCGTGCGCAGCTTCGGTCTGGTGCCGGGCAAACGCACCATACTGGTGATTGGCGGCTCGCTCGGTGCACGCACCCTCAACGAGAGCATACTGGGCAATCTGCCCCTTGTCAAGCAGCAGAGCAATGTGCAGTTTGTGTGGCAAACGGGCAAGTACTACAGCAGCGCCATCAAGGAGGAGCTCGACCGCCGCGGCTGTCCTGACAACCTGAAGGTGATGGACTTTATAGCCGACATGAAACAGGCTTATGCCGCCGCCGACCTCGTGATTTCACGTGCCGGAGCCGGCAGCATATCAGAGTTCTGTCTGTTAGGCAAACCCGTGATACTGGTGCCATCGCCCAATGTGGCCGAGGACCATCAAACCAAAAACGCCCTGGCACTTGTGCAGAAAAATGCCGCACTCTACGTGCCCGACGCCGATGCACGCCGCAGCCTGTTGCCACTGGCCATCAATACCGTGGCCGACCACGAAAAGCTTGAATCGCTGAGTCGCAACATCATACAGCTGGCGCGTCCAAATGCCGCGTCCGACATAGCCGATGAGGTGATAAAACTGGCCGAGGGCAAATAAGCCGAGGGGGCGTGGCGGCTGCCACACACATGGTACGTACGAACGCCTGACAATCAAGATTACCAGTCGAGCCATTCCCAATATCCCGGGCCAAGGCTTTGCATCATTGCTAAGGCCGGCCCCGCCGTGGAATGCGCCCGACACACACATTCATATAGCAAACACCACAATGAAATCAGTATACTTCGTCGGTGCAGGTGGCATCGGCATGAGCGCCCTGGAGCGCTATTTTCTGTCACAAGGTTTGGTGGTGGCCGGTTACGACCGCACAGCTTGCGAACTGACTGAAGAACTCAGAGCCGAGGGCGCTGACATACACTATGAGGACAATCCCGACCTCATACCCGAGGCTTGTCGTGACAAGGCAGAGACACTGGTGGTTTACACACCCGCCATTCCTGCCACACACAAGGAGCTGACCTACTTCCGCGAGAACGGATTTGACATACAGAAGCGTGCGCAGGTGCTCGGCACCCTCACACGTTCAATGAAGGGCCTCTGCGTGGCCGGCACGCATGGCAAGACTACCACCACCTCGATGACGGCACACCTGCTGCACGAGAGCCACGTGGGCTGCAACGCCTTTCTTGGCGGCATAACCAAGAACTATGGCACCAACTACTTGCTGAGCAAGACGTCGCCCTATGTGGTGATAGAGGCCGACGAGTTTGACCGCTCGTTCCACCACTTGCGCCCGTATGCCACGGTTATTACGGCAACCGATGCCGACCACCTCGACATTTACGGCACCGAGGAGGCTTATCTTGAGAGTTTCCGCCACTACACCGAGCTTATCCAGCCGGGTGGCGCGCTCATTATTCACCGCGGACTCAAAATGCAGCCCAACCCGCAGGAGGGCGTGCGCGTGTACACTTACGACCGCACGGAGGGCGATTTCCATGCCGAGAACATACGCATTGGCGGCGGACACATCGTGTTCGACCTCGTGTCGCCCATTGAGAACATAGCCAACATTGAGCTTGGTGTGCCAGTGAGCATCAACATCGACAATGGCATTGCTGCCATGGCCCTGGCCCAGCTGGCCGGTGCTACTGCCGACGAAATACGCCGCGGCATGGCATCGTTTGCCGGTGTGGACCGCCGGTTTGACTTTGCACTGAAAAACGACAAGCACGTGCTGCTGTCGGACTATGCACACCACCCGGCCGAAATAAAGCAGAGCATACTGAGCATACGCGAGGTGTTTGACGGACGCAAGATTGCGGCCATCTTCCAACCGCACCTTTACACGCGTACGCGCGATTTTTATAAGGACTTTGCCGACAGCCTATCGCTGTTGGACGAGGTGATACTGACAGAGATTTATCCGGCACGCGAGAAGCCCATACCTGGCATTACGAGCCAGATTATTTACGACAATTTGCGTCCGGGCATAGAGAAGCATTTGATAGAGAAGAAGGATATTCCCGCCTTTGTCAAGTCGCACGACTTTGATGTGCTGATAGTGCTCGGCGCCGGTGATGCGGTGGATTATGTGCCGCAAATTAAGGAGATACTCGAACACAAGTAGTGGGGCGCGCAGGGCACAGCCTCTGTGTGTGGGCGCCGCCACAACTCTCAACAGCATATTGCGGTGAAGACGTTTATCAAACTCATACTCTTGGTGGGCATCATAGTCTATCTGTGTTTTGCCTTTGTCGATTTTAGCTCGCATGCCGACACCACAACGTGCCGGCAAGTGAACTTTACGGTGGCCGACAGCTCGCACGCGGGCTTTATCACGGCCGAGGAGGCCGACCGCCTGCTGCGCAACTCGGGGCTGTACCCCGTGGGGCGCCAAATGGACAAGGTGGACGGGGCTGCCATAGAGCAAGCACTCCGCCGCAACTCCTTTATTGACTCGGTGCAGTGCTACAAGTCGCCGGGCGGGGTGCTGAATGTGCTCATACAGCAACGCTTGCCGCTGCTGCGCGTGATGGCCGACAATGGCGATGATTACTACATCGACGAACACGGACACATCATGAACACGCAGGGCTACTCGGCCGACCTGGTGGTGGCCACGGGCAGCATATCGCGCCCCTTTGCACAGAAACAACTGGTGCGACTGGGCAACTTCCTGCGCGACGACCCCTTTTGGAACAATCAGATAGAACAAATATATGTGACGCCGCAGCAACACCTTACGCTGGTGCCGCGTGTGGGCGGACACACTATTGACTTTGGCGATACGGACAGCATCAGTCTCAAATTTCGCAACCTTTACACCTTTTACACTAAGGTGCTGCCCCAGGTGGGGTGGAACAAGTATAGCGAGATATCGGTGGAACACGTGTCGCAGATTGTGGGACGCAAACCCGAAAAGGGGTGAGCGCCAACTTACATTAGTATAAAATAAAACGAACAACATAAATGGCAACAGAAGACAACTTTATAGTAGCTATCGAGCTTGGCTCGTCAAAGGTGACCGGTGTGGCAGGCCGCAAGCAGCCCGACGGCGCCATTCAAGTACTTGCCTTCGCCCAGGAGCCTTCGACCACTTTCATACGCAAGGGCCGCATCAACAATGTGAGCAAAATGACGCAGTGCATCATCAGCATGCGTGAAAAGCTGGAGCAGAAGATGCAGAAGAGCATCAGCCGCGTGTATGTGGGCATTGGCGGTATGGGCATGCACACCGTGGCCAATACGGTGGCACGCCACTTTGACTCGAAAGTGGAGATTACGCAGGAGATGGTAGATGCCATCAGCGACGAGAACCGCACTTCGGCCAGCGCCGACCGCGACATTCTTGAATCGGTGCCGCAGGAGTACCACCTGGGGGCGCAGACTACTATCGACCCTGTGGGCATACTCGCCGACAGCATTGAGGGACACTACCTTAACATTGTGGCCAACTCGTCGGTGCGCGAGGAGATACGCAACTGCTTCCGCACGGCGGGGGTGACCATTGCCGACCTGCCCATCACCGTGCAGGCGCTGGCCGACTCTATGCTTACCGAACCCGAAAAGCGCTCGGGCTGTGTGTTTGTGGACATGGGTGCCGAAACGACCTCGGTGGCGGTGTACAAGAACAACTTGCTGCGCCACTTGGCAGTTATACCGCTCGGCGGTGCCAACATCAACCGCGACATCATGTCGCTGCAAATTGAGGACGACGAGGCTGAAGAACTCAAACTGAAGTATGGCTCGGCTGTGCAGGAGAGCGACACTGACGCGCACAAGCCTATCGCCCTGCGCGACGGACGTACCATTCCGTACGACGAATTTATGGGTCTGGTTGAGGCACGCGTGGAGGAGATCGTGCTGAACGTGAAGAACCAAATATCGTTGTCGAACTACGACGTGAGCCAGCTCATTGGTGGTTTGATTGTGACTGGTGGCGCTGCCAACATTCGCAATATTGACAAGGCTTTTACACGCGACACCAAGTTTGAGAAGATACGTTTTGTGCGCAGTATTCGCATTCCGCTCCGCACACCCGACTATCCCGGCCTTAACAACGATGGCGACTGCAATGCGGCTATCGCGCTTATAGACAAAGGCGAGATTAACTGTTGCGGCGGGGCTTTGGGCCAACCCGACCTATTTGACGAACCGAAGGACACAGAGCCTGAACTGAGCGCTGAGGAACTGGCAGCTGCCGAGGCCAAGAAGAAGGCTGAGGAGGCTGAAGCACAACGCAAGGCTGAGGAGGAAGCACGCATCAAGGCCGAAATAGAGGAGCGCGAACGTGAGCGCAAGGAACGTGAGGAGGCTAAGAAGAAACGCCGCAACAAGTGGAAGAACTCCTGGAAGCGCATGAGCAACTTCTTTGGCAACCTGGTGAAGGAGGACGGCGATGCGTGATACACCGTCGTGTGTGCACTGTGTATAACATAAGGGGGGCTAAAAAATCTGTTTTTAGAACCACCCATAACAACGACTGAAAGTCATGGCAGAAGATAATAACAACGATTTGTTGATAGATATGGGCGTGCCTACTACCACGCCTTCGATTATAAAGGTTATCGGTGTGGGCGGTGGCGGCGGTAATGCCGTTAACCACATGTACCGTGAGGGTATTCACGATGTGAACTTTGTGGTGTGTAACACCGACTCTAAGGCACTGGCCGACTCGCCAGTGCCTGTGCGCCTGCAAATAGGCAAGGAGGGCCTTGGTGCCGGCAACCGTCCGGCAAGGGCCCGCGAGGCGGCCGAGGAGAGCGTGGAGCAAATTCACAACATGCTCAACGATGGTACTAAAATGGTGTTTATCACAGCCGGTATGGGCGGTGGTACGGGTACGGGTGCCGCACCTGTCATTGCACGTGAGGCTAAGTCGATGGGCATCTTGACGGTGGGCATCGTGACGATTCCTTTCCTGTTTGAAGGTAACAAGAAGATTGACCAGGCGCTTGACGGTGTGGAGGAGATTTCGAAGCATGTCGACGCGCTGCTGGTGATCAACAACGAACGTCTGCGCGAGATTTACCCTGAACTCAATGTGCTCTCGGCCTTTGAAAAGGCTGACAACACGCTGAGCATTGCGGCACGCTCAATAGCCGAGATTATTACGATGCATGGTATTATCAACCTCGACTTCCGCGATGTGTGCACCGTGCTCAAGGACGGTGGTGTGGCTATCATGTCGACGGGCTACGGCGAGGGCGAAAACCGTGTGAGCAAGGCTATCGAGGCAGCGCTGCACTCACCGCTGCTCAACAATAACGATATCTTTAACTCGAAGAAGGTGCTGCTCTCTATCTCGTTCTGCGCTGAAAAGGAGGGCGACACGCTCATGATGGACGAGATGAACGAGGTGCACGACTTTATGTCGAAATTCCACGATGATGTGGAGACCAAGTGGGGCTTGAACACTGACCCGACGCTGGGCAAGCAGGTAAAGATAACCATTCTGGCCACAGGCTTTGGCATAAGCAATGTGACGGGTATGAAGAGCAAGCTCGATGCTGAGGCTGAGAGCCGCCGACAAATGGAGATTGAAAAGGACGAGGAGAATGAGGAACGCCGTTCTAACTTTTACGGTGGCGACAAGAAGGGTACGCTCCGCCGCCGTCCGCGCTTCTTCTTGTTTGGGCTTGACGACCTTGACAATGAGGAGATTATCTCGCTCGTGGAACTTACACCGACTTACAAGCGCTCAAAGGAGGCGCTCTCGGACATCAAGGCTAAGTCGTACAGCAATGTGGCTATTGAGCCTGAGAGTCTGAACGCTGCCGCACCTGCCGCCGCACCGGGTTCGGTAATCTCTTTCTAATATAAATATTACGTCATAAGGCAATATATATGTAAGGTACAAGGTTATAATGCTGCACATGAGGTGCGGCTTTATAACCTTGTTGCGCCCATGACGTTAAACACACCAGGAAAGTATGGAAGTGGAAGATGAATTGATACAGATAGCGAATGTGACTACACCGCGCATTATCAAGGTGATTGGTGTGGGCGGCGGCGGCGGTAATGCCGTGGGTCAGATGTATCGCGACAACATACCCGAGGTGCGCTATCTTGTGGCTAATACCGACAAGAAGGCACTCGACGACAATATTGTGCCTGACCACCTGCAGCTCGGACCGGGACTCGGGGCGGGGGGCGACCCCGAACGTGGGGCCGCGCTGGCCAACGAATGTCTTGACCAGATAAACGCCGCGCTTGACGATGAGACCAAAATGGTGTTTGTAACGGCTGGTATGGGCGGAGGCACAGGTACGGGGGCTTCGCCCGTGATAGCGCATGCGGCTCGCGAAAAGGGCATTCTGACGGTGGGCATTGTGACGATACCGTTTTTGTTTGAACGCGAAAAGCAGATTGACAAGGCACTCGACGGCCTTGATAAGCTGTCGAAGGAGGTGGATGCCATGCTGGTGATTAACAACCAGCGTTTGTGTGACATCTACAGCGACTTGAGCATAATCAAGGCCTTTAAGCGGGCAGACGAGACGCTGTCGACGGCGGTGAGCTCCATCACTGAGATTATTTCGATGCACGGCCGCGTGAACTTGGATTTTCAGGACGTGAACACGACGCTGCGCAATGGCGGTGTGGCGGTGATGTCGACGGGGTATGCCGAGGGCGAGAACCGTGTGACGAGGGCTATCAATGACGCGCTCAACTCGCCGCTGCTCAACAACAATGATGTGTTTGACGCCAGCCATATACTGATAGCCATCACCACGAGCAGCGATGATGGTGCTACCTTGCGTACGGGCGAGGTGGACGAGATAAATGCCTTTATGGGACATTTTAACTCGGACATTGAAACGAAGTGGGGACTGGCCTTTGACCCGCAGCTGGGGCAGACTATCAAAATTACTATTATTGCCTCGGGCTTTGGACTGTATGGCACGAAGAAACGCGAGCGGAACAACAAACTGGAGATTGACGCTGACGATGCTGACAAGTTGGGGCGCCGCACGGTTTACTATGGCACATCGACACGGGTGCGCCGACGCGCTCGCTGCTACATATTTAACGATGATGACCTCAACAACGAGGCGCTGCTCAAACAGGTGGAGGAGGTGCCTACTTTCAAGCGCTCGGCTGAATGCTTGCAGAGTATCAGCGAACTCTCGCACAGGTAGGCCGCTGACACGAAGACAGATAGCATATATAACAAATATACAACGCAAAAATGGACATATTTGAAAAGGTAAGTAAGGACATTATTGCTGCGATGAAGGCTAAGGATAAAATGCGCCTTGAGGCCTTGCGCAACGTGAAGAAATTCTTTATCGAGGCTAAGACTGCCCCGGGAGCTAACGATACGCTTGATGACGCCACCGCGCTCAAAATTTTGTCGAAACTGGCTAAGCAGGGCCGCGACACGGCTGCGCTCTACCGCGAACAGAGCCGTCCGGACCTGGCCGAGGAGGAGGAAGCTCAGGCTGCGGTGATTGAGGAATATCTGCCCAAGGCACTAAGCGCTGAGGAACTGGAGGCCGAAATTAAGTCTATCATTGCCGAAACTGGTGCCACAAGCATGAAGGATATGGGCAAGGTGATGGGCGTGGCCAGCAAGAAACTGGCCGGGCGTGCCGATGGTAAGGCTATTTCGACTCTCGTAAAGCAGCTGCTGGGCTGATTCGATTAGTTGAAAAGTTGAAAAGTTGATAAGTTGACGGGTTGACAGGTAAGTATGTTCTGCACTATTTGTGGTGTCATAAGGAACGTATACAAACTTACCCATCAACCCGTCAACTTTTCAACTTGTCAACTTTTCAACTTGTCAACTTTTCAACTTATCAACTTATCAACTTGCCACTCCGTTATTTATACTGACAATGAGGAACCTATTATTTGCCGTCATGTTGCTGATCGCACTTGTGGGCAAGGCGCAGCCAACAAGCGATGTGGAGGCCCTGTTTGCAAAGTTCAAGGCTGCGGCACGCTTTGACTATGACTTTCCGCGTGAGAAGGTGTATTTGCACCTTGACAATTCGGCCTACCTTGAGGGCGACACCTTGTGGTACAAGGCATACGTGGTGCGCGCCTCGTCGCTGAAGCCTACTACGCTCAGCCGCGTGCTGTATGTTGAATTGAATGATGCCGACGGCCAACAGATGTGCAGACAACTGCTCAAGCTCGACAGTATGGGCACGGCAGACGGTGCTATGAGTCTGGCCATGCCTGTGCATGCCGGCTACTACGAAATACGAGCTTACACGCGTGAAATGGTGAACTGGGGCGAGGATGCTTGCTACTCGCGTGTGATACCGGTGTTTGCGGTGGGCACTAATCCTCAAAAGAAATCGGTTGCACCCGCACAGGCCGACATCACGCAACTCTACATTCCCAGTATTGAGCGTAACACCCACTTGAGTCTGGCTTGTCCGCGGCCTTATTCCATGACAAAGTCTGACGACCGTATGCTCACCTTTTACCCTGAGGGCGGAAATCGCATCAGCGGGGTGGGGCAGCGCCTGGCATTTAAGTTGACCGACGGACGCGGCAATCCGGTAGACGACACCATAAGTGTGTACCGTGCCGACGGCTCGCTTGCCCTTACGGCCCAGCCTGAGTATGAGGGTATGGGCGACTTTGACCTACCAGCCGGTTTTGACAACGGCTATGCCACGGTGGGCGGCCACCATCTCAATGTGCAGCGCAAAGTGAAGGGTGGCGAACGAAAGCAACTGCCTTTGCCCGACGCGGTGCAGGGCTATGCGCTGACGGCTGATGTGACAGCTGAGGGGGTCGACGTGGTGGTGACGGCTTCAGACTCGTTGGCACGTCTTGACAACTTGCTCGGCCTGGCCGTGTTTAACCGCGAGAATGTGTGCTACTTTGACACCCTTACGATGGGCGTGGAGCCTGTGGAGCTGCTTGTGCCACAGCGGGCTTTGCGTGGCGGCGTGAACCGGCTCGAATTGTTTGGTGCTGACGGGCGCAGCCTTGCCAACCGCTTGTTTTGGGTGCCGCTCGACCATGCCGACACTTTGCGCATGGCCACGCTCGACGTGAGGCAGAATGCGGCCGAGTACGACCCGTTCTCGCCCGCTGTTGTCACCATCAAGGCCGTTGATGCCAACAAGCGGCCGGTGAGCGGTGCCATGATGTCGGTGGCTGTGCGCGATGAGCAGGGCAACATAACGCAAACGGCCGACGGGGGTATGGCTGCTAACTTGCTGCTTGCCTCGGAGGTGCGTGGCTATATCAACCGCCCCGACTTGTACTTTGTGCGCAATGATGCGGCACACAGGCGCATGCTCGACCTGCTGCTGCGGGTGCAGGGGTGGCAAGCTAACACTTTTGATGTGATGTGCGGTCGCGACACGTTCAAATTGCGGCAGCCTATTGAGGATAAACTGATTGTGCGTGGCACTGTTTATCGCGACAACAACAAGCGGGAACCTTATGCCGGCGTGTCGCTCTACCTGCGTGGCTACCGGTATGCTGGCAATGCGCTTACGGGCGAGGGCATAGAGGGTGCCACTGTGACAGATGCCCAAGGGTGTTTTGCTTTTGAATCGAATGTAGACTTTGTGGGCGAATACCTCACCCAGTTCAGTCTGCGCGAGAATAACAAGCGCCGTTGGAGCCGCCTGGCCATAGACCGCTGGTTTGAACCGCGCTTGCGGCCCTTGTTTGCCCCGCAGATGAACCTGCCACTCTATCAGCCCACACAGGTGCCGGCGGGTGTGCCGCCTGTTGAGGACAGGCTCTTTGAATGGAAGGACACGCTGCAGCGCGGGGTGGTGAACATCAGTGGTACGGCTGAAGTTGTGGCACGTGCACGCAAGTACAAGGGCTTTACGGGTAACCGCTATACTTATGGCGGCGGTGAGCGTAATGGCTTGTCGAAAACGCAGCACTACATCAATGTGCAAAAGACGTGGGAGCACATCAAGGACCTTGGTTATGACTCGAAAATGGAGTTCGTAGATGTGCTGAGGCTGCTCGGCAGCGACCTGGAATACGACCGCTATGGTTTGGTGGACGACACCCAGCTGCTTGACGAGCTTGATAATGTGCAACGCGAAAAGGGGCAGAGTGCTGAAGACTTTTGGGCCTCGGCCGACCGTAAGGGCGATGCCAGCTATGCCGACAACTGGTTTAGCGGCTCGTATGAGAACAACGGTTGCCATGTCATATTTGTGTACATAAACAATTGCTATGTTGATACGGCGCGCAACATCGGTTCGGCCCTGATGCGCGTTGATTGCGAGACTACGAAGTCGGTGGCTTTTGTCGAGGACAACAAGCGCGAGAGTGCCATAACCGGTGACGAGGTGCGTGGCTCGTCGGCCCGCTATGCGGTATATATTTACGAAATGCCCGAAGCCTATCGCACGAATAACAAGAAGGGCCGCGAGTACCGCCACATACAAGGCTTTAGCCCGGCCACAAAGTTCTATTCGCCCAACTATCGCAAGTTCGATTTGCCTTCGGAGCGCGATGTGCGCCGCACATTGATGTGGGCACCGCGCGTATGCAGCGACGCACAGGGCAGTGCCAGTGTGGTGTTCTTTACAAATTCGCACAACGGCCAGACGCTTGACGTGAGTGTGCGTGGCATCACTGCCGATGGCAAATTCATCAGTTGGAATTGATGCACCAACTACATTGTAACGCTATATTGTGCCATGTTGGCCGTGTGTGCCGCTATTGTGTAGGTGCAGCCGTCCTCTCCTCAATAAAGTGATGACAGATTACAATAAAGCACAAGACACCAACCATTTGTCGGTTCCCCCCCCGCGTGGAGGTGGGTATGACAAATGGTTGGCGCCTTGTTTTAATGTGATGTGCATGGCCTTTCGGCAGTAGTCTGTGCTACTCGTCTTTGAGTTTCAAGACCTCTTGCTCGTCAAGTCCCGTCATCTTGCATATAAGGCTGACGGCCATGCCTTCTTTCAGCATATTTTGTGCGATCTGCTTCTTCTCCTTAGTTCGCCCCTCGGCACGCCCCTCAGCACGTCCCTCAGCACGTCCCTTGTCGTGTCCTTCTTTTATGGCGAATTTGAAGGTGGCATAATTGTCGCGCAGTATTTTGATGCTTTCATCGTATTTCTCGTGTTCCTCTTTGCTCAGTGCTGTAATGTCGGAGATTTCGGCCAACTTGCGGAACACAGCATTCTTGGCCATGAAGGGCATTCTTTCAAATACATTCATATTCTTCAATACATATTGTCGGTACCACCTGCGTGGAGGTGGGCATGACAAATGGTTGGCGCCTTGTTATAATGTGATGTGCATGGTGATGCGCATGGCCTTTCGGCAGTAGTCTGTGCTACTTGTCTTTGAGTTTCAAGACCTCTTGCTCGTCAAGTCCCGTCATCTTGCATATAAGGCTGACGGCCATGCCTTCT
>OIWM01003212.1_pt1 | contig 12136 bp, 6 predicted proteins | sample 1587451 | NCBI WGS metagenome assembly OIWM01 (sample SAMEA3888907, study PRJEB22519) | human gut metagenome | biome: human gut; feature: human-associated habitat; material: faeces | place: Denmark | collected 2011
AAATGATACATTTGTTTCAAAAGCTGTTTGCTTGCCTCTCGACCCTGCCGAACAAGAGAAGATTGCCACATTCCTCTCTGAAATAGATGCTTTGATAAGCGCACAAGATCAGAAAGTGGAAAGGCTGAAAGTGCATAAGAAAGGATTAATGCAGCAACTGTTCCCCCAGCCAGGCGAAACCAAACCACGTCTTCGCTTCCCTGAGTTCTCTGGAGAGTGGGAAGAGAAAACACTAGGTTCTATCGCAAAGAAAGTAAATCTGCGGAATAGCAAAATGGAAATTACCAGAGTTCTGACAAACTCGGCTAATTCTGGTATTGTTGACCAAAATGACTATTTTGACAGAAGCATTGCTGTTAAAGAGAATACAGCCAACTACCACATTGTCGATATTAACGAATTCGTTTATAACCCTCGAATTTCGTCAGCTGCACCTGTTGGACCTATATCTATTAACAAAATAGGAAAAGGTATAATGTCCCCACTTTATACTATTTTCCGTTTTCATACTGGATGTGTTGCTTTTTACGAGCAATACTTCCAAACTACGATATGGCATCCATACCTTAAAAGTATAGCTAATTTTGGGGCTCGCTTTGATAGGATGAATATTACATCTGAAGGTTTCTTCAACATGCCATTGTATATTCCTTCTTACGCAGAGCAGCGAATAATTGCTGATTTCCTTTCTAATTTTGACTCTCTCATTTCTGATGAAGAAGCAAGATTGGAATCTCTCAAAGACCATAAAAAAGGTCTAATGCAACAACTCTTCCCAACACCCTCTAAATGATAGGCAGTATGGCATATAACGACAATATCATAAAATCATTGCGCAGGGGCTTTGAAGCCTACGAAGACTTGTTCACGAACTGCGCACTGGTATTTGCTTATAATGGTACCGGCAAAACACGCCTTTCGTATGACTTTGCGCACTATGGCCGAAAAGAGGATAGCACACAGCATACGCTGTACTACAATGCCTATACTGAAGACCTCTTCACATGGGATAATGACCTCGAAAACAACACCGAGCATCATCTTCTCATCAATCAGAATTCTTCGTTGATACAAGGTCTGGCTGGTTACAACTTCACGGACAAGCTGCGCAAGTACCTGCAAGTCTTCACAGATATTGACTTCGATTTCCATTACGGTGAGGAAGCACCTGACCTGCCTGATTATGTTGTTTTCAGCAAGAACGTGAAGAGCAAAATAAAGCTCAACGGCGAATGGCAGGAAATAGATGACGTAGTAGAGAACATCAAAATCTCGCGAGGCGAGGAACGATTATTCGTGTGGTGTTTCTTCCGCTGTATCCTAGATCAGGTTATCGGCGGCAATGATGCGTACAAGGATATAGAATACATCTATATTGACGACCCGATGTCGTCACTGGATGACAATAATGTTATCGCATTTGCCGAACAGCTTTACAGTGTGATACGGCAGCAACTGAAGCAAGAGGTAGACGCACAGCGTGCGGGAAAAGAGAAGTTCCGCCGTATCAAATTTGTGGTTTCATCACACCATACGCTCTTCTTCCACACCATGCTTCACGGACTGATTGGGGACAGGAGACTTGGTCGTTACTATCTGAGTCGCGATAAGCAAAAAGGAAGATTGGTGCTGAAGAAGATGGACGACAACACGCCGTTCTACTACAATGTGGCTATGATGAGTGAAATAAAGCATGCCATTGAAAGTGACAAGCTTTATACATTCCACTTTACGGTGTTACGAAGCGTGATGGAGAAAATCAAGGAGTTCTTCGGGCACCGCGATTTCGCCGTCATTCTCAAAGGCATAAAATACAAAGGGCAGACATACGACCAGACGGCTTTCACGGAAGACGAACTGACAGAGTTCTATTCTCGTGTGGTGAATGTGCTCACTCACCAAGGGTCGATGTTCTCTCCGTCTTTAATGAACGAGGACAACAAGGAATTGGCGACATCCATCTTCAATCATCTGGTGGAAAAGTATCAGTTCGTTCTGCCTGACTTGACTGACTTCCACAGCGAAGCTTGGATAGCAAATCATCCAAATGAATAAAACAGAATAATAGAAACAAAAAACAACATACAACATGGAGAAAACATCGAAAACAACGATGACAAAGCAGGAGAAGGAACAGCTCGGAAATGCGCTGTGGGAAGTGGCAAATGTATTGCGTGGCGGCATGCCTGCCGACGAATTCCGCAACTATATGTTGCCCATGCTCTTCTATCGCTATATCAGTGCGCAATACGAGTCTGCGGCCCGTATGGAATTAGGAAGCGATCTTCCTGCTGATGAGTCTCTACTTGCCTGGTACAAAGACAACGAAGAGGACGTACCTGACTTTGAAGATATGATGCTTAAAAGCAAGCACTATATCATCAAACCGAAGTATCTGTGGAGTACCATTCACGAAATGGCACGCACACAGGATGCAAATATGCTCACCGAATTGAGCGAAAGCTTCCGCCACATCGAGGAGGAGTCTTTCAAGGGGGCATTCAAAGGGTTGTTCTCTGAGATAAACCTTACCAGCCAAAACCTCGGCAAGGACTACACCAGTAGGAACACCCTGATGTGTCGCATTGTGGTAAAGCTGGAAGAGAAACTTGCTGAATATGACAGCAAGGGGGACATCCTTGGCGATGCCTACGAAATCCTCATTGCTAAATTTGCTGCTGAAAGTGGCAAGAAAGCAGGAGAATTCTACACGCCGCAGCCTGTGAGCACCATCTTATCGCGCATCGTTACTCTCGACTGCCAAGACCCAAAAACAGGGCACAAGCGAGAAATGAGCAGTGTGCTTGACTTCGCTTGTGGTTCAGGGTCATTGTTGCTAAATGTCAGCAACCAAATGCGCCTACATGGTGGTAAGATTGGTAAGATATACGGGCAGGAGAAAACAAACACTACTTTCAACCTGGCCCGTATGAATATGCTGCTTCATGGTCTGCACGACTCGGAGTTTGAAATCTTCCATGGTGATACACTCACCAACGACTGGCCGTTGCTCAAAGATAGCAATCCCGTGAAGCCGGTTACATTCGACGCTGTCGTGGCTAATCCTCCCTTCAGCTTGAAATGGGAGCCTGATGATGATGCCTCCAACGACCCGCGCTTTAACAGCTATGGTGTCGCACCGAAGAGCGCAGCTGACTTTGCCTTCTTATTGCATGGCTTCCATTATCTGAGCGATAACGGTACGATGGCCATCATCTTGCCTCACGGTGTTCTTTTCCGTGGAGGTGCCGAAGCAGCTATCAGGCAGAAGCTCATTCACGATGATAACATTGACTGTATCATCGGCCTGCCCTCTAATCTTTTCTACTCAACTGGCATTCCTGTGTGCATCATAGTTCTGAAGAAATGTCGCAAGAGCGACGATGTGCTCTTCATCAATGCTGCTGAATACTTTGAGAAGAGTAAGAAGCAAAACGAGTTGCTGCCGGAGCACATCGATAAGATTGTGGAGACATATCGCACACGCGCCGAAGAGGATCGTTACAGCCGTCGTGTGAGTCTCAAAGAAATCCGAGACAACGACTATAACCTGAATATCACTCGCTATGTCAGCCTGGCACAGGAGGAACCTCAGATTGACCTGACTGCCAACCACGCTCTGCTGGCCGACATAGACTCAAAGATAAAAGAGTCCACAGAAAAGCTCAATGTTTTCTTAAAGGAGCTAGGACTGGAATCCATTTGAAAACTAAACCTTCACTCTAAAGTCTGTCAATAGAATGGCTGAGAATAATATACAGAAAACACTTACCTCATTCATCAAGAATCAGCTTGATGAAAAAGCGAAGGAAATTGCAAACCCAATCTTCGTATTTGTCGGAGTTGAGCAATATGTTAACATGGACGTTTTCATGAAGCAGCTCGCAGATAAAAATACATTCTTCCAAAACGGCAACAAATCCGTTTTTTCATCATCGTGGTTTGCAGAAGTATTTTCTACGCTGAATATGGCGTTGACGAATCCAGAATTGGATTATACAATCCTGTCATTTGCCCAATTCAGCTATTTAATCAGCTACATTCAGCCAGACTTTTTCAAAGAGCGCTTGGTTATCGTACAAGATGGATTTAGGGCATTACTTCCTCTGCCAAAAGAAAATTTCATCGAGAAAACAGAAGCGGAAAATATAGAAGAGCGTAGTGAAGCAATGCCCATCTATATGGCTGAACAAATGCAGATTGGTAACAATTACTATTACTCTGCAAAAATGCCTATAGAGGTGTTCACTACGCTGAATATATTCTCTAACAAAAAGGCGTTACAACTTTTACCTTACGACAATGAACATGAGGTTATAGATACAGCAACTGACCCTTATGGACTTGACACCTTCATAAATCAATGCTTACATGAAGACAGCTTCAACAAGAATGTTATCGTAAAAGTGTTCAAAAAGCAGCCTATGAACCGACAAGAGAAAGTAAAGCTCGAAAAGGTAAACTGGTTGTTGTCACAATTTGGAGGACAGCTCTTTGAACTTGACGAAAAAGCTGTTGAAGAAGAGTTCATACCATCTGAAGAAACCACCAATCTGTTAAAAAGATACTGGGGCCAGGATGCTTCCTTCCGAGAGCTGCGAGTTTATAAAGACCCGAACTATGGAAAGGAAATTGTCAGCATATCACAAGGGCTTATTGTTGAAACAATTATCAACGAGTATAAAAATGCGAAAGAGAATAAGGAGGTAAAAGACCTTTTCCTTACAGCCCCTACAGGTGCTGGTAAGTCATTGCTTTTCCAGTTGCCTGCTTTCTATGTATCACAAAATCACGATGTGACAATTGTTGTTTCACCGCTCATCGCTCTGATGAAGGATCAAGTGGAACAGATACGGCAAGAACGTGGCTTTGAGAAAGTCTATTTCCTAAATAGTGAATTGAGCTTAATTGATAGAGATAAGGTTATTGAAGATTGTCAGAATGGCGAAATAGATGTGATATACCTTTCGCCAGAGTTACTACTATCATACGACATAACGTATTTCATAGGTAAGGAACGTAAGCTTGGCTTGCTCGTTATCGACGAAGCCCACCTCATAACTACATGGGGTAGAGACTTCCGTGTGGACTATTGGTTCTTGGGTCAGCATATAAACAAAATAAGGAAGAACTACGGCTATCGCTTCCCAATGGTTGCAGTCACCGCCACCGCCATCTATGGTGGTGACAATGATATGGTGTTTGATAGCCGTAGCAGTCTTTATATGCATGACCCACACACTTATATCGGTGAGGTAAAGCGCAACAACATCACTTTCGTTATCGACAACCACGAAAAGTACACTTCTAACTATGATTCAGAAAAGGAAAAGGAAACGGTAAATTTCGTGGAAGCTATTGATGAAGCTGGGGTTAAAACTATTGTATATGCACCGTATCGGAAACATATTGATAATATCGTTCAGCGTTTAGAAGCAGATGGCAAGGACGGTATTGCCGTTGCTTACCATTCAGGCTTGACTGCTGATAGTAAAAACCTTGCATATAATAGTTTCAAAGATAATGAAACCAAGGTTATGATTTCTACGAAAGCGTTTGGTATGGGTGTTGATATACCAGACATTCAATTGGTTTACCATCATGCGCCATCGGGCTTACTACCTGACTATGTTCAGGAAGTTGGCCGCGCTGCTCGTAAACCTGAAATTCAAGGATTTGCTGCACTAAGCTATGCCATTGAGGACCAGAGGTATAGTAAAATCCTTCATGGCATATCTGCATTACGACAATACCAAATAAGGGAGGTTCTTAACAAGATCTACAAAATATTTGAAGCTGGAGGCAGAAAGCGTAATATGCTGGTTTCGGCTGATGACTTTAGCTATATATTTGATGGGACGGTGGACTACGACCAAAAGGTGATGACTTCACTAATGATGATTGAAAAGGACTATTTGGCAAAATTCCGTTTCAACGTTCTTGTTGCACGTCCCAAAAAACTTTTTGTAAAAGTGTATTGTCGTGTTAATAGCTTTGGGCTGAATTTGTTGTTCCAAGACTATAAAGGGTGCTTCAAAAAACTGGAAAACAAATCAAATGACCAACATATTGTGGAACTTGACCTTGATAAAGTTTGGAAGAAAAACTTTAGCGACCGGAGTTTCCCAATGATTAAACGAGAATTTTACGAAGGAACATTGTTCAATGACTCTAATGTGGACTGTAAACCACAGGTAAAGGTCATGTTCAATTTGGAAACGGATTTCAAGTCTGCATATCGTAAAATTGCCATGTTCCTCGATGTAATGCAATCTACGCTGTCGCGTCTCACCGGGCATTACTTCACAGACAAAGAACTTGACGATGCTCTATTGCCCTACATTTCCAAAAAGGAGACTAGGGAGAAGTTGGTGAAATTCATTCTTACCACTTATTCAAGTCGTCCTAAACAAAATCAAGCTGACAAGGACGCTTTCTTGCAGCGCAGGCGTAATGCGAAGCAAGAGCAACAATATCGTGTATTTAATGGGCAATACACAAATAATTTCGCCAAACTAAAAAGAAGAATGTTAAAGCTCTTTGAAGGAGCATCCAAGTCCAATTCTTATGTCTTCACCTCACATGATAGTGAGTATTTGACGAACTACATACGATTGGGTAGCCTTATGGAAATCTTAGGAATTGGTTCATATGAAAGTCGAGGTGGTGACAATCCGATGATCTTCATACGTATCAATGACCCCAGACGAATAAAACAAGACGCAGAGGACGCAAAATATAATAATTCTCTACTTTCAAATATAGAGAAACGCCATAGAAGCAGCTCGGAGATTTTCGACCATTTCTTTCTTCATTCGTTTGACAATGAAGAAAGATGGAACTTTATCGAAGACTTCTTCCTTGGGGACTCTAACGACGAACTATTTGAGAAATATCCGGGTGGAGAGAGAAACCATATTGATATTGTTGCTTATGTGAAGAATCACATGGGAGATACTACTATCGGTGATAACAATAGTAGCTCTAAGTCTAAGGCTGTAAGCACTTTCGTTCCACAAGAGGGTAGGAAATACATGTCTAACGACCTTATCACTCTAGATGGACAGACCAAACATGTTAGTAAATGGCTGATAGAAAATCCTATTGAGCTTGATAAGGCACGTCGGAAATTCAGCTTAATATTCGACCAGGAAATATTTGTAATTCTTATGTCTAAGCTCAGACATTATCATTTTCCATATTACCGCGACATGATGGGATTAAAACTACAAATAGGTTTCCCTGGATATGAACGTCCTGTCGCAGCGAATCTTCCATATCATGATGCACCATTGCAATTTTACAAATGGTGGCGTAAGAACGAAGATAATATTTCAATGACAAAAGTTGAAATTATTAGTTTACTTCTAAAAGTTAATACGATTAACCCGAATGCTCTAGTCAAAAAGCATAAAGAGCTTCTTTCAAAATTAGGCAAATAAAAAAAATGATATATGAAAAAGATTATTCTTGCATTATTGCTATTACTTCCTGCTATCGCTTTGCGCGCACAGGTGTATGACGAATCAAATTCCTTAATGAGAAAGGCATTAGTTCTGTATCAAAAAGACGCTAAAGGCTTCTATCAGAAGTCCGAAAATATCAGTATTCCTGTAGTAAATGGTATTACAGAAAGTTATGCTTATGACAAGAAATCACATGAGTTATACGTTAAAACTAATTTTGGGAACTGCGTAATTACTGTTGCAGATAACTATGCAAAATTCCTGAAGAAAAACAAAAACACACCTCAGATAAAGGGTGAAGAGCTTGCTTCTGCCATTTCGCGAGTTAATATGCAATTGGAAGAACAGTTTAATCTACTCAATACACAGAGACAACAACAAATAGTAGATTCCATTGCTAAAGCAAAAGCTGATTCTATTGAGCGAGTCAAACAAGATTCTATCCGTCTTGCTCGGATTGCATCACAAAAAGAAACATATCGAAAGAACCACAGCTGGAGGTGGGTCCCAATTTCTAGAAATTCTTTATCATGCTCCCTTTGCAGTAAATCCGTGTATTCTGAAGATTCTATCTTCTGTTTAGGCTACAGAAATGATACTTTATATCATGTCACTAGTGAAGAATTCGCTCTAGATGAAACCTATCTGAAGATACATCCAATGCATGTTTCTTCATCACTAAAAACTAACGAGAAATTCCGCTACCACTTTGAAGTTTATGGAGACAGCTTAAGAACTTGTAATGAATCTTTGATGGATGACCCAGATTTTTTCAACTATATGTTTATATCTAAAGCTGCAGATAGAGTAAAAGCCGAAGCGCCTTATGGATATTTCAATAATTGGGGATGGGATAGTGAATACGGGGCTGTTTCTTTCCATTTTGAATATACTAACACAAATAAAGCAACCATCAAGTATATAGACGTATATTGGACTATAACTAATGATGTAAATGATGTAAGAAAGACTGGCCATTTCAAAGGAACCGGTCCGTTAGAAGAATGGAAATCGGCAAGTTGGAACTGGGATTATTCCTCCTATTATGTTGCTGGAGATGCTTCAAATATGCAGATAACAAAAGTCATCTTAACATACTCTAATGGGACACAAAAAACATTATCTAAGTCTATGTTGAGATTTGATTAAAACAAGTTTATTGATGCCATTTCTATCATGGAATTGTTAAACTGGGTTATCGAAACTTGGTTTGATTGCTATAATATCCAAGTGGTTTCAAGTGGGTGATAGTTGACAGGCCCATAATTTGTCATTATGAAAGCAGAGAAGCTACTTGAAAACTTCCTGTTTGAATGAACATCAATATGGGTATGTTGTCAAAATAAAACAAATAAATAATAGCAATAAGTAATGCCAGAAACTACAAATAACCTTCCAGCTGTTACTTACTATACTCCAGTGGAGTTAGTGGGTATATATAGGAATTTCCTTGAAAGAGGAAAGTCCAACGGAGTAGTTTGGCTTCGTGGCATATACATTCAACGGCCAAGTCAAAACAATCAATGGGCTGCATATTACGATGAATTGAGGGATGTTGATACCAACACCTCAATTACATTAAAGATAAATCGCCAAGACCGGCAACGTCTGAAGCCAAATAGTTTAGTGCAAATAGGTGGTTTGATAGAACTTAATCCATTTACTAATGGAACTATACAAATTGTGGTTTCAGTTACACGGTTTGAGATAATAAAAGATGAATTTGTGACAGAGCAGGATATTAAACGCTCTGAGATCCGAATTGCAAAAACAAAAAGAGGGTTTAAGAATGTTGATGCGGTATTAGAGGATAAACTCTTCCGCGACGAACGTCCTAAAGTAGCACTTATCTTTGCTTCCACCTCTATAACTATGGCAGACTTTAATGTCGGTGTAAATGCCGCAGCTGTCAAGATTGATTTCACAGAACTGCGACAATCTTTTGGCAAAGGTGCTTCATTGGCGGCTTTTCTCAAACAGCAAGATGAGATGAAGTTTGATACAATAGCGCTCATACGTGGTGGTGGCAATGGCATTGAGGCTCTTGACGACATTGCTGTTTTACAAACTGTGTCCGAAATGGAAACGCCTATCATTTGTGCTATCGGACATGTGGGCGAAGAACTTTTCTTGAAGTCTATTGCAGACAAAGTTGCCCCTACTCCCAACGGACTCGGACAGTATTTCTCTGAAATGGTCGAGCGTGTAGCTGCAAAACGCAACAATTCTCGCGCTGCTCTCGTACAAGAAGTAAAAAAACAATTTCAGAAACAATTGGAGGACTCTAACAAGAAGAACAAGGAATTGCTAGATCAAATAGAGAAAATGACTAAACAGCAACAAGAACAAACAAAGGCCAACAAAGAGAATATTGACAAGCTCAACGAACAAAATAAAAAGAACCTTGAAGCCCAACAGAAAAAGAACGATGAGGCATTAGCCAAGTTCCAAGCACAGAGTAAACAGCAGATGGAGCAGTCCCAAAAACAAAATGCAGCTCTCCAAAAACAGCTTGCTGATCTTTCTAAATCGCAAAAAGAGTCATTAGATAAATTGACTGAGCAAAACAAACAAACCAACACCCTACTTGAAAGGGAACGGCAACATAGCAGAGAGTTGGAACGGCAGTTGGCATCAAAGCCGAACTACACGACCACATTCATAATCATTGCAATTATCGCCACAGTAGTTGGATTTATACTAGCTCAGATAATGAAGTGATTAGACAATCTTAATTATTGTATAATATTACTAAGAATATGACAAATAGAGAATGGGCACTAAAAATGATTCCAGTTCTTGTGCGATGGGCACAAGGAGCATGGGACAAGCCTCACTATTATTCTGATTTGACTGCTGCTGTAGGACATAAGACAAATCATATTGGAAATGTCATGGGTATCATCCAAGACATTATTGACGATTTACAAAAACAATCAGGTAAAAATATTCCCACCTTAAATTGCCTCGTGTTTAGCAAATCCTCCGACTTGCCAAGTGATGGATTTGATTATGTCATCAAGAACTACAGTAAGCTGTCGCCTGACTCCAAAAAAGGCGAGGTTAGAAAACTAAACCTCCAAGCTCATCTTTATGATTGGGAATGGGTGCTTGATTCGCTGGGATTACAACCTGCAAAAATCTTTTCAACCGACGATTTATCCAAATTGAAAAGTTCCAGCCATGGTTTCGGTGGCGAAGGGAAAGAGCATAAAACTATAAAAGATTATATTTGTTCACACCCTGAAAGCATTGGAATTAGAAAAGTCATTTCAGCCAGGACCGAATATGACCTTCTCTCTGGTGATAGACTTGATGTCTTCTTCGAATGCAAGGGTAATAAACATATAGCTATAGAAGTAAAACCGTCATCATCTCCTGAATATGATATAACACGTGGAATTTTTCAATGTGTAAAGTATCAAGCAGTTATGGATGCTGCTCGTGTCGCTGATTATGGAAATTATAACAATGAAGTCATCCTTGTTATGGCAGGAATCATGTCAGCGAAAAACAAGCAACTGGCCAATGACCTTGCAATTAACTATATCGAAAATTTCACTTTAGCTGGATAAGATGACCAAAGAAGAATACGAAAAGCTATTACAGTCTGATTATTGGAAAGGATTCTCCTATTCTTTAATCAAGGAGCGCAATTTCACATGTGAAGATTGTGGGCGAAGGTTTTATAATCAAAGGAATAAGCTTCAAGTCCACCATTTGGTTTATCGAGACATCAATCCGTGGTCTTATAAACCAGAAGAAATGGTTGTTCTTTGTGAAGAATGCCACAAGAAACGCCATGGTATATGGCAAGACCCTGTACAAGAAGAGAGCACTACTCATAGCCATGTGCCATTTGGAGATTATGCCAAATCATATTCTTATTCAGAAGAAATCAAAGAAGAGCGTCCACATCATTCTACATTTCAAAGTGAGGCAGATAGATGGGGGAATCCCATTGGTATGGGCAATGGATATAATGTAAAAGACAGAAATCCTTTTCCTGAAGAACCACAAAATAAGTTTAACTGGAAATATGTATTGTGCGGCCTTCTATTATTATTAGCCTTGACTTTTGGATGGAATAAGTTCTCACAACTAACATCAAACGAGAATCGTGAACAAATAGAGACGAACCAATCTGAAGAAAGGCGCAATGAAGATAAGCCCTCTTCCGTTAATGCAAGTGCCCAATCGCAAGATAGGGAGTTCAAAATAAAAAAAACGGATAATTCAGATGCCAAAACTATAGACAAGACAATAGTTGAAGAGCATTCTGTTTCATCTGAACAGATGTCAAATCCGAAAACCCCATCAGAATCATATTCTGGAGAGGACTTGAATGAGGTGAGTGAAACTCAAAAAACTAAGAAGGAAACTCAAAGAGAACTTACTACGTTAGAGATACTTGAACGTAGAAATCATGAAGAGGTAGTGAAACAAGCCAGACGAGCTGGGGTCAGCACCGAAGGCAGCACCACGGACATTCTTGAAAGGATAAACCATGCAGAGGTGGTGAAACAAGCCAAGAGAGCTGGGGTCAGCACCGAAGGCAGCACCACGGACATTCTTGAAAGGATAAACCATGCAGAGGTGGTGAAACAAGCCAAGAGAGCTGGGGTCAGCACCGAAGGCAGCACCACGGACATTCTTGAAAGGATAAACCA
>OIWM01003214.1_pt1 | contig 12132 bp, 7 predicted proteins | sample 1587451 | NCBI WGS metagenome assembly OIWM01 (sample SAMEA3888907, study PRJEB22519) | human gut metagenome | biome: human gut; feature: human-associated habitat; material: faeces | place: Denmark | collected 2011
CTTTTTCCATTTTGCTGACCATTTGACCCAGCCTCCCATCATCCGATGGTAGACTACTAAGGGGTGGGTCAATTCTCAATTGCTGACTGCCGACAAATGGGTCAGTTATAAATTACCGTATGCAGATGGGCGGAAATCGTTGAATTCATGGAGAAGGGGGCGTAATTTGATATAGGCAGGAATCCTGTTCTACACAAGATTCGCGATACTCTCATGGTCTCTCATGAAAGAAAAAGGCATGACGAAAAAAAGAGCTTATATCCAAGTCGGGTATATGCTCGGAAGAATATGATTTGATGGAAAACAATGAAGACGTAAGCCTTTCAACCTTAAGAAGGATTTGCAAATTGTTTAATTGTGATTATTCGAACATAATAAATGTTTTGTTCAACAAATAAATCATCTATCAATCTGATACAAAACAACTTTACCTTGTGTAGTTAATGAGTCAAGAAGTCTATTTGGATGTGCTTCATTACCTTTATATTTTGAATATTCTTGAAATAATTGAAATATTGCTTTCGTAAGATTAGCTTTTATCTCATTTTCGTGTTCCAAATCATATATCGAATAGGCAAACACTATCTTTGATGGATTGTTTATATCAAAGATATTTATCTTATCTAAAACAGAAAAGAAATAGCTATAATCAGCCTGGCTCAACGAAGAACCAAACACAATAACATTTTCAAAGTCTTTAGAAATAAAAAGTTCTTTATTAAGCATATCTAATTCCATTCTTCGACTTGTTTTTGAGAAAGCATAACGTGGGTCGGGCGCAAGAAAAGCATCCGAATCAATACCAAATATAGGTCTAGCAGTATTTCCATTAATATTATGAATCAATTTGTCAAACTGTTGATTGCAAGTAGCACCAAAATTAAAAGTGTCGATACTGATAAGGTTATTTGGGTTGCAAAGCTTTCTAATTGTTTTTTCGGCGTCTTCTGCAAAAACAATGTTAGGCTTAATTATGCCATACGCTTTTGCGCTATCATCATATTGCTGATGATAAATAAAGTTGCCAAAATTACATTCGAAAAGTTTTAACTGCTCTAAAAGAAAACCATAAAATTCATATTCACTACTGAACTTGGCACAATTATGTTTTTTGTGAATAAACGCCGCCAAATATTTTGTGTTTAAGTCCACGCCGCCATAAAACGGAATGCCACTCAGCAATCGATAAATCACCGGAAAGCGAAATGAAGATGTTTCAAGGCGACCAGTTTCTTTATTGCTTCCTTGCATCCACTCCAATATTCTGGATTCTATATCACACCATTGCCATTCTTCACATTTCTTGTTTTCATACGATGAAAGGAAAAAGGCAATATCCCAAACATTAGCTTTTTCAAAACAATCAAAGCCAACCCAAAAATCTTCTCGATTAGAAACGCTACTATTGAAATTCGAATATGTTTCAAGATTACCAGCAAAACAATATAGCCAATTTTGGAGTATCTTATTCTTCTCTTGATCATTTAAAAAATAATCTGAATACTTGGTTTTAAGCTTGCACTCTAAATCAAAACCATTTCCTATGATAAGTTTAACGTTTCTAAGGCTTTGAATTACAGATTGTTTAGCTTCCATAGTACAATCAAAATTTTGTTTTAAGTCGCTCATAAGTCATTGTCCACTTCTTGCCTTTTTAGAAGGCCGTCCTTCCCAAACAAAATTACATTTTCAGATTTAGGTCGTTTATCTACTTCTAATTGTGATACATAAACAAATGTTGGCATTTGGAAAGCTGTTCCGGATACTATGCACTCTCCAGGAGAGAGGATAGTCACGAAATCCATAGATTTTTCATCCATATAGGCAACCGCTTTTCTTATAATTGCAATATCGGATGGATTCACTAACTTGTGGATAAAATAATTATGAAGTTGAGAAATAATAGTCGGAGAGATGTCACTTGGCCTTTGACTAGCAAGCATTAAAAACATTCCAAATTTTCTTCCTTCTTTAACCACACGCTCGAAAGCTTCCAATATTGTGGAATGAGTCGGTTTAGATGAACTATCCTCATATAAAATATTGTGTGCTTCATCCACAACAATAGACACTACCTGGGTTATTTCGTCTTTTTCCTCTTTATGTTTTTGAAGAATGTTAAAAACGTTAGTTGCTATGATGGAGGGAATGATTTCTTTCATATCTTTGTTCACGTTTGCAAGTTGAACAATAGCAATATTTTTTTGTTTTGAATCGAAAATATCATTAAAACTCCTGGAAAAATCGAACACCTTTTTAAAATCGGATATCAATTTTTGCGCTCTAGATGCCAACGGCATCAAAAAATCCAAGTTCACACCATTTTCATTTTCGCTTGCTATTGCAAAATACAGTTCAAAAAGAAATCTGTCTAATTTATCCTCAGGTAAATCGATATCAAGATCGTTCAAGTATGAATCAAACGCTTCGCTGTCTGCGTATACTGTGTGTTGTCCTTCAAGTTCAATATAAAAAACTTGATTTTTAGAATGCCATTTCAAGTCATCAACGCCGTGTAAATAACGTCCAATATGGTGTTTCATAGAATTCAATAAGACTTTACGACCATTCTTAATAATTCCTTTCAAATAGTTCAAATAAAATCCTTTATCTTTGGGATCCATCATATTCCGAAAAGCAGTTTTGACCACAGGAACTTGAGTTTTTTGAGAAGCATTCATCAAAACGACAAAATCATCTTCTGTTAAATCATCAATTTTCAGAGGAATCTTTCGAATGGAATCTTTATTGGTTGATAGCTTATAAATAATTTTATTACTTTCTGCACATATGGAGTCCCCCCCATATTCATTATTTAAATCAATAACAATATATTTTGCCACATGACTATTGGAAGCAATCAATTCATCGCTATATAGGCTCAAAATCTTCGCTATTGTATTTGATTTTCCACTACCGGTATTTCCAAAAACGCCAATATGGGATGGAATTAGTTTGTTTAATGAGACCCTGATTTTTTTACTTTCATCAAAAATATCATTTCCTAATTCAATATCATTTTGCTGTTTATCAGCATAAATGCAAAGCAAGTCTTTTTCTTCTAACAATTCTATATTTGCAGAAACAATCGGGAGTACACGTAATCCTTGAACAAACACGCCATTGTCAAGGTATCCTTTAACGCTTAAATCTAGAAAATGACTTTCAACTTTTTCTTCTCTTTCTACACTATATTCGCCATCAACCTGACAAATAATCGTATCGATGCCTATTTTAGTTTTAACATATGCATTAATTTTTGGAGAAGATTCGCGTTTTCCGTTTTTAGTCAAATAAGGCGGGAGCAAATGAAAAAGCCGAGCTTTAATTTTTAACCCACTGACTTCTACTATTCTCCCAACTACTGCACCCATGATTGGCAAATCCTTTCCGCCAGTAATGAAGTCGAATCTTTTTCTCCATCGCCTTTTAAAAAGAAAACGGGTTCATTTATGAGACTACCTGGCAAGGAATCCTTCTCCGAGAACATGACCCAATAAAGAGTGAGCCCTGATTTCAAGCAATCAGCTAAGATGCTATTTATATGTTTATCATGACCAGAATACCCGATCACAAACAATAATGAACACGGACGAGATAAATGTTCCTTCATTTTAAAAAGGAGCTCAAATCGTTTAGCTTGAAGCACATCATCATATTTATTAATTCCTGGCAAAATTGGATTGTCCAAATCGCCATGAATTTTTGATATCAAATACGTCGGTAGATATTTTTTGATTGAATAGTCATAAGCAACTATATTGAACAATTTTTCAAATTGATCGAGGTTAGAAGACGAAATTTTATTAACTAGGAACCCCATTTGGCTTAAAGATGTTTCTATAATTTGATCATAGTTCAAAGTGTAAACATTAACCTGCTTCATAGAATTCGTTCTATTCTCACTATCTTCGATGACATGATTAATAATTTGAAAAAGAGATTTTATGTTCTGAATAGAAATAGAATCATATTGAATTTCTCTGTTTTTCTCGTTCAGTTCATCGATAAAAATACTATGAATTTTGCTCTTTTGCGATTCATCTTCTAATTCATTTATGGCTTCCTCTAGATTAATTTTTTTGCAGCCGAATTCTTTAAGTTTATTTAAAGTTTTAGCAAAACCATTAAATTGAGGAAAAGCTTTCCCATTCACGCCAGAGCCAAATAAAAAATTGATGTGTGAAGAAGAAAGTATTTTCATATCAAACTTAGAGTCCCCAAAATCTGTAGCCATTGCATCTCACCTCTTTTCTTTTAACATGTTTTATCTTTTTAATTTCCAATTGAAGAAAATATCTTTAACGAAAACATCATTGTTGGCGTATAAAACTTGGTTGATTTCCTTTTTCGAAACGCCCAATTCCGTAGCAATCTTCGAAGATTTCATTTGTTTCGAAGAAAGAAGTCCTTTGATTTTGTCAAGCAAGGAATCCTCAGGCATAACATCTTTAGCGATATCTGGGTTTTCTTCCTCAACAGAAACTTCTTCCGGGATAATCTCCTCTTCAATAGGCGTGCTTACTTTGGGATTAGTACTATTGTTTACTTTTGTTTGATCTTCTTGCACGGCATTACCATTTTCAAGGCCAAACCCAAACCAATCAAAGCTATTCCTATATTGCTTTCGGACTTCTTCGTCCTTTAAATCCAACTTGCTTCCTAGGGATTCATTGACGAAGAAATCATGAATGTAATTGTTCAAAACGTCTTCTTGGAAAATCTTGTATTTATTTAGAATTTCGAAATCTTTCTTCGTAATACCTACCGCTTCCAAAAACACGTTTGGATCCGCGTTCTTGAATATCTCCATGAATGTGGTCTCACGGTATACGCTTATATAAAGAAACTCAAACAGTCTCGCAAGCAAGTGCTTTAATACGTTGTCCGCATCTTCGATTGTTTCGCCGTTCTTGGGATCGACAACTGGGATAAGATTGGTTTTCACGGCCCTTCTAAACGAATCACAATACCATCTTCTATATAGCATCCCTCTATATTTGACAGGTATATTCTTAGTGTCGTTCAAATAGCCTTTAACAAAATTGTCGATCACGACTCTGGTATTACTGGTATATTTGGTGCCTTCACCAAATTTCTTCTTTACTTCATCGACAAACTTCACGCCATCATCATATCCACATTGTTCTTTCTTGATTGGGGCATTGACGCCAGATTCATAGCCTTTTTTGAACCCATTAGCGTACCAGGTCGCCTTAACATCGACATATTCGCTTGGACAATATTTCTTAATGTAATCGAAAAGGGCTTTTTCAAATTCAGTTTGGACCTGATTGTCATCGTAATCGACGTATTTCTTGAAGTCTTGTTGTCCTAATTCGTAGCCTTTGTTTCTGCCTTCCTGGGCAATCTTCGTATCAAAGCCGTCTTCCGGCTTCGCAGGTACGGTTTTGGTCTTCGGCTTTCCGAATTTAGCATGAGCGAAAACTCTCTTGATGATATCGCTGACTTCTTTGTCATTAAGCATCTCCGCCATCGTTTCTTCATCAAGCATTCTTGTGGTCTTGGTCGTGTCTACGATTTTTCTTGAAAGAGGAATTCCACTAGAATCGCCGTATTGGGCAAGTTCATAGAACACCTGCTCAGATATCGGGTCAGACATGTCCCCATTCACGAAGATCGGCATGTATTTGACGATCAGCTTCGCGATTTGCAATTTAGTCGTTTGCTCATTCTCAGACTGCTCGGCGTATTTCAAAAGCAATGCGCTGGCTCTATCAATATTAAAGTCATAAACATAGCCATCTTTCTTCTCAATCACTTTGTTCACGACATATGGGGTTTGTATTCTAAAGATGGCTTGGAAGTACTGCTCTGGGCTGGCTAGATCCTTCAGAACGAAAACGCTTGACCACTTCTTTACCGTGACGCCTATTGTCAGTTTATTAACCGTTATAGCTATCGATCCGAGTTTGTTAGTATTCTCTGATTCGGAGATGTTATTCATCAAATATTCAAAAGCATCGTTGCCAGCGCCCACGCCGTCTTGCGAGAGATTGATTATTTGGTATCTGGAGAAATATTCGTCAGCTTTCAAAAGTTTCTCCATTGCCTTGCAGGATTTGACGGTGGGCATAAGCCAAAGGGTATGGACATTGTTTTGGAGCATCTGGGGATTGGAGTATGGGAATTTATCACCGAAAGTAGAACGCCCCTTTATGATTTCCAACCATTTCTTGATTTCATCCTCATAAATGAACGTGCAAGGTTCATTTGGGTTGTTCTCCTGCCTCGTCTCGAAGAATTTATTCAAAGAAAAATATTTCTTAGTGAGCAATTTGTCTTCTGAGAAAACTGACGCCGTAAGGTTGCCAAAAAGCTTCGACATGTTGTAACCGAAAATTTTCATGTCAGGGAAAGCGGCGTAGTCCTTGTTCAGGACCGAGAAATCGCCTTTTCCACTATTAGGATATTTGTTCCTCTGCTCATCGAAATAGGAGTACGTGAAAGAGGACTTGTCCGTGAATTCGCCTCTGGCTAAAGCTTTGAATGGCGTTCCGGATAAGCAGATTGTTTGTCTGGTCTTGATATTGAATTTCTGGATGATGTCGCCAGTCTTTTTTAATTGTTCCTGGTAATCATTGTCGAGATCCTCGCTTTTTTCCTCTTTCGTTTTTAAGGTCCCTTGGGTTCTTTGGTTCCATGCGCCGAAATGGTATTCGTCGAGGATGACTAAATCCCAATCGATGTTCTGGAGTTGCTGGATCTTGGTTTTTACATCGGCGTTTTTCTCTTTGCCTAAATAGTTCTGAAGGGAAAGGAACAGAACATAAGGATCCTGTATGAAGCTCAGCATAAAGTCGCTTCTTCTCAGGTTATCGTCAGTAAAATATCTGTAGTTTTTCTTTATATGTCTAAGATCCTCGCGCCAAGAGGATTCGACCGCCGGAATGAAGGTAAGAATCAAAATTCTTTCTAGGTTGTGGTCTTCGCAGTATTTGTAGGTTGTGAAGGATTTTCCGAACCTCATTTTGCAGTTCAAAAGGAACCTGCCTCTCGGGTTCTTGGCAAAGTAACCACTCATGGCATCGATGCATTCCTGTTGTTCTTTTCTAGGTATGAATATTTCCTTGTTTTCGTCTGTGTGTCTTAAAGAGTTGAAAATCTCAATGAGCTCTTCGGTGGGGACGTTAGTGAACCATTCCTGATCTTTCTCGACAATTCCCGCATTGACTTTCCTGATTTGGTTGTGAACGGAATAATCCTTGAAGGAGTCATTCTTCGCATCTAGGGAAATGCCCCAATACACTACTTCTCTTTGCAATCCGTATTTTCGATATTGTTCATCAGTTAGCGCTAGCTCATGCTGCTGATCATGTATTCTGGATCTGATTGCATGCCAAAATGTCTCGCCAATTTTGCATTTAGTCATGCCAACTTTGATTCCATGCGTTTGGAATTTAGGCAGCAAATACATATAAATAAGAATCAACGAGCCATCGGTGTTGTTCTTATCGTCCAAACTGAAAACCGTTTTATTTCCGAGGTATTTAATCGTATCCGTTTGATTGATGTCAGGAGATTTAATAACTATGATGCCTTCCATATTAGTTCATCTCCTTTATCGTTTCCTCTATAAGATTGATTTCATCTGAGGTAAAACCATATTTTTTATAAAGCTTCTGGTCAGTCCAAGCTGAATCAAAATTTTGTCTCGGTAGAAAAAGCAAAACATTTCTAGAAAGATGTGTTGAAGTCATGGCTAGCAAAATTAAGAACCGAGCAAATTTTGTTTTTAAATAATTATATAAATTTTGGGCTTCTTCTAAATTTTCAAACTTTCCGATTGTGAAATATGAGTGCGTGCAAGCTTCTTGTGGTCCTATTACCTTCAAAGATGAGGTGATTATTCTAAACTTGCCGTCTTTATCCGGTTCCAAAGCGTGTTCAGCACCTAAAATACCGACTAAAACTTTATATTTATCTAACAAATCTTGGCCTTTTTTAATTTGGCTTTTAGCAATGAATGTGATTCCATTACTTGCATGCAATTTAACCGGATTTTCTTCACTTTGGCATTTTTCTCCACGAACACCTGACGGAAGTCCAAATGGCATTAATGGGCTTCCAGCATTAACCATATTTTCTTCGCTTAACGCTCTTATCTTTTTAAGAATTGATACTGCTTTATTAAGCCTAACTAAAACAGGAAATTCATTTAATTCTCTGTTTTCCGTTTGAGCTTTACCATTGATAACATTAGTAAATGTGCATGGTCCATCATAATCTCTCTCCCATAAAAAATAGCAAACACCGCCACCAACACTATTGGTAGGAAAGCACTCTTTGGCATTCGAAAAATCAGTCATAGATTTAATTTTATGACACGACATCATATATGTTCTTAATTCTTCCAAAGTAGACATTCCCCCAGCAAACCATTTAGAAGGAATAATCATACTTATATATCTTGGGTTTAGATTAACCGCCTGTTTTACAAAATTTTGGTAAATAGGAGTAGCTTGCGTGCCACCTTGATTAGTGCTCAACTGATAAGGCGGATTGCCAATTATGATATCGAATTTCATATTCCTATTACCTCCAAAGAATCTGTCCTGCAAATGTTTCAACAATTCATCTCCGTCAAAATGAATGAATTCGTAAGCATACGTTTCACGCTGATTAACATCGTTATAAGCGGATGTGCCATTGATTCCACAGTATTTGCACCTGTATTTTTTCTTTTCTGCATCAGGACAGCTACTAGGCATCAACTTTCCTTTATCGTCTACAAACGTATGATTGATGTTAGGGGTTTTGATGTTGCCCTCCTCATCATCGAACCAGCTTCCATTTCCAATTGCATACCCATTAACGTAGTGACCGTCATCCGCCTTGATTCCATCGCATTTTCTGTTTGCTTGGGAGCAATAGTAAACCGTTCTTCTAGAAACGTTGGCGGTGAATCTGGTTTGTCCAATCGAATAGATCATGTTCTGCAGGATGTGTTTCCTTCTTTGCTCGGTATCTGGGATGATATCCTTAAGGCCATTATCCAGTCTTATGGCGATTTCTCTCTCAAAGATTCCGTTTTTCGTGGCTGGGTTAAGCCATTTGTAATTGGGGTCGTGCCATACTTCGTCAGGAAGGGAATCCAGAATCATGTCGCAAGTCTTTCTTGGAGTGAAGACTTCATCGTTTCCGACATTGGTGATTGTTTCGAGGATATCAAAATTTTCGATGTAGTCATTTGCGGACTCAACTGCGGTCTTGTATTTATCTTCTGCTTCTAACGCATCGTTCTTTTCGTTCTCAGCCAACATATTCATTATTCCTCCACATCAATGATACAAACTTTATTTTCTTCTTTTTCTCCCAATCCATAATGTAGCATCTCTTACCGTTATGCTTCTTGGGATCATTAGCTTTGCAACCAGGACAGATATCCAACTTAGGTTCTTCAGGTTCATCAAATAAGCTAAGCTGAACTACCTTCTCAACTTCGTTATGGCAAGAAAACGGGACGACATATTTAAGGCCGTCCATTTGCCAAAGGTTCCAGCTAATAATTGTCGCAACTTCGATTAGCAGATTTTCTCCTGGCAATTTACCGAATCTTTCAAAATAATAATCGACGAAATCCAATAAGACATTCTCGCGTGCAATCAAAAGGTTATCCCCTTGAAATTCATAGCCATAGACCGACTTAATCGCTTTTATCGCATAATCAAGCCATTCTTCATCGCTTGTCACATTCTCATTTATAACCCTGAATTTCCTGTCAAGGAGACCGATTCTGTTTTTGTTCTCAATTGCCTCGCCGGAGACCGTATCGTATCTTGAAACCAGGTACGGCGCTTCGCCACAGCACACCTCCAGTCGGATATCGCCAACATAATCAGTCCACGTTTTATCGCCGTCGAGCACAACCTTTTCGGTTGGGTTCCAAGAATTATCAGGATTTTCTGTGTTAAAGCGATTTTCTCTTCCGAACCAGGCGTTATCGGCCAGGTTATTTTGCTTATTAACAATCCAAGATGGTGTGAAAACCTCTGCATTATCTTTGCTTCTTTTTGTTTGCTCAGTCTTGCTCTTTTCGATTCTTGGCCTAACAGCTCTGACTTTACCGTTTAGATGGCAAGGTTTAATCTCATCTGTTATTGAATACCCAAGGCCTTTGTTTTGATAATGATCAGTGGCCCAAATGATATTCTTTTTCGTTGTGTTATCGCGCAAAAGAATACCAAGGATATTAGGATATAAAAAATAGAGGCTTTTAATGTTGATTTCGTTTTCGGATGTCATTCGTCCACCTCAATTCCGTATTTTTCAAAATAAGGAGCAAGCTTTCTTCTCAATTTGGTAGTAGGTTTAAATTTTCCACCTTCCCAGCGGTTGACCGTGGCAAAAGAAACGCCAAACAATTTGCCAAATTCGGTTTGGGTAAGTATCAGTTTATTGCGCAATTTCTTGATTGCCTCAGAGTAAGTCATACAACGCTCTCCTATTCGTTTGATTATGATATAAATATAACACTTTTTGCACTAGTTTTCAATGAAGATAGAGGAAACGTTCCACCTTCGAAAGTCATCACTTTTTTACAACAAATGAGGGCTCTCCTGTCGGCTTTCAAAAAGAAAAGCCCTATTACTCTCTCTATTTCCGCGCTTATTTCGCTTTCGAATCAAACTATACCCCTGTTTTTGACCCTTTTTAGGAAAAAAATCGGTTTTCTAGGTTGTCTGTGTAGTTGCAGTCTACCCCGAAAACACAAAAAACAAGGAAACAACGGATTTCAATAAAAGCCGATTAATACGGGTCTTTTCACCTATTCCTTCCATCGTGTAAACATACCAGTCACCTATCCCCATTTCGATACTAGATAGGTTGGATGTTCATTTTTGAAGTTGACCTATTTCCCCATACGAATAAAGCCCTGTTTTTTACCGGTTTACCGCCAATTAACCCGGTTTTGCAACAAAAAAGAGGATTCCCCTCATTTTTAGAAAGAAGGAAATCCGTCAATTTTTTTCGATTTTCGGCTTTTTCAGCCGTTTTTCTTACTTAGTAAAACCACCGTCTCCACATGCGCCGTCTGGGGAAACATATCCACAGGCTGAATCGATTCAACTTGATAGCTCTTTTGAATATAACTGACGTCGCGAGCCAAAGTGGAGCAATCGCAAGAAACATAGACAACCCGAGAGGGGCGTAATTTCAATAAGGCATCCAGGAATCGTTTGTCGCTTCCTTTACGGGGCGGATCCATGAATAACACATCCACGTGTTCCTTCTTTTGGGCCATACGCACCATAAAGTCGGAGGCATCGTCGCAATACATTTCAAAATTATCGATGTGATTGAATTTAGCGTTCTGAATGCCGTCACGCACCGCTTCTTTCACGATTTCTACGGATATGACCCTGCCACAATATTTAGAAGCAATCATCCCGATGGTTCCAATTCCCGAATAAGCATCAAAAACAACATCGTCTTTGGTTAGACGGGCCGCTTCCATGGCTTTGCCATAAAGGACTTCCGTCATGACGGGGTTCGTTTGGTAAAAAGACTTGGAGGAGATGCGGAAATGCACGCCGCAAAGAAGGTCTTCGATGTAGCCCTTGCCATATAAAACACGTTCCCGTTCTCCCAAGATGACATTGGTCGCTCTGGAATTGATGTTTTGAACGATGGTGGTGACTTCGGGGCAACGCTTCACGATGGCTTTCACGAAGTTATTACGGCTAGGGAAAGAATCCACGTTGGTGACAAGCACCACCATGATTTGGTCAAAGTGCTTGGAGGTGCGAATCAAGATATGACGGACAACGCCATAACGTTCATCTTCAATATAGGGTTCAATCCTCATGGATTTCATGAGGTCTTTGATTTGATCGAGAATCCTCTCCGCCCGCTCGTCTTCAATAAAGCATTTTTGGACGGGGACTAAGACATGGGTCCCGGTTTTGTAGAAGCCACTATAGATATTGCCGCGACGGTCCTTGCATAAGGGCATTTGAATCTTATTACGGTAAAAATAAGGGGTTTCCATACCCAAAGTCGGCAGGACGTCCACGTCCATATGCCCGACTTTACGGAACTGTTCCTTCACCTTCTTGGACTTAAATTCTAGTTGAGAGGGGTAGTCGAGTTGTTGAAAGACGCACCCCC
>OIWM01003222.1_pt1 | contig 12099 bp, 8 predicted proteins | sample 1587451 | NCBI WGS metagenome assembly OIWM01 (sample SAMEA3888907, study PRJEB22519) | human gut metagenome | biome: human gut; feature: human-associated habitat; material: faeces | place: Denmark | collected 2011
TCATACACTTTTGTTTTAGGCATCCAAAAGTGTCAAGTTTTTTTAGGGTAAGTCATATAAACAAGTATAAAATGGAGAAACAACCTCTCAATCGGATTAAAGTTATGCTCGCGGAGCGCATGCTGACAAACAAGGAACTGGCAGAAATGTTGGGCAAAGATCCTGCCACTATCTCCAAATGGGTAACAAACACATCCCAGCCTACCTTGGAGAATTTGATAGAGATTGCTCGTTGTCTCAAATGTGACATGAACGATCTCGTCAGGCTTGATGATGTGGTGCCGATAAAGAATAACAAGCAACCCTAAATCCAAGACGCTATGCCAACAAACAAGAATGCCCAACTTCGCTATCAGATACTTGACCGTTGCTTCAGCGACTTTCATCGCAAATACTTTATCGAAGACCTCATGGATAAAGTAAATGATGCTCTCATGGACTTGTACGGAACCCAAATCAGCATCCGTCAAATTCGTGAAGACATTAAGTATATGAAGGATAGAGTAACGTACAATGCACCTATTGAGGCATACCCTTACGAAGGACGCAAATGCTACTATCGCTATTCAGACAAGAGCTTTTCAATTTTCAATAATGAGTTATCCACCGAAGAGGTTGCATCGCTCCGTTCTACGATAGATATTCTTGGGAGATTTCGTGGAGTTCCTACCAATGCATGGTTAGAGGACGTAATCTCTAACCTGGAGTTTCGTTTTGGTGTCCGCCCCAACCCTGAAAATGTGGTTTCATTTGAGCACAATGACCTTCTGAAGGGCACTGAGTTCCTGGGAGAGTTGATAGACTCAGCCTTGAATCATCAGCCTTTGAACCTTCTCTACCGCACCTTTGCAGGCAACGAACGTACTACCACTATCCACCCCTATCATATCAAACAGTTCAATGGTCGTTGGTTCCTTATCGGTCTTCAGGAAGGCAGCCATGGCAATTATATCACCAACAAAGCACTCGATCGCATCGTGAAGTTCTCACGTGCCAATGTGTCTTTCATTCCCAATACCAACATAGATTTCAACGAATACTTCAAGGATATTGTTGGAGTGACTTTGCCAGAAGAACATCCCGAGCCAGAAGAAGTGTTGTTAAAGTTTGACGAGGCTCGCTTCCCATACGTGGTCAACAAGCCCATCCATCCGTCACAGGAAACGGCAGACGAACAAGAACATATTATCAGGCTGGTCGTCCGTCCGAACAAAGAGCTCGAAGCAAGGATATTCTCATATGGAAATCAAGTTGAAGTGCTCAAACCTGAATGGTTAAGGAGGCAAATAGCAGAGAAATTACAGGAAATATTAAAAAAGTATTCATCTGTGCAGGAAGACTGCAATATAGTACACTAAATTTGTACAGAATATGATAAGAGAAGCAGATATAAGTGAAAACCAACTCCTCATAAGCTATGGTGAGAAGGTATGTATGAATCTCCTCAAAGATCATACCACCCAGCAGAATATCTACTGGGCAACCGACTCATACGCCGAATTGGGAGAAGAATTCACTTTCTATGCTCCCATAACGCTCGACAAGATTACATCATACATTTCAGATGAAGGTGTTGTGGTAACAAAAGAGCAGTACGATACCATCATCAAACAAATGCCTGAGGCAAAAGATCACTACCAGGAGATGATACGCCCCCGTGCTGTCAAGTCAAAGAGGGAACAGACACAACGTGCCAAAGACAAAGCCGAGGTGTTTACTCCTGCATGGATATGCAATGCTCAGAACAATCTCATCGACGAGGCATGGTTTGGACGCAAGGATGGACTCTTCAACTCTCCTAATCCGGAAGACCCACATAAATGGATTAATAATGAGGCACCTATCTCGTTCGAAGGCACAGGGAAAGATTGGAAGGATTACGTTGCTGACATGCGCTTGGAAATCACTTGTGGTGAAGCACCATACCTTGCCAATCGTTATGACGCTGTAACAGGCGAATACAACGAAGTGGCAAAGTTCCGCATCGGAATACTCGACCGTAAACTCCGTATTGTATCTGAGAATGTCAAGGATTCCAAGGAATGGATTCTTTGGGCAAAGATAGCATTACGCTCAACATACGGCTTTGAATGGCAAGGCGATAATCTCCTTCTTGCTCGCGAAGCCCTCTTCTTCACCTTTGAGGAACATTACATAGAGCAGTTTGGCGTAAAAAAGTTCAATCAGAACAAGATGCGCATGATGCCAGGAGTTGCCTACATCGTTTCTTGGAACGTGTGGCAGATGGATGGCTTGACATTTGGTTTGCCTGGATATGAAGCAGAAGTCAAGAAGCGCAAGCAAGCTGAGGATTTATACGCAACTCAACTCAAAGAATTTGAAAAAAATGACTCAGAAAGAAAAGCTGCTATACAGTCAAACTTGTTTGGAGCAGACGGAGTTAGCATTCCAGAGTTAACAAAACCAACTCTGGAGCCAATAAAACCACATGAACAATTCTGCATTATTAAAGACTTCTTGGAGGGCATAAACCTGAAGAAGGCAACTTTAAAAGCCCAGGACTTTCATGACCTCTCTGCTGCCAAGCAGACATTTGAATCATTAGTGAATAAAAATAAAACTCAACAATAAGACCCTCTACTTCTATGGACAATACATATAACACATTAGAAGAGATACAGGCGTCATTCGGCACTTCGCTTTTCGGCAATGACCAGATAACGCTCCGTTCAGAGCAAAGAGATGCAATCGACCGAGCCAAAGCCCAGTTCTGCAAACGAAGCGGCAGCAAGGCTTCTGGCTATCAGTGGACGGTGCAGCCAAAGTATTCACAATACCTTTGGAATGCCAAGATGCGCTTTGGTAAGACGCTCTGTGCACTCCAACTCGCTCGCGAGATGGATGTTAAGCGCACGCTTATCGTTACTCATCGTCCTGTGGTAAACAAGAGTTGGAAAGATGACTTTGATAACGTAGTCACCGACCGTATCTCTGGAAACGACAATCAGAAGAGGAAATGGGACTTCGGCACACTTTTCGATGATGAGCAGCACGATAAGCGTAAGTTCTATGACTTGGAGAAGTTTGCCAACCAGAGTGAGGACAATCACTATGTCTTCTTTGTTTCCATGCAGTATCTTCGTCTTTCCGAACTTGTAAATACCAAGACTCAGCTAAAGAACAAGGACAAGCAGGATGACATGTTTGGTCATAATGCCTCTAAGGAGAACGAGAAACTAAAGGCTGACATTCTCAATACCGACTGGGATCTTGTCGTAATTGACGAAGCACATGAGGGAACACGTACAGCCCTTGGCAAACGTGTTATTGATGAGTTTTTGAAGAAAGAGAAGACAAAAATGCTCCACCTCTCAGGCACTCCCTTCAATCTGTATGAAGACTTTGAGGAAAAAGAAATCTTCACTTGGGATTATGTGTCAGAGCAACAGGCAAAGCTTGCATGGAGCGTTGAGCACCCTCATGAGCCTAACCCATACGCTGAATTGCCAAAGATGAACATCTTTACCTACGACATCACTAATAACATTAAGGATGTTGTGGATCACGATGGTGTGTTCACCTTCAATGAGTTCCTGCGTACATGGACAGGTAACCCAAAGGCAGATAAGGCTCAGATGCCCGAAGGAGCCAAAGGTCGTTTTGTACATGAGGAAGACGTTAAGAAGTTGCTCCAGTTGCTCTGTACAAAGGACGATACCAACAATTTCCCTTTCTCTACGAATGAGTACCGCCGTATGTTCCGTCACACCCTTTGGGTAGTGTCACACGTTGATGAAGCAGCAGCACTCACACAGCTGTTGCGTGAGCATCCTGTCTTCAAGCGTTTCGAGATTGTTAATGTTGCTGGTAAGGGCGATATTGACGAGCAGAACGAGAATGCGCTGGATGCTGTAAACAACGCCATTGGCGAATTACCAGAGAAGACAAGCACTATTACCATTTCCTGTGGCCGCCTGACCACGGGTGTTACCGTACGCCCTTGGTCAGCCGTCCTCTACTTGAAAGGTGGTGATGGTGCTGCTACATATATGCAGACCATCTTCCGTGTACAGTCACCATACAAGACTCCAGACGGAAAGATGAAGACCTCTTGCTACGTCTTTGACTTCGCACCAGACCGTACCCTGAAGATTGTGGCCGAGACAGCCAAGTTCTCTTCTATGGCTAAGGCTAAGGAGAAGAAGGAAGAGGAAGGCGATGAGGAGGAAACACAAGAGCTTCGCGACAAAGAAACCGTAAACGACTTCATTGCTCTCTGCCCTGTTATCTCTATGGATGGAGGAAAGATGAGTCCGCTCGATGTCAATACTATCTACAAGCAGTTAGAGAATGTCTTCATTGACCGCCTTGTGCGCAAGGGCTTCGACGATCCTTGTCTCTATAACCAGGAAGAACTCAATAAGATTGACAAAGACCTTGTCAACCATATTGGTGAGAATGGTGGTCAGGCTCCTGACGAAAAGCGCAAGGAGGCAAAGAAGGCTGTTGACCTTAGCCACATGAGCGAGGAAGAGCGTGCCGCATACGAAGAAAGCATTCGTCGAAAGAAAGCCGAGGCTCAGGAACGCGCCAAGAAGAAGGCTCAGAAAGACGAGAAGTTTAAGAAGCAGTGGGAAGAATGGTCTGACGAGCAGCGTGAGGAATGGCTTCAGAAGGAAGCAGAACGTCTGGCTCGTAACGAAGAGTTGAAGAAGGCTCGTGAGGAGTTCAAGGCCCGCATGACCAACATCCGTGGTATTTCTCTCCGCATCCCTCTCCTGATGTATGGTGGTGCTGATGCTGGCGATCCGAAGGAAGACCTTACAGTTGACAACTTCACTCGTAAGATAAAGGATGAGTCATGGGCAGAGTTCATGCCGAAAGGCATCTCGAAGGAAGACTTTAACAAGATTAAGAAGTGCTTTAATGCAACTCGCTTTGAGGAAGCTGGAAAGAAATACCGTGCCCTCACCCGTGAAGCTGACTTTATGCATGTGGACGAGCGTATCAAGCAGATTGCAGAAATTTTCTCTTACTTCCATAACCCAGATAAGGAAACCGTGCTTACTCCATGGCGCGTGGTAAACATGCACATGAGCGATACCATCGGTGGTTATTGCTTCTACGATGAGACCTTCGACGAGAAGACCGGACAGCTCGACACACCGCGTTTCGTTGACCAGGGCGATGTCACCAAGCAACTCTTCGACAATGTTGACCTTGCAGGAGAGGTGCAAACTAAGATTCTAGAAATCAACTCCAAAACAGGTCTCTATCCTCTTTATGTCACTTACTCCCTCTATCGTCGTCGCCTTGAAGAATACGTCAAGGCAGAGTGCATCGACCCTGCCACTATCAGTGTGCAGGAGGAGCAGGTGGTGTGGGATGACATAGTGCGCGACAACATCTATGTCATCTGCAACACCCCGATGGCAGTGGGCATCACTCGTCGCACCCTCTTCGGATTCCGTCAAGTGGATAAGAAGGCGAATATTAAAGCGGAACAACTTATAGAAAAAACAATTAAGGAATCCGAAAGTCTTATTGAAGATTTAAAATCGGTAGGCTTCTGGAAAGGTACAAGAAGTAAAGATATGATTATATTTAATGCTGTTGTAGGTAATCCTCCATACCAAATGGGTATTAATAGAGAACCTGCATACCACTATTTTATAGATTTGGGAATGAATCTCTGTAATCTTGGCACAACAATTCATCCCGCAAGATTCTTATTTAATGCAGGCAAAACTCCGACTGCTTGGAATGACAAAATGCTTCATAACAATCATTATAAAGTGGTAAAGTATTGGAGCAACCCAGAGGAAGTATTTGAGAATGTTGATATTAAAGGTGGAGTTGCCATTACCATGTGGAATCAACATGAAAACTACGGAGAAATCGGCTTCTTTATAAACCATTCCGAAGTGAGTGCTATTAAAGACAAGGTTGTTAATGACAATTTTATCTCATTTGCAGATTTGGTATATCCACGTGATTTATATAGACTCACTGATGTATTATTCGATGAAAATCCTTGGGCTAAAGAAAGACCAAGTAAAGGGCATAAGTACGATTTGGGAACAAATGCGTTCGATTTATTCCCAGAGCTTTTTAAGGATTTCGATGACAAGGAAAGTCCTAAAGCCTTAATAATTGGACGTACAAATAATGAACGAATAGCAAAATACATAAAGCGTGAATATGTAAAGTTACCAGACAATTTTGATAGTTGGAAGGTATTTGTAGCCAAGGCAAATGGTTCAGGAAAATTAGGTGAGGAATTATCAACTCCTATTGTTGCAGAACCAGGATCTGGCTCAACAACAACATTCCTTAGCGTTGGAAATTTTGAAACTGAATTTGAGGCAAATTCTTGTCTGAAATATCTAAAGACAAAGTTTCTTCGTCTTATGTTGGGCATCTTAAAGGTTACACAAGATAACCCAAGAGACGTATGGAAATATGTACCATTGCAGGATTTTTCTGTTGATTCTGATATAAATTGGAATTTGTCCGTTGCAGAAATTGACAAGCAATTATATATTAAATACGGTATAGATTTGTTTGAGCAAGAGTTTATCGAAAACAACGTAAAACCTATGGAGGATTAACATGCCCAAGAAAACTTATATATCCCTTCCGTCCAACTATACAGTATGCGAGCATAGTGACTGCCCGATGGCATCCACATGCTTGCATCAACTTGCATATAACGAGTTGTTGAAGACAGAGACCTATCTACATCTTCTGAATCCTACTCAATGCGCAAAGGATGAGACGTGTAAATTCTACCGCAACAACACTCCTGTAACCTACGCACGAGGGTTCACCAACTTCCAGAAGAAGATGTTCCCCGATCAGTATCAGGCATTCATGTACCGTTTGATTGGTAAGTTCAGCAGAAACGGCTACTTCGAGCGCAGACGTGGAGAATCAGTACTCTCTCCTAAAGAGCAGGAAATCATCCTCACAGTACTCAAAGAGGTAGGCGTTACAGCGAAGATGAAGTTTGATAGTTACGAATCTCATATCAACTGGTATGATTAGGTTCAGTACTTAGGGTGAAGTACCCGAGTACTTACAGAAAAGTACTACAGTACTCTGCATAAGGTACTGGAGTACTCACATAGAGGTACTAATACAAGGACAATAAAGACAAGAAAAGATGGCAAAGAAACAAGTAGAAGTCACAGAGACAAGTTCCTTTGATTAGCAATAATGACAAATATAATTTAAGGTACAAGCAAAAATTTCAAATAATGAAGATACATCAAGACGAAAGTCAGAACATCGAATACAAGGAGTCGTGGAATGACAAATACCTTGAATGGGTTTGCGGCTTTGCCAATGCGCAAGGCGGCAGACTATTCATCGGGGTCAATGATGCTCATGAAGTGATAGGTGTTAAAGATAGCAAACGACTGATGGAGGACATTCCCAACAAGATTGTCACCCATCTTGGCATCGTGGCAGAGGTAAATCTCCATCAAGCCGACGGACTTGACTATATTGAGATTATCATTGAGCCCAGTAATATACCTATAGCCTACAAAGGAACGTACCACTATCGTTCTGGTTCCACAAAACAAGAATTGCGAGGAACAGCCCTTCAGCAGTTCATATTGAAGAAGATGGGACGTTCGTGGGATGATGTCCCTAACGAAAGGGCTTCAATAGAAGATATTGACAGGAATGCCATCGACTATTTCCTACGCAAAGGCATAGAGGCTCAGCGTATTCCAGAAGACCTGCGTAAAGCATCTACACAAGATGTGCTGGAAAGTCTCGGGCTGATAGATAACGACGGTATTTTGAATAATGCAGCCATATTGCTGTTTGGCAAGAACCCGCTCAGGTTCTTTCCCAGTGTAGCATTCAAGATTGGCCGTTTCGGAAAAAACGAAGCCGACCTCATGTTTCAGGACGTTGTCGAGGGCAACATCATTCAGATGGCAGACCGTGTAATGGAACTATTGCAAGGCAAATATCTTGTATCACCTGTACGATTTGAGGGTATGCAACGTTACGAGACATTAGAGATTCCCAAAGAGGCATTAAGAGAAATTCTCTATAACGCTATAGCTCATAAGGATTATACAGGACCAGACATTCAGATGCACGTCTATGATGACCATATAGAAGTATGGAATGAAGGTGAACTCCCAGTAGGCTATACAGAAGAAACCCTCATGGGAAAGCATTCATCAAAGCCACGCAACAGAAACATTGCCAATGCAATGTTTAAGGCTGGCTTTATTGACACATGGGGACGTGGCTACATGAAGATACGCGAAGGCTTTACAGCGGCTGGAATTCCAATGCCAAAAGTGCAGAACTTCTGTGGTGGAGTACAAGTGTCAGTGCAACGATCCAAGTTCATGGAAATGATGAATATCTCAGATAATGTCACCAGTGATGTCACCAGTAATGTCGCAGATGGTGTCGCAGATAATGTCGCAGTTGAATATACTGAAAGACAATTACTTATAATAGACACTCTGAAAAGATATGTCGCAGATAAGAAACCGAATATCGCAGATAGAATAGTGCCTAATACGAAATATCTGTCAAACGTCTTAGGGGTCAACCGCAAGACTGTCCAAAGAGAAATGACCTTATTGCAGGCAAAGGAAATTGTACGTTGGACTGGAACCGACAGAAGTGGTTATTGGGAACTAATAGAAATCACAAATCCAGCAAAGAAATCAACCCACACAGGGACAATCACCTCTGATTCATAAGATTGACATAGCGTAATTACAGTAGAATACGATGGCAAAGAAACAAGTAGAGGTAACAGTGGAAATGCTTCGTGGGGCGTACATTGCCAACCTTGAAGCAAAGCGTAAGCCCAATGCAGAGGCAATAGCCGACTTCACCGAAAAGGAGTTAGCTGAGTTTATATGCCGGTATGCCGATGCAAACTTCAAGGGCATCTATGTGGAGCAGGATCATAACTATTATGACCGCATCAGTAGCCAGATTCCCCTCAATCAGGAGATGAAGGCTGCCAACGAAGCTGTCGACCTGAAGTTTTCTGCCCATCTGAAACTGTACTCTATGTTCCTGGAGTCAAAGGAATACAAGCAACTATTCAAGAGACGCATTGCTGGAGCTAACGAGAAACCATCACCTACACCATCTACACCAAAGTTCAGGGAAGAGACAGAAGGCGAACGCAAACATGTTGCCAAGGAGATAGAGGTAATATATCGTAACCCAGCCCTCCACCAGCAATGCATAGACAAGTACGGCTACCAGTGCCAATGTTGTGGTATGGACTTCGCAGAAATGTATGGTGAGAAACTGGGTGCCAACTTTATAGAGATTCATCACCTGAAACCTATCTCTACCTTTGAGAAAGACGGTGTGCCTGAGAACTTCTTGGAAAATCTCGTCCCACTGTGTTCAAACTGCCACTCGATGATTCACCATATCAAGGATAGCGAACACACACTACGTGATCTCCGGGAGGCATACCGAGGTGAGAAGAAAGAACTGAAAACGAGAAAAGATGACTAAGTCGCTACGAGATAAGATAGAAGCCCTCGACATCAGCGTGCCATACGTGTGGCGGCTGAGACTGTCAGAAGCAGATTTCAACGAGATTGAGACCTGCCTGAAGACTATTGTCGACAAGGAGGGGGTGACAGCCCTGTCCAAGTCGGACAATGCCATCATGACCATTGCTTATATGGCAGAATGGTACAAGCGTAGATACCAGAGTGGCAACAAGTGTGAGCTTACCGATGGCATCAGCCTCGAAGAACTTTGGGACAATGCAGGTATCAGCAAGAAGCGCTATCTCTACAAAGACGAGAACGACAACAAGCGTTGGCTTTATTCTATCTATGTTCTTGGTGGTCTTGCCATAGAGCATGAGTTGGCAAGAAACGACAATATGAAGTTTCTGAAAGGACTTTGCCGTATCTACCATGGTGAGAACTACACCTTGGATAACCTGGATGAAGCATCAAGAGCTGTGGCTTTCCGTGAAAGTATCAAACGACAGCACTCACTCTATGAGTATATGCGTCAGATACTCAATGGCACTATGCCTTTCCATGAAGATGACCTTGCAGATGCAGGATCAGATGTGAACCGCTTTGTGGCTACTGTCAAAGCTGCCAATGATGAGATATTGAAGGTGAAATTCCGCTTTGAGTGGCAGGTGACCTTTTCTCCACAATACACCTGTATGAATCGCCGACTCAACGTATGGTTGAAGCCCGAGGAAGTAGGTGGCGGATTGCATCAGTATCTCCGCTATGACAGAGTACATTTGTGGGGTGTTGCCAATCCGGAGAAGCTGCATAAGCTATACATATATATAAGGTATAAGAGAAATGATGAAGTAGTTGAACCATCAACTATGGACAAACCTATCATCACTTACCTCAATACCGGTCAGTCAGACACTGGTTTTGTGGCATTCGGGATAGAAAGATGTGCCCAGTGCAAACACGTGCCAACCAGTAAGTTTGACAGGATAGAGGTTGTTGCTGTGGATGAAGAAGGTAGAGAGTATATTGCTCAAACAGAAACAGCTAAAGAGTACATACAGCTGTGGCGAAGTGTTAGCTATGGTGACACATGGACATCCACACAGAATGCACAGAAGGAAACTGCCCTACTCTTCTCCAACCGATGTGTCTTAAAAGATGAAAGTATTACGTATGACGTGTATCGCCAGAGCTTCCGTGATCAAAAATACGGCAAGAGCGATACATGGAACTGGTTCTATATCTATGACTCTGTTACATTCACAGACGAGAAGGGAAAAGAGATAAGCCTGTACAATCGTATAGGCTATGACCAGATTACCACAAAGCTTTACTCAGACACCATACACTATGTGAACGGTGGAAAGGTAAAGCACTACTGCATAGACAATCCTGACGAATCGGACAACTACGACATAGACGAGATGCCACTCGTCTTCGGATGGGAGGACGTGATTGTGCGTCACTTCGCTACCAAGGATGACATTCTCAATGCACAACCGGAAGAAAATACGGTAGCAGAGATGATTGAGTTCAAGCAGCCAAATGGACGATACAACAGATGGACTTCGACGGAAGAACCTCCATACGGCGAGGTGCAGTTGAGAATAACAGTGAAAGGTAAGCTGTTTGCCTATTCTGTGTTTTATTTGCCACGTTTGGACAGGGAGACCCCCATCGCAAGAGACTTTACTGGCAATATCATCAGATATAGAGGCCTCAATGGTCAGGAAATCGTATTTCAAGACGATATACCCATGGATGGCATCCCCCTCGCACCGGCTGTGCCAATACGGTTTGGCTCGGCAAATGACTATTACGAACTGCATATCTATCGCCCTACCCTTATCAAGGAGGTGATGATGGATGGCAAGATTATCGACTACTTGGATGGCGATGAGAAACTCCGTCTGCCATACATCTTCAAGGAAAGAGTGCAGTTGAACGATTTCAGCACTAAGGGGTATCAGGCATACGAATGCAAAAACCTGGGCAGCATTTACAGAAAGGAACTCATCAACATAGAGCACAATCCAAGCGTGGGAATGGCAGCCCTTGCTGCATGGGAGGCAGGCAGGAGTTATGCAGGAAGACTACTTGACCCCATGGCTCCTGAGAGTTTAGTGGTTTGTTTTGGCATACCCAAGAACGAAGCTCAATGGGATGGTCAGGAAGCACTCATGTGGGATTATGATAATGGGAAAGAGCCCGTAGTCACATCTCCCGATGCTATTCCGGAGTTTGGCATCATCTTCCAGAATCTCAGCAAGAACAAGAACCTCATCATCAACTTCCCTGTGCAGCAGGATGATGACCCATGGGGTTGGGACGACGTGGAATGTTGCATAGTCAAATGCTTTGAGGTTGCCAATGAGGCAGGACAATATTTCTTCCTCATGAAACCGTTGCGGGATTTACGCAGGGATGAAATCATCAACGAACTATACCAACCTCTTCTACTAAAAAGAGACGGAAAGCTAACAGAAAAGGACAAGGAGGGACTCGTCCGCCTTGGCGAAGAGTCGGGCTTTGACTGGCAAGAATACAAGATACATTTTGATAACGATTAATGAAAATATAAATACCTTAATTCCGCAACACTTTGATTTAACTTTATTTATAAGTTCCTGAGCAA
>OIWM01003226.1_pt1 | contig 12077 bp, 7 predicted proteins | sample 1587451 | NCBI WGS metagenome assembly OIWM01 (sample SAMEA3888907, study PRJEB22519) | human gut metagenome | biome: human gut; feature: human-associated habitat; material: faeces | place: Denmark | collected 2011
TGACCGGCAAACGGATTCAGGTAACTATCCCAACCACGATATTCATGATCTCCTGTCATCGCATACTTGCTGAAATCGTAGGTGCTGCGGTCGCTCTTGGAGTAGCTGTAAGTAAACTTATAGCTGAACTGCAGGAAGGTAGCCTTCCAGAGCGGCTCACTATAGGTCAACTGGCCCGCATAACTGTAATTCTTCGAAGGAGTCAGGTTATAGCGGTTGGTCTGATAAGTAGAATCCTTACCCTCCGCTGTCTGTACGAGATAGAGCTTGGCATTGTTGAGCGAGATGCTCTTGCTGTCATTATCCGTATATTTGGCATCCACACGGAAGGTGATGTTGCGCCCCTTGTTGCCCAACTTGCGGTTCACCTGCAGCATACCCCTGATATTGTTATTATCAGAATAGGTGATTCCGTTAGTCAACTGACTGTTCACCATAGCCTCAGCCTTGTCCAACTCCTCAATACCTTCCTCAGAAAGAGGGTCTTTGGTGGTAATGGTATAAGGATCCTTGTTGTAAGAAGCCGACTGGCTGCCACTCAATCCATCGCTGGTACTCCAGGAGATGGAAGGACGGAAGAGGATATTGGTCATGGAATCAGGCATCCATTCCAAGCGGATGTTACCGTTCCAGCTGTTGCTGCGGGAGAAATTCTGAGTCAGGCTGTTGCTGAACGAAGAGCTGCTACCCATGAAGTTCTCGCTGGAACGACGGCTCCAAATATCGCCATCGCTGTGATTCCAGCGAAGTGAAGTATTGAACTTGAATTTATCTTTCAGTTCATAATTATAGTTAGCACCTATCATCTTGCTGGCATTCAAACCGTTAGCACCTCCGAAACCTCTACCGGGGCCACCGCCTCCGAAACCACGGTCGCTGGTGTTATTGGCATTGGCAAAGAGCATGAAGCGGTTGTTATCATTGAAATAACCTCCCATGCCACGCATATTGTAGCGGCTCTTGTTGCCCACACCCAGGTCGATATTGGAAATCAGACCCTTGTTCATACCCTTCTTGACACCGAAGTCGAGCACGGTCTGCTCCTCGCCATCATCAATACCGGTCACCTTAGAGAGATCACTCTTCTCATCGTATGCCTTGATTTTCTCGATGATGCTGGTAGGCAGGTTCTTCAGGGCAGTCTTGGTATCACCCGTCATAAACTCCTTACCGTCTACCAGAATCTTCTTTACTTCCTTACCATTAATCTTGATGGTACCGTCATCGCTCACCTCTGCACCCGGCAGACGCTTTACGAGTTCCTCTACTACAGAGCCTTCCGGTGTGCGATAGGCTGAAGAATTGTACACAAAAGTATCCTCCTTCAGGGTTACCTTCTGAGCCATGGCTGTTACCACTGCGCCTTTCAGCATGATAGCCTCAGCACCCAGCACAATCTTACCCATAGCCAGATCCTTGTTATCAGAAATTTGGATACGCTTCACAGTAGACTTGTATCCTACGCTCGAAATCTTGAGCAGATACTTGCCATTAGCCGGAGCGGTGACATGAAAGAGTCCGTTCTCATTACTGATGGCACCAGCCACATACGTGCTGTCGCTCTTAAGCAATTGAATAGTTACCTGCTCAATGGCCTCCTTGGTATCGCGGTCGGTAATCTGACCGGAGATCAGTCGCTGTTGAGCAAAGGATGCTATTGCCATCAACAGCAGCAGCATCGTCAGAATCGATTTTTTCATTCTTATTTTTAATTTGTTATTATTTCCAACTATGAGTGTTTTCACACATAATCGCTATGATATTCTATTATCATTTTTTGTTACTCGATTGTTTTGACGCGTTAAATACACCAAGGTTTAATTCATTATGAGATAAAAAACGCAAATTTAGCAACTTTTTTTTTGTATTGTCTCCATTTTAGTGTATCTTTGCACAAAAATTAATACGTTAGAATGTTATGGAACAAAGAGTAATCATATCAACCCAACTGGAAAGCGAACTGGTAAGTGCACTTTCTGAGTGTGAGCACGACAAGCTTTTTGTGCTTACAGATACTACGACATTGGAACTATGCATACCTGTATTGCAGAATTTTTACTGCATGAAGGAAGCCCATATCATCACTATTCCGGCTACCGATAGCCATAAAGACATCGAAAGTCTGATGATGGTATGGAAAGGACTGCAGGAGGGAGGAGCTTCACGCCACTCCTGTATGATTAATCTGGGCGGCGGTATGGTAACCGACCTGGGTGGCTTTGCTGCCAGCACTTTTAAGAGAGGTATCAACTTTATCAATATCCCTACCACCCTGCTGGCTATGGTAGATGCATCGGTAGGTGGAAAGACAGGCATCAACTTCGGCGGACTGAAGAACGAAGTAGGTGTGTTCAACGATTCTAAGTTCGTTATTCTCGATACAGAATTCTTAAAGACGCTCGATGCAGAAAACATCTGTTCGGGCTATGCAGAGATGCTGAAACACGGTCTGATTTCTACAGAAACAATGTGGGAAGAACTGGTCAGTTTCGACCTCGACAAGCCTGATTTGAAGCAGTTGCAGCGCATGGTAGGCGACAGCGTGAAGGTAAAGGAGCGCATTGTAGAGCAGGATCCTCACGAGCAGGGCATCCGCAAGGCGCTGAACCTGGGCCATACTTTCGGTCATGCATTCGAGAGTTGGGCATTGAAGCGCAAGCCTATCCTGCATGGTTACGCTGTGGCATTCGGTCTCATCCCTGAACTCTATCTGAGTGTTGCCAAAACCGGATTCCCTACTGAGAAGATGCGCCAGACCGTAAACTTCATCAAGGAATTCTATGGTACACTGGATATTACCTGCGATGACTATGATGAGCTCATCGAGCTGATGCACCATGACAAGAAGAACCAGAATGGCATCATCAACTTCACGATGCTGGGCGGCATAGGCGATATCCGTATCAACCAGACAGCTACGACAGAAGAGATCAAGGAAGCACTTGACTTCTTCAGAGAAGGATAATTCAGCTAAGGAATCTTTCTTCAGAGAATCCCTTTAAAGAAAGATAGAGCGCTTCGGCTTTCCGGTTTCGGTAAGCGGGAGATGCTCTACATGAAGGAATTCCCTTGGAATCCAATATTTATGATCAGATAAGAGGCGGCGAACAGTCGCCTCTACTTTTTCTATCTCCTCATCTTCCGTCAGGAGGACTGCAATCTCTCCAAACTTCCCGTCTTTCTTCTTGGCTATCATGAAAGGTTTTTCAAGATAAGGCTTCAACAGAGCCTCAACCTCTTCTATCTGAATCTTGATGCCTCCGCTGCAAATCACATTGTCTTTTCTGCCTTTGATGCGAAAACGGAGTTTTTCCACCTTATTAAATATATAGGATTCTATTTCCACAATATCGTTCGTTACCAGGGGCTCAGCACAGACCTGCGGAGCATCTATTACCAGACATCCTTCATCGGTCTGACTGATTCTGACACTATCGAAAGGCTGGTACCATTCGCTGGCCTCAGCACCGTTAATTCTTCTCAGGGCAATATGCGAGAGCGTTTCGGTCATTCCGTAGGTACTCCAGATGGCAACATCGCCGGGAAGAGCCTTCAGTTTCTGTTCGAGAGCCTCATCTATGGCTCCGCCACCGATAATAAGATGCCTGATGCAGCAGAGACGAGCCCGCTCTTCAGGAACCTGCAGGGTGTTATAAACCTGCATCGGGACCATCGCAGCGAAGGTAATCTCTTCATTTACATCTTTCAAAGGATGCCCACTTGGGCAAACAGAAATAAGATGGAGATGGCGCTCTATACTCCGCACCACCACCATCTTACCTGCAATATAATCGAGCGACATGCAGAGCAGGGCGCTATCATCAGGTTTCAATCCCAGGAAATCACAAGTGATGCGGGCCGAGTTGAGCATTCGCTTCTTCTCTACCATCATCGGCTTGGGCTTTCCTGTAGAACCACTTGTATGAACAAGCACCCGGTCGCTACCGTTATTCCATTCTGAAAGGAATTCTTCTAAAGTCATTTTACTACAAACAATTTGTCACCACGAATCTCCAAAGGCATCGGTATATTATCAGTAAAGAGCTGTCCGGTGCCCAAGCCTTGCGGCATCTTGACATTAGGACCATATACTTTAGCTGCATAATGAGCAATAGCATTCAGACCGATATTACTCTCAAGAGCAGAAGTAATCCAACTGCCGATACCACGCTGGTTAGCCAGTTCTATCCACTCGTTGCATCCATAGATGCCACCATGAAGTGAAGGCTTCAAGATGATATATTGTGGACGAATGGTATCGAGCAAAGCCTCTTTCATGCTTCTCACATTCACACCAATCAACTCCTCGTCCAGAGCGATAGGAAGCGGTGTTTCGCGACAGAGCTGAGCCATCTTAGGCCACTGATGCTGCTTGATAGGCTGCTCAATCGAATGAATGTCATATTTAGCCAAAGCCTCCAGCTGACTCATTGCATTCTCCGGCAAAAAGCCGCCATTGGCATCTACACGCAACTCAACCTGCTCCTTGGTATACACATCACGGATGCGCTTGATGAGATCGAGTTCCTTGAAGAATTCGATGGCACCGATCTTCAGTTTCACGCAATGGAAACCCGCCTGGAGCTTCTCCTCCAACCGTGCCAGCATCTCCTCATAGGTTCCCATCCACACCAATCCGTTGATTGTAATACCTTCTTCACCTCTTCCGAAAGGAGAATTGAAGAGATCTGTCAGGTTCTCCATTCCGGCTGGAACAGAAACTCCTTTCTGCTTCAACATTTCAGAAGAGGAAGATGCTCCTTCAGCAGGAACAATCTCCAAAAACTTCTTCGCTGCATCGAAGAACGAAGCGAAGGCTGTTTCGAGACCGAAAGTAATGCTTGGGTAAGCACGAATCATATCGTATGGAATGCGTCCCATCTGCTCCACCATCTGACAAACCTGTCGCAGGGTCATCTCATATTCCGGTTTGGCATCGCAACTGAGATCAGGGAGCGTAGCACACTCTCCCACTCCCTCTACTCCCGGCAATTCATCCGATGTGAGAGTGAGATAATAACTGTGTCTCGTGGTATAAACCCCACGAGACGTGCCTGCCGGCTGCTTGAAGTGGAGCGTGCGCTCCGAGATTTCTATCTTATACATGATTTCTTAAAATTCTGAATGTTGGGGAATTATCTGAAGTTAAAGAAGTTATCACTCCCTACGGTCGTTCGGGAAGTTAAGAGACAATAGTTTTCAGGGGCAAGACGCAGGACATTTGTCCCTTAACTTCCCACTAACTTCCCTTAACTTCCCACAAACTTCCCATCAGCGAAACTTCACTTCTACTTTTTCTGTTTCAATTCATACAGATCCTTGCGGCGGTCGCGAAGATTTCTTACAGCACCGTAGGTATGAAGCTCATTCAAGAGATTCAGGTCAACATCTGATACGAGAATCATCTCGGTATTAGGTGTTGCCTCTGAACGCTTGCCATCGTTAGGGAAAGCAAAGTCGCAAGGGGTGAACACGGCGCTCTGGGCATACTGGATATCCATGTTATGAACACGAGGCAGGTTGCCCACACTACCCGCAATGGCTACATAGCACTCGTTCTCGATAGCACGCGCCTGTGCACAGACTCTTACTCGGGAGTAAGCATTCTGGGTATCGGTCATGAATGGAACGAAGAGAATCTGCATGCCATCCTCAGCCATTAATCTTGACAACTCAGGGAACTCCACATCATAGCAGATTACGATACCAATCTTACCGCAATCGGTATCGAAGGTCTGGATATGGCTACCACCACTCAATCCCCAGCACTTCTGCTCATCTGGTGTAACATGAATCTTCTCGTACATATCCACGCTACCATCTCTGCGGCAGAGGAAGCCCACATTATAGAGGGAATCGTCCATGAGATAAGGCATACTACCCGTAATGATATTGATGTTGTAACTGATGGCCAACTCGCGGAAACGGTCACGGATTTCTTCGGTATACTGCGCCATCTTTCGGATGCTCTGCGCCTCACCCAAATCATTGAAACGAGCCATCAAAGGCGCATTGAAATACTCAGGGAAGAGGATAAAATCGCTCTTGTAATCGCTCACAGAATCAACGAAGAACTCTACCTGTTCGAAGAGGTCATCCACCGAAGCGTATGGGCGCATCTGCCACTGTACCAATCCGATTCTTACGGTTGGCTTGCGGTCTACATAAGAATCCGTAGGTGGCTGATAATAGATGTTATCCCACTGCAAGAGGGTGGCGCAGTGTTCACTCTCCTCATCGCTAGGAAGATAGTTGCGGATTACGCGGCGCACGTGGAAATCATTGGAAAGCTGGAAGGTAAGAACCGGATCATAGATTTCACGGTTTCTTACATGCTCGATATACTCCTTAGGGCGCATCTTATCGGCATACTTGTGATAGTTTGGTATACGACCGCCAAACATGATAGCCTTCAAGTTGAGCTTCTCGCAGAGTTCCTTGCGATACTCATACATACGGCGAGCCAGGCGCAAACCACGATAATCAGGGTGGATAAATACCTCGATACCGTAAAGAATGTTTCCATTAGGATCGTGGGTATTGAAGGTTTCATTACCCGTAACCTGAGCATAGGTATGATCGCCCTTCACCATATTATAGTTAACGATGATAGAGAGCGCACAGCCCACAATCTTATCATCAACGATAATAACCACCTGTCCCTCAGGGAAGATAGTAATGAGTTTCTTAATCTGTTCTTTTGTCCAGAATACATCTGAGTCTGCGTAAATACGCCTAAATGACTTGGCAAGCTGATCATAATCCTCCATACGGAGGTTGCGCATGCCTACCTTTTCGATTTTTCGAGTTGGTTCCATAACAACTGTATTTTTATTATTATCTAAATCCGGGTGCAAAGATACAGCAAATTATAGATACGACAAAGAGTTTTCGCAAATAATTGACATTTACGAAAACTCTTTTCATGTATTTCAAACAAAGAGCGCGTTTACGCTTAAAATCAGATGCTAATATTTGGCATTTTCCTGTGGAATCGCTTTATCATGATCATCCAGATAAAACAACTTCACAGGATGATACTTCTCACTTGCCACAGAATATTCATCCTGGCGATAACGGGTCAGGATGCCTCCTATCCCCAACATCGTATGAAAAGCCGAAAGACTCGTCTGTACCTGTTGGGTACGATGACCAGACAAAGTTTTCAGTATTCCAGGATATTGTTTTCCATAACCATCTGATGTCCAGATGATGAAAGGAACATGCAGCTCATAATCAGATGCCTTCGGGGCGGCGTGCAGAAAGAGGCGACGGTCATCATCAAAGATATTCTCTCCATGGTCGCTGGTATAGAGCATCGCCGATGTAGGTTGGCTATATACCCCATCCGTCTTTGCCTGAGTCTTCTCCCATTTCTGCAGACGTTCTACGATACCATGCAGGATATAATCGGTATACCGGATGGTATTATCGTATGCATTCAGCAGGTCACGCCGGTTCTCCGGCTTCGCTTCGCTCTTACTGTCAGGTTTAAAGAAGGCGAAATTACGGGGATAGCGCTCCTGGTAATTAAAGTGAGAACCATAAGTATGAAGTACCACGAAGAGTTTCCGATAACGGTATTGCTTGGATGAAGAAGCATCTGCCGCAGGCAATATCCCATCCAACTTCTGCAACAAATCACTATCATAATGATTATCTTTTGCAGAAGCACCTTCCTTCAGGAAGTAATGTTCATCAGCCTGTTCGCCAAGGAAATCAATAAAAGAATGATTAGGCAGCTGATTGCTGATAAATACGGTATGAAATCCCGCCTCCCTGAAAGCAGCCAGGATACCTTTCTCATGAAAGAGACGTTCGAAATCCTCTGCTGATGCAGCCGACAGGAGCATAGGAACACTCTTATGCGTAGTATTACTCTGGGTTGTAGCATCGGGAAAAGCTATGATTCCAGGAGTCTTGGAGAGCAAAGGATTGGTATTGCGCGGATAGCCATAGAGACTGAAATTGTGGGCTCTCGCCGTCTCTCCCACTACCATCACATACACCTCGGGAGCCTCTGCATCGTGCTCGCTCCTGGCATCAAACCTGAAATTTCTGCTTGCCTCCCTGTAATTCTCTGAAGCCGCATAACGCTCGAAAGCAAGATAGAGATTATAGCAAACGTTAACAGGATAAAGCTGGTTGCGCAAGCGATAATCATCTACAGCCACATAGCAAGCCAGCAGACAGAATAAACCGACAGCAGCTATCTCCAAAGCCCAACGACGCACTCGATGCTGGAGTTGAACCACTATCATCCCTTTCTTGCTGATATTGACAATAGCCAGAACCAGCAAAGGAAGATAAACCACAAAAACACCCACCACAGCAGGCAACAGATTACCAAGCAGTTCCTTCACCTCGCCAGGATTGGTAGTTACAAGATTCAGAAACATATCTACCGCTATCACTCCCGTCCCGAAGAGATAAAGCAATACCAGTTGGAAGGCAGCGAAAAAAACAAAAAGAAAAGCCCACCAGATCATCTTACCCGAGCATCTGGTTAACGAAAAGAACCACATGTAGAGTGCCAAAGGCAGCAACACATTGGCACCACAAGCCCAAGGAGCCAGACATTCGGTATAGCACAGAGCTATATTAGGCAACAACAATGCTACCACAGCATACCCGTAAAGGAATGCACCCGATGACACCTTATTATATATAGGCAACATCACCTTATTATATATATCCGTAAAACTGTTCATTCTACTTTTTCATTAACACTTTAAAGAGCATTATCAAACTCCATAAAGAGCATTATTACTAAAACGCTTCATTGATATTGAAGAGAAAACCAGACTGCCCCGACTTACCGAATCCATAATCCAGACGTACATTCACATTCTTCTTAAATTCCCAGCGATAACCTACACCGGCATTCGGCAAAATCTGTTTAGAGCGCAATGCCGAGAATTTCGGGAAGATGGTTCCTGCTCCAACCCACACTACGATGCCATTACGCTTCCATACATGTTGGCGCAACTCAACCGTAGCTTCCAGAGAATGTTTATCGCGATAACGGCCTTCATAATAGCCACGCATGGAATGAGTACCACCCAATTCAGCCATCATTCCCCACGAAGGATTACCAAAGTTGAGGTTAGCCCTAATGTCTTCGGCAAGAACCGTACCCTTACCCAGTCGCTGATAGGCATCAAAACGAAATGCCGTCGTACTGAAAGCATAATCATTTCCCATAAATCCAGGTCTGAACATCTGATTGATATTCAGAAAGATACCACGATGTGGATTCGTAAGATTATCTCTGTTATCATATACCAGAGAAACGCCAGCTCCTACATTCCAAGTATGCTGATCCATGCCTTGCAGTAATTCCGGACGCTCAATATGTTTACCTATTACATAGTCATAACTCGCCATCGGCCCGATATAGAAATTATCTGCTACACGAAACAGGAAGCTAACTTCAGCCTGAGCCTGCCAACGCTTCATGTCACTCTTATTGGCATCGTTATCGCCCATCTCATAGCCTATTCCCCAAAAATCAGAGGGAAAAGAATAGAAATAAAGGTGATAATCGATGCGATATCTTCCTTTAGGAGCAATATGGTTACCACGGACACCCAACATATAGAAACCTACAGAACTGACATCACCATAAAGCGAGACATTAGAAGGAGGAAGAATACTGTCATTCGGATCAGTACGGTATAGTCCTGCTGCCACCAATCCCAATCCAAACTTGGTATTAGAGGCATAATGAGGGCCACCTATCACACTAAAATCGAAACGCTTATGCTTCTTGTTTTTGTTGGAATCATTAAAGTAGTCAAGAATCCGGTTCACCCATGATTTCCCGGCATGTAAAGCCATCGTATCCACCTGCTCTGCAGATGAGATACTATCGGTTACAGAAGGCTCAGAGGCATAGCTGCCCAATGCCAACATCATAATAAGTATTGTCAGAATATGCTTCATTCTGTTGATTTTATTATTTTAATACACTAATGCTACATTATCAATCCACAAGGTATTGCCTGGAGTTCCGATATAGGCTCCACCATCGGATGAGGAGAACTGAAGAATCAGATGAGTAGGTGTTTCGTTAGCACTCGCCCATCCTACTTCTTTTACCGGCACACTCTTACCCTTGCTGTTACGGGCATAGTCAGTGGATCGCAGTCCCATAGTAGCAGCCTGATAACCTGCCATGTGGCGGATATCGCCATAATGGATTGTATAGGTAGCATCTTCCACCCATCTATCGGTACTCTTTCCGAATCTGACTACCATCGTACCCACACGTTTAGCTGTTATATTTCCCTTAGCATCTTCATGCCGTTTCTGCAGATAGAGCACAGCTATAGCATGATCTCGACCTGCAACCGTAGAGGCTCCGCTAAATCCATTCTGCTTGATACGATTGGCTGCATTAGGAAAAGAAGTCTTATAATCAAAGCGCAAAGCCTTAGGACGTGCGGTGAATGGTATACCCCAGTTGATGGCTTTAGGACCATCCTTGGTACTTGTTATCGGTTCACGAACATTACCCAGAAAGAGAGAACCGGCAGCCAAGACCTTGATATTGATGAGTCCCAGCACTTTTACTTTCTCAATATGGGTTACCAGTTTGGCACAATATCCACTACCATGTTTATCACGAAACACAGAGTTATTCGTCTTATAGATGCCCGATACATGTGCCAGGACATTAGAGGACCCCCAAGGCGAACCACCCTTATTGGTATAAGGAATATTACCATTGATAGTCATATTAGGTCCAACGGCATAAACTGTTTTCTGATTTCCTCCGATAATGCCTGATTCTTTGATATTCCTAATTACCCAGTGGTCCATATTACCATATTTAAAAGGAACCACCTTTTCCTGTCCCTTAACGGGAAGGCACGACAAGGTAGCAACCGCCATAACGATGCCTGATATTATTATTTTCTTCATATCTGTTTCTTTTATATATCATTAAGGCTGCAAAGATAGAAAAATATTTTCTAGTTTTCAGTTTTCTTCGACATAAAGCATAAAAAATTAAGAAATAATAATATATTTACAGCATTTTAATTGCCATAAAACAAAAAAGTCCTGCATTTGCTGTTATAAACAAATACAGGACTCCTGATTCAATATACAAAACAGAATCTCTTGCACCGATTACAATAGAGACATGCACCGGTTACAATAGAAACATGTTCCGATTACTCCAAAAGCTATTATCGGTTTGAATACATATTATCGTAATACTTCTGGTAATCACCCGATGTTACGTTATCCATCCATTCCTGGTTCTCGAGATACCATTTCACGGTTTCCTCGATACCCTCCTCAAACTGGAGAGATGGCTCCCAACCCAATTCCTTCTGCAACTTTCTAGAGTCGATGGCGTAACGCATATCGTGACCCTTTCTGTCGGTTACATAAGTGATGAGATCCATATCCTCGCCTTCCTTTCTGCCGAGCAATCTATCAACAGTCTTGATTACCACCTTGATGATATCGATGTTCTTCCACTCGTTAAAACCACCGATGTTGTAAGTCTCGGCAATCTTACCCTTGTGGAAAATCATATCAATGGCACGGGCATGGTCTACTACATACAACCAGTCGCGCACGTTCTCACCCTTACCATATACTGGCAATGGCTTGCGATGACGGATATTGTTGATAAACAGCGGAATCAACTTCTCAGGGAACTGGTATGGACCATAGTTGTTAGAGCAGTTGGTCACGATGGTAGGCATACCGTATGTATCGTGGAAAGCACGGACGAAGTGGTCTGAGCTTGCCTTGGATGCAGAGTATGGAGAGTGAGGATTGTACTTGGTAGTCTCCAGGAAGAACTCCTCGCCGTAAGCCTCATGGTTCTTATCGCTGGATGCCTTGGTGGTGAAAGGAGCAGGAATACCCTCAGGATGAGTCATCTGCAAGGCACCGTAAACCTCATCAGTAGAGATGTGGTAGAAACGCTTGCCATCATATCCTTCAGGAAGACTCTCCCAGTAAATCTTTGCCGCCTGGAGCAGAGACAGGGTTCCCATCACGTTGGTCTGAGCGAAAGTGAATGGATCCTTGATACTTCTATCTACATGGCTCTC
>OIWM01003227.1_pt1 | contig 12075 bp, 7 predicted proteins | sample 1587451 | NCBI WGS metagenome assembly OIWM01 (sample SAMEA3888907, study PRJEB22519) | human gut metagenome | biome: human gut; feature: human-associated habitat; material: faeces | place: Denmark | collected 2011
TTGCCGTTGGAGATGCCACTGCAGACAGCGGTTATGCAAACGACTACGAGCTCTCGCTCGAGGGTATAATTGCCGAGGGCAACTGCCTTGAGGATCTTATATTCGTTTATGATATCATACCTCCGTATAACGATTGGAGCAAATACAGCCTCTGTTTTTCGGATACCGCAAGTTATGACCGCGGCGATGTAAATTCCGACGGCTGCGTTGACGCGCGCGATACCATACGGCTGATGAAGTATATAGCCGCCGGCGCGGACGAGCACAGCGGTATCGAGGTCAAAAATCCCGATATCAACTATGATGATAAGGTCGATGTGGTCGATCTCGTCCGACTGATGAAGCTGATCTCGAAGTATTGAGATATACCGTGCACCGCGCAGCTGCTGCCCGGCACGATCATGTGAATATTAAAAAAAGAAGCAGCTGATGCGTGCCGCTTCTTTTTTTGACGAAAAAAACTTTTAGATATTGATATGCTGCCGAAAGGTGAAGAGTGCTTGTGCCTCGAAGGCAGAGCCGCTGCGGTTTACTCTTTCTTCTTGCTCTTGGTCGCTGCGTCGATTATTCTGACCGCCGCCGGGCTGAGCAGGATGTTTGAGACAAGCTCAAAGAGGAAGTTGCCGCCCACGAGCACGAAAAGCATATATCTTACGATATCGCCGCCGAAGCTCGTTGCCGAAGCCCATCCGGCAAGAGTGTCGATGAAGAATATTGCGCAGCCGATGAGAAAGATTCCGGTGTTGACGATAGGGCAGACGACCGCGGCAATAATTACCGCAATATAGCGTCCTCTGCGCTCGAAGAGCTTGTATACCGCACCTGCCGCAGCGCCGCAGGCGATGCCCTTGACGAGCACCGTGCCGACCGTGCCGGGAATGCTGACCGCTAAAAAGCTCGACGCATCGCCGCTGAGCAGCACGGTAATACCGAATACAAGACCGAGCCAAGCGCCGATCTGCCAACCGCACAGTGCCGCGCCGATAACTATCGGTATGAGCACGAGTGAGACAGAGAATGGTCCGATGTGGATAAACGCCCCGAGGAATTGCAGCACCGCCACAAGTGCGGTGAGTATCGCCGCGAGTGCGAGCTTCTGTGTACGTTGCTTGTCGTTTTGATTTTCCATGAAAAACTCCTTGCTGTCGTTCGCCTATCGGCGATACAACGCTTTTTTATTATATCAGCCCGCAGCGGTCGGATAATTCCGCCGCGGGATAATACCGTATTTTTCGGTCTCAGCCGCACTGTGCCCGAGCTATGCCGATGCTTCCGTGACTGCTGTACAGCGATAGTCACCTTGTATCGTGCGCGGCTGTCATGCCTGCTGCATATTTTTTTTAAATATTTCGTTCAGACCGATGAGAACGAGATCGTCGTCCCGATGCATGGTGTGTCGGCAATGCAATGCCACCGTTCCGGCGAGACCGCCGGTTATGATGATGGGCAGCGCCTCGCCGATCTCGAAAAAGAAGCGATCTATCATGCCGTCGACCGCCGCAGCGGCACCGAAAACGGCACCGGAGCGCATGCTGTCTATCGTGTTTTTGCCGATAGCAGAGTCGGGCGCAGTCAGCGCGATGTGCGGCAGCTGAGCCGTGCGGTCGGCGAGGGCGCTCAGACTTATCTCAGCTCCCGGGAGTATCGCCACACCCTCAAATGTGCCGTTCTTGCCGAGGTGGATTATCTTGGTTGCCGTGCCCATATCGACGATGATGCACGGGCTGCCGTATTTTTTAGCCGCCGCGACCGATACGCAGATAAGATCCGCACCGACCGACGATGGATCGTCGCAGTGTATGTTGATACCGGTCTTGACACCGGGTCCTACCGAGAGCGCATCTATGCCGAATGCTATTTTCAGCGCCTCGCGTATCGTACCGGTCAGCTGCGGAACGACCGATGAGATAACGGCTGCCGTTAAGCTGTGCGTCTCCGTATCGGAGAGGCGCAGGATGCTGTCGAGCTTTGCGGCGTATTCGTGGCTTGTTTCCTTGATATTCGTTGCGAGCCGAACGACAAAGGCGAGCATATCGCCCTCAAAGCCGCCCACGGCGATAATTGTATTTCCAATATCTACGGTCAATATCATAAATGTAACCTCGTAAAAGCGTCGGCAATACCGCGCCGCGATATTTGTCGCTGTTCGGTATTGCCGCTTGATGTTTTGCTATATCGAGAGTATGCTCTTGGCTACGGTGAAGTAGATGAGCAGCGAGACCGCGTCTACGATGGTCGTGATGAACGGGCTCGCCATTACGGCGGGGTCAAAGCCGATCTTCTCGGCGAACATAGGCAGCGTACAGCCTATGAGCTTTGCTATAATTATTGTACAACAGAGAGTTATGCAGACAACGAGTGCGACCGGAACGGTAACCGCCTTGCCCATTATAAGATTATCTACGAGCAATATCTTGACAAAGGTCGCGGCTGCGAGCGAGAAGCCGCAGAGAACGGAGACGCGCAGCTCCTTCCACATAACGCGTAAGATATCGCCGAACTCAACCTCACCGGTGGAGAGGGCACGAATGATGGTAACCGAAGCCTGACTTCCTGAGTTTCCGCCCGAGTCCATCAGCATCGGTATAAATGCGGTCAGTGTTACCTGAACGGCGAGTGCATCCTCAAAGGACGAGATTATCATACCGGTAAAGGTCGCTGATATCATCAGCAGCATCAGCCAGCCGATACGGCTGCGCCATATCTCGAATACGCCGGTTTTGAGGTAGGGCTTTTCGATGGGCGCCATAGCGTTCATCTTTGCGAAGTCCTCCTCCGCCTCTTCCTGAATGACGTCGATAGCATCGTCGACGGTAACGATACCGACCAGACGGTTTTCCTTATCGACTATCGGAACGGCAAGCAGGTCGTATTTTTCGATCAGCTTACCTACATCCTCCTTGTCGGTGTGCGTGGTTGCGCAGATGACCGCCGTGTCCATTATGTCGGTTATCATAACATCCTCGCTCTCCGACGTCATTAGGTCGAGAGCGGTAACAACGCCCTGCAGCTTTCGGTTCATATCGAGCACATAGCAGGTATAGACCGTCTCTTTTTTTAGTCCTGTACGTCTGATACGCTTCAGTGCATCGCCGACGGTCATTCCCTCGGTCAGGTCTATATACTCGATGGTCATGATGCTGCCGGCACTGTCGTCGGGGTAGTTCATGATCTCGTTTATCTGCCTGCGCTTTTCCGGAGGGATCTTCTGCAGCAGACGGCGAACGACGTTTGCGGGCATCTCCTCGATAAGGTCGACGGTATCGTCGAGGAACATTCCGCTCATGACGTTTTCGAGCTCCGTATCGGAGAATGCGTTTATCAGCAGCTCCTCCTCGTCGCCGTCCATGAATGTAAACGATTCCGCCGCGAGGTCCTTTGGCAGAACGCGGAATATCAGCGGTATGCGGTCACGCGGTGCCTCCGATATTATCTGTGCAATATCGGCAGGCTCGAGATCCTCGAGCAGCTCTTTAAGCTCTGTGTACTTGCCTTCCTCGGCGAGCTCAAGCGCCTCGTCCTTCTTTTCTTCTATAGTGTCTATTGTGTCGAGGACGGTCTCATCGTCCTCATCGCCCGAGTCTATGCCTATCGAGTTTATTTTTGCATCGAGCTCCTCGGCGGGTATATCCTCCGCGAGCTTATCCGGATCGGAATATGCCGCTGTATCGGCGGCTGTGTTCTCGGATGACGTATCATTCGTCGTATTCTCTGCCGATGTATTCTCGGCTGAACTCTCCGCTGCCGCATTCGTTGCTGCGGTGTCGGCTGCACCTTTTGCTGTCCCGATCTGCGCAGCTTCGCGTGCTGCCCCTGTCTGCTTTGTGTCGCTGCGCTCTGTCTCGGCGCACTGAATGTTTTCCTTTTCTGTCATAGCACACACGTCCTTTCGTTTGATTGTCGGTCCTCCGACCGCTTGGACGGCGCAAAAAAACGCCCGTCGCGCTCCGTACCCGTAGGTGCGGCTTTGGCGATGGTGCGTTGACCTTGTGCGCGGAGATATATGCGTGCAAAAAGTACGGATATCAGCAGATATGCATTAGCGGAGGTACGCCGGGCGCCTCCTCATTACATATACAACCGATGAAGAATATCCGTATCCGACAGATAATATCTCGGGACTGTATCGCTGTGCGGCTCGGTGCGGCGTGTGCCGGCTCGGCTATGCACTGAGATATGTCCTATATCGGCAGCGTGAAAAGAACGGCGCTGCCGTCGCGCCCGGTCATGGCACTACTTCGCCCGGGATCGGTATGCTGACTGCCTCCTGCGTCCATTCTTTTCACTTCCTTTTACTATGTAATTGTCTGTACGGCGGGCAGCTGCCTTTCGGTAGTATGTCTCGCATCGTACTTTTTTATTATATTACATTTCGAGCTTTTTGTCAATGCTTTTTCGCGCTGCCGCTCTCTGTCGGTGCTTGCGCCGCGCTGTTGCCGATGCATTTATACAGATGGCTGCAATTATGATTTTTGTCTCTGCGGTGCGCGGCGGAGATTTTACTTAAATTTTGCGTATTTTTTGAAAAAAATTGCCAAAGTCGCCGTCGGAGTATTGTATTTTCAAGGATAATGTGATATAATTTTACCATCATGGAGTCCCTGTGGCTCGTACTGCGGCGAACCCTACCGCAGAGTGCTTTGTAGAGACTGAACATAATGAAAAAGGAGGTCGGCTTTGACCGCGCAAAGAATGCGCGTATTCAACATTTTTCGCGTTTAAATCTATGCCATAAGGTGCGGATGCCTCACACCTAAAACGGGGTAAAAATATAGGAAGGTTTGAACTCATATGAAGATTAACTCTAAACATCGTGTTTTAAGTATTATTCTATCGGTTCTTATGGCACTCTCGCTTATGCCCGTCGCGGTTTTCGCGGATGACGGAACTACTTCGAATTATGTAACGCTGGAACTCACTTTTGGTGAAAATGTTGCGTCTGAAGATGTCGAAGCAGCTAAGTCCATTTATCAGAACGTAAGGTATGCTGATTGTTCTAAGGCAAACGAAGCATACATGTCGCTCTATGGTATAACATGGGAAAAAGGCTATCTTGATGTAACCGATAATACTGCACCTCTACGGAAATATGCAGGGATATCCGGCTCTGTTACAGAAGTAAAGTATCTTGTTAACGGCTCTGTTGCCGGATTTACTTCACTTCAATCAAACGGGAATAATATTGACAGTACTATCGGCGGAAATCATCAGATGTTCCGTACGAGTTACAGCGTTGTCGGTATTAACGATGTAAATGGAAACAAGGCTGAAATTACGAGCGGTAATATTCAGGCATATGTTGCCGGTGGCTACGATTCGTCATTCACAGAATCCGGTAAGCTGACTGTTGATAACATTGCTTTTACATCGACTACAAGTACTACAATGGCTGCATCTGCGGCGATTGCTACGTCGGGCTCAAGCAAAAAGGCTGTGTCTGCTGAGATGGAAATCAAAAATTGCACTTTCAGCGGTCGCGTCTATGTATACGATAATTTCGAAAACTACGGAGTAATGACCTATAATATTCACGATAATGTTTTTGACGGTACGAATTATTCCGGAGACTCCAATGCGTATGCGATTTTTGCTCAGTGCAAGGGCGGCAATAATATTATAATCAAAAACAATAAGATTTCCGGCTTTGCGCGCGGAATTAATATTGATCATGAAAATGTTAATGCGGTAATTGAGGGTAACGATATTACGATTACCGATGCAGGGCGTTCTTGCATTCAGCTCAGTAGTTTGGCGAGCACTAGTATTTCCAATAACAATATCAAACTAACGGGTGGAAATGCTTATACGCTTCACGAAAAGCTTCTTAAGATGAGCAAAACGCCTGTAATCCGTATCTCCGGTGTTAAGATTACCGGAAACGGATACTTGATTTATGATGATGCTGTAGCGAATAATAGTACATTTACTACGGAAAACCTCTCTTTGACATTCGATAATGTTGAGATTGCCGATACGGTTAATACGACAACAGGAGTAAAGGGAGGGAATAAATACGAGAATAGTCCGGTAGTTAAGGAAGCTGTAAGCGGTGCTTCGTCTGCCATTGCAACCATTGGCGGCGTTGGTTATGCTTCTCTTGCCGAAGCTATTGCCGCTGCAAAGGACGGCGATACCGTAACGCTTCTTGCCGATATTACCGAGGATGTTGTTATCAATAAGAATATAACATTTGATCTCGGTGGTAAGACTATTACCAATACCGGCGCAGGCAAAGCAACACTCACCGTTGCAAGCGGCGCAACTGCTACTGTCAAGAACGGTAGCATCGTAGGCGGCGCAAGCTACTATAACATTCAGAATAACGGTACTGCAATCCTTGAGGGTATCACCGCAACTGCGGGCAATACCGGTTCTTCGATGATTGATAACTGGGGAACGCTAACAATAACAAGCGGTACATACACCGGCGGTCTTAACGTTGTTAAGAGCGAGGAGGGTTCGACTCTTGTTATTAACGGCGGCGATTTTACGCTTGATTATAGTGTAAGTAATAGTTATAATGCAGTTATTTTTGTATATGGTGATACTACCATCAATGGCGGAACCTTTACCCAGAGCTTGACAACTGCCGGAAAATGGGCTCATCCTCAGGTTGTTGCGACCGGTGTGGTTGAAGGTTATACCGCTATAACGAGAGTTACCGGCGGTAAATTTACAAATAAAAAATCCGGTGAGGCTATATTCCGCGGCGTTGGTAAGGCTACGAGTGATAACTTTGAAGTCTCCGGCGGCTCGTTTAACAAATCAATAAGTGACGGATACTGTGCAGACGGCTTCATTCCTACCAAGAATGCCGACGGCACATACGGCGTTAAAGAAGGTAAGTATGTAGCAAAGATCGGCTCTACCAAGTATGAAACTTTTGAAGATGCGGTTAAGGCTGCAAGCAGAAAGACCATAACTCTGCTCGACGATATTTCTCTCTCGAGTACTGTTACCGTAAATAAGAAGGTAACTATTGACCTGAATCAGAAAACTCTGACCGGTACCGACAATTATATACTCAATATCGGTGCTAAAGGCAATGTTACTATCATGAATGGTTCTATCAATGTTTCTGACAGCGGAAGTGCAATTACCGCTTACGGAACTCTTGCTCTTAACGATGTCGACATCACGGGCAAGGCAACCGATTATTCGCTTCTGTATGTAAATCGGAATGCAAATGTTACCATTGATAAGGATACGACAATAACGGCGACAGATGCAACCTCTTCTGCACCTTATCCTACGATCTTTATCTCGGGTCAGGATTCGGACGGAAATACCTATGATCCGACTCTGAATATTTATGGTACTGTTTCTGCTGCAAAGGCTCCTGCAATTCAGGGTAACGGTACCGACAGAGGCACCTCTCATATCAATATCTATGACGGTGCGCTCATCAAGTCGAACAAGCTCGCTATCTACCTCCCGCAGATTTGTGATGTAAATATCACAGGCGGTACCGTAACCGGTTACTGCGGAATCGGTATTAAGTCAGGAACGCTCAATGTTTCCGGCGGTACTGTTCAGGGCGTAGCAAACGATAATGTTATCGGCGATCAGTATTCGCAGACTAACGGAATCAGCTACGACGGCTCTGCAATTATGATCGACTCCTACATCGGTTATGCGGGAAATGTTACTATCAATATTTCCGACAATGCTAAGATAGAGAGTCTCCACTCTACCGCTATCCGTGAGATAGGTAATGATAATAGTCAGACTAATATGGTCGCACTCAACATTACCGGCGGCGAGATCACCGGTGCTGACGGCTCGGATGCAGTCCTCGTTCGTGAGACCACCGCTCCTACCGTTGCTATCTCCGGCGGCACATTCACAACTGCTGTTCCCGAGGACTATTGCGCAGATGGCTTCATTCCTACGCAGAATGAGGACGGTACTTACGGCGTAAAGATCGGCACGTATGTTGCCGAGACAAACGGCGTTAAGTACGAATCTCTCGAAGAAGCAATTAATGCTGCAACGAGAGGCAAAACTGTTACGATGCTCGCAGATACTCGTGAGAATGTTACCATCTCTAAGAATCTGATACTTGATCTTAACGGATTTACTATCAACGGCGGACAGGTCAAGGGCAAAGCCGCTGTTATGATTGATAACGCGAGAGTTACAATCATGGACAGCAGCGCGGGTCAGACCGGTACCATCATGCGTGAGGATACCGCAGAAAACTCCGGTGACAGCTCCTACTATGTAATTGATATTCAGGGCAAGAACGGTTTCTTGAAGTTTACCGGCGGTAATGTTAAGAATGACAGCGGCATTGTCGGTGTTAAGGGCGCATCTCTTGTACGCCTCGGCGACGATAGCGTAGCGGGTGCTTATCCTACATTGACAATATACGGCGGTACATTTACTCAGAATAACTTTGTTGCTATCAAGGTTGATCGCGGTACATTGCACTTTGTTGGCGGCGTTATCACTTCTGCTAACAGCTACGCTGTTGAAAACTGGAACAATGCCTATATCAAGGGCGGTACCGTAAACGGAACTGTTTCCTCTTGGGTATACAGCACGGGCGCTGCTTTCAGTAAGCTTGAAATCAGCGGCGGTACTGTAAACGGTAATGTTGCTTCCGTAAACTATGACAGCGCTGCCGATAAGCAGGCACGTATCTTCGTTACCGGCGGTACTGTCACCGGAACGCTCGGTACATACACCTACACAAACGGTTTGGTTCCTACCGATGAAGCTGCTATGGCTACCATCGAGGTAACTGCGGGTACATTCGAGAAGAATCCTACCAAGTATGTAGTAGAGGGAAGTGCTGTTAAGACAAATGATGACGGCACCTTCGGTGTAGAAAAAGCTTACCTTGCCAAGGTAGGCGACACCTCGTACTACACGATGGACGAGGCTTTCCATGCTGCTCTTAATTCTGGTGAGACGCTCTATCTGCTGCGTGACTACACAACCGGTACGGAGCAGAACTCCGGCAGCAAGAATCTTACCATCGATCTTGGCGGTCATACTTGGACATACACCGGAAAAGACACGAGCTGTGCGGCGTTCGAGATTAACTACTCCGACGTTACACTCACCGTGAAGAACGGTACGGTCATCAGTAACACGATGGTTGGTCTCATCCCCTCCGCTATGAGCGGTTCTATTACCTACAACAACTCTGCTCTGGTGTTTGAGAATGTCACCATGACAGCCAACGGTCGCAGCGGTATCGAGACAAACGGCGGCAACACCAATGATAATGTTACACTCATTAATTCGACGCTCAATGTCCCGAATGGCTACGGCATTTACTTCCCGAGCAGCGGTACGCTGACCATCAACAACAGCGTTATCAACGCTAAGACCATGGGTGTTCAGATTTGCGCAGGCAGCCTGAATATCGTAGGCGACGGCACAAAGATTACTGTCACCGGCGACGGTATTGAAAAGACCGAGAACGACGGTGCGATCGAGGATGGCGCAGCTATCTCCATCGTTGACCGTACCGGCTACAAGGGTCTTGAGAGCATCAAGATCGAAGCAGGTACATTCGTTGCTAAGGACGGAAACGACGCTCTTAAGGCATACAAGTGGGAGAACAAGACAGAGAGTGCATTCGACAATGCAAATAACACTGTCGCAGTCTCCGGCGGTACATTCTCCTCTGCTGTTAAGAAGGAGTATTGTGCAGACGGTTATAAGTCCGTTACCGACAGCAACGGCAACTACACCGTTAAGGAAGCGAACATTACCGTCAAGGTAAGCTCCAACATCTCCGCTGCCGGCACTCTTACCGGAGGCGATATGTACGCCAAGGGCGAGACCGTTACCGTTACCGCAACCGTTAATCCCGGCTATGTATTCCTCGGATGGTATGATGCAAGCGGCAAGCTCGTAAATGCAAATACCTCCTATACATTCGAGGCTGCCGAGAGTGTTGACCTTATCGCAACATTCAAGGGCGATAAAAATGTTAAGCTGTCCGTCGGTCTCAGCGGCGGTATCGTTACCGTCAGCGGCGATGTGACCGCAAAGTGGAGAAACGATGTCAAGGACAATGAGTTCCTGCTCGGAACGAGCTTTGTTCTGACCGCTGCTCCCCGCGCAGGCTATACCTTCCTCTATTGGATCAACTCTGAGGGTCGAATCCTCTCCGACGAGACTGAGTACAAGTTCACTCTCGGAATGGATACCTCCATCAAGGCTTGCTTCATGGAGACTGAGCAGTGGGAGGACAGCAGCTATGTTATCTTCAGAGATAATATTACCAAGAAGATAATTTGGTCGGGCGATGTTGAGATGACAGCGCACAGCGACGGTATCTATGGTACTGTTGCGGCTCCCGCACTTCTTAACTACTCCGGCGTGACATTTAAGGATTGGCGCGATGCGGACGGCAATGTCGTTACACCCGATGAGAACGGCAATATCCGCATTACCTCCAATATTACGATTTATGCAATATACCAGGCAACCTCCGATACATTTGACGTTACCGTTGACGGCGAGACCGTCGGCAGCTACGGCTTCAGAACGAGCGTAAGCGTTACCGCGCCCGAGACAAAGGACGGCAAGTACTTTGCTGGCTGGTACCGTGACGGCGTGCTTGTAAGTACGAATGCAACCTACTCGTTCATCATCAGATCGGCTACCGCGCTTACCACTGAGTATACCGATACCAAGCAGGAGCCTGCTTCGGTAGCTATTCTGACGGTAGGTGACAGAGAGCAGAAAGCTGATGGAGATGTTGTTGCTCCGTTCAGCCTCGACTGGTCGCTTGCAGAGGGCTGTGAGCTTGTAAAGGTCGGTATTATACGTACGTATGATGCATCCCTTAAGGATAAGCTGACGCTTGAGAATGTAAACGGAAGCACTATCAAGACCAAGGAGTCGGTACTTACGACCTCCGACGGTAACTATCAGTTTAACCTTACCATGGGCAGCACCGCAGCAGCAAATGATGTCTATATGACCGGTTACGTTATGTACCGTGCCGCTAACGGCAATATCATTACGCTGTATACCGACGTTGTTACTTCTCCGGCAGGTAACTGATATCCGGAAAGTACAGAAAGGAAAACTATGAAGGAAAAGTATTTAGCTCCCGAAACCGAGATCGTTCTCTTTGAGTCCGAGGATGTTATTACCGCATCCGGCGATATCGACGGAGATAGAGACGACTGATCTATATTTGGTATTCTCGGAAGGATGGCAGGCGAAAGCCTGCCATCCTTCTTGTTTTTAATATGATTCGGAGAAAACAGAATGAAATCGAAAATAAACAAATGCATGAGCACAACATCATTACTGCTGCTGTCGCTTCTGCTGCTCTCTCTTCTGCCTTTTTCGATATCTGCCGAGACCGTGTATTCCGAGGGGTATTTCAAATATACCATATCGGGCGATGAGGCGGCGATAATCGAATATTTCGGCTCGGAGAGCGAGATAGTTATCCCGAGCAGTCTCGGCGGCAGGACAGTTACCGAGCTTCGCGGGCGGATATTTCGCTCCGATCTGCCGGTCACAAAATTGACTCTGCCGGATACTTTGACGGAGATAGACGATTCGCTGCTCACCGGGCTTTCGCAGCTGCGTGTCGTAGTGCTGCAATCGCGCAGTATCTCGCCGCGCGTGCCGAGCGGATGTGTTATCATAGAGGACTATCCCGTCTATGTCGATCCCGACAGCGGAAAGTACATACCGAGCGACACGACTGCGCCGAATAATGCAGTCACGTCCGATCCCGGCACGCCGAGAACCGATGGCTCCGCAGGCGGCTCGGATATCGGCGACCCCGGCGGCAGCGGCGTGAGCAGTTCCGGAAACAGCGGGTCGGGCGCGGGAGATCAGATAGACGGCGACAGCGACGGCACCTTTGCCGAAAAAGGCATATCCGCGGCGAACGGCTGTACTATTACCGTAGACAACACCGGCAATCTCATTATGATCGACCGCAGCGGAAATATTACGGTAATAGACCGGGGCAGAAAATACGGGCTTGCCGAGGGTGAGGACGGAATCATAATAGCCGACGAAAACGGCGACTGCGTCCGCCTTGAGGACGACGGTCTGACCGTGGTATATCCCGACGGCGCAGGC
>OIWM01003233.1_pt1 | contig 12056 bp, 10 predicted proteins | sample 1587451 | NCBI WGS metagenome assembly OIWM01 (sample SAMEA3888907, study PRJEB22519) | human gut metagenome | biome: human gut; feature: human-associated habitat; material: faeces | place: Denmark | collected 2011
GCCATGACCGGAATCCCTTACAATCTCTACTCTTTTGGAGTTTTGCTCATGGCTGGAAATCAGAACAATATCGAGGTGTAAAGTTGACAATTAACCTTAAAATCGAAAATTCTGCAAGGAATTGATTCGTTTTCGCATTTTCGCTGATTTTGGAAACGACGGACAAGCTGCTGGCGCGGTGATATCCTACCTCCGCGAGGGTTCCCCTCAATAAAACACGGAGGTGATGTTATTTGAGAATAATTCGCGTTAAGACCGGTCCGGGCCAACCCATCTTCCTCGCGGAGGAGGATGGTCGCTACGTTCCTCTCCCAGAAAACTTTTGGGCAGGCCGAATTCACAATTTCCGATATCTCACGATAGAAGGTCGGGAAAAACGGCGACGAAAGCTACTGCAAGAGATGGACATTAAAACCGTCCGTGTCCGGACGGATCAACCACCGGCCTGGTGGAAGATCCACGATGATGACGGTAAGCATCCACCATCGGTGGCAGAGTGCCGTCAGGGTGCGGAATCGCTGCTGTCGCTGCTGGACGTGTTCCCTTCCACTGAGGCTGGCGCGATGCTGCTGGCAACAGTGCTGCTGGGGCTGCGAGCCGCAGACCTGAAGCAGTACGAGCCATCTCTGCGGCCCTGCGTGGCCTTCCGTGGGCCACCGCAGTTGGAGCGAGTGATGAAATGTCTATTCAAGTCGATTTTACCGCGGAAGCGCTGGAAAGGCAAGAACTTTTCCATTTGGCGGAAGCGTGTGGTCGACCTGAACGAGCCCCTTAGCTTGGTGGACATTTCGCGGGCTAAGGTTCGGATAGCCAAGCTAAAGTCGACTTGGCTTTCGCTTCCACCGGAAAACGCAGTCTTGCTGGTTCTGCACGGTCGGGATACCACCTGGGGCAAGTTCAGTGATGACCTGTCTCAGACCGGGATAGTGTTCGTGAACAGCGGCCTGTCTGCTAACGGCTGGGGCGCAGCGAGCGTCCCTACCTATAGTCTGACCGCTTGGGATGATCAGCTTTTTGAGAAGATCATCGCCAAAGCGCCGCAGGCAGCCCGGTTGTTGGGCTGGTGGTGGGGGATAAGCGGTAACGATTGGGCACAGGACGTTGTCCGCCGATCCCACGATCAGTTGGGGCGACCGGGTGGTCGGTTCCGCACCTTCTCCTATGAACCTAAGGCCCTCTGCCGGGCGGTGGCTTACCATGTGCTGCTGGATTTCGTGGCGCTGGTCAGCGATCGCCAGTGGCTGCCGCCGGATGTGGCGGATAGCTACCGGCAGCGCCTGCGGGACATTTTCGACCCCGCTCCGCTGCCTCCTCCAACGGCACCCCGCCGGGCTGAGGATGCGGACGTGTTCCTTGAAAAGTTAAAATTGCTCATCGACCACCCTGACCAGATCGTTCCTCCGGGGAAGCCCTACGCCCGCCCCCAGCGCGGTAAGGTCGCCGCCGCTTGGCGTCAAATCGGCGGGGAGGAATACCTGATTATGGAGGAGAAGATATGGATGACATGGTATGCCAAAGCTGTCAAGACTGACAGTGCCATTGACGCTACTTTCCTTCAAAATGACAGATGGGCTGCCGAGTTGCAGAAGCTGCTGGGCCAGGCCGGGGTCATCAAGATACCGGCTTCCGGATATCGCTATCGGTACGACCTATTGGCAAACGGTACGCGGGATACGACCTACGTTGTCGCAACACCGGCCAGACTGCTGCTGGAAGGCGGGCAAAAGGCGGGGCAAAACGCCCCGCCCCCGGCAAACAGCATTGTCAGGGTTTCTGCCGAGATAGGAAAGGGAAATGATGACGATTTACGCAAGAAAGGAGTACAAGTTGAATGACAAATATGGATCTTGATAACAATTTGATGGACAACAAGACGGAACAAATCGTGGCAAACGAAACTGCCCTATCTCAGGAAAACACCGTGGAATATCCCGGTGCCGCCTCATCTCTCAAAGAACCGCTGCCACAAACGTTGCAGCCGACCCCGCTGCGCCGCAGGCAGACCGGGCCGACGGCGCCCTTTGACGGGCTCGCCACCGCACAGGTAGTCTTTATGGCCGACAGGGTCATGTACTACATTGAAGAGTTGTGCCGCCGGCGCGGCGCAGCTGTCGATTTTGAGTATTGGCGAAAGGTCACGAAACGTGTGCTCAAGGGCCTTGCTGACCGAGGACCACTGGTGTGCCCGGCGCGGGCTGGATCTGGCAAGTCCACCTGGATCACAGCCTTCTTGCTGGCGGCCTGTGAGCTGCGCTTGAACAATGACCCGCTGGCTGACGTGTTCAGCGTGTTGCTGGTGCTGCAAAAAATCGAGTCACTGAACGGTATCCGCGACACCATCGCTGACTCCTTTCCAAATGCGCCGGAAACGCTGGTCGTCCCCTTGCAAGGGTGGACAGCTGCCAGCCAGAAAGCCGGTTTCTGCAAGAACAAGCAAGTCACATCCTTTGACCAGTGCCGGAAGGACAATTGTCCCTTCGCCGCCTCCTGTGATGTGCTTCGGTTCGGTCAGCTGGCAGGTCAGGCCTTCGTGTTGGGCGTATCCCAGGCCCGATTCGACCTCTTGCGGAAGGGCAATGCGCTGGACGGCCTTCTCCATCAACAGGAGAACGATCATCCGCGTATTCTGGTTTTCGACGAGAAGTTCGAGTTCGCGCCTCTCTATCACTTGACCCAGACCACGCTGGACGCAGCATCCAGCCAACTGGAGCGGCTGATCACCCAGCGCGACCTGAAGGATCGCCGGGTGTTCGAGAAGCAGCGGTGGAGCACCACGCTCCTGCAGCGCCCGTTCTCGCTGCTGCGGGAACGCACCTGCATTGAGCTGGACGAGATGACTAAGCTTAAGGCGGACATGCCTTATGGGGTTTGCAGTTTAAAAGATGCGGCGGAGGTCGAGAAGAACCGGTTCTACCAGTTCCGTGAATATCTGAACGGACCCGGCAGGGCCTTCCGCACACAGCAGCTGTCTGAGGCGGTGGAGGTCATAGACTGCCTTTATCGCGGGGACTGCCTGTTCACGAAGCTTGGGCCTTTCACCATCCTGGGTGCTGACGAGCCGCAGATCGCCTTCGGTGATAACCTGACGCTGGTGTTTGACGCCACAGCCTTGGTGGATGGTGATTATGAGTATCTGGACGTTGGGAGACTGCCAGATTCCGAGCCTCGCCACATGGAGAAGGTCCATTTTCACACGTACACCGCGGCAGAGATGAACGTGTCACGGCAGGCCATGCGGAAGAGCTGGAAGCTGCCCGGCTTCTGCGCTCTAGCAGAGGACATACTACGACTCTATCCAGGAAAAATGTTCCTGACCACCTATAAAGATCTGGCTGCGGAGATCCCGAAGCTTCTCGCCCCTGAGGCGGTGAGCCACCTGCTGCTGGATGGTGAGACGTGCCCGTATTTCGGGGGTACCAACGGCTCTAACGACTTCAGCGAAGCTTCGCTGGTGATGTTGCTGGGCTATCCGCGTTTGTCCCCTCAGACGTACCTGGAACGCGCCTTCGTGTATTGGGGGCCCTCTGGGATTCGAGAGCAGGTTCAGGAGCAGATGGCCCAGTGGTCGCCACTGAACGTCCAGCAGAAACCGGACCTTCATGCGCAGCTGCCGTTGACGATGGCGTATGAGGTGAGACATTTGGCTGCACGGTTGGAGCAGGAGATCTACCGCTGTCAACTGCGCAACGCAAAATGTGAGGATACCATTTATGTGTTCCTCTTTGCTCCGCCGAAGGCTTTGAGAGACCGGCTCTCCAAGCGATTCAAGGGCTCAATGAGGAGGGATGAAACAGGGGTGCCAGACTGCATTGCTCAGGCCAAAGCCAACACAAAGACATACGCCGGCAAACTCACCAGCTATGCCCGCTTCACGGCCTGGTTGGATGGTTGGGACGGCGCACCCACACCGCTGGACAGGATTCTCCGTGATACCGGCATCGGTGCCGAAAGCTGGAAGAAATTGCGGCAGAGCGACGAGTTTGCACCGCTGCTGGCGCAGCATGGCGCGGAGATGACCGGGCGCGGCCGGAACGTAAAAATTGAACTAAAAATGGAAAAATGTGCATAGGAGGACAAATATGGACAGAGAATTGACTTTGGAAGAAACAATAAAAATCATAGATACGGTCGTTGACCTGATGCAGGAGGGGCTCTTTGCCCTCTGCGAGGAGCCACCCTTTGGTACGATTAAGAACGAGGAGGAGATGTTATGAACCCCACTGATACTATCACAAACTACAGCACCGTCACCAATTTCAATGAACTGCCGCTGGCACTGACCGTGCTAGAGGCCGGGCAGGTGCTCCGGGTCGGGCGCAATGTGGCCTACGACCTCGTTCGCTCTGGTCAGCTTCGGAGTGTCCGGGTCGGCAAGAACATTAGAATCCCGCGGGACGCCCTGGCGGAATATCTAAATCTTGCAAGCTGATGTGAGGGGGGTAATCCCCCCTTACACTTTCACTTTACCATATCGTTAAAGGAGGACAAACATGGCAAGCAGCAAGAGGGCTGCCCACGGCAGCGGCACGATCCGGAAGAAGACCGTCACACGGAATGGTCAAGATTATACATATTGGGAAGCACGCATCACCACGGGCTACGATACCGGAACCGGCCGACAGAAGCAGCGTTCTGTTACCGGCAAGACGCAAAAAGAGGTGCGGGAAAAATTACAAGCGCTGGCCGTAGAGGTCAACAGCGGCACCTATCGGGATCCGTGCAGGATGACGCTGGGCGAGTGGCTGGACATCTGGGCAGCAAACTACCTGGGTGCCTGCAAGCCGCGCACGAAACAGATTTACGAAAGCGACATCCGGGTACATATCAAGCCCGCGCTGGGGGCGGTCAGGATGGAAAACCTCATGCCACATACCGTGCAGACCTTTTATAATGCACTGGCATCGGATAAGGCCGACAAGCCTGGTCTGTCGGCAAAGACCATCAAGAACATACACGGAGTGTTGCATCAGGCACTGAAGCAAGCTGTTCTCAACGGTTATATCCGAACCAACCCCTCCGACGCCTGTACCTTACCGCGAGGACAAAAAGCAGAGATCAAGCCTCTGGATGAGGACGATGTAGCTGCTTTTATCCGGGTCGTTCAGGGACATCCCTTTGAAGACCTCTTTCTGACCACGCTGTTCCTGGGCTTGCGGGAGGGCGAGGCGCTGGGGCTGACCTGGGACTGTGTAGATCTGGACAACGGCGTTATCACCGTGAACAAGCAGCTTCAGCTTCATCAGGAAAAGGGCCTTGCGGCCTATGAGCTGGTTCCCACCAAGAATAGCCGCAGCCGCACATTGGTGGCATCCCCTACGGTGGTTGCCCGTCTACACCACCGAAAGGTCGAGCAGACACAGCAGCGTCTCATGGCAGGCTGTGCCTGGGAGGACAGTAACCTAATGTTCACCGATACGCTTGGGCATCACCTGACGAAGCCGACGGTCTACCGCCACTATAAGAAAGCGGTTGCGGCGATTGGGAGGCCCGATGCCCGCTACCATGATCTGCGGCACAGCTACGCTGTAGCCGCCATCAGCTCCGGCATCGATATCAAAACGGTACAGGGCAACCTCGGGCATGCCACCGCCGCCTTCACGCTGGATGTCTATGGTCATGTGACTGACCGCATGAAGCGTGAGAGCGCCGACAAGATGGAGGATTTCATTCGCCGTGTTTCGGGGGATTGACAATCACCGCAACTTCCCTGTTGCGCAGAGGGGAGGAATCGGGTATAATAGAAAAAACTGCGGAAGGAGGCAGACCATGCGGACACTGTATCACGGCAGCCGGGTAACGGTAGAGCAGCCGGAAATACGCATTCAGAAGTTCCACAAGGACTTCTATTGGGGCTTCTACTGCACGGAATATGAGACGCAGGCTGCCCGCTGGGCCACACGGTTCGGCAGCGGTATCGTGAATGTCTACCAGTTTGAAGAGCAGCCGGGGCTGTCGGTCAAGCGGTTCCCTGAGATGAGCGATGAATGGCTGGACTTCATCGTGGCCTGCCGCAGCGGCATCCCCCATGACTATGACATCGTAGAGGGGCCGATGGCCGATGATACCATCTTCAACTATGTACAGAGCTATACAGATGGCGAGATCAGCCGCGCCGCCTTCTGGGAACTGGCACGGTTCAAGCATCCCACCCATCAAATCAGCTTCCACACTGCCAGAGCGCTGGCGACGCTGACCTTCGAGAGGAGTTACGAGGTACATGTGTGAACGAAACCACAGCGGACTGTTCTTCACCTGCGCTTTGGTGGAGCAGTTGGGCCGCGACCTGAAAATGAAGCGCTGTGACGTGGTGAAGGCGCTGGGAGTGAATGGCGTGCAGATGATCCTGGGCCATGCCGTTGTGTTCCACTGTGAGCCCATTGAAAAGGTGTCTGATGATATGCAGCGGCACTTCGACTTGCCCCACGGCCAGTTCGATAACGTGTCGGCGGCCAGGTACGCCGTGCCGGATGTATGGACGATCGGCAAGGTATACGCCCGCTTGATCGAGGACGTGTCCGGACAGGATGACGTGGCGGAAACACTGGTGGCCGTATATACCTCATGGATCGATGAAAAGCTCTGCGATTATAACTCCTCGTTCTACTATCAGTCCCGTGACTACATCGCGGAATGTTATCGCGCAGGTCACGTGATCGACGCATAAAAATGGGCCTCTGATGTCAGTGCATCAGAGGCCTTTTCACCGCTAAAGGGAAAAATTAAGGGAAAACTGAAATTTTAAGCATAAGAAAAACCTCGTAACCGGCATGGTTACGAGGTTTTTAGTTGGAGGTGACACCCGGATTTGAACCGGGGAATGAGGGTTTTGCAGACCCTTGCCTTACCACTTGGCTATGTCACCATTTTGATCGGCAGCACCACTGAGGCGTGATGTCCGAGGGACATTATACAATACCTTGCGGCGGTTGTCAAGAGGAAAGGCAAATTTTCCTGTGAATAAATTTTTTGTCAAAGAAAGGACGACCTTGCGGCCGTCCTTTCTCGGTTACGAGCTGGTTTTTACCACATTCTGGAAGTAATAGACCCCCATGCCGTCGGTGTGCAGGCCGGTGAAGGTGTCCCGCAGCAGCCACGTATACGTCTCGTTATACAGGGGCATCACATAGCCGCTGTCCAGCAGCATGGTCTCCGCGTCCGCCAGATAGGCGTCCCGCGCCTCGTCGCTGCTGGAGTTGGCGGCGGTGCGGATCAGCATATCGTAGGCGTTGGAGTAATACTGGCCGTAATTCTCCAGCTGGCCGCTGCTGAAGCGGTTCAGGTAGCTCAGCGCCGTGTTGCGGTCGCCGTTGACGCTGGTCAGCGCCAGCGAGAACTCGCCGCTTTTCAGGGTGGTCATCATATCCTCCGGCGCCACGGAACGGACGGTAATGCGGATGTTCAGCTTTTCGCGCCAGACGGTTTGCAGCGCCTGAGCCACCTTGGCGTTTTCGGCGGTATTTTCGTACAGCAGCGTCACCGTGTTCATATGCTCCAGCGTGGTGGGGGTATAACCGGCGCTGCGCAGCAGCTCCGTCGCCTGCTGGCACCGCTGGTCGTATTTCTCCGGATCGTTGTCGATGGCCGGGCCGTTGGCCTGACGGAAGGACTCGCCCTGAGAGGTGGTGATACCGTCGGGGATCAGGCCGTCGGCGGCGCGGAACACCTCGTCCTCCCCGCCGACCAGCTCCGCCAGTGCGTTGCGGTCGATCACCATGGACATGGCCTGACGGACGCTCTCGCTCAAGCTGGTGGCCATCTGGTTCACCAGCACGGTCTTGACCACGGCGGAGGAAGCCTCCACCGCGCCCTCCGTCTCTCCGGCGTCCAGCACGAAGTCCACGTCGCCGCTGTCATACAGCGCCATGGCGTCGGCGGAATTGGCGGCATAGATGAACTCCAGCTGATCGGGGCCAAGGCGCCGGGCGTCATAGTACTTCTTGGCGGCGCTGGCGTTCAGGCCGTCCGCCGTCATGGACGAGACGGCGTAGGGGCCGTTGGTCAGCAGCGTGGCGGAGGACAGCGACCAGTCGGGCCGCTGCACCGGCTCGGCGTCGGCAGCAGTATCAGCGGCGTCCTCCCCTTCCTGCGTTTGGGTGACGCTGGCGCGTACCGGCATGGTGGACACCGCCGTGCACACCACCTGCAGGAAGTAGGAGCAGTGACCCTCGATGACCACCACAAGGGTGCGGTCGTCGCTGGCCCAGACCTGCAGAGCCGCCGGATCGCCGGACACCGCGTCGGCATAGCCCGCCACCATGTTCAGGATGGAAGCGTGGGGGGAGTTGGTCTCCGGATCCACCAGACGCTGCCAGGCGTAAACGAAGTCGCCCGCCGTGACCTTCTGGCCGTCCGACCAGTAGATATCATTGCGGAGGGTGAAGGTATACGTCTCGGTGCCGTCCATGTTGTCGGTATAGGTATAGCTGGCGGCCTGCGCGGGGGTAAGGGCACCGGCGGTGTTGATCTTCATCAGATTTTCAAACAGCTGGGCGTCCACGGTCTTTTCCGTTTCGGTGACGGCCAGCGCCGGATCCAGCGTGTGGGGCGCGTCCACCAATGCGGCGCGGACGGTCATATGCTCCGGCTCCGCTTCGCCGCAGGCGGCAAGCGTCAGCGCCATGCACAGCGCCAGAAGCAAGGCGAGTAGTCGTTTGGTAGGTTTCATGGGTTTTCTCCTCTTTGTTGGGGGCTATGTCATTGCGAGGAGCGAAGCGACGCGGCAATCCGTTTCTTTCCCGTCAGGTAAGGATACGGATTCCCACGCCAGTCTGCTGACTGGCTCGGAATGACATTTCAAGTGGGCAAGGGGGTTCTTTTTACCGATCGTAGGGGCCGATGCCCACATCGGCCCGCCGTTCACCGGAAATACCATCGTTTACCGTGCGGCGGGGTGAGGGCACCCCGCCCTACGACAAATTCGGATGGTCGGTTCGTTCACCGCGCGGGCCGTCGGGTACACCGGCCCTTACAATTCTTACTCCGCTACCACTTCGCCGTCCTCCGTCAGCTTGGCGGAGACGATGGGGCTTCGGGTGTTGCGCTTGATATCGTCCAGCCGCATACGGCTGGGGAAGTCGCTGAGCAGCGTGTAGGCCACGCCGTGGCGCTTGGCACGGCCTGTCCGGCCGATGCGGTGGATGTAGTACTCGTTCTCCTCCGGCACATCGTAGTTGAACACGGCGTCCACGTCGTCCACGTCGATGCCCCGGCTGGCTACGTCGGTGGCCACGAATACCCGGAGCTTGCCGTCCCGGAACTGCTGCATGACGGCCTCACGCTTGCTCTGGGGAATGTCGCCGTGGATGCACTTGGCGTCCACGCCCCGCATCTGCAGGAACTTGGTGAGCCGCTCGGTATTGCCCTTGGTGTTGCAGAAGCAGATCACCCGGTCATAGCCCTCGTGCTCCAGGATTTTGGCGATGGCGTCCACCTTGCCGTCGGAGGGCACCTCGATACGGTATTGTAGGATATCGGGCTTGTTCTCCCTGGTGGCCTGGACGGTGATCTCCTCGGGGTCACGCTGATAGACCCAGGAAATATCCATCACCTCCCGGGAGATGGTGGCGGAGAACATGCCCAGATTCTCGCGGCTGGGGATCTTGTCCAGAATGCGGGTCACGTCGTGGATGAAGCCCATGTCCAGCATGCGGTCGGCCTCGTCCAGCACCACGGTCTTGACGGCCTTCAGCACCACGGTGCGGCGCTTCATATGGTCGCTGAGACGGCCCGGCGTGGCCACCACGATCTGGGGCTTGCGCTTCAGGGCGTTGATCTGCTTGCCGATGGGCTGGCCGCCATACAGGCACACCAGCCGCACGCCCTCGTGATACACGGCGATATCCCGCATTTCGTCGGTGATCTGCATGGCCAGCTCGCGGGTAGGCGCCATGATGACAGCCTGTACCTCCTCGCTGTCCGGATCGATCTTTTCAATGATGGGAATGCCGAAGGCCATGGTCTTTCCGGTGCCGGTAGGGGCCTTGGCGATCACGTCCCTGCCCGCCATCATGGGCGGAATGCAGCCGGCCTGTACCGGCGTGGATACGGTATATCCCTTGTTGCGGATAGCCCGCAGCGTGGCCTCGGACAGGCCGAAGCTCTCAAAATCCACCCCCTGGGTGATTTCCATAGCGTTTTCCTCTTTTTTCTCAAAAATTTCAATCATTCTTATTATATCACGGCTGTCAAGATGGGGCTGCGCTCCCCTGCCCTGCCGGTGGGATTGGCACATATACCAGCAATTTGCCCAAAATCGGGGCGGATATTTGTACGTATCTGTGACGAAGCTTTGCTTGAAAGCGGCGGCCATAGCTGGTATACTGAATATGTATACGGCGCACCGCCCGCGGAACCCCATGGGGTTCCGGCTTTTTACAGGGACGTAAAAAGCCATACCACTTTCCCTACCGGCACTGGGACAAGCGGCGGCGCGTCGCAGAGACAGGAAACACAACGAGGAAAGAGAGGTTCCAACATGAAGAAAACGATCACCGCCCTGCTGTGTCTGGTCATGGTCCTGTGCCTGACGGCTGTGGCATGGGCGACAGGCGCACCGCCAGCACCCACTGAGGATGATATCATAGCACTGGCAAAGGGGAAGGTACAGGTCAGCTGCGAAGAGCTGAAGGTTTCTGGCGATTACACACAGGGCACCCGCCACGGCAGCCAAACCTACGACCTGGCCGCAGGCACCTTCTCCACAGAGGGCTCCACGGTAGAAGCCCCTGCTGACATCGACGGTAAGTATACCTATACCTTCCAGTTTACGGATGCAGACCCTTACATTGACCGGTTCCAGCAGGATACGGGGTATGCGCATATGAATGCTTCCTTCTTCACCACTATCACGCTGGAATACGACAGCCATAGTGGGAAATGGCAGCTGGAAAACAATGGCATAATCGAGATCAAGGTGCGTTCCTGCAGCACCGTTGCTATGCCCGACACCCCCCCCTCCCCGGCGGTGATCGAAACCGGCAAGGTCACCATAATCTGCGAGAGTAATCATCATCATCATCATCAGCAGCACAACATGTGGGAGTTCAATCTGGCCCCGGGCACCTATTACACAGATGAAACCAGCGTGTTCTGGAAGGACGATTACAACAATACCGGCGCATGGTTCTGCAATGTGTACCTGCGCTATGACAATGACAGCATCAGCCGCTACACAAATCCCTTCAACCAGGCAAACGGCAAACACCTGGTGAACTACGTCAGCGGTGTGATTTGGTACGTCTACGATAGCAACCAAGGAAAATGGGCCATCTGGATGGATCCCGACGGAGATCCCGACTCCGCCTACATCCTTCTGTGCGACCTCCCCACTGCCGCTGAGCTGGGGCTGAAGGTCAACGTCCAGTGCAAGGACGGCAAGCACACGGATAAAACATATGGCACCGCTAATCTGCTGGCCGACACCAGTCTGAGCTTCACGCCGACGACCCCCATCCACCACCTTTACCCCGGCTCCCCCTATGTGGAATATAGCTATCAGGTCTCCCTGACCGACGCCGCGGCCAACGGCTATGCGGCCAATTACGGCACCTCCGTGGGCAAGACCCATACGTGGGATAAAAACAAGGACTCCGTAACGATGTACTGGGGCAGCAACGACAACGGAGGTGCCTCCAACTATTCCATCGATCCGGACAATAGGGATTCCGCAGCGATCGCCGTCTACTCTGATCCGGCCACCGATCCTCCTGAGGTCGATCCCGACAATCCCGACCACAGGTGGAAGCTGGTCAGGGGCAGCAAGGACACCCTCACCGTTAACGCCACCTGTACCACCACGACCACCGGCGGCACTGGCGGCGGATCCTCCACCAAGAAGACGGAGACCACCACCGTCAAGTCCGCCACCACCTTTGACGCCGGTGTTGCCCTGTACGCCGGCCTGGGCATCCTGTCCATGACCGGCTCCGCCGTGGTGATCCGCAAGAAGAAGGAATTCTAAAAAATTTGATAACAAAAAACACCCCTTATGGGGTGTTTTTTGTTCAGCCTGTCAAAGAACGCCAGTTCTTGTTATGCGAGAGCTGGCGTTTTAGTCG
>OIWM01003235.1_pt1 | contig 12055 bp, 9 predicted proteins | sample 1587451 | NCBI WGS metagenome assembly OIWM01 (sample SAMEA3888907, study PRJEB22519) | human gut metagenome | biome: human gut; feature: human-associated habitat; material: faeces | place: Denmark | collected 2011
AGTAACACGCTTCGCGATGCACAGAAATCATGCATTCGCATGATTTCGCGCCGCACTTCTCGGGTTTTCTGTGAACTACGTTCACAAAAAACACCTCGCGGAATGTTACCAGTGAACAGTAACTAAAATATTTCTGTAGCGAAAACCAACAGTATGGAACCTTTGTTTTCGACAGCCTTCAAATGTCCATATATACAAAATACAGGAGAAAATTAATCTCTCCTGTATCCTGAGGCGGACACTTTACAGAAAGTAGTATGTCCGAATTTCATCTTATTATGTACCGTATATATTATGTACCATATATATCTATATCCGTACTTTAAATGGCATATTTCTTACAGAATCATTATTCCCCGATCAGCCAGTTGTACATCTCTTCATACTGGCGTGCGGAATTACTCCATGAGAAATCCTTTGCCATAGCCCGGTCTACCATCTTATTCCATTCGCGCTTCTTGTCATAGTAAATGCGCTCTGCATAGCGGATCGTGGAAAGCATCTCATGTGCATTGTAATTGCTGAATGAAAATCCGGTTCCGGTTCCTTCGAATTCATTGTAAGGCTCTACCGTATCCTTCAGACCACCTGTCTCTCTGACGATTGGAAGAGTACCATAACGAAGGCTCATCAGCTGGCTCAGACCGCATGGCTCAAACAATGACGGCATCAGGAATGCATCAGAAGCTGCATAGATTCTGTGAGACATACTCTCATCGTAATAAATCTGTGCAGAAACCTTGCCATGATATTTCCAGTCAAAGTGACGGAACATATTCTCATAGCGCTCATCTCCTGTGCCAAGAGCTACAATCTGTACACTATCCTGACAAAGCTCGTCCATGATATAAGCGATCAGGTCAAATCCCTTCTGATCTGTCAGACGGGAAACAATACCGATCATCATAGCCTTCGGATCCTGCTCAAGTCCTAAATCTTTCTGTAGCTGGATCTTATTCTTAACCTTCTCCTTACGGAAGGTGGTAGCATTATAACGAGCTGACAGATTAATATCTGTCTCCGGATTAAAATCATTATAATCAATACCATTTACAATACCACGCAGACTGTTGGAGCGTGCACGGAGCAGTCCGTCCAGACCTTCGCCATAGAACGGTGTCTTGATCTCATCTGCATATGTATTACTTACTGTAGTAACAGCATCTGCAAATACAATACCACCCTTCAGGAAGTTGCCATCCTTGTATGCTTCCAGCTTATCCGGTGTAAAATAGTAATCGGAAAGTCCTGTAAGCTCCTTGATCGTCTTCACATCATATACACCCTGGAATTTCAGGTTATGTATGGTCATGATGGTCTTAATTCCCCAGAAGAACTGATTCTGCTGGAAGCTGTCGTGCAGATAAACCGGAACAAGACCTGTCTGCCAGTCATGGCAGTGAATAATGTCCGGGCGGAAATCAATTACCGGAAGTACGGAAAGCACTGCCTTGGAGAAGAATGCAAATTTCTCCAGATCCCACGGAGCACTGTCATATGGCTTCGGTCCACTGAAATAATACTCATTATCTATAAAGTAGAACTTAATGCCATCATACTCCATCTGAAGAATACCTACATAACAGTTCTTATATCCAAGATCCATGTAGAAGTGTGTGACATATTCCATTTTATCTTTCCATTCCTGTTTCATGCAGGCATATTTCGGTAAGATCACGCGAATATCAAAATAACGTTTATCAAAGCATTTCGGCAGTGAGCCGGCTACATCAGCCAATCCTCCGGTCTTAATAAAAGGCACTGCCTCTGATGTTGCAAAAAGAATTCTTTTCATCCAAAAAACCCTCCTTAGTAATAGCAAATAGCGTTACTGCCACTTAATGCCAGTAACCTGCTTCTGTCTTTTATTATACCCCAAATTCGGCTCATTGGAAAGAACGATTTTTATATTCCAGTCTGATTTTGTCAGCAATCAGTGCAATAAACTCGGAATTGGTAGGTTTTCCTTTCCCATTGCTCACTGTATAGCCAAACAGCTGGTCAATGGTATCCATTTTTCCACGGCTCCATGCAACTTCAATGGCATGTCGGATAGCCCGCTCCACGCGGCTTGGCGTTGTCTGATGGCGTTTGGCTATGGTTGGGTATAAAATTTTTGTAATAGAATTCAGCATTTCCATGTCATTTACGGATAAAATAATAGCATCCCGCAGATACTGATAACCTTTAATATGTGCAGGTACTCCGATTTCATGTATGATATCTGTCACATCCGTTTCCAGATTTCCTGGATTGTAAGTATTTTCCTCTTCCTTTTGTCTTGGACGGTTCATTTCCCTGGCGCGTCTCTCTCCCGCCCGGCGGATGTGTTTGATCCGGTTCAGCAGCATTTTGTTGTCAAAAGGCTTCAGCATAAAATAATCTGCTCCAAGATCAAAAGCGTCCTCTGTGATCCGCTCCTGTCCCACTGCCGAAACCACAATAAATGACGGCACTTTTTTCAAATTTTCATCGTGACTGAAGCGCTCCATCACTGAAAGTCCGTCTACTTTTGGCATGATAATATCCAGTACAACCACGTCAGGCTGTTTTTCCTTTATGATGTTACAGATTTCTTCTCCATTATGTGCTTTTCCAACCAGTTTCAGTTCTTCGTCCTGATCAATGATCTTACTCAGTACCTCCACCATTTTCTCATTATCGTCCGCAATTGCCACATTCAATTTTTCCATGAGGCCATTCTCCTTCTACTATTTTGAAAATTCTCCGGCAATCCACAGCCGGAAAGTTGCTATATTTCTGATATCAGGAAGCAAACGCGTTTTTCTTCCCAATATCTTCCTATCACCTGTACAAAACAGCAGGGCCCTGTTTGCTCTTGCACATTTTTCAGAAAAATTTTCCTTTGCTGTAACAACGTCTATTATAGTGGAACTGCCATGGGGAAATCAAGCCGAAACTGCCGTTTTTACTGCATTTTCGTTCGATTAGTTTCGAGCTTTTTTGCGTCTTTTAACGACAATAATTTCATTTTTTCTGAGGAAATTTTTATATTAAGACAGCGTTTTACACCGACTCTCAATTTAACACAGTTTATTTTTTTCGCGTTTTATGATTGAAAGATATGGAACAGGTTCATAAAAATACAAGAGTGAAATCATGATTTTTCTCCATACTAGTACAGTGAAAATTAAGTTTCTGCTATATTGACACAGTATATGAAAAATCAGACAAGTCACTATAGCGGTTACTTAATATTTGCTGTACCAGCACAGTGAAAAACAAAAGAAAAGGATGTGAAAACATGTACCAGAAACGAAAATACAAACATTTTATCCTACTCTGTCTTGTCCTTGACCTTCTGACAATGGTATTTCTGGGATATCGTTATCTGGACCGGAAAATTCCGGATGAAATACACATTGACAAAAATTCAGGACTTGACCTTTCCCAGATTTCCAATCTTCCTTTTGTATCTTTCGGAGATACAATCACTGCTTCCAGGGAAGGCAGCTACCAACTGCCTTGCAGACTTTTTGGAAAAATAGCTTTCAAGAATATTAAAGTGAAACCAACAGAGGCAGACACCATTCTGGTCAGCGGCAGCACAGTGGGGATTTACATGGAAACAGACGGAGTTCTTGTGATCGACACCGGAGAAATCCTTTCTAAAAATGGGCAGATGCAGGATCCAGCAAAAAATATTTTAAAGCCTGGCGATTATATTGTTGCACTAAATGAGCAGAAAATATCCTGCAAGCAGGATTTAATTAACGATCTGGAAACTATTGATGGAAAGCCTGTTACGGTAAGCGTGCGAAGAAATAACAGTACCATTCCGGTCTCTCTCTCCCCGGCACAGGATGCTTCCGGAAAGTACAAGCTTGGAATCTGGGTCCGGGATGATACCCAGGGAATCGGAACCCTTACCTATGTAACAAAAGACGGAAATTTCGGTGCTCTTGGCCATGGAATCAGCGATATCGACACAGGAAATCTTTTGTCAATAAAGGGAGGAAATCTTTACTGTGCCCAGATTCTCGGAGTGCAAAAAGGAGAAAAAGGAAGTCCCGGAGAACTTTCCGGGCTGATCCGTTACAGAAATGACAATGTGATCGGACAGATTCGTGTAAATAGTTCAAATGGAATTTACGGCAGTTTCACCAGCAGTTCTGGCAATAATATTACAGAGCTCCAGGCCGCAGCTTCTGCTTCAGATGATACGGTCAATGCTTCTGAAAGCTTTAACCAGTCCAAAACTTCTTTCTGGGATTTTGCAGACAGTTTTTCCGGAAATGATTCTCTGCCAATTTCCCTCCGCCAGATGAAAATCGGCTACAAACAGGAAGTACAGACCGGTCCGGCTTCCATTCTGTGTGATGTAGGTACTGGAGTAAAAGAATACGATGCAGAAATCACCAGAATCGACATGAACCACGAGGACACTAACAAAAGTTTCGTTATCCATATCACCGATCAGCGGCTTCTTAACACCACCGGCGGCATTGTCCAGGGCATGTCAGGCAGTCCCATCCTGCAAAATGGAAAAGTAATCGGTGCGGTAACCCACGTTTTTGTCCAGGATGCGGCAAGTGGATATGGAATTTTTATTGAAAACATGCTGGAGCCTGTCTGAAAAATCATTTCCGCAATCTGCACACCTCATAGTCTCTGATCTGAGCAGGCAGACTCCGGAATGTGCTTGAAAAATCTTCTGACATACCCAGAAATCCTCTGTCAAACAGGAACCTGTCTCACAGAGGATTTCAACTTTTTTCTAAACGGAGATGCAGCTGACAAGCCACTTCATCATATATGAAAGCCAGCTGCTTCGCGCCTGAGGCGCTCCCACAGCTGTCGAACATATTTCCTCAATCTACAAAAAGAAATCATTCCTTGCACTCCCGGGCAAGTTTCTTCATCTCCCTTGCATTCTCCAGCACAGCTCCAGTGATCTGGGCGCCGCCCAGGAGGCGAGCAAGTTCACGGACGGAGGCTTCCTCGTCCAGGGGATGGATCTGAGTGGTGGTCTTGGTGCCTTCAACCTGCTTCTTGATCTCAAAATGGGAATCTGCCATGGCTGCGATCTGGGGAAGATGGGTAATGCAGAGCACTTGATGATGATGCCCGATCACTGCCATTTTCTCAGAAACCTTCTGAGCAGTGCGTCCGCTGATTCCCGTATCTATTTCATCGAAAATCAGTGTTTCGATCTGGTCACGATCTGCCAGGATTGCCTTCAAGGCAAGCATAATTCTGGAAAGCTCACCGCCAGATACGATTTTACCAAGGGGCTTCAGACTTTCTCCCGGATTTGTGGAAATTTCATACTGGATTTCATCATAACCATTCTCTGTAAAACTGCTTCTTCTGGAAAACGTGATGGCAAACTGTACATCCAGAAAATTTAAGTCTTTTAATCCCTGAATTACCTTTTCCTCCAGCTGATGGCTGTATTCTTTACGAACCTCCGAAAGACGGCTGCAGGCTGTTTCCAGCTTTTTCTCTGCCTTTTTCAGTTCTTCCTTGGCAGCCTCGAAAATTTCTTCATACTTCTGAAGCTTGTTCAGCTTTTCCTGCTGTTTTTTCTGGTATTCCTGGATTTCTTCGATACGCTGACCGTATTTGGCTTTCAGACCATTGAGCAGATCCAGGCGGCGCTCTGTCTCATAAAATACGGATTCATCAAAAGTCATGTCATCCATATAGGAGGACAGCTCCCTGTTAAAATCATTGAGAAGTCCGTCCACCTCACTTAAAGTCTGGGAAAGGGATTCCAGCTGATCATCGTACTCTGTCACTCTGGAAAGCTCCCGAAGAGCCTCTCCCACTGCTTCCCCAGCTCCCTGTCCATCATATCCGGTAAGGGCATGGGCACTTTGCAGGGAATCGATAATTCTGCGTCCATTGGAGAGCTTTCGATACTGCTTTTCCAATTCTTCGTCTTCTCCTGGAACCAGAGATGCTTTCTCAATCTCATTGATCTCAAATTCCAGAAAAGCCATTTCCCGATTCTTCTGCTCTTCGTCCATATCAAGGGATTTCAGTTCTGCCTGACATTTCTTATATTCCTGATAGGCAGCTTTCACCTTCTCTTTTTCCGGAAAGATTTTCTCACGGCCATAAGCGTCCAGGATTTCCAGCTGTTTCTCCTCATAGAGAAGGGACTGGTGCTCATGCTGCCCGTGAATGTCAAGAAGACAGGCTGCAGCGGCCTTCATCTGGCTGACAGTGCTTGTCTCCCCATTTATCTTATTAATGCTCCTGCCGTCCATGATTTTTCTTGACATGAGGATCTGTCCGTCCTCCGGATAAATATCAAGTGCGGCAAGTGCTTCTTTTGCTTTCCTATTTTCAACCTGAAATAAAAGCTCTACCAGTGCATAGGGCGCATTTTCCCTGATCATGCTTCTGGATGTCTTTCCTCCCAGGATCAGCTGCATGGAACCGAGAAGAATGGACTTACCGGCACCAGTCTCACCGGTGAGGATATTCAGCCCTGGTCCGAATTCCACTTCAATTTCATCTATGAGTGCAAGGTTTTTTACGTGTAAATGTACTAACAAGGTTGACCTCCTTACGTTACTGTATATTCAAATGGACAGTAACTCCTTACTCTTTTCTCATACCCTTATAAACAGGTCTAAATGCCATATGTAATGTCAGGCAACGCTATGCTTCAAAGCCACACATGCCCTTCAGATAGTAACAATCGAGCAGGAAATTCCTGCCCGATCCACTTTATGTTCTCAGTCAGCTCTGAACCCTGATTGAAAATTCCGGTCATGCAAACTGTTTCCATTTTTATCTTCTGTTCAAAATACTGCCCAGCTTCTCCATGACACCCTCCGCCAGCTCAGAGCTTTTGCAGGCACACATAATCGTGTCATCTCCTGCAATACAGCCCAGGATTTCCGGCCATTTCAAGGCATCCAGAGCTGTGGCAACTCCCATTGCCATTCCGGTAACTGTTTTGATCACTACCAGATTCTGTCCAACCTCAATGGACACAACCGCATCATTTAACACTCTTGTATACTGGTCCCCAAGCCCTGGCTGTGTATCCTGCAGGATGGCATAGCGGGATTTCCCGTCTTTTCCTGCAACCTTGGTCATTTTCAGTGCACGGATATCTCGTGAAACCGTAGCCTGTGTCACCTTAAAACCGGCTTCATTCAATCTGGCTGCAAGCTCTTCCTGTGTATCTATGTCATATTCTTTTATCAGTTCGATAATTTTCTCATGTCTTGCTAATTTCACTTCTTAACCTCCCCTGCAAAGATTTTCTGCCCTGAAGTCTGTTAAAAAAGGCTGTCACTTACAATACCCCTTTTTCAAACAAGCTCTGAATGAACCTTTGCAACGCATTCTGAAAATGATATTATCAATAAAATTCCCATGCGGAAATCAACACTTATAATAATATTTATATTTTATACATCAAAAATCAGCTATCCCTCATTTTCTGTCTCAACACTTCAACGAAACTAAGATGATTCAGCTTCAAAATCCTGGTTTTCACCTCTGCCTTTCGGATCACAATCTTATCTCCTGTGATCATTGGAATCTCAGAATCCCCATCAAAAGAAGCCAGTCCTTTTTCGCAATCCTGGTGACGTCCCTCTCCCATTTCCACCGTAATCACATCTTCCGCCGGGAAAACAATGCTTCGGCTGTTCAGAGTGTGTGGCGCGATCGGTGTCATAATCGTCATCTCTCCACTTGGTGAAACAATAGGACCGCCAACAGAAAGGCTGTATCCTGTCGAACCTGTAGGTGTGGAAATAATAATTCCATCAGCGTTATAAGAGTTCAGATATTCGTCATTGACAAAATTTTTAAATCTTACAACACGAAGGGGACCTTCCCTTGCAATTACAATGTCATTTAAGGCAATATCCTTGCCGATGACCCTGTCTCCCCGGTAAACAGTCCCGGAGAGCATCATTCTCTCTTCCACCTCGTAGACATCCTCCGTAAGCTTGTCAAGAGCCTGGTATACAGACTGCCTGTCCACCTCAGCCAGAAAGCCCAGATTTCCAAGATTGACTCCCAGAAGGGGAATCTGACTGCGCTTCTTATCGTGAGCCGCCTGAATGTCTCTGGCAGCCTGAAGAAGGGTTCCATCACCGCCAAGTACGATAATGCACTGTGTTTCTTCCGGAATCCTTCTTGGATCCGTATAGTGGAACGGACCTGCAGTCTGTCTTCCTGCAAGCTGAACTTCACAGTGTCCGCCTCTTTTTCCAAGATAATCCACTACCCGGTCTGTAAATTCCAGATTTTTATCTTTTTCATTGTTGGTTATAATATAAAACTTATTCATACCAAAGTCCTGTATCTGTTTACTGCCCCTGTAAGCAACAGCATTCAACTGCATACTATTTTTCTGCCGGTTTATCCAATGCTCCGTGTGCCTGTGCAACCACATCCTCCACTTTCACAGTAAGACTGTCCGGAACCTCCGTTCCCTCCGGTCTTTTCTTCAGATGCAGAAGATATTCAATATTTCCCTCTGGTCCTTTGATCGGAGAAAAAGAAAGATGGCATGGCTCGAGGGAAATACTCATGGCGAAATCCCTCACCTTCTCTATCACTTCCTCGTGTACAGCAGGATCACGGACAACCCCTTTCTTTCCCACCTTTTCCCTGCCAGCCTCAAACTGGGGTTTTATCAGGCAGACGATTTCGCCATCCTCTGTAAGAAGATTTCGCACAGGTCCCAGTACCTTGGTCAGGGAAATAAAGGAAACATCAATAGAGGAAAATGCAGGTTTCTCCTGGATATCCTCCGGTACCACATAGCGAATGTTGGTTTTCTCCATGCACACAACTCTTGGGTCGTTGCGAAGCTTCCAGTCCAGCTGACCATATCCTACATCAATAGAATATACCTTCACACCACCATTCTGAAGCATACAGTCTGTAAAACCGCCTGTAGAGGCGCCTACATCCATGCACACCTTCCCCTCAAGACTTACGTCAAATTCATTCATTGCTTTTTCAAGCTTCAGGCCGCCGCGGCTTACATATGGAAGGGTGTTTCCTCTGACTTCCACTTTCACCGTTTCAGTAAACATGGAGCCTGCTTTATCTTCCTTCTGACCATCTACATAAACCTGTCCGGCCATGATATATGCTTTTGCTTTTTCTCTGGAAGGTGCAAGAGCGCGCTCCACCAGCATCATATCCAATCGTTTCTTCATTCTCTTATTCCTTCTGAATAGTTACCTGAAATTTTCTTTATCTTCTCTGCAATGGCATTGGTGCTAAGCCCCAGCTGTACCCTAAGACTGTCCACACCTCCATGAGGCACAAAACGATCCGGAATAGCCACTGGCAGCACCTGGATACCAGGATGATGTTCTTCCATATAACCGCATACCTGCTGTCCAAAGCCACCATTTTGCACATTTTCTTCTACTGTTACCACCAGGCTGTGATTCCGCGCCAGCTGATCCAGCAAAGCTGTATCTAATGGCTTTACAAATCTGACATTTACAAAAGTAGGATCAATTCCTGCCTTCTGTAATTCACTGCAGACATCTGCACAGATCTCCACCATGCTTCCAAGTGCCAGAACTGCTACCTTACAACCGCTGTGAAGGACTTCACTTTTCCCCATCTCCACAGCTGTCTGATATTCCTGCAGCCCCTGATATGCATTACCTCTTGGGTAACGGATTGCTACCGGGCCATCCGCTTTCACAGCAAAGCGAAGCATTTCCTTTAACTCCCAGTCATTCTTCGGTGCCATCACTGTCATTCCAGGCATCATGCTGAGATAGGAAATGTCAAAATTGCCCTGATGTGTCTCACCATCTGCTCCAACAAGACCTGCCCTGTCCACTGCAAAGATCACATGAAGCTTCTGCATGCACACATCGTGAAGCATCTGATCCACAGCTCTTTGCAAAAAGGAGGAATAAATGGCAACCACCGGGACTACTCCGCCAAGTGCCAGTCCGGCTGCAAAGGAAACTGCATGCTCTTCTGCAATTCCCACATCAAAGAACCGGTCTGGAAATCTCTGGGAAAACTTTTTCAGCCCGGTACCATCAGGCATGGCAGCTGTAATGGCAACCAGCTTCTCTTCTTCTGCTGCCACCTGGCACAAAGCATCTGCAAACACATCTGTATAACCCGGACAGACCTTCTTCTGGGTTGGCTTTCCAGTCTTGATATCAAACGGTCCAATTCCATGAAACATATCCGGGTTCTGTCTTGCAGGTTCATAGCCACGTCCCTTTTCTGTAAGAACATGAACCACAACCGGTCCCTTCACACGCTTTGCCTCATTAAAAAGACGCATCATCTGGCGCATATTATGCCCGTCCACCGGTCCAAGATAGGTCAGGCCCATATTTTCAAAGAGCATTCCCGGAATAAAAAGCTGCTTAATGCTGCTTTTCGTCCTTCTCACAGCATCCACCATAGCGGTTCCCACACGGGGAATCTTTTTTACCGCCTTATTCAAGCTCATTTTCATTCCGGTGTATGCTTCTGCAGTACGGATCGCACTGAGATAATTTGACATTCCTCCTACATTTGGAGAGATTGACATATTATTGTCATTTAAAACAATTATAAAATTGGTCTTCAATTCGGCTGCATTATTCAGCGCCTCATAAGCCATACCGCCTGTAAGCGCACCATCGCCGATCACAGAAACCACATGATAATTCTCTCCAAGAAGATCCCTTGCATGCACATAACCAAGGCCTGCAGAAATAGAATCTGAGCTATGTCCCGCGTCAAAAGAGTCGCAATTGCTCTCCCCTCTTTTTGGAAAACCACTCAGTCCGCCTTCCTTGCGCAGGGTCTCAAATTCACCTTTTCGTCCGGTGAGGATCTTATGAGTGTATGCCTGATGGCCTACATCCCAAATAAGCTTGTCATCTGGAAAATCCAGTACATTATGCAGTGCCAGTGTAAGTTCTACCACTCCAAGATTGGATGCCAGATGTCCTCCTGTCCTGCTGACGGATTCAATCAAAAAGCTTCGTATTTCTTCTGCCAGCTGAGGAAATTCAGCCAGAGGAATTTTGTGAATATCGTTGGGCTTTTTTATTTTATCCAGAATCATTTGTATCCTTCTTTCACTTCCTGCGTCCCACCAGCTCGTTCACCAGAGTAAACAGGAATTCATTTTTCTTATTCAGTCCTTCAAACAAAGTAACTGCCTCATCTGACAGCTTCTTCACCTGCTGTGATGCTTTCTCAATTCCCATAAGTGTCACATAAGTAGTCTTATGGTTCTTCTCATCACTGTGAATTGGCTTTCCCAGCTCTTCCTCGGTGCTGGTCACATCCAGGATATCATCCTGGATCTGGAACGCAAGGCCGATATTTTTTGCTGCTTTTTCTACTATAGCAGTCTCTTCTTCCGCGGCACCTCCAAGAATTGCGCCTGTCATCATGGAGGCTTCGATCAATGCTGACGTCTTATTTCTGTAAATATAGTCAAGCATCTCTTTTTCAAGGGGCTTTCCGTCATTTTCCACATCAACACTTTGTCCTCCAAGCATTCCATGAATGCCTGTTTTCTGTGAGACCACTCTCAACGCATGGATTACCCGATCCTGCTCTTTTGTCAGGGCAAATGCCTGAAACATGGTTTCGTATGCGTAATTAAGCAGCGCAACACCGCTTAACACCCCCATGGCTTCCCCATATACCTTATGTGTAGTCAGTCTGCCGCGCCTGTAATCATCATCATCAAGTGCAGGAAGATCGTCATGAATCAGGGAATGAGTATGGATCATCTCCATTCCTGCCATAAACGGTTTTACAACTTCTTCCTTACCATCAAACAGGCGATATGTCTCCCGGATCAACATTGGCCGAAGGCGCTTGCCTCCTGCCAGCATACTGTAATTCATAGCCTGAGCCATTGTCCCGGCGAATCCCGCCTCTGCAGGCAGAAAGCTTCTGATCACTTTCTCTGTTTCTTCCGTTCTCTTTGCTAATTCATCTTGAAAATTCACTAAATGTACCATCCTCATTAAGCTGCAGCATTTTCTTCTCCACTGTATCCAGCTTCCCGCTGCAGAGTTTCAACAGTTCCATGCCCTGTCTGTACAGTCTGAAAGAA
>OIWM01003244.1_pt1 | contig 12023 bp, 10 predicted proteins | sample 1587451 | NCBI WGS metagenome assembly OIWM01 (sample SAMEA3888907, study PRJEB22519) | human gut metagenome | biome: human gut; feature: human-associated habitat; material: faeces | place: Denmark | collected 2011
CAGATCAGCGCGGAGAGTATGCCGCGCTCTTTCGCCTCACGGTCGAGCGTCAGCAGCTCTTCTTCGGAATCCACATAGACGCAGATCTTGGCCTCGCCGCGCGTGAACCACGCCGTCAGCGGTGTTTCGGGAAGATCCTCCGGCAACGTAATTGCGCCGTTTTCTTCAATATGGATGCAGGAGAGCAGCCCGTCACGCTGCAACGCCTTGAGAATCGCCGTCACGCAGGCATGACCGGCCTGTGCGGCGATTTTACCCTTGCGCATTTTCAGATCCCGCCGCATCACGATCATCATCTTGGAAGTATACATAAAGGATGACAGCTCCGTTTCGTCAAAATAGGGGGTTATTTTTCCCGAATGATCTGGATCGCCATATAGGGTCTGGCGGGCAGCGGCACACGGAACGCGCCGGTGAACGCGCCGCGGTCTTCTATCGTGCCCTTCCAGGTGTCGATCACGCGCACGCGGTAGCTGTGCTCATCGTCCAGATGGAAATCGCGAAACCCGGGACGCATGAAGCTGAAATACAGCAGGTAATATTCGCCCTGATGCGCCGGACTTTCCGGCACGCCGCAGACGCAGTCCCAGCTGAAGGCATAGGGCTTGAGTCCCAGCCCCGGCGTCTGTGCCAGCACGTCGCGCAGGAGCATGAAGCGCTCCGGGCTTTCGCCGTGGAGCTTGCCGCCGTGCGACCACCAAAGCACGCCCTCGTGCCCCAGGAAGGTCTCGCCGTGTCCCGGATACCCGCCGCGAACGGCGGATTCCCAGAAACGGCGCACCATCTCTTCGCCCGTCAGATTGCCCCAGCCGTGCTGAATGTCGCCCTCGTAGGCGATTTCGTCCAGCACGACGGGCTTGCCGTAGCGAACGCGGAATTGCTCGACGCACTTGTAAACGTCTACGCGCTGGATCGAGCAATGCGTGATCCACGGGCGCGTAAAATCGTACATTGTCAGGCAGTTGTGGATGGAGCGCAGATGGTGATACGGGTCGCAGGCGCAGACCACCTCCGCGATGCGCTCCCAGTCGGCCAGCTCCTTGTGCGGGAAGATGTCGTATTCGTTGGCCAGTGACCACCAGATGTTGCGGAAGGCTGCAAAGCGCGCCAGCACATAGCGCAGATAGAACTCGTCCTGTTCCCGCGTCATGCGGGAGAAGCCCCAGCGGTCGTAAGGGTGGAACAGGATGAGATCCGCCTCGATCCCCATCTCTCGCAGCGCAAGAATGCACTTTTCCAGATGACGGAAGTGCTCCGGATTAAAGCGCGTAAAGTCCCAATGGTTGCCCTCGGTCTTATCCGTGTACTGCTGAAAATTTTTCGGCGTGAGCACGGAGGAGTCCATCGGTGTGCCGGCATAGGGATAGGAGCGCGGCTCGTTTAAGTTGTAATCGTAGTGCTTCGGGAATACGCAGAAGCGGATTTTGTTGAACGCACTGTGCTTTAGCGTTTCCAGCGTCTGCGCGATCAGCTCGTCGCTTTGCAGCGCCCAGACATAGCAGGTCGTGCCGAGGGAAAGATAGGGCGTGCTGTCCTCATAAGCAAAGTGATAGGTCGAGGCCACATGCACCGGGCCGTGATTGCCCTGCATGGCGGGCGTGGCTTCGAAGCGCCCCGTCAGCGGTTCGGCAAGAAAGCTTGCCTCGATGGAAAAGGCGTATTGGCCTGTAAAAGACGGCATGAAGCGCACGGCGTACTGCCCGTCGCCATCGTAAAAACCATCGGCCCGCACGCTCTCCTGCGCGCCGGTAAAGATGCCGCGAATCCACTGCTCCGCAAAGGGATTGCCCTCTTTGGGGCCGCTAACGCGCACTTCAAACACATCCCAGCGCTCGACTTGGTCGAGGAAGCTCCATTTCTGCTGCATAAACCACACTTTCTAGCAAAATGCTGACGTTCATAGTTAATGCGATTATAGCACATTGGGTCTATCCGGGCAAACCAAAAGGCTTCCGTCAATTCGGAAGCCTTTTGCAATCAATTGAGTCATCGATTCGGGCAAAGGAAGCCGTATTCTGCGTTTCCTCTATCGTTCCAGACGGCATTGAGTCCGTAGATCCAGCCGGGCTCGGCGGTCAGCGTATAATGTCCGTTCGTGAGAGCGGTTTCCACCTCTTCGCCTTCACCGATCGCATCGGCGTCCTGCGTGCCCAGCAGATTGGCTGGCCCGCGCTGGACGGTGAGCTTGTCGGGATTGCCTACATCACTGAAATGCAGCGTCACTTCCGTTGCGCCGTCGAGTGAATAGGATTCGATGCCCTTGAACTGAACAACGTGCATTCCGCAGGCGATCGTGCCGCCCCACTGATAGCTCCCTTGCGAAGCCGTAGCCATTATGTCACCCAATTGGGTTGAATACTCAGCCTGAAGCTGCGGCGGCTGGGAGGAATCGGGCTCGACGTAAAGCTCGTCAATCAAATCCTGATAGGCGTTGATGTCCTCCGGTTTGCCGGCGCTGATGACCTCGATGCGCGTCACGCCGAAATACTGGCCGGGATAGGATTCCGCCATGATGCCGTCACCGTAAATGTTCACGATGTTGCCGGCAACAAGTGCATCCCGCGTGATCTTTTCGCCATCCAGCCCGACCATATCTTCCGGCATAGTCACCGTGAATACTGTGCCGACGTCTTGGTCGACGAAAATATAGCCGCTTTCTCCAAGAGGGACATACATTGCGCGGATGGGCGTATTGTCTTCAGGCTGTGGATCATCATCGGGATCATCCAAAGCGAAGGGATGCGCCGTCAGCTCGTCAATCCGATCACGGTAGGCTTCAATGTCTTCCGGCTTCCCCTGTTTATCCAGTACCACGCGCGTCACGCCGGCATAATAGCCGGGTTCCGAGGCGGCCATCACACCGTCGCCGTAAATTTTGAGTACGTTGCCTGCCGTCAGGTCAGACGCTGCAACCGGATTGCCGCTCTTGTCCTCGATGCCGTCCAACGAGGGAATGGTGAAGGTCGCTCCGGTAGAACAATCGATCAGCACATAATCACCGTCGTCCAATGGAACATAGATTGCGCTGACAGCCTTGCCAGAGTCGGCTCCGCAGCCCGTCAGCAGCGTTGCTGTGAGCAAAAGGGCCAGAAGCGTTCTGCCCAGAGATTTTATTTTTCTCATTTTATCCAACCTCCCGTTGTGTTTGTGCCTATGAGACGGATTTCGGACGGAAAAAGTTGCAACCTGTGAATAAAACAAGGCAGCCGCAGAGTTTTTTGCTTGCTGCGGCTGCCTTGTCGTCTCTGAATAAGAGATCAGGAATTTGAGCGGACGGTATCCACCGTCGTGGTCTCATAGTAGCGTGCGACCGTATGGGCGCTCATGGAATCGATCACCATGGGCAGCACCGTGCAGGCGACCGTCACAATAGCGATCACCGCCGCAATCTGCATATAATAGCGCTTCATAGAGCATTTCCTCCTTGTCTGTATCCATCGGCGATATTTTGCCACGAAGCCTGCAGACGGAAAAGCGTAAATCTGATAACAATAGGAAAAAATCCTGTGAAGAAGGCAGAGGGATTTCTGTTTGTCAGAAGCGGCGAATTGGTTTATAATACAGAAAAACAGGAGGATAAGCCGGAACATGAATGCTGCCTACGACCTGATCGCCGCCGCGGCGCGGTATTGGTTCATCGCGCTGGCCGCGCTGATTCTCTTTCAGCTGATCTGTGCGCTGCGCCGCGAGGCCCGGATGGAAAAAAGGTGGCCCGGCAGATCGACCGCGCAGGTGTGCGCCCGGCGGCAGAGCTTTGGCTTCTGGGGGATGAAGAGGGGCGCATCCGCCGCAAAAGGCCGTTTCTCATCGAAGAGGAGACGACGGTGGGGCGTTCGCGCAAATGCGATTTGGCGCTGCGCACGCCCTCGCTTGAGCGGGTGCACGGCATCCTCACCCCTGTGCCGGAGGGGCTGATGCTCACGGCGGTGGGGCGGGCCTATCTGGCAATCAACGGCCGTGAGGCGGCAGAGGGCGCGGTGGCGCGCGACGGGGATGAAATTCAGCTGGGCGGGCTGCACTTTGAGCTGCGCCTGGGGGAGAGCGACGCATACTAAGGGAAAATCAATGAAGCGAAACGAGATGGATTGGATTCTGCTGGCGATGACGCTGTTTGAAGCGACGGCGTTTTCGATGCTGGCCTTTTATAACGGGTTTGACTTTGTGCCGCTGATCCTGGCGGTGGCTGCGGCAGGCGTAGGATATAAAGTTGTAAATCGATATATCCCATCCAAAGAAGTGATGGATGGCAATGAATATTTTGGCACTTCCGGAGGGGAGGATGCAGCAGTCGTACTTCCGGACCGTCTGGAACAGGGGAAAGCACTTGTGAAGGATGGCACGGCATATGTAGAATATGCGACTGCAAAAGAAAATCTGAACGATCATCTTTATAAAAGCGATGAAGAACAGCAGGTCATACTGACAACGGCAGTGGATATTATCAAACTTCCGTATGACAGCAATGAATATACAACGCTTACCGGAAATGGCAGCATGCCGTATCAGATCGTTGTTTCGCAGGATGGAAATGTCTATATTGCACTGGATTATCTGGCACAGTATACAGCACTTCAGTATTCGGTGGAGCAGGAACCGCTTCATATTATTATAAACAATCAGTGGGGAACGAAAACCTTTTCGAATGTGATAAAAGAAGAAAGCGTACGTCTGGATGCAGATATCAAAAGTCCGATCCTGAAAAAAGGAGCGGCCGGAGATAAAGTGACAGTTCTGGAACAGGAAGAAGAGTGGACAAAAGTTCTGACTGCGGATGGATATATTGGCTATATGAAGAGCAAAAAGCTTTCTGACAGCTACGAAGAACAGGTCACCAGTGATTTCCGGACGGCAGAGTACACCAGCATACATAAAGATTATGACATGAATCTTCTCTGGCATCAAGTGACGAGCCAGGATTCAAACGATGCACTTGCAGCGGACATTCAGGATGTAAAAGGGGTCAATGTCATTTCACCGACCTGGTTTTCTATCAGCAGCAACGATGGAGATATTTCTTCTCTTGCAAGCAGTGACTATGTAGATACCGCACATCAGAATGATATGGAAGTATGGGGACTGATGGACAATTTCAGTACGGATATTGATACCGACACTGTGCTTGGCACTACCACATCCAGAGAGAACCTGGAAGGACAGCTGATTACCGAAGCACTCAACTATCAGCTGGATGGCATTAATATCGATATCGAATCCTTACCGGAAGAAACTTCCGAAAGCTATGTGCAGTTTATGAGGGAACTCTCTGTAAAGTGCAGGAATAACAATCTTGTACTTTCGGTGGATGTCCCGTCGCCATACAGTTTCAATGAACATTACAGCCAGAAAGAGCTTGGCGAAGTCGTAGACTATGTGATCATTATGGGCTATGATGAACACTATGTCGGCTCCGATGCCGGTTCCGTGGCATCCCTTTCCTATGAAAGAGACGGCATTACCGGAACACTGGAAAACGTTCCGAAAGAAAAGATCATCAGCGGTATTCCGTTCTACACGAGATTATGGAAGACCAATGCTTCCGGTGAAGTAAGCAGTGAGGCGATCGGCATGGATAAAGCAGACCAGATCTTGTCCGATTACAAGGTGACTGCCGGATGGAGCAGCGAGACATCACAGGATTATGCAGAGTTCACAGATGAAGATGGCAATTTCTGTCAGATCTGGCTGGAAAACGAAGCATCGATCGAAGAGAAGATGAAACTTGTGCAGGAATATGGTCTGGCCGGAGTGGCAGAGTGGAAGCTTGGATTTGAAAGATCATCCATATGGGATGTAATAGCGAAATATGTGAATTAGATCATGATTCTGCTTCAAAGTCAGGTTTGGCTGTGAGGCGGAAACATTGCAAAAAAATAAGAAAAAATACTTGCCTGTCTTGCAAAAATATGATAAAATCAAAAATTGTGAGTGGCTGCAGACAAGCAGCCATTTTGAAACATTGAATTCCTTGCTCACGAAGGTAATAGTGGGCCAGAGACCATAAGGAGGTGCGAAGAGCATGAACAAATACGAATTAACCGTTGTTGTTAACGCAAAAATTGAGGATGACGTAAGAGTAGCAACTGTAGAAAAAGTAAAAGAATACGTTGCACGTTACGGCGGAACAGTTACTAATGTTGACGAATGGGGTAAAAAGAGATTAGCTTACGAAATCCAGAAGATGAAAGAAGGATTCTACTATTTCATTCAGTTCGAAGCTGATGCTACAGCTCCGGCAGAAATCGAAAGACATGTCCGTATCATGGAAAATGTTATCAGATATTTATGCGTAAGACAGGAAGCATAAATAAGGAGATTTAGAATGAATAAAGTTATTTTAATGGGACGTTTGACCAGAGATCCGGATGTTCGTTATTCCGCAGGGGAGAGCGGCACATCAGTTGCAAGATATACATTGGCTGTAGATCGCAGATTCAACAAACGCGATGGCGAAGCAACCGCTGATTTTATCAGCTGTGTAGCGTTCGGACGCAGTGCAGAGTTTGCGGAGAAGTATTTCCATCAGGGACTGAAGGTAGTCGTTACAGGTCGTATCCAGACAGGAAGCTATACCAACAGAGATGGCAACAAGGTTTACACTACAGATGTAGTAGTAGAGGATCAGGAGTTTGCTGAAAGCAAAGCTGCGTCTCAGGCAAATGGAAATAACTATACACCTGCAAGACCGGAACCGAGTGCAGCCAGCGGCGATGGATTTATGAATATCCCGGACGGTATTGACGAAGAATTACCGTTTAACTAGACATTAAAGGAGGTTTACAGCAATGGCTTACAATAAATCTGAAAGACCAGATTCTCCGATGAAGAGAAGAGGCGGACGCAGAAGAAAAAAAGTCTGCGTTTTCTGTGGTAAAGAAAACAACGAAATCGATTACAAGGATGTAAACAAACTGAAGAGATATGTCTCTGAAAGAGGAAAAATCCTTCCGAGAAGAATCACAGGAAACTGTGCAAAACATCAGAGAGCTCTGACAGTAGCTATCAAGAGAGCACGTCACATCGCTCTTATGCCATACGTTCAGGACTAATCAAAATTTGAGAATATAAAGATTATAAAAAGAGCGGCGAACCTTTCTATAGCATGCAAGTGCTGTAGGAAGGTTTTTTTTGCTGGACAAAACAGTAAAAATATAGTAAAATTGAATAATCACAGGAGGGAAAATAAGGAGGAAACTATGAAAAAGAACGAAAAAAGAAAACTGTGGAAACAGGGGCTTGGAACAGCTCTTGTTTGTGGTCTTGCAGTAGCTGTGTTTCCGGCAGCGAAAGCAGACGCAGCAGACTTGCTGAAAGCAGGTCCGATCAACACGACAGCAGAGCATGTAACACAGAACCAGCCGTTTGCAGAGAGAACAGCGGGAAGTCAGTATTTCCGTATCCCGGCATTTATCGTTACGCAGAAGGGAAATCTTCTGGCAGCAGCGGATGCGAGATATTCTACAACCGGTGACGGCGGCGGACTGGATACGATCGCTTCTGTATCAACCGATAATGGTAAGACCTGGAATTATTCATTCCCGCTGTATTTTCCGGACAGCGATGGTTATATCGGCAATACGGCAACTACGATCATCGACCCGGCACTGGTACAGGGAAAAGACGGAGAAATTTATTGTATTGCCGATGTAAACCCAACCGGCGTAACGACAATGGGCGGTTATAAAGCTCCGGGAGAAGGAACCGGTTATGTTAAAGTAAACGGAAAAGATTATCTGGCAGTAACGGATAATTATGACAATGTAAACACACAGCCAAAAGATGACGATGCCACAACTTATGCTTATTATGTAGGGGACTGGGATGAGAACGGATATGCAAAAATTTTAAAACGATCCGATCATTCGGAAACAGGATATGGCGTGGATAAGTGGTACAACCTGTATAAAGTAGAAAATGGAGAGTATAAAGATACCCTGACACAGAAACAGGTTAATTCCAATACGGATATTCAGCAGAATATTTTCTATAAAGGATCTGCATTGCATGTATACAATACCGGATATATGATGTATGCAAAAACATACGATGATGGATTTACCTGGACAGATCCGGAAATCCTGAATCCACAGATCAAACGTCCGACAAAAGAGACAGCACTGCTGGTATCTCCGGGGCAGGGGGTACTGACTTCAGATGGTACGATCGTCATTCCATTCTATGATCATGGCGATGGGGAAGAAAATGCAAGCATTATCTGGTCTGATGATAATGGAAAAACATGGGAAAGATCCAATGACGTACCAGGAGCAGCCGCAGGTGGTTACTGGTCATCCGAAAGTGAAGTCGTAGAGCTTTCAGACGGAACATTGCGTATGTTCTTCAGAAGCGGACAGGGAGTGGTCTGCTATTCAGATGCAGTAAGAAATACATCCGGTGATTATGTATTTACAAAGCCGGTCAAGACAGGCGTTTCCTGTACATCAACCTGTAATGTGACAGCGATCAATGGAAAACAGGCAATCCTGGTAGCTGCCCCGGGCGGAAGTGGACGAGCAAACGGTAAAATATTTACATTTCTGGTAGAAGAAGACAAGACGCTGACTTTAAAAAACAGCTATCCGATAAACAGCGGCACTTATCAGTATTCCTGTATGTCAGAACTGAAAAACGGAACCGTAGGACTCCTCTGGGAAAACGGCGGAGGAAGCATACGCTATGATAATTATGATATCGCCCAGCTTGCAGCAGATGGTTATATAAATGATTTAGAGCTTGGCGTAGAACTCACCAGAAATGAAACTTATACAAGGTCTTACCAGGTGGCAGAAGAACATAAAACAGGTATTACGACGGAAGCAGATCAAAAGATTGCAGATGTAAATTATGCAAAAGTAGATGGTGTAGAAAAAGAAGTTGTGCCGATGTATGCACATATAGCAAACAATAATTCTGACCTGAGCAGTTTTGCAGCAAAAAATGATATATCACTGAATCTGACAGATGCAGAGTTTACCTTTACTTCAACCGGAACAGCAAATGTGTATGCAGTATATAATGAAAATAAAAAGGTATATCTCACCAATGCAAGCGGTGCAAATTCATTTTTCAGTGCAGCAGCAGAAAATAATATGCTGGTAACGCCGACAGATGGCAGTGATACTTTCCGTATCTGTAAAGAAAACGGAGAACGATATGTAATTTTCTATTATACAAACATGGACTTCAACGCAAACAGACTCTATAATGCAAGCTTTACAGCTGGAACCTATGAGGTGGTTCTGCTTGAGAAAAAGGACAAAGCAGAAGCAGGAGATATTGTTCCGGGATATCAGAGAGTATCAAAAGTTACTTCCGGTAAAAAATATCTGATCGCCAATATCTTTAATAAAGACAATAAAGACCATGTTATTGTTCTCTACCCAACGAATGGAACAGGAAATCAGACAAAACTTCTTGGAGCAGCAGAGAAACGAATAACACCGACGGAAGCAACCGTGACAATCAAAGCAAACGAGATCGGAAGAACCACAACGGTGATTGACGGTGTGACATACAATATCGTATGCGATGAGCCGGCAGCAGTAAACGATAAAGCGATCTTAAGTACCGATGCACAGGTTGCAGAGAGAACTTATCTGGAAAAAGATTATCCGGAAGGAACTTTTGCCAAGTCCGGTATCGCAGAGGCAATCGCAAAAGCAAAAGAAGTTGCACAGAAAGAAAAAGTAACCAAACTGGAAATCAAAGAAGCAGACGATGCTTTAAAGAAAGCACTGGGCAAACTCGATGAAGTAAAAGCCTCCGGCAAAACAGAAGTACAGACAAAGATTGCACAGGCGGCAGAAAAGAAAGAAGCAGATTACACAAAAGAAAGCTGGGCAAATTTTGCAAAAGCAAAGAGTGCTGCAGAGACAGTAAATGCTTCTGAAACAGCAACTGCAAAACAGCTGAAAGATGCTGCAGATGCATTAGACATCGCCATGAAAGCACTGGAAGCAAAGAAACCGGATAATAATAACGACAACAACAACGGTAATAATGGAAATAACAACAGCCAGACCCCGGCAATCGGCAGCGTGATCGCAGATGCATCCGGTATCTTTAACTACAAAGTTACCGGAAATGATACGGTTGAAGTGAAAAACATGACTGCAAAAGGCAAAGCAAAGAGCAGCGTGAAAATCGCAAAAAACATCAAAGCAAACGGTAAAACTTATAAAGTAACCGCTATTGCAGCCAATGCCCTGAAAGGCAATAAAAAAGTAACTTCCGTAAGCATCGGCAGCAACGTAGAAAAGATCGGAAAGAAGGCATTTGCAAATTGCACGAAACTGAAAACCGTTACGGTAAACGGAAACAAACTGAAGACCATCGGACAGAGTGCTTTCTCAGGAGATAAGAACTTAAAGGCCGTAAACCTGAAGAAAGTAAAAACACTGAAAACCGTTGGAAAATCAGCATTTAAGGGCGTTTCAAAGAAGATAACGGTTAGAGTGCCAAAGAACAAAAAAGCAGCTTATGTAAGAATCTTCAAAAAAGGCGGGATCGCAGCCAATAAAATTAAATAATGAAAAAACAATTTATAGTAATAGTGTTAGTGGTTCTTGTAAGTTTAGTTGTTGATTATGGAATAAGGGGATATTATTATCCTCAAAAAGATGATTTTGAATCAAGTGGTACTGGATGGATCCTTGAAAAAGGAGCACCGGAAGCTTTTCTGTAAAAGTCAAATAAGCAACAGACAGAAAGCAGAAAACCGTAAGCGAGAGGAAACATAAAAATGTGCAGGCAGAGGAAAACTCAAAGCCTGCACATTTTTTGAAATTTAACCAAATCAAGGAAGTAGCAAAGCGGATTGCGAATATCCGCTTGATTTGATAAAAATAATTGGTTTCAGAATTCAGGTTAAAAATTGAAGACTAATTAAAACTGCGTGGATCCGGATATTTATCAGGGGAAGTACTATATCCATTCTGATATTTAACGGTCATGTAAATTGTTTCATCGCCGTTTTCGATTTTGACATAGCAGACATTGTCCTTGTCGAATTTGTCGGTGATCTCTATTTTCTGATTTTTATAATAAATCCATACACTGCCATCATCGAGATATTCTACGTCCGGTGCGTTCAGTTCCTCCATAATTTCGTCTTCGGTCAGAGGACGTTCGTTTCCGTCTGCATCGAAGGCAACACCGCCTCCGCCTTGAGTGACGGTGTTTCCGTCGGTATCTTTGTATTCAAGAGAATAAGAACCGTTGTCGGTATTTAAATCGAGAGTGGCACTTGTCTGGTCACCGTGCATCCAAAGCTGGATAGTTCGCTGGATTCCGCCGACATTTGCTGCGTAAGCCGTTCCTGTTCCGCCAACGATCACGCAGACTGCGATTGCAGCCGCCGCAAGTTTCATTTTCTGCTGTTTTTTTAATTTTGCCATATATTTGACCTCCCCTTCAGAGATATCGGAGGTATGCAAAACCGAAAAGGCCTGTTTGTATTTTTCTTTATTCGTCATTTTCCCATTCCTCCTTCAGTGCTGTTTTCAGAAGAGAGCGTCCGCGTGACAGGCGTGTTTTTACGTTGCTTTCCGAGAGCTTTAAAATATCGGCGATTTCCCTGACGGAATAATCTTCATAATAAAATAAATGAATAACGATGCGATATTTTTCAGGAAGTTTCAGAACTTCCTCGAATAAATTCTCAGATTCCGGATTTTCAAAAGTTAACGTTTCTATATAATCCTCCAGCGAACGTCTGTTACGCCGCCAGAAAGCAAGCGTTGTATTTTTCGCTTTATTGATCACGATACGGATCAGCCACGCACGGATATGCTGCTCATCTTCAAAATCTTTGCTTGTCGTGTAATACTGGATCAATGTATCCTGAACAACATCTTCTGCATCTGCCTGATTTTTACAGATGTTAAAGGCGATGGCGTAGAGATTGTTCTGATAGCGTTCGATCAGTTCCTGTACAGGTTGTCTCATGAGTACTCCTAAAATATAAAATTTGATGTAACTGTTCAGAGCCAACCTCCAAAATGCTACGCATTTCGTCGGTGTGGCGT